>Ga0247810_10000008_pt1 | contig 355092 bp, 272 predicted proteins | sample UWRJL119311C1_FD_179918 | JGI IMG/M metagenome (GOLD analysis project Ga0247810, IMG submission 179918) | Plant litter microbial communities from Arlington Agricultural Research Station in Wisconsin, United States - UWRJ-L119-311C-1 | ecosystem: Environmental > Terrestrial > Plant litter >...
ATTTCCTATCAGGTGGACAGATTTCGCTCAGGTTCGTTTCCGCGAGGAACGAAGCGGTCTCCTTGCTGGTTTGAAGCTGGTTGCGGAAAGGAGATTGCTTCGCGAAAAGCTCGCAAAAACGAACCCTCAAGCGTCATGATTCCTATTAAAAGATGTGGGTACACAGTAGGTTGCAAACGAGGACGAGTCCTATGTTCAAAAGCTTTAAGCTTAATTAGCACTAAAAATTCCCCTTTTGCCATTTCGGATAATCTTTATCAATAAGGTTACCTGGCCAGGTACCGTACCAAGCATAACCATTTCTGCGCTCTAAACTGATTTCGGCAACATTACTTTTTACAGCGTTATTTCTATCACCAAAAATAGGTTTGTTGGTTTCAAAATCATAAAATCTTGCCCATATTGTAGACGCTGGGTCGGCAATAAGTCCCATATCTTTTCCATCTGGATATTTGGCAAATTTATAACCAACAATTTTTGCACTAGCGAACCAATCAATTGCACTGGCAATCGAAGTTTTTATGGCGGCTGAAGGGTTTTTAATCCTCATCAAAAATCTCACTACACCTACAGATTCAGAAGTACTTAATGATGCTGGTTCAAAGTTCCTGGCCTTTGCTGGTTTCAATGTATTTTGATCGTATTGGGCAGCCCAAATGGTTGGCTTTCCATTTTGGATAACCTGCGTTTTCAAGATACAATCAAGTCCTCTTTTAACTGCATCTTCGGCTTTAGCTATATAAGTTTGATCTACTACTTCAAAATCATTGGCCTTAGTTACAATATTGAGCATAATGTTTAACACGTTAACCATTGCATCATCGTTATAGGTGATTTCTGCACGATATATACTTTGATCTGGATAGTACTGGGGCCAACCTCCATTAACATATTGTGCTTTCAAAAGATAGGCTATGCCCTTTTCAGCAGCCAACAAATACGCTTTGTTATTGGTCGCTTTATAAGCTTTAACAAGGGCATTAATTTCTCTACTTGTAGCTTTGTTATCAATGGTTGCATGTTTCTCTGGCGTGGCCTTGATCTTGGCCATTAAGGCCTCATCAATTGGCGTTTCATATTTCACTACGCTACCGCCCAATAACTGTTTAGGCCAGCCACCATTAGCAAATTGATAAACCAGCATTCTTTCTGCTATGGGATCAGTTGCTACTGTAGTTTGTGATGTATTTTGAGCCGTTGCACATGAGTAAAAAGCTACGCAGATTAACGTGTATAATATAATTTTGATCTTTTTCACTTCGATATCCTTGTTGGTTGATGGTTCATGGTTCATAGTTCATGGTTTGGATGTTTAAAACACGTTATAGCCTTGGCAAATCTTATTTAGCCTGTTTAGCAAGCCAATTGACCAGGTCTTCCATTGCCTTAAAATTCTCGTAACTTGCTGGTAGTTTTCTACCATCTACATATTCATTGTATAACCAGGGATCGCCAATCATGTAAACAGTCCCCTTTCCTAGTTTGGTGACCGACATTACATCTGCTCCATCTTTATCTTTCAAAACAGATTTTGCAGGTGCAGTTAATTTTAGACTGCTATACTCTTTGATGAATAAGTTTGTTGCATTCTTGAAAATCTCATTCCCTGCAGGGACTACGACTTTAGCCGTTTCAAATTTACCAGCAACAGGAACGGTTCCTTTATTATCACCATTAAAAAACACTCCAAATTTTGCTGCTAGTTTATTAAAATGTTCAAGCTCTGTATTTGCAGCATCATTTGCCATCAACACTAAAGTACCACCTAATTTTACCCATTCTGTAATGGCATCGACGTGCGCAGTTGATACAAAATTCGGCTTAGGATTTTCCTTTTCAATATCTGGGTCAACAATGATATAAATTGATGTGCCTTTTAAATTGGCTACGGTTGGTGCCTGATATAATGTTTTGGTCTTGAAACCAGCATTGTTGAATACTCCACCCCAAAATGAAAAACCTCCATTGTCTTGTTCTTCCCATTTGTAATGCCAAGAAAGATCGTTTCCACTTTGATCTTTTCTGATTTCACTATTAAAATAAGAATCTAATGTTGCCGTTTTGCCCAAACCAGGTTTAGGTAAAGCAGCAATTTCCATCTCATTTGCAGCCATTAAAAAAGCACCAACACCTTTTGCGTCATTGGTTACCACCTTTTCACTCATATAATATTCATAACTTCCATCGCGATAAGGTTTTCCTCCAAGACCAGATACGCTCACCGTTCCTTTTAGATTGATTTTATCAGCATCTACATTTTCTACAAATTCTTGCTTGATCCCTTTATATCCTTTTTCAGCAACTGCAAAGTAAGTTTTCGGTAAATAGCCTAATCTTACCGCTTTTGCGAATGTATAAACAAACATACTTGATGCTGATGACTCGTGGTAATTGCCTTTTCCCTGTGGTTTGTCCAAAATATCATACCATAAACCACTTTTTGGATCTTGCACTTTTTGTACTGCAACTGCAAAACGATTAAGAATAGCTAACATTTCTTTACGTTTAGGGTGGTTTGCTGGAAAATTATCCAATACATCAACCATTGCCATACCATACCAGCCCATTGCCCTGGCCCAGAAATGAGGAGAACGACCTGTGATTTTATTTGCCCATTGTTCGGTTTTAGATTCATCCCAACCATGGTACATCAAACCTGTCTTACTATCTCTAGCATTTTTCTCCATCCAGATAAACTGGTTTGCAATGTCATCAAAAGCTTTTTCATTTTTAATCAGCGCAGCATATTCTGCATAGAAAGGCTCACCCATGTACAAACCATCCAACCACATCTGGTTCGGATAAATTTTCTTATGCCAAAAACCACCTTCTTTTGTACGTGGTTGTTGTTGTAACTGATCCCAGAGTAAAGTTGCCGATTTAAAATATTTTTGCTGACCAGTTACCTTGTATAAAGTCAATAAGGTACGGCCATTTTTAACATTGTCGATATTGAAATCAGTTGGTTTATAATTATTGATAGCTCCATCTTTAGCAAGATAAGAATCCATACTTTTTTGCATGGCCTTGAAATAGGTAACATCACCTGTTCTCTTCCAAATGCCTTCAAATCCTTCGTAAACTACACCAAGATCATACGACCATTTTTTTGGTGTAAATCCAGTGGGTGTTGTATTTGCGGTATCATTCCAAACTGCCATTACAGTGGCGGCCATCCGTTTGGACAGTGGTGCCTGTGCCTTCGCCTGAAAGGTTAAACTTAAAGTTGACAAAGCGACAATAAAGCTAAAGATTGATTTTTTCATCCGTATTTTTTTATGATGGGTGATGATTTCAAAAGAGCTGATTTAGCCCGGTATGACTATATTTTTCTAATAACGAAACGATATTTCCTGTTTATTTATTGATCTGTAATGACTTTTCTTCTGCACCTGCTAAAAACTCATTCTTGGCTTTTGCCTTCGAGCTATCTAAGCCGCTTGTTGTAATGCCACTATTCCTATCGCCGCTTACCCTAAAGAGCAATTCGGCGGTATTGTAATTGATGTTTTTAAAATTAAGCTGATTTCCATTCTGGATATTGATCAATGGATTAGCTTCACTTATAATCAGATTAACATTATTTAAATTGATATTTTTAGCTTCTTGGATATCTATTCCTTCTTTAGCTTTAATATTCAAATTTTCTAGGTTAATATTGCTGATGCTCATTTCTGGCAACCCCCTTACAAAAACTGCTTTAGCCGCACCATCACATACTACGTTGTTGATATAAAAATTCCTGAAAATTGGCGTTTCTTCTGTTACAGGTAATGTCACAACCTTTGGAGCATCTCTCTTTTCACCTTTTAAAGGCACTGGATCTACCGCTGCATAATACATATCAAATAAGATAGCCTCACCAATAATTTCTTTCATATTGATGTTTTTAACATGGATATTTTCAACAACTCCTCCTCTACCGCGGGTCGTTTTAAAACGGAGGCCTATATCTGTACCTATAAATGAACAATCAGACACAAAGATATTTTTAGCACCACCGCTCATCTCACTTCCAATTACAAATCCGCCATGTGCGTGATAAACTGTACTATTGCGAATAATTACATTTTCTGTAGGCATTCCGCGTTTTCTCCCTGCTGCATCTCTTCCAGACTTGATACAGATCCCATCGTCGCCAACATCAAAAGTACTGCCTTCAATTAATACGTTTTTACATGATTCTATATCTATCCCATCTCCATTTTGAGCATACCAAGGGTTTTTCGCATACACATTTCTTACGGTTAGATCTTCACACATTAGTGGATGGATATTCCAAGCAGGTGAATTCTGAAAAGTAACCCCTTCTAACAAAACCCTTTTACATGAAGTAAATACCAGTAAGTTTGGTCTCAAAAAGTCTTTGATAGACTTATAAAATTCAGGAGTTTTATCAGCTGTGATCTCCCCTGGATTTTTCAGTTTTGAACCTTTAAAATTCTGTTCTGATGGATACCATATTTTTTTATCTTCACTTACCATTCCACCAGAGGCTACCAATTTTGCCCATTGATTTTCAGTTAGTTTTTCCTTTTTAACCATCCTCCAAGTATCACCAGCACCATCAACAATCCCTAAACCGGTAATGGCAATGTTTTGCTGGTTTGTTGCCCACAAGGGCGATTGATTACGCATTTGAGGAATGCCTTCCCAATTGCTTGCTACCAATGGGTATTGATCAAAATCTTTAGTAAACTGCAAAATTGCATTGGCCTGGAGATGTAGGTTAACATTGCTCTTCAATTCAATCGGACCAGTTAACCACATCCCTTTGGGAACTAATACCACTCCACCGCCTTTTTTGTTGCAGGCAATTATGGCATCATTGATACTTTTTGTATTCAATGTTAGGCCATCGCTTTTAGCGCCATATTTAATAATATTAAAAGTGTCTTTTTTGAAAGAAGTTTTGGCTATAATAGGCAAATTACTAAAAGAATAAGGCTTTGCACTTTTAGTTTGTCCACTGGCAAAAATTGAGGCGGTAAATAGAAATACGAAAATTGGGAATACTGCTTTTTTCATGCTCAAGAATACAGATTATATTGGTTTACAATAACAAGTCTACAGAGTTTTATAGAGGAATGGAACTATTTAAGTGAAAATAACTGTGCAATCGTTGCCATCTACAGGGAATTGAAGAAGAACATTTAGGTCGGTTTTTGAAAAAATAATTTAATATCATATGCTGTTTAAAGCTTAATTTATCCTGAACCAATCAAAATCTGCATAGCCAGAATCGTTAATTTGCTGCGTTCTTACGCAAAACAATCCCACCTTGGCACCGATCCATTTACCAGGTTCTGCCTGAAAAACATCATTTACATTGGTAAAATCAGCACCGTTAACACTATAACTAAACTGGCATTTCGCCCCTGCCGATACTGTTACCCGAAAGTAAACTTCATTTCCTTTTAACTTTTCAATTGTTTTTTCGTCTTCTGGCTTACCTTTTTCTGCATTTTTACAGGTAGTATAAACAATATAGATCCCATCCTTTTTACTTTTCAGTGCTAGGTTTGCATAACTCATCCCCATCATGACCAATCCTGTTTTCTCATTTTCAAGTTTCGTGTTGGGTATAAAGTTTAACTTGGTAGTTACTGTAAACTTTTCTGTAGGCAATTTCTGTAACAGTAAGTTTGGAACATCCCAGAGGTTTCTGGCACTATCGGGTATTTTAGCAGAAAATAAGCGTAATGCACCTTTTTCTACATTCATGAAAGACCATGTTGCGAAAGGATTGGCCTGCCATTGCCACTGTAAGCCTAAATTAAGCCCATTAAATTCATCGCTTTCTAATGGTGTAACAATTGGAGATGGTTTTGCTGTTATTGGTTTTTTATAGGTTAAAACAGGTTCACCGATTCCATCCCTATCTTCATCTGACCCAATTATTGGCCAATCATTAACCCATTTCATAGGTTGCAGATGTACTACCCTTCCATACGCCTCTTTATCCTGAAAATGCAAGAACCAATCTTCGCCAGTTGGCGTGTTTACCCAGGCACCTTGATGTGGGCCATTGATTGGGCTTTTTCCCTGGTCCATAACCACCTTTCTTTGGTAAGGTCCGTATATATTTTTTGACCTCAATACCAATTGCCAGCCCGTTGATACTCCTCCGGCTGGTGCAAAAATATAATAGAAACCATTCCGCTTATAAAATTTCGGCCCTTCTATTGTTGGATCCAACTCATGGCCGTCATAAACTAATTTACCTTCATCGATAACTTTATCACCCACAGCATTCATTCTTTTAACCACAATGATTGTTTTAATGCCGGCTCTGCTCCCTGCATAAGCATGAACAAGATAAACCCTACCATCTTCATCCCATAGCGGACAAGGATCTATAAGCCCTTTACCAGCTTCTACCAATACTGGATCAGACCATGGGCCTGCTGCATTTTTAGCTTTTGTTAAATAAATCCCGAAATCTGGATCGGGATAATAGATATAAAATTCATTGTTATGAAAGCGGATTGCCGGTGCCCAAACCCCATTACCATGCTGGGTTTTCGCAAAATGTTCAAATGGGGGTTGTCTCTTTAAAGCGTGGCCAATAATTGTCCAGTTTACCAGATCTTTAGATTGTAAAATTGGCAAACCAGGAACAGCGTCAAAACTTGAGGATACCAGATAATAATTATCTCCAACACGGATGGCATCGGGATCTGAATAATCAGCATCTAAAACTGGATTCTTATATTTCCCATTTCCTAGATCCGCAATCCAAGTTTTAGAAACTTCCCCTTTTTGAGCATTTACAGACAAAGAATATAATAGCAAGAAAGCAACAGCAAAAAGTTTCATCAGTTAATCAGGTTTGAAGAATAGTTATTATAATTATTAAACAAGTGATTGGTAATTATTCTTTAGGTTTCCATCCATTAAAAACCTTATCTAAAGTATAATCTTGCAAGCTTTGCTCATTTAATTGATGCGACCACTTTACCCGTGAATTTGGATTTGCGCCGTTTCCAGTACTTTTATACTCCGCATAAAATGCCGTTTTTTCGTTACTCTCTTTTCCCCAATTGTTCCAACCCTCTGCCTTAATCATTTTTCCCAGATCACACTGGATAAAAACAGATTTCGCATAAGGACGCCATGGCCTTCCTAAATAAAAAGAATCAGCTGGTGCATCACCACCTATTTTACAATTGATAAAAACATAACCGAATTTTGCTGTATCTGGAGAAGATGATGCAGTGATATACCCAGCTTTTTTACAAAAAATTTCACATTCGTCGAATACCGCAGTTGATGATCCAAAAATAAAATCAACCGTTCCCTCGATATAACATTTATAATAATATTGGCGACTTGCGTAGCCATAGGTATATAAAGTATCCTGAAAACCCAACATCCTACAATTTATAAATTTTGCCTTATCACCAGCAACAAACAGCGCTACCGCCTGACCAACTGGTCCGGCTGTATTTTGGAAAGTTATATTTTCTGCAGTAAATTGGTTTCCATAAATATAGGTGCTAGATGAACCCGAGGTACCCTTCTCCTCGCCAAATGCATTTTTCTTTTGTGCCCAATCATCATAAGTCAAAATAGTCTTTTCTACACTTTCGCCTATAATCTTAACAAATTGCTTGGATGTAGGTAGGTTTAACTTTTCCTTGTAAATTCCATTTTTGATGAAGATTGTAGTGGTCACCTTTCTGAAATCTGGAACAGCGTTGAAAGCTTCTTGTACAGTTTTAAAATCCCCAGTACCATCTTGAGCTACAATAAAATCATATGGAGCACTTGCTATTAAATAATTGGTACGGATAGCATTGGCATTAGTTACCAGCAACACTAAAGCAATTAAACAAGGGTATAGTCTTTTTAAAAAAATCATATTCTTTGGCAATTGCTCGTTCTATTTTTTGATCAGATATTTAGACAAACCAATTTTTGTTTCAACTATTCCCTCAACAACAAGCCCTGCAACAGCTTTTGCCCCTTCTGGACCTAAATGTGTATTGTCTTTTTTACCTTTTGGATAATTTACATGTCCAGAATCAACGTGGTTAAATAATTTAATAGAAGGTTGGTCACCTAAACCTGAAATCAGCTTTTCTGTTTTTCTTTGCATATCGATTAGTGGTAAATGCAATGAATCAGCTAGTTTCCTTACCACATCTGGATATTTGCCATGAGTATCGGTAAGTATTCCATTTTGAAAATTGCGACGTGCAATTGGTGTCAATAAAATAGGATTTGCTTTTTTAACTTGGGTTTCCTGAATATATCTGATCAAGTTCGTTTTAAATTCATCCAGGGATGTACCCACATTTGTATTCTCAACCTTCTCATCATTATGTCCAAATTCAATTAGTACGTAATCTCCCTCTTTTAAGGTTGAAAGCACCGATTCCCATCTTTTTTCGTTGATGAATGATTTTGTACTCCTTCCGTTCAACGCTCTATTATCAACCTTAACTTCCTTGGTAAATGAAGATCCCAACTCCATTCCCCATCCTGTTTCTGGAAAAGCTTTTGGATTTTTATTGGCTGCTGTAGAATCTCCAATGATATAAACAACTATGGGATCCTTTTTTTTAATGGTGAAAGACATTAATGCAAACAAGCAAAAAAAAGCAATATAATGGGTGATTTTTATTTTCATATCATAAAAGTAAACAAAAAAAAGATGGGGTATTCAGCCCCATCTTCAAATTAATATCATTCCTTATCTCCACCTTGGATCACCTATTCCTGCTGAGATCAAATCAGATTGGCTGATTGTTAAATTCCCAGTTGCAGGAGCGGTAAAGCCCGGATTTAATGCCGTACCACCAGCATCTACCTTGGCTCCTGAAACAGAAGATGAAATCATATTTGTAGTGCTAAAATAGTTGTTACCAGACACGTTAACTAAATTTGTTGCTGCCTGATTAGCTAGTAGAGCAGTAGTATTAGCGACAATGTTCTTAGTGAAAGTGATTTCGTGATTGGCCGCAGGAATACGCACATAAAACAGTCTTCTCACTGAAGAAGCATAATTAGAAACTCCATAAAGTGTGTTATTGCTTACAACAATTGCGATTTTAGTCGAAGGATAGGTCGCACCTGAAGCATTATCCATCCGCATAAACTCTCTTTCAGTTTGGCCATATAGCGTATTGTTGGTGAAAGTTAGTTTATTGGCAAAACCTGTACGGAAATCTATGAATTCACCATCAACACCGAATGTATTGAAGATATTGTTGTTGATTAAGATAGAAGAAACAGTAGATAAAGCCGCTGTTATACCAACGATACCTGCTTTGTAATTCTTGATTACAGAACCCTCAATCTCTAAATCTCCAAAATTACCTACTGCATATGATATAGCATGATTTGGCACATTGCCACCATCAATAATCAAATTTTTCAGCTTTAACGAAGCTCCACCTTGGACATTAAAGTTAACGTTATTCAATAATGGTCGATCAGTAGCTCTAACCGCAACGATCGAGATAGATTTTGTCACTGCAATGGTTGATCCAGCAAAATCATAAGTTCCACTAGCAAACGCATAAGATTCGCCACCAACTGCTAGAGCTAATGCCGCGTTAAACTCGGCTACTGAACTGATTAATTTAGCATTACCAATATCAACAGCTGTTTTAAAAGTTACTGTACCTCTAACTTTAGCACCATTTGTCAATACTGCCGTATATGACGTTTCTGGAATTAGTCCAGTAACAACAGCCTCTCCTGCTGTAATCTCAGCTGCAGTAACCGCATGTGTTACATTGCCTGGTGTTAAGGTTATTGTGGTAGCGGCTTCTCCAACTGGCCAGTTCAATGTTACTGATGTAGCAGTTAGCTTTGCTGCATTTACAGCTTGGAAAATCTGCTCAGCGTCTGTTTTAACCGTAGTGGTGATCCATTTTGAATCAGTAACTCCTTCTCCTATTGCCTTAACCCTGATTGCATACTGCGTATCTCCACCAAGACCAGCAACGGTATAAGGCAATTGGGCAAAAGTAATGTTGCTAATTGACTTTGTAGGAGTTCCCGAGAAATCTGCAGTCTCAAAAACTTCAATATTGTAAGTTTTTGCGTTGTTTACCGCATTCCATGTTAATCTCACTCCAGTTTTATTGACTACAACAGCTGTTAATCCGGTAGGAGAAAAAGCTCTGCTTACATCAAGTTTAGTAATTTCAATCTCGCTGTCCTTACAACCTGAGAAACCTAACACGGTCATCAATAAGAAAATGCTGATATATATATTATTTCTATTCATAACCTTAATCATTATAAGTTTAAGTTTTTATTGTTCAACAGTCCGTTAGATGAATCTAGAAATATTTGCCAGATTGGCCAATACTGCTGTGAGTTAGGATCTTTTTGATAAAGCGCATCCCAGAAAGTAGCTGCATCACCTGTTGATACCATCGTCCAAGTTTTACTTGTAGGATAGCCCAATGCTACTCCTTGCGCATCTGTATCACCAAAGTTTAAGCCATATATCTCAACAGTTTCTCCGTTTGCTAAAGTTTTATAATAGATTTTAGCAGGTAACGTTACATATTTCCCCTGTCTTAGCTCTAATTGCTGCAACTTTGTTTTTGCCTCAGCTAATTTTGTTGACAAAAGATTCCAACGAATTAAGTCGCCTTTTCTTAACATCTCACCTGTAAATTCTAAAGCTCTTTCATTTACAATCGCGTCAAAGAAAGTTTGTTTGGAAGCAATTGATGCTGCCATAAAAGTATTCACCTTAGTAGCATTGGTAGGGAAAGCCCTATCTCGGATCATTTTTAGATATGGAGCTGCTGCGGTTGGGCCATCCAATTCGTTGATTGCTTCAGCAGCCATTAATATTACATCTGCATAACGCATATACATCCAATTTAAACCATCATCATTTGGAGAAGTAACTCTTCTTTTCATCCATTCGTAACGATACTTACCGAAATATAGGCGACCAAGGGCTGAAGGTACTTGTGCTGCTCCCTTACTTCCATCGCCACCATCCCACTCATAAGGAACAATACTCACATCTCTACGTACATCATCTCTATCATATTCATACAACATAATCGGATTCGGTCCATCGGTACCGCCTTTATTTTGACCTGTATATTGGTCTGTCTTCAAGTGTTTCACACCCAAATCAAATATTACTCTACCTCTACCCTCACTAAAAGGGATTTCCCACATCGATTCTAATCCGGCCGCTCCACTTTCTTCGTTCAATTTCCTGAATACTTCTTCAAAACCCAATAATCTCAATTTTTTACTATCGATGATTTCAACACATTCCTTTTTAGCAATAGCATACATTTTATCTCTTGAAAGTTCTGGATCTGAACTTAAGCGAACTGTACCATCAAGTCTTTGTGCATATCCTCCAGCTGCTAATGCCAAACGAGCTCTTAGGCCTTTTGCAAAAGCCTTACTCACGCGCTCAACTTTCGCTGTAGTCGAATTATCATTTGGCCAAGGTAAATAATTGGCAGCTTCAGCCAAATCAGCTAACAACTGTTTATAAATGATATCCCTATCCCCTCTTGGCAAATAACTGGTAGTTGAGTTAATTGGCTCAAGACGAATTGGCACATCGCCCCATCCTTTGATCAAATCATTGTACAATACTGCTCTTAAGGTTAAGATCTCTCCTAAAATTTGAGCCATTTGCGGATTACTTTCTATTTTTCCATAAGCTCTAATCCCCCTTATGGCTAGGTTAGCTCTTTCAATTCCCTCATAGAATTTCGCCCATGCGTTATTATCGGTATTCATTTGCCCATTATTTACATTGGCATTGTAATTAGATAACCGTGATTTATCATCATTAATGGCTTTTAAGCCGTTGTTTACCTCTGTATCATTATTGATTCCGTAAAAAACCAAGAATCGGCCACGATAAGAGTTAGTCTCTCCAAACGACTGGAGAATCCCCGCAATTGCACCTTCTGCTAAACTTGGTGAAGAAAAAATAACAGACTCATCTAAACTAGATTGTGCTGCTGGGTTAAGCGCCTTTTTACAACTGCTTACAAACGTCAATCCTGTAAGGATGAACAGTGTATATATAATTTTTTTCATCTCTTTAATATTTGTTTTTAACTGTGATGATTCGATTATGATTTATAATTACTCCTATTGGATTTGACAAATCATGATGCTCCACCGTTTTTAACATTCTAAAAATTAACATTTAAGCCAAACACAAATGACCTACTTTTTGGATAAGCAGAATAATCTACACCAGGAGTTAAATTTGTTCTACGTCTGGTCGAAACTTCTGGGTCGAATCCAGTATAATCTGTCAGCAACCACAAGTTATAACCAGAAGCGTAAACCCTTAATTTTTTCATTTTTATTTTACTAGATATGCTTTGAGGCAAGGTATATCCCAGTGTTAACGTAGATAACCTTAAGAACGAACCATCTTCTACCGCCCAATCACTCATTACAAATGTTTTCATATATGGCGACCATAAAGTAGTATTTGCATTCATTGCCGTAAGTTCTGCAGGATCATTACTGATAGTACCATCAGCACGAAGATTTGTCCATCTGTTTCCAGTGGCCATAGTAGAAATCATATTTCTAGAACTATACTTACTGGTTGATGTATATTCTATCTTATTGGCATTATAAATATCATTGCCATAACTCCAGTTGAAATAGGCACCAACATCGAAACTGAATATTCTAGAATTGATAGAGAAACCACCAGTATTTAACGGATTTGCATTTCCAATAATCGCTCTGTCTGATAAATCGATTTTACCATCGCCAGAAATATCCTCAATTTTCATTGAACCTGGACGAATTGTGCCTATAAACGCAGTAGCATCAACAATACCTGGTTTCAAGATCCAATTTCCAGTGGTGGCATTATATCCTGTAAAGTCAGAAACTTCATATCTACCTGCGCTTTTGTAACCATACATTCTACCTACAGATGCACCTTCTTCTACTAAATAATCTACACCAATTTCTGTAGATGCCCATCCAGATTGTCCATTGATATTTTTAATTGAACCCAATGAAGTTACCTTGTTCCTGTTAAAGTTGATATTAGCATTAAAACTTAGATCAAAGTTTGTCTTTTTAATTGCATTCCAATTCAAAGAGAATTCTAATCCTTTGTTTTGAGTAGAACCAAAGTTTCGGTATTGATTGTCATAACCAGTTCCTCCCACAGGAAATAAAATTAACAAATCCTTAGTTTTATTAATATAAGCATCAATTGTACCAGTAAGCTTCGAGTTCAATAGTGTAAAATCTAATCCCACGTTTCTGGTAATCGTAGTTTCCCATTTCAAATCAGGATTCGCTTGCGTCTTAGATGCAGCCCAATAATTATTAAATCCGTTTACCCATGTAGTTCCCGTATTCTGATAAGTTTGAACAATCTGGTTAACAGGGATATTATTATTACCTGCCGTACCATAGCTCAACCTTAGCTTTAAATCATCTAACCAAGATTTAGTACCACTCATGAAATTTTCCTGAGAAACTCTCCAAGCTGCAGAAACTGATGGAAAGTAACCCCATTTATTATTTACGCCAAATTTAGAAGAACCATCGGCCCTAAAAGTAGCACTCAATAAATATTTACCTTTATAATCATAATTCGCTCTACCGAAAAACGACAACAAATTATCATCTGCGGCAAAATTGTTATCTATAGAGTTCGCTTTCCCTTGAGTTGATAAAAATCTTGTGTCTTGAAATGTAAATGTTTTCGGAAATCCATGAATAACATTAGTTAATGAGCTAGACTCTGTTTTAATGAACTCGTGTCCCAGTAATAGGGTCAGACTATGATCTTTGTTCAGGAGCTTACTGAAATTATAATTTAAAGTATTTGTACTTCTGATGGCGTTTCTAATCGAATTCGTGAAAATAACTGCTGGTAGATTTTGATTTTCTGCGGCAGGCACGTTTCTAACGTAGTAAGTTGTATTTCCATAAAAACGATCTTGATCATTTCTATTGGCATCATAACCAACTTCAGAACGTAATCTTAAATTGTCTATAATGTCCCAGCTAATTGCACCATTGATATTGTAGGTTTTGCGATGAATATATTGATCGTTATCTGAAATTGCAATTAATGGATTGTATAAATTAAATTCATCATCAGTCTCTGTAGTGGTTGTTAAACGAGGAACTGGAAATGGCGGATAAAGCATCGCATTTTTTAATCTAGAATCTGCTGAAGAAATTTCATTTTGTTCATTGGCTCCACCACCTTTGATTTTCATATCCGCATAGCGCATTCCAAAGTCTAAAGTTAATCCTTTGTATAATTTATGGTTCAGCTTGAAATTGATATTTTGTCGCTCAAAATTCGACAACTCCATAATCGCTTTATCTTTAACAAAGCTATGGCTTAAACTATATTTAGTTTTCTCACCACCACCACTAATATTTAGGTTTTGATTAAATGTAGTACCAGTACGACCGAATATAATATCCTGCCAATCGTTTGCAGGTGTGTTTGCATATAAATCTATATCCTGATAGTTACCAAAAAACTGCGTATAATCATTTGGTGATTTGTCTAAAAGTGATCTTTCATATTGCCAAGTTGCATAATCTAAAGGAGAAAGCACATCTAACTTGTTTGCCAATTCTCTAACCCCGGTAAAAACATTATAACTTACTGCTGTCTTGCCATCTTTACTATTTTTGGTTGTAAGCAAAACCACCCCATTTGCACCTCTAGAGCCATAAATTGCGGTAGAAGAAGCGTCTTTTAAAATGTCAATGGTTTCAATATCCTGCGGTGCGATATCTGCTATCGAAGCCACCGGAAAACCGTCCACGATATATAAGGGACCGTTATCACCTGTAATTGAACCACCCCCTCTTATCCTAACGGTTAATTCAGCATTTGGAGAACCTTCTGTTGTTGCAATGCTGATACCAGCAACACGGCCTTGAATAGCTTCTAAAGCAGAAGATACTGGGGCGGCAGCAATAACTTCAGCACTTACTGATGATACAGCCCCCGTTAAGTCTTTCTTTCGAACCGTACCATACCCAACGTTCACTACCACTTCATTCAATGTTGCTACATCTTCCTCAAGTGTAAAGTTTACCGTAGATTGATTGACAATTACGATTTCCTGAACTTTAAATCCTAAGTATTTCGCTTGTAAAATTACAGTCCCAGTAGTGGGTACTTTGATGGTGAATTGACCATTGGCATCGGTACTTGTGACTGTTGAGGTACCTTTGATTTGAATTGAAGCTCCAGGAATAGTCTCCTTGCTGCCCTTTTCAGTTACCTTACCCGAGATTTGCTTGGTCTGTGCATTCGCTACGTTAATCGCAACAACAAAGGCACAAAAAAACAGTAGAATTTTTTTCATACGTTAATATATTTGGTTATTCGGCCAGCCTAAAGGCTTTCCATTAACAATTCTACATTGTTTTTTTTACAAAGCATAACAGTACAGGACACTAAATCTATGCAATCGTTCCCGACAACGTTGCCAAAAATCCCATCAAAAAAGTTATCTTTAGGCTTTAAAAAAAATAGTATTATTATAAGCTGATTTTTTGTTTCGAAAACCTAGTCAAAATACTGCCATAGAACATGTTTGAGCCCGTAACCATCAAAGATATAGCTAAAGCACTTGGGCTTTCTACATCTACCGTTTCAAGAGCGTTAAGAGATACGCACGAAATTAGTGGAGCAACAAAAAAGATAGTGTTGGCCTATGCTAAAGAGATCAATTACCAGCCAAATCCCATTGCGCTAAGCTTAAAGGAACGAAGAAGCAGATCAATTGGTGTGGTGGTTAGCGAAGTTGCCAATAGTTATTTTTCTCAGGCAATTAATGGAATAGAATCTATTGCCTATGATCGTGGCTATCATGTTATCTTGTCTCAAACACACGAATCATTTGAACGCGAAGTTATCAACGTACAACATCTGGCTTCAAGATCAGTTGATGGCTTACTGGTTTCTCTATCTTCACAAACCAAAAACATAGACCATTTAACGTCATTGCATAATAGAGGCCTACCAATGGTTTTTTTTGATCGTGTAGCCGATGAAATCAATACATACAAAGTAATTGCCAATAATGAAAAAGGAGCTTATGAGGCCACGGAACATCTGATAAAATCTGGCTACAAGCGCATAGCTCATTTAACCAGTTCTGGCTATCTATCTATTAGTATAGAACGTTTAGCCGGATATAAAGCGGCACTAGCAGCAAATAATCTCCCATTAAATCCAGACTATATTAAATATTGCCCTTTTGGTGGGATGATTGATGAAGAACTAGAAAATGCAATCAAAGAACTTCTCGCACTCCCAGAAAAACCAGATGCAATCTTTATAGCAGGCGATCGTTTAAGTACCGGATGCCTAAGTGTATTTAAAAATCTAAAAATAAAAGTTCCGGAAGAAATGGGAATAGCGGGTTTCAGTAACTCTGATGTCCTAGATTTATTCAACCCATCTCTAACTTCTGTTCGCCAACCAGCTTTTGAAATCGGTAAACTAGCCACCCAAATGTTAATCAAATTGATCGAAGCGAAATACCCAGTAGATGAATTCGAGAAACAGGTTCTGGATACAGAATTATTTGTAAGACAAAGTAGCTCCTTTTAGATTAAAGAGCAAGGATAAAAGAGCAAGGATTATACAGCGCATAAAATTGATAGCCAAAGATTTTAGATACTAAGCCTTTTATAGGCTGTTTATACAAATATGAGGGGAACGGACTCTCGGACTTTCGGACTCTCTTCTCAACCTTTCCTTCAACGTAGGATGAACAAAGGATGAACGTAGGATGAACGAAGGATGAACGAAGGATGACTGGAGCTACACTGGACCTATGCTGGAGCTACAGTTAACCATTGTCCTATGAATCCAAATTGTCCTATACTAGAAGCTTTAGTCTTTCTAAAGTTATTCTTTGCCGCAATTTAACTCGTATAATGCAACACCTTTTGATGCAAATCATCAGGCAAAAATGGCTTTACGATCACATCATCAATTCCAGATTGGTTTACTCTTTCTTCAATATCGTTTTTGATATTTGCTGTTAATGCAATAATTGGAATTTTTATCCCTTTTGCCCTGATGCTCTGAGAAGCCTCGTAACCGTCCATAATAGGCATATGCAAATCCATTAAAATTAACCGATGTTTAGTTGGATCTAACTGGGTTAAAGCTTCCAGACCATTTACAGCAACATCTACAATAGCACCCCAATTTTGCAAAAAGCTTTTAGCAACCATTACATTTAGTAAATTATCTTCTACCAAGAGAATATGCAGACCGGTAAATGGTTTTTCACTTTCCTTTTTTAGCTTATTTGTTAAGTTTTGTTCGCCTATAGGCTGATTGGTTTTTGTTAAGGTAAGTACAAAATAGAATGTTGCACCCTTACCTTCTTCACTGATCACGTTTAATGTGGAGCCTTGAAGTGCTAAGATCCGCTTAGAAATAGCCAAACCTAAACCTGTTCCTCCAAAACTTCTCGAAGTAGACGAATCTGCCTGCGTAAACCGATCGAAGATAATTTTCTGTTTTTCTTTTGAAATCCCTATCCCGGAGTCTGTTACAGCTATTTTAAAGGTAATTTCTTTTTCATCCTGCTTTAACTGTTGGATACTCACTTGTACAATTCCATGATTGGTAAATTTGATAGCATTGTGCACCAAATTGGTAATGACCTGAAATATCCTGGTCGGATCGCCAAGCAATTTATGTTGGATTTTTTGATCAACATCGAACTTTAATTCTACACCTTTTTCTTGTGCATAATTCTGTAGCCCCGCAATAATATTCTTGATAATAGCGACAATATCTAGTTCCGTGCTTTCCAAAGAGATCTTTCCGGCTTCAATTTTATTATAATCTAAAATATCGTTCACGATCCCTAGTAGATTGTTTGCAGAAAACAACATAATATCTAACTGTGCAATCTGATCTTTACGTGGATTGTTTTTTAAGAGCAGGTGGCTCATTCCAATCACAGAGTTAAGCGGGGTCCTGATTTCATGGCTCATTGTACTCAAAAATTCGCTTTTGGCTACAAGCCCCTGTTCAGCTTGTTCTCTTGCCTTTTTAAGCTGAAACGATACCCTATGGGAAAGGATGAGCGATTGCAAAAAGAAGAAACTGATATAACCAAAAAATATTACCAATTGCAGATGAGGAATTAAACCCCAATAACGAAGCAAGGTGATGGCAAATACTGACATTAAGGCCACAGCACTCATCAATGCGTATTTTGATCCTGGCCGGCCTCTCCTGAAAGAAACAGTATAGATATAAGGCACATATCCGATACAAAATACGGTAACGATTAGAAAAGGATTGATCAGCTGACTAAAATAGTAAACTGGTAATACAAGTGTTGCCAAACTAAAGATAAAACAAATGGCACACACGATATTTACAATTATTTTATGAATATCCTTCGGATATAAGTAGCGTGTATATAGACCAAATATGCCAATGCCCAAAAACAGCGTAATATATTCTAACCTAATTGCAACTTGCCAATTTAGGTCTGGCAATATCGTGTGCAGGACATAATTGTCCACACCGATAATCCGATAGCTATACACTATAGAATAGAGTGAAAACAATAAAATTGCCTTATCCCTATTGCCCAATAAATATAATCCCAGAAAGAACAGGCCACCCATAAAGAGGCAACCGGTTAACATGATATCTATTGCTTCTGCACGATTTCTTTCCAGTTCAAGGCCTTCTTTTTGCCCGATAAAAATGGGTTCCCTTATCCCGCCATTGCTGTGCACAAAGTTTGCAATTTGCAAGATTAACCTTGCTGTATCGGTACCTGAGGGGATATCGAAGGATTTGTATTGCCAGTGTGGAACAAAATCTTGATCACTTTTACTGACTTTTCCATTTGCCGCAACAAGCTTACCATTCAAGAACAAATTGTAGGCACAATAAACATCTGGCATACCAATGCTAAACACTGAATTTGTTTTGGGTAAAAGAATAGTAAGCGTATAAGACGCATAACCAAAAGCAGGAAGTTTTTTATGATCAATGGTGAGGTCATTCCATTTTGTTGGAAACTTTACGGCTTTACCATTTAAAAGGTTTGTATCATTGGAATTAATCAATTGTTGCCAATAAAAAATCCATTCGCCATTTAATGCTACTTTGTTACCAAGAGAATGACCACGTAGATCGATAATGCCATTTTTTGCTGTAGGGATAGTTAAATCTTGTGTGAAGCCATAAATAGCAGCACAGCAACATAACAATGTACAAATAAATTTAAGTTTCATGGCATTCAAATATCTAGAACCATTTTTTATCTAAAATAGTAACAGCATACGAAGATATGAAATGTTTTAGCTGATGTAGAAATGTGTACGAACAACCTATTTCTCTAAATCAGTTATTTGACAAATTGAATAAAATGCACAAAAGAAGTATAGTATTCAACACTCGAATCTATTATTTGGGAATATTGCAACTTTTACATTAACGAACTCATATTAACCTTTACATCCAACCTAACCTTGAAAACAATGAAGATACAACCATTGGACAAAATTATTTGTCGCACACCTGCCTTCAGCTTAAACGATTCTTTGGAAGATGTTTTAATCGAATTAAAAGATAAGATAAAAGAATCTTCACCTGCATTTTTTGAATTTATCGAATCTTATCAAGCTGATGATATCAATCAATTGAATGAAAAAACCTGGTTTACGCTATGGAAGTATTTTAACCGCGCTAAATACAGGTCTACGCCTTTTGGTTCCTTTGCCGCCATAGCTATTGTTAAATTAACCCATGGGCAGAATGATATGATGGTGGTTGAGAAAGAGATGAATACAAATCATTATATTGATTGGAGCCACAAAGAGTCCTTTTTAAAAGACACAAAACATCTATTCGATTCCTCAACCATGTTTTTGAGCAACTCATCCTTTTATTTTACTGGTGATGAAATTCGCTATATCAGGGTTAGAGAAAACGCCCATGAGCTCGCATTCGTAAATGCCATACCCGAGCTCAATCTGATACTCGCAACCTGCAAACGAAAAACACCTTGCGCTATTATTTATGAACTGATGGAAGTGACATTTAATATGGATATAGAAAGCACGGCAGATCTTCTGCTTCAATTGCTGAATATGCAACTGCTTATCACAGATCAATTCCCAAACATTACCGGTATGGATTACTTCGAAAGATTAAATATCAATTTGCCCAAATCACCTAATGATTACATCATAGCTAAACGAAATCTTTTATCTGGAAGTTTTGAAGGACAATTATTAAAGCAAATCCCAGCACTGGTTAATTACATGTCACAACATTTACCTGCCTATCTGAATACGGATTTAGATCATTTTAAGCATTCATTTTTAAAGAGATTCGAGCATCAGGAAGTTAGTTTAGCAAAAATAATGGATCCCGAGATTGGGATTGGTTATGGCAATTTGGCCCAACAACATGGCGCAAATCCCTTGGTCGATGAAATTAAACTGGCAAAACATTTCCAAGTACAGGAAACAATTGCCTATGGAGAATTTAATGCTTTTTTATTGAACAAAATTGTGATAGGTCAACCTATTTCTTTAGAAGAATTTAAAACTAATACTATCGAACAATCCATTCAACTTCCCAATACTTTTAGCTTTATCTTCCATCTATATCGGTCACAGCCAGTAATAGCTATTGCTGGAGGATGTACCGCAAATGCATTGATTGGCAGATTTACAATGGGCAATCCAGAGATGGAAAGTTATGGCAGAGAGATCGCTTCACTTGAGCAAAATGCAAACCCAGATGTGATTTTTTTCGATATCGCCTACCAAGCAGAAAAAAGAGTTGATAATGTCAATAGACGTCAACTTTTATATCCTTATGAGCTTCCAATCCTTACTTGGTCAGACACCGCTGATCCTTTAGATCTTAATGATATTTTTGTCTCTATTATTGGCACAGAAGTCATCTTAAAATCTAAAAAACTGGGAAAAAGACTGATGCCGAGAATTCCTTCTGCCTACAACTATACAAGATCGGACTTAGCTGTGTATCGCTTTTTATGCGATATTCAAAATCAGGGAATTTGCACGCAATTGGGTTTTAAACTTCAGGATTTCTTTCCAAAACTCCAATACTATCCAAGAGTTAACTACAAAGAAATTATAGTGTCTCCAGCAATGTGGCTAGTGCCGTCGTCTGTTTATGCGGCGATAAAGAATGATGATCTTAATAGATTGGTATTACTGAAAACATGGCTGACGGAAAAGAAAATAACCTTTAATTTTAAAGCTGGTTTTGCCGACCATACTTTATGCTTTAACCCTAATGAAGTTGAAGACCTGAAAGCATTTTTCAGTTTTTGCAAACAGCAACAGGGAGATATTTATATTACAGAGGCTCTGATTTCAAATGAAGATTGTATTAAAGATGAGTTTGGCAAAATTTACCTGCCCCAGTACATTGCGAGTTATGCTCATCAAAAACAAATCTATACCCCTTTGTCTCCTGCACATAAAACACAATCTAAATCTGACAGATTTCAACTGCCTGGTGGGGATTGGTTATACTTCGAACTTTACAGCCATACCATTAAAAGCAACTCGTTATTACTTGGGAAAATTAATCCATTAATGAAAACCTATCGTGAACAACTAAAGAAATGGTTTTTTATCAGATATACAGATCCTACTCCGCATTTACGGTTACGTTTGCACTTAAAGAACAAAGTTTTTGGTTTTAAGATAATTGAAGCTTTAAAGCAAATCATGGAGCCTGAAATGCAAGAAGGAAGATTAATTGACTTAAAGATTAAAACCTATTTTAGAGAAACACAAAGATATGGAGCGAAACGGATGGATCTAGTTGAACAATTTTTCTTCACGGATAGTAAGGCCATATTATTTTTATTGGGAAAAGCGAAAAAAGAAAATCAGTTGATTGCAAGCAGCTTAGATCTAATATTACAGTGGTGTGAAATCTGCATGCCCAACATCAATGATCAAATTTTATTTATCAATCAAATGGCCAATAACTTTGCCAGTGAAATGCTGATTGGACCTGATCATTATAAAAAGATCAATGCAAATTTCAATGAAATAAAAAACGAAATTGGTACGCTTAATATCAAACCACCAACATCGATTACGAAACGATATCACCAGCTGATTAAGGTTATTTTGTCAACTTGTACCACAAATGATGAACAACATAAGTTACTGGCAGATCTTATCCACATGCATGTTAACCGTCTGTTTTCAGTTGATCAACGCATGTATGAAACAATTATATATCATTATGTACTTAGGATGCTTCAAATTAAACGTGCAATGTCAAAAGAGCAATAGGGATTTCAATTTTCACTACAAAGCGTTGCCCAATTGCTTGATAGCTGAATTGAACAGAATCACCATAGGTATAAACAAGTCTTTTTTGGATGTTCTTTAATCCAGAACGATTACCTATGGAATTTTGAATATCATTGATAAGATTGCTTGTTTGCAAACAAAGATATTCTTCATTGATGGTTATGGCAATTTTTGCTTTCAACTCTGGATTGCTCAAATCGCCATGCTTGAATATATTTTCTACTAAAGTGAGTAGAACCAGTGGGATAAATTGAAGTTGCTGAACTGTTGAAGAATAGATAAACTCAACATTCAGCTCCTCGTTTTTCCTAATTTCTTGCAGATACAGTAGATTTTCTACCTGTTCAATTTCATCAGCCAATATAATTTGGCTGTCCATTTGGTCTGACTGCATAGCAAAACGCATCATTTCAGACAATCTTATAATTGCTTCGCCAGCAACAGCTGAATGCACACTTACATTATGATATACAAAATCGAGTGTATTAAAAAGAAAATGAGGATTGATTTGGGCTTTTAAAAATGCATTATGTGCATGTACCAATTCTTGCTCTGTTTTCTGCTGATCAATGATTGCTATCAGTTTTTGTCTTTCCAATTCTTCGGTTTTCTTACGCTCCCACAAATAAGTTTTAAAGAAATAATAACCCGTTGAAAAAAGCAAATATAAAATTGAGCGATATACATTTCTTAGAATGGCGTGCAAATCTAAGATTACTTCCTTTTTAGCGATCTGAGCAAATTCTAAGAAATAAGAAACTAAAAACTGAAGAGAAATATAGATAGGTATTTGAATGATTACAACCAAGGGTATCCCATAATAAGCTCTTGTTGTGGTTTTCAAAGCCCAAGGAAGCGCATAATCTGCATGGATATAGAAAAATGCTATAAAAACGATGTAATGTAAAATATAGATGATCGGATTTCCAAAATTGTCAAAAACTATTCCAGCAATCACCGATTCATATATCATATAAACAAACCAAGCGATTAGATGAATTTTATAATCAACGTACCATTTTAAAATTTTATCCCACATAAATTGTACGTTCTGTATAGAAAATAACCCTGTCTGTATAAGATCTTTTATTTTTTTTTAATCCCGCCTTAAGTTCATAAAAAACATAAAATTATGAAACTTAAAGCATTAAAAATTACAGACAACACGTTATTTGTCTACAAACAAGTAAAACAAAATAGTAATAGATCAGAGACTGATACTACGACTACGATTACATCAATGACTACAACAACAGGAATGTTTAATTCTGTAAAAAACCTGAGATAGTACTGTTAGCAGGCGGGATTATACTTTTTTTCCCGCCTTCATCAATTTTTCCAATACAAAAGAATTAAATTCCTTTCTAAAAAGATCGCCAACGGTAATCAGTATCCCATTTGACATTTTAACCAAATTACCATCTATTGTTTCAATCTCATCTTGCCTAACTATAAAGCTGCGGTGTAACTTAACAAAACCTGGTATATCCTCTAACAATTTTGTTATTTCAGTTAATGATACATAGGTCAAAACTTTTTTATGCATGGTATGGATCATCACATAATTTTGCTTGCTCTCTACTGCAATAATCTCATCATATCTAATCTTTACAATTTTTAAATCTTCCTCTTTACTTTTTACAAAAAAGAAATCATCCTTTCTTGAGGTTTCTTTTGATACTTCCCCTGTAAATAATTTGTTAACCGTAATCATAAACTTACCTAATGAATAAGGCTTCAGTAAATATGCATCTGCATTTGCCTCAAAAGCATCATATGCGTACTTGGTATGCGCTGTAGTAAAAATAAGCTTATTGGTTTTACTTCTAATCTCTTTTGACAATTCTATCCCATTGATTTTTGGCATATCTATGTCTAAAAAAATAAGATCTACTGGTTCATTTTCAGCAATTGCCTTTAAGGCCATTAATGGATCCGTATAACTATTTACCAATATGAGTTCTGGCATTGACGTAATGTACCTTTTCAATCCCTCTATCGCATGTGGTTCATCATCAATTACTATACACTTATACATCTCTAATTTCTAACACGATTAAATATGTATAAAATTGCTGATTTCTCCAAAACTAAATCCACGATTTGTCAAGAAAACATACTTGTTTGTATAGAAAAGATAATGTTTTAAATAGAAATTAGAAATATTTCTAAATTAAGCGCAACCCTTCATTTCTACGGTTTCAATGAGAGGATTAGGCATTTCTTCAGCCTTATCTGCAGAATCCCTCACGACAGCCTCTTCAATTAATTTAATCAAAACTGTAATTTCGAAATCATACAATAAAGCCAGGTCAAAAAGTTTAGATAAAGGCATTTCAACTTCATTTCTCTCATACCTAATATAGGTTGGCCTACTTATACACAAATAATCAGCTACTGATTGTTGTTTTAAGTTATTTGTTTTGCGAAGTCTTTTTATGATTTGTCCGAGTTCGAGATTCATTAGCTATAAAATTTAGGATTTCCGTATCGAGCGTTTTAAGATTAGAAATGTTTATTAATTTTCCAGATATCTTATACGAACAAGGCTATTTTCGGGACAGAAAGGTATATTTTCGGGATAAGAACGTTTTCTCAAAGAAAGGAGTAACACACTAGAAAAGAATAGCTTATAGTGCTAAAATGTTCTATTTTTTTACATTTTTAAAATTATTTCAACTAAAAACAATAACAACTCTCTTATAAATTACTGTATATCTGTTTATTGAAGCTTAGAACATCTTTTTTTCTTTTTTTTACCAAAATATTATTCTACAAATTCTTCATATTAATATTTTATATTAGTGGTTAGAGCTCAACGATACTAACCCTACTATGCCAAATACTTTAATTTTACAAGAATTAAAACGCTTAATTTTAGTAAAAATGGGAATACGAGTAATCAGTCCATCTGATTGCCGTATTATATCTATGTCCATACAAAAAGAGCTCAAAAGAAATATTAGTGAAACAACTATAAAACGATTGTTCGGTTTTGCAGAAATTAAACACGAATTCTCAAAATTCACGATAAACACCTTAAAAGAATACGTAGGCCTAGTTAATGATATTATCATCACTCCTGTAAATCTTCAGACAACAACCTATGAAGATATTGATTTATTGAATCAAAAAGCAGAGAAAATCACAAACCTTACACTGCAAAATATCCGTAACCGTTGCAGCGTACCCTATGAGATGACTATTTCACGTGAATTTGCTAGACATGACCTAGAGTCTTTCCACGACAGTAAATACAGCTTTACCGCATTTATCTCACAACCGGGATATGGAAAAAGTATTCTATTAAGCCATCTGGTACAAAAACTATTTATTGATATAAACGCGCCATTCAAAAAAGATACGATACTTTTTTTCAGTGCCGACCATATTTTCAATAAAGATCTTGAGGATCTATCTTTAGAAGAAAAGATAAAACTAAAATTAGGGCTCCACCAAAGGATAAACCTGATCAGTTATTTTAACGACCAATATCAACAAAATGGAATTAAGCTCATTTTGGTCATAGATGGTTTTTCAGATATCGCAATCAACAAAACCTTAAAACCTATCATTTTTGATAATATCATCAATTTTATCGCTGACATGGAAAATCATCAAAGTATAAAATTGGTATTAAGCATGCGATCTACAACTTGGAGCCGCTTTTATGAGAAGATTAGACATTCCTATTTTTTTAAAAGCAAATGGTTTTCTGGCAGCTATTTCAATCTGAACGATAATTCGAATGTGCCTCCACTCGCGGAAAATGAAGTGGAAAAGATCTTTCAAAAAATGAGCCCTATAGCATTCACAAAAATTAGTGATACCTTAAAGGCACAACTTAAATTCCCTTTTCACATTCAATGGTACTATCAGCTCAGGGAAGAATATCCTGAATTTGAATCCTATACAAATATTATTTATTACGAAATAATCGCCCGTTTCATTCAAGAAAAAATCTATAATTCTACTTATGCTACAGAGAAAGTCCTATTCTGCAAAAGACTTATTCAGCTTACAAATTATGGAAGAATCGGCTATACTGTAACAAAAACAGATCTGCTCAAAGAAATGCCATTCTTTAAAAATGCCTATGATGAACTACTGTCAGACGGGATTTTAATGGAAGAAAAACATTTGAAAGATGGGATATCTTCAGAGTTTGTAAGGTTTATACAACCACACATTTTTGAGTACTTCTTATTCACAGAGCTTTACGAACTCTTTAATCACAACATGGACGAAAAGTTTTTTGAACTTATTAATATTGAATACAATAGCAATCAAGTTCGATTCCAGCTTTTACAATGGTCTGTTAGATTAATGGTTAAACTGTATAAGTTCACAGATATGGAGGCAGTACTTAAATTAAACTTAAATACTTACGAAAAGAATTACCTCATTTATTTCATAGCAGAAAACTTAAATTACCAGCATAAAAATGACCCCGATTTAATTGATGAAATTAAATCCCAAAAACTACATGCCTTATTAATTAGAAATTTAATACATTTTGACTTTCTCGATTCCTTCTATAAAGACGCTATAAACTGCTTAATTGAAGTAGTGGATACAGAAAGTACTTCCCTATTTTACAATACTATTTTGGCTATTTTAGATTGTCTCAGTTTAGATCAGGATCGCATCTTAGAAAGAATGGAAATTATGGGAGAGTTGGTCAATGCCAGAAAAAGTTGGACTGTTGACCCATATGAAATTGTTAAATTAATCTATCTTAAAATTAAAGGCATTGAACTATCACATGATGAGACCTTATTACAAATTGAAAACTTCAAGAATAATGAAGGTATCTTAAATCATCGAGATGATGTACTTCCAGGCACCAAAGAAACCATCAATTATTTACTGATCCTGATGGTCAATTTATTCTATGGTTCTCCAAAAGAAACTACAAAGATTATTTCTGCAATCATGAACCAATACCCTAAATTGAAAAAGACCCGCAAATTCTTTTCAATATATCTGTTGAATATTTTAGCTCAAGCGAATGCAAGGATTAATCCAGGTGATAAAACAGATCAGATGGAGCAAATATTAACAAGTGTATTTGCCGATAATGAAAAAAGCAATCTTACGCTATATGTACAATCTATACTTTTATCTTTAAAAGCAGAGCAAAGCAATAATAGAAAAGAATATGCAATGGCTTTAAAATATGCGGAAGAATGTTTAGCTATCTATAAAAGAAATAATTTGGCTATTAATGCATTATATACCTATAAACTCATTATCAACATCTATAAAGCCATGGGTAATGAGACTAAAGCGACTGAATATATTGCACATAAAAACGATCTAATGACCACAAAGAAGGTAAACCTTTCTATCTTTAATTAGCAATCAATTGTTGCTTTAAGCTTCCATCTCTGCCATTAAAAAAAAAGAGGCTTTCGCCTCTCTTCTCACCAAATTAACCCTATTATTTTTTTGTTACTTTAAATTCTGTCCTTCTGTTAAGGGCTCTTCCTTCTGGATTATCTTTTCCATCTTTAAACTGATTTTGAGCAACTGGAATCGTAAATCCATAACCTTTACTGGTCATCCGATCTGCAGAAATTCCTTTACTTACCAAATAATCAACACAAGATTTTGCCCTCCACTGAGAAAGATCAATATTATATTCAGCAGTACCAATATTATCAGTATGTGCACCCAATTCAATTTCAATATTTTTATTATCTACCATCAGGGCGACTAGATTATCTAAAATCACCTTAGATGAATCTGTAAGTTCGGCACTGTCAAATTCATATAAGATATTTTTAATTACAATCGGCTTATTCACCTTAAAAGGAACTAAACAAAGTTCATTACTTTGTAACGTATCTATGCTTGCAAGCTGTTGATAGTTGTATCTTAAATTTTTAGCAAAATAGAGATCTTTAACTGCATTAATTTGAAACCCTCTGTTTGAATTAATTCCGAAACTATAGGCACCAGTCTGATCCGAGACCATACTTTGACTTTCAATGTCATTACCAGAAATTGTTACGGTTGCTCCAGCAAGTGGCATCAGCGTTTTACAATCAATCAATTTTCCACTTATTGTTAGCTTTTCTCTTTTGATATGGAAGATTTCTAAACAACACAAAGATTCTCGATCAGAACTAATATAACCTTGTTGATCCAAATCATCCAAAGAAGTGAAATATAGATCATCTTTGGCAGAGTTAAAAGGATAGCCTAAGTTTTTAGGGGTTGTCCAATTACTAAAATCCCCCTCTGCTTCATAAAAATCAAACCCTCCCATTCCAATCTTACCATTCGTACTGTACAATAGCGTTTTGGTTTTAGGATTGAAATAAGGTGCCTCATCATCACCACTGGTATTAATTCTATCGCCCATATTCATGGCATTTCCAGTAGTTCCATCTGCTCTCATCAAGGCATACCATAAATCATATTTGCCCAAACCTCCTGGCCGATCGGAAGAAAAAATCAGGTATTTACCATCTTTACTCACATAAGGCTGCATAGAATTAAAGCCCAAAACATTGATTTCTCCACCCAAAGCAACTGGCTCCGACCATTGATCATTTCCTGTTTTTTTAGACATGTAAATACTTCTTTTTTTCTCCCCTTTATTTACCCATGCTGTAAAGTACATATAATTTCCATTTGGATGGATTGTAGGTGCCGCAGCTTCCATTTGCTTCAAATCAACAGCAATTTTATTTACTGAAATATTCATCGTATTAGGATCTCCATCTGAACTGTAAATAGCATTAATATAGGGTGTAGCCTTTTTTACTACTCTATTTGTATTTGTGGTACCAGATAATATTTCATTTTTACCTCCATTTGAAGTTGGACGTGATGATGTAAAATAAAAGGTCTTATTATTAACTGCTGTTGCATAATTTGAGCCTGCCAAATTAACCTCTGGCGCCAATTTATCTAATTTGTAGAGCCTGGGATATTTGATTTCAGCCAATGCAAATTTGCAAGACTCGATTTCACTTTTTGCTCGATCTCTATAACTGTCGTTAGCACTATGATTGGCTATGAACGCATTGTAGGCCAAAATAGCTTCATCGAACCTAAAATTTGACCGCAGACAATCTCCATACCAAAAACCGCTCAATTCATATTTCGGATTGGTAAAGTTTGTAGCAATTGCATACCATTTTTCTGCATCCTGAAAGTTTTTGTACAGCCTCAATGAACTTGCCAATTGAAATACAGCATATTCATAATCGTCCTTTTTAGGGCTTTCTTCCTTTATCTTACTTTCAAATCCATAAGGGACTACAAACCCGGCACTATCCGAGCCAATTTGAAGTGCCTTTTTATAATACTCTGCAGCAGCATAATATTCTTTATTTGCAAAATAAACATCTGCAACTCTTTTATTATCAGCGATAAGCTGTGCCTTTGCAAATGAAACGCTAAGGCAAATGATTAATATTGTTTTTAAATAACGCATATCTATAAATATTAGAGTCTAGGACAGAAAAAATTTGGACCAACGATACCTTTCCTACTGGTAAAGGCAATAGACAATTCTAAGCCACCCCTACTTCCGGTAGCCCTATTTAACTGCGAAGTATTGAAATCATAACTAACTCCAAACACCATGCTTTTAAAATGTAGTCCTACAAAGGCAATTGCAGAATCATCAACGCGATAGTTAGAGCCAAATAAAATATCCGATTCTGGATTGAGCATCAGTTGAGCATAGGCACCTGCGGCGATCTCTTGTGCATCACCCTGTTTCAAATAGATAAAGTTGGGTGTAATGTCTAAAAGATAACTTAGCTTGATCCTAGCGCCACCATGTCCGGTAAATCGCATTGGCAAACGTGCATTACCGCCTACAAATTTATCTTTAGGCTGGGTAAGATGGGAAACGCTAGCTCCAGCAAAAACATTCACATTTTTATTTCCACTACCATCAAAATACATTATTCCAGCATTTACATCCGGTGCCAAATAATTGGATGATGAAATGTTTTCGTTAAAACCCATTCCTGGATCATACCCTATAATTGGGTTATACTGACTACCTAAAGTAACTTTTGAAGGGTCAAAGCTTTTATTGATAATGCCAGCCTGCAATCCAAAATTGATGATCTGATCTCCTTCCCTACCAAAACGAATTCGATAAGAGCCAGAAACAAGGGCATTGAGCTGGTTGTAACCAATATCACCAGCTCTTTGGTTAATGATCATACCTCCAAAAGCAAGGTTCTTTTTCGGTGCCATATCAAATGACGCACCTGCTGTTAGGTAACCGTTATTTAAATTGCTCCATTGTTGTTTTGCATTGATATTTACTCTGTAATCGCCATCGGTTACTCCTGTCAATGCAGGATTTAACCATAATGGATTAGCATAATATTGAGAAAAATGTGGATCTATTTGTGACTTGGCTTGCTGTACTGCAAAGTTTAGTACAAGGATAAGCGCTATTATTTTAAAGTATTTCATGGGTTCTAATTTTAGGTAAAACATTCATAATTTGCATCTTACTCCTATCGTAATAGCGTTACTGTTCCTTTAAACATTTTTGTAGTTCCGTCTGCAAATGTTACATCGATGTAATAAACATACACTCCATTTGGTTGCAGATTACCTTTATAGGTGCCGTCCCAACCTGTTGACAATGAAAGTGATTCGAAATAGAACTCTCCCCACTGGTTGTAGACCCTCATTTTAAACTTTGATACCAAATTGCCATAGGCATAGAAAATATCATTTCTTCCATCTCCATTTGGCGTAAATGTATTTGGCACGTAAAGTTCAGTTGAAAATGTATTACTAGTAGTGCCTGTAACTGGTGCTGAAGTAGCGCTAGTTTGACAATCAGTTTGCCCTTTTGCCCTTACAGTTGCGGTTACGCTTTGACCTGGCTGTAATCCACTTATCAAGAATGTTGTACCTGATGATCCACCAGTTGGTGTCTGCCAGCTAGTGCCACCATTTATAGAAACTTCGTAAGCTGCGGCTCCTGTAACGGCATTCCATGCAAAAGTGATACTATTTGCAGTTGTAGCTTCTACCCTAACTACCGGAGCAATTAATACTGGTAATACGTTTACCGTAATTGCGGTCCTTGTATTACTTGGACATCCTCCCGTTTTAGCTACACTTTCTACATAATAAATAGTAGTTGCTGTTAAAGTTGGTGTAATAAAAGTATTACCCTCGGCTAGCATTGTGCCTCCAGTACTGTTAGCATACCATCTATAAATCAAGTTTGCATCAGGGTTATTTACAGTTAATATGGCTGTGCTTCCTGCGCATATTGGATTATTAGTTGCCGTTACTGTTGTTGGTGCCAATGGAATTGGAAGTGCGGTAATCGCAACAGGTGTTCTTGTTGTTGATTCACATGAACCAGCGCTTGCCGCTACATAATAGGTGATGTTGGCCGTAATTACTGGGGTGGTGAAAGTTGAACCTGTACCAACAACAGTACCTCCGATTGCTAAAGTATACCAGGTATAAGTAATTCCAGTTTGCGGACTGGTAACATTTAAAGTAGTTGCAGTACCGGTACAAACACTTACATTATTCGAGGCTACTGTTGGTGTAACTGGCCTTGTGGTTACGGTAACAGAAACCTGTACTCTACCACTTGCATTACCACAACCAGCTGTACCTACTGCCTGCACAAAATAATCTGTATTTGCATTTAAAATCGGCGTATTAAATGTTGTACCTGTAAATACTAGCGTTCCAGCTATTGCTGCATTATACCACTCATAGGTAATACCACTCTGTGGATTTTCAATGGTTAATGTAGTACCGCTTCCTGCGCAGATATTTCTTCCAGTAGCAGAAACAACGGGATTTATTGGTTTAGCATTTACCGTAATTACCACAACTCTAGCAGTTGCCGAAGAGTTCTCACACCTATTATCTCCTTTTACTGTTAAATAATAAGTTGTATTTGCTGTTAAAACCGGTGTAGTGAAAGATGGCCCAACAAATGCTACAGTTGTTAATGCTGCATTGCTGTACCAAGTAAATGTAGGGTTAGTAACCGTACCACTACTTGCAGTTAAAGTCGTTGTTCCACCTTCACAAATTGTAGTGTTGCCACTTAAGGTAACATCTGTTGCCACTGCAATTGGCCTAACTATTATGGTAACAGGTTTAGCTTTCGCTGCTGTATTTTCACATTTGTTTGAACCTTTAACGGTAACAAAATACGTTGTGCTCGCAATCAATGCAGGGGTAGTAAAACCTGGCCCCACATATACCACATTCGTTAAAGAGGCATCACTATACCAAGTAAATACTGGATTGGTGACCGTTAAACTGCTCGCATTGATCGTTACATTTCCAGTACCACAAATAACCGCAGGTGTTGATAAAGCAATATCTGCAGCCACTGCTCCACCATTTACAGTAACAGTAACAATTTTAGCAGTAGATGTGGTGTTTTCACATTTGTTATCACCTTTAACTGTTAAGTAATAATTTCTCGTAACACTTAAATTTGGTGTAGTAAAAGAAACACCAACAAATGCTACGGAAGTTAGTGCCGCATCATTGTACCAGGTAAACACTGGGTTAGTAATCGTAGTTGTACTCGCTACCAAAGTTGCAGTTGTACCTTCGCAAATACTTGCATTATTCGCTGTAATATCTGCTGCTGTTGCTATTGGTTTAACGGTAACAGGAACTGCTTTTGCGTTTGCAGGTGCATTGCTACATTTGTTATCACCTTTTACAGTCACATAAAAGGTTGTATTCGCTGTTAAAGCCTGGCTAGTAAATGTTGACCCGGTGTAGATCAGATTGGTTAATGCTGCATCGCTATACCAGGTAAACACAGGGTTGGTTACTGTAGGACTGGTTGCGGTAAGGACTACCGTAGATCCTGTGCATGCGTTGGTAGTACCAGTAACCATAATGTCTGCCATGCCCGCCAGCGCATTTACAGTTACGGTAACCACCTTCGCATTTACAGGAATATTTTCACATTTGTTGCTTCCATTTACAGTTACATAATAAGTTGTTGTTGTACTTAATACTGGTGTAATAAATGTTGGCCCAACAAATACCACATTTGTTAAAGAGGCATCACTATACCAGGTAAATACCGGGTTAGTTACAGTAAAACTTGATGCCGATAACGTAGCGGATGAATTGGCACAAATAGTTGAATTAGCTAAATTAATGTCTGCCGCTGTTGCAATATCCTTAATAGTTATGGTTACTATTTTGGCATTGGCAGGTGTACTTTCACATTTGTTATCACCTTTTATGGTTACATAATAGGTTTTTGTTGCCAACAAAGCTGGCGTAGTAAATACTGCTCCGGTAAATACCACATTTGTTAATGCTGCATCACTGTACCAAGTAAATATCGGATTAGTTACTGTTGTTGAGCTTGCATTTAAAACAGTGTTAGCACCGTTACAAATCTCTGTGTTACCACTTACAATAATATCTGTACTCACAGCTAATGGATTAACAGTAATGGTAATGACTTGTGCATTAGCAGGCAGATTTTCGCATTTATTATCTCCTTTTACAGTTACATAATAAGTTGTGTTAGCTGTTAAAGCTGGGCTTGTGAAGATAGCACCTGTAAAGGCTATATCGGTAAGCGCAGCATTTCTATACCAGGTAAATACCGGATTAGTTACTGTACTGCTGCTAGCGGTTAATGTAACATTAGCTCCTGCACAAATCGTGCTCACACCTGCTAAATTGATATCGCCTGCAGTTGCGGATGGGTTAATCGTAATGGTAACAGGTTTAGCAGAGCCAGGAGCATTTGCACATTTGCCATCACCACTTGCGGTAACATAATAAGTAGTAGTTCCAGTTAAGGCAGGTGTTGTAAACGAGGCACCACTGAAAACCATAGTCGTTAATGCCGCATCACTATACCATGTAAATATCGGATTGGTTACCGTTAAGCTACTAGCTGTTAGCGTAGTAACTGTTGCTCCACAAACATTCGTTTTTCCACTTACCTGAATATCAGCTGCCGTTGATGAAGGGTTAACTGTAATTGTAATTTTGGTACGTGTACCATTGGCACAGCTATTTCCGTTTACCGCTTCTACATAGAAATCATAAGTTCCTGCTAAAAGCGAAGCAGATGTGGTATAGCTATTGTTATTAAGTACCAATAGATTTCCATTGGCATCATACCAATTGAAAGTGACACCTGTAACGGGTTGAACAGCTAGTGTAACTGGCACATTGATACAAGTTGTTGTTGGGTTGCCAGCAATCGGAACTGGTGGTGATGGCGGTGTATTAACTGTTACGACTACTTTTGTTGGACTGCTTTCGCATCCATTCGCAAAAGCTTTCACATAAAAATTATAGGTTCCGGGGGTTAAACTTGTTGGTGTATTAAAGGTTGTACCATCAGCTTGATAAGTAGTTTCTAAATACCATCTGTAGGTTACACCTGCCTTAGGGTTTTGAACACTTAACACTGATGAGCTACCTTGACAAGTTCCCGCTGCTGCTGCGGTTACCTGAGGGGCCTGATTAATTCTTTGTGCATAATTGAAGTTGACAGAACTTAAAGCACCTAATAATCCAGCGTTTAATCTAACTTCAACAGCATCAAAAGTTGATGTTGGAATATAAGTTAAAATAACAGCGCTATTGTCACTTAATAGTTCTAGGTTAATTAATGGATTAGTAACTACTGTTTCATCTCCATTTGATGTTGCGCCATTAAAGGTGGTCACCGTAACGCTTGGTAATACACCCAAAGAAAGTAATTTACCTGGTGACGAAAGTCTTATTCTTAAAGTATCTCCTACATTTGATAATCCTGTAAAACCAACGCGTTGGAAAACAGAAGCGCCCAAAGCACCTACTGGAATTACCAATGATGACCCTGTTTCGGTCTGACTATCTATCGCAAAGGATGGGTTGAATACTCCTGCGCCTATAGCCACACCAGTAACTCCATCAGCTAGGGCTATTGTTGCTCCACCGCATGGAACTGTACCCGGTGTACCATTTGGCACAACGGTCACTGTTACCGCTGCACGACCAGAAGCTGGACATGGCCCTGGGACTACCGCAGCAACATAAAAAGTTGTAGTGGCAGTAAGTGGTGGCGTGGTGTAGCTTGCTCCTGTAAATAATATGGTTGTAGTAGCCGCATCTGCATACCAATTGAAAACTGCACCACTTGTGCTAGAACTTGCAGTTAATACTGCTGGCGTATTTGCAGTTACACTTACAGCTGGTGGTGTTATAATTGGCAAATCAACAGTTCCTACGGTAATTGTAGCAGTTGCTCTTGCCGAAGGAACGTTACAATTATTTACGGCTTCAACACTATAGCTCGTATTCGCAGTTACCGCTGTAACCGTAAAGCTAGTTCCATCTTTACCAACTTGATAAACGTTGGCCGCATCATACCATTTGTAGGTTACGCCTGCAATTGGATTTTTTATTTCAAGTATTACATCATTTCCCGCACAGGTATTAACCGTTGGGAATAATAATTCTGGTACGGCAGCTAGCGGCGTAGTTGTAACATTTACTGCTGTTTTATAACTAGGGCAGCCAGTAGCATCGCTTGCTGCTACAAAATATTTAGTGTCTGCAGTTAATGCTGGTGTGATAAAACTCACGCCATCTTTTCCTGTTTGGTAAACCCCTGTAGCATCATACCATTTATAAGTCAAATTGGCTTTAGGGTTTTGAACGGTAAGCGTAGCTGTTTGCCCTATACAAGCAGTAACATTTGCAGAAACAATTTGTGGAGCTGCTAAAACATGCTGTGCATAGTTTACGTTAACCGAGGTCAATGCGCCTATAAGCCCTGAATTCAATCTTACCTCTACTTCGTTAAACACCAAAGTTGGTACAAAAGTTAATAAAGCCTGCGTACTTCCCGACAATAGTTGTATGTTGATCAATGCATTATTTGTGGCTATGGCATCATTATTACTTGTTCCACCATTCAAAGTAGAGATCTCAACATTGCCCAATATAGCAGCTGATAATAATCTTCCTGGGGAACTGATTAAAACCCTTACGGTATCTCCAACATTAGAGACATTGTTAAATGCCAATCGTTGATAAACCGAAGCACCAACGGCACCAACCGGCATCAATAATGTTGATGCAGTTTGGGTGTCATTATCTATTGCCAATCCTGGGTTTGAAACCCCAGCAAGTAGGGCAACACCAATTACACCATTTGTTTGTGTTGTTGCTGCCTCACAAGGAACTGGATTTGATGATCCGGCACCATCAACTGTAACCGTTACTTGAATTCTTGATGCAGAGCTACATCCTGTTACCGTATTTGCACTTTCTACAAAATAAGAGGTAGTAGCAGTAAGTGGTGGTGTTACATAGGTGATTCCAGTGTATATTGGGGTCGTAGCGTTAGCTGATGTATACCAATTGAATACCATATTGGCATCTGCTGAACTTGCAGTTAATATTGCGGTCTGTCCTGGACTTATGGTTGTTGAAGAAGCCTGAACTGTAGGTACAGCTGGTCGTGGATTTACAGTAATTGTTACTGCTGCACGTGTTGCACTCAAACAACCTGCTTGAGATGCTTCTACATAATAAGTTTTGTTGGCAGTTAATGCAGGTGTAGCAAAACTTGAACCTGTAAAAACTGATGTTCCGCCAGCTGCGGTCTCATACCAATTATAGGTAATTGCTGGATCTGGGTTACTTATCGATAATACGCTCACTGCGCCTTCACAACTTGATGGTACGCTAGCCACAACCGGAACAGCCAAGACTGGAGTTACGGTAACGGTTACAGGCACACGAATTGAGCTGGCACAACCACCTTTACTAACTTCTATGTAATAAGTTGTAGTAGTAGTTAAAGCTGGTGTAGTAAAGGTATTACCATTGGCTAAAGCACTACCTCCTGTTGCTGCACTGTACCATGCTAAAGTGGTACCACCATTTGATGTTGCAGTTAATGTAGTGGTACTACCTGAACAAATTTGCTGACCTGTTGCAGCTACTGTTGGTTTTGGATAGATAACAGTTGCACCATAAATATCTAAGCTTGTCAGTGCAGCTACCGTTGCGCCAAATCTTACTTCAACTCTATCATAAACACCACCTGCAGGTAATGTGGCATTAAATCTATTGCCTCCCAATAATCTAAGATCAAGCAATGCTGAGTTTAATTGATAAGTACTTACTACTGTAGCACCATTCAATACGTTTACGGTGATACCACCTAGCACTGATAAATCCAACAAACCTGTTGGTGTTGCTAAATCTAACCTGATACTATCAGTCGCAACACCAGCTGTTGGAAAAATTAATCGTTGATATCCTGTTGCACCAACACCAACTGCCAAAGTTATTCTGGTAAAATTATTGACATCGGCATCGGTTGAATTTCCTGGGCCAGCAATATTACACAGTAAACAAATTCCATTGATCCCACTATTTTGGCTATTGGCTGCATTACAGTTAGGATTGCCAGGACCGCTCAGAACTGTCACTGTAACAGCTGCCCTACTTGCGCTTGCACATCCATTACCATTTACAGTTTCAGCATAAAAAGTTGTGGTTGTAGTTAAAGTTGGTGTGGTAAAACTTGGTCCAGTGGCCAATATTGGACCTCCTGTTGCTGCTGCATACCAATTAATTACCTCTCCCGTATTTGCTGTTGCTTGTAACACTGTATTCTGACCACTATTTATCACCTGATTATTTGTTGTGATAACAGGTAAATTAGGTGCGGGATTAATATTTACTTTTATTGGGGTACGACTGCTTACCGCTGTTCCAGAAACAGACTCTACATAAAAAGTTGTGGTTGCAGTTAAAGTTGGCGTAGTAAAAGTACCTGTATTATTTGTGGCCAAAGGTGTATTTCCTGTTGGTCCATACCAATTATAAGTTACACCAGCTTGTAAATTAGTAACACTTAAAGTAGCCGAACTTCCACTACATACAGTTACACTAACTACAGTTGGCGCATTGACATTTACAATGATATTATAATTTGTACTCACTACATTTCCATTAGCATCTGTAGCGGTAAGTGAAATTGTATAATTACCTCCTTGTGTTGGTGTACCCGTAATTGCTCTTGTTGTAGTATTGAAACTTAATCCAGGAGGAAGATTTGTTGCCACGTAGCTATAAGGTGCTGTTCCGCCAGTTACTGCTGGTAGTGTTTGCGTAGGATAAGCCACACCAACCGTACCGTTGGCCAAAGTTGCAGTTGGTAATGAAAGTGCACCTATAACCCTTAACGCATAAGCCGTACTCACCTTTTTTCCTTCCGCATCAGTTGCAGTCAGGTTGATACTATAATTACCAGCTTGTGTTGGCGTACCCGTAATCGCTCTAGTGGTTGTATTGAATGTTAATCCAGCAGGCAAATTAGCAGCCACGTAAGTATAAGGTCCTACCCCACCCGTTGCAGCTGGTAATATTTCTGCTGGATAACTTATACCAACATTTCCGTCTGCTAATGTTTTAGCAGGCAATGCCAAAGGATTAAGTACCCTAATTGCATAATTTATAGTCGCAGTTCTACCTTCTGCATCGGTAGCTGTTAATACCGGTGTAAAATTCCCTGCAACCGTTGGCGTTCCTGTTATTTCTCTTGTTGAAGCATTAAATGTTAATCCTGCAGGTAAATTACTCAGTACATAAGTATATGGGCCGGTTCCACCAGTGGCAGGTAAAATTGTTTGTGTGCTATAAGCGACACCTACGGTTCCATCAGCTAACGGTGTTGATGCCAGAACCAACGGCGTTTTAACAGTTAAGTTATAATTATTTGAAACTGTATTCCCATCGGCATCGGTAACTACTACATTAACGACATAATTTCCAGCCGTTGTTGGCGTGCCAGTAATTTGTCTGGTTGTAGGATTAAACGTTAATCCAGGAGGAAGATTTGTTGCCACATAGGTATAAGGAGTGCTTCCTCCCGTTGCCAAAGGAATTACCTGTGCTGGATAGCCCACGCCAACAGTACCGTTGGGAAGTGTTGCAATAGGAAGAACTAAAGCTGGAGTAACCCTTAAGGTATATGCAGTAGTTGCCGTACAGCCTCTAGAATCAGTTACAGTAATGTTAAAATTGTAATTCCCAGCCGTAGTAGGTGTTCCACCGATCTGACCACTGCTAGACATGATTAATCCTGCAGGTAAATTACTGCCCGCAGCAACAGTATAAGTATAAGCTGGTGTACCACCGGTGGCTGCAGTTATTTGTTTAGAATAAGCTGTTCCAACATTCGCATTATTAAGCGTGGCACTTGTTAAAACAATTTGAGGATTAACAGCTACCGTAACTGCAACTCTTACAGACTCAGAAGTACATCCAATGCGTCTTGCAGCTACGTAATAAGTTTTGGTTGCCGTTAATGCAGGTGTAGTAAAAGTACCATTATATGCAGTCGTGGCCAATGCAGTTCCCCCCTCCAATGCATCATACCAGAGCAACTCATTTGTAGCAGCGGTTGTTGCAGATAAGTTAGCTATAGCATTGTGGCAAATATTTACGGTACTTGCCATCGGCGATGTAAATGTTGGCCTTGGAGCCGAACTAACAACGTTATATACACTTACAGTTTGCGTTAAACCAACGTTCAAAAGTGAATTGAGCGTAATCTTTACGCGGTTAAACTGTTGTGTTGGTGCAAAAGGGATATTTGCGGCTTGACCTCCATTAAGTAATCCTAGCAGATCTAGGCTCAATAAAGCGCTTGCATTTTGTGAGAAAACTTCTGTATTTCCATTATATGCCTTGATGTTTATTCTATCAAATACGTTAGCACTAAGCAAGGCTGGATCAATTCGAAGGCGAACTGCAAATTCATCACCTGGATTGGATAAAGTAGAAAAATAGATGTTCTGGCTTATCGATCCAGCAACTCCTAATGCACCAAGACTAATTTCCGAGAAACTTGCTATATCTGCATCTATGGCCCTTTCTGAATTGATCACCCCTGCTTTGCCTAAACCCAATACATCAACGGTTAAGCCAGTTCCTTCAAATCCAGTAGCTATGGTGTTTGAACATGAACTAATTCCAGAAGTATAAAAAGCATTGTAAACTAAAGTCTGATTGGTTGAACCTAACAACAGTGCATCAGTAATATCTCTAATATAAACCCGATCATATAGCTGATTTGGGGTGATGGCCACGTAGAAAAATCCATTTGCATCTTTTACGATCCTGATGTTATCGTTGGTAAACGCACTTGAGCTTGCTCCAGACAGAATTGTTGTGCCGCTTGAGTTTCTGGCTCCAACTTCAAAAGAATGGTTGCCCAAGGCGATGCCACCGACCACATCTGCTAAGAGTCCGCCTAAATTGCCACCTAATAATGCATTCAGTACATCAGCATCAAAATCTATGCGAATGAATGATGTGGTATTGGCTGGCAAATTACTGGGAAAGACCAACTCGAGTTCTCCGCTGTATTTACCCAATCCTAAAGCAGCACCGCCATAAGATCTAACCGTAGCAAAAGTATTTGCTGCAGTTGTAGCATTGTTTGGACTCGAAACTTGAGGTGCTTTAACTACCGCAGTATTTGCATAAATTCTGGTCTGTGCATACGAATCTGCAAAAACTAGCGTTAGTAAAATAAAGTGGAAGAGAAATGCGATCCATCTAACAGATCGTAAGTGTAACGTAGAATTCAATTTCATAAGGACATGGGTTAGGTTTGTATTCTGATACAATTTTAACATCCAAAATCCCTCCTCGTATTATTCGATTTGTTCATAAAAAATCGGGACAATCAGTTTTTGTTCATCTCATTCATTTTAGCTGTTCAAACATTCATTCAAATGTTGTTCAAACAATAAAAAACCCTTCTATTTCCTCAAATAGCCCTTTTTGAAATATAAATCATGATTTTTACGCTTAATTTGTCAATTTCTTGTTATTGCATTTATAATGGAGTAAAATTTATATTCGTATGAACACAAGCCAAAGCTTGCACCTGTATGACCAATTTGATACTCGAAGAAATAAGGCACTTGCTATTGCAAAAAGTCGGAATTCGCATTATATCACCATCTGATTGTGCGCTGATTGCGCTAGCTATCAGCAAAAAACTGCGTAAAAATATTAGTGAGACCACTATTAAAAGATTATTCGGCTTTGCTGCTCACAATAATCAATTTTCTAAATTCACCCTCAACACCCTCGTAGAATTTGTTGAGGATGAGGAATCAACAACTATTGGTAACATATTACCTACTAATGGAAGTTTTAATGCAGATGAAGATTGGGATTACCTCGTAAATAAAGCTAGAATAACCTCAGAAAATACCATCAGACAGATAGCACTTTCCTGTACTATTCCATACGAATACACCATAGACCGTAAATTTGCCAACCATGACTTTGATTATTTCTATGAATCAAACTTTAGTTTTACGGTATTTGTTGCACAATCAGGTTATGGCAAAAGCATCATGCTCAGCCATCTGGTACAAAATCAATTCTTAAATCCAGAAGGAAAATATAGCAAAGACGTTGTTCTCTTTCTCAATGCGAGCAAGGTTTTTAAAATAGATCAGGACGAACAGAACCTGAACGTTGATATCCAAAAATTGCTTGGACTGACAACTGAGCAAAACCTCATCAGCTTTTTTGAAGAACAATTTCAGAAAAGGGGGAAAAAACTAATCATCATATTCGACAGTTTTTATGACCTTTTGCAACAGAATGGCCATAAACCTAAAATATTTGATAGAATTCTTCAGCTGCTCTGCGATATAGAAAATTGTGCTGCAATAAAAGTAGTAATGAGCATGAGATCTTACATCTGGCGTCGTTTTTTTGAAACCATCAGACATTCTCATTATTTAAAAAGCAAGTGGTTTCCTGGAAGCTATTTTAGACTGGCTGAACAATCAAACATTCCATTGTTAACCGATTCTGAAACCACAATCATATTAGACAAGTTAAAGTCAAATGCTGAAGTGAAATTGAATGAAGAGATAAAAGGTTTATTTAAGCATCCCTTTTATATCTCCTACTTTTATGTGCTAAAGGAAGATTATCCATACACTGAATACAGTACAAACCTGATACTCCATGAAGTTATGTTGCGGTATCTGCTCAATAAGATATATCAGGCTAAGCAAGCGGTAGAAAAAATCATCATCTGCAAAAAAATAATCCAGCTCAGCGATTATGGAAAAAATGGTGATAAAATCAAAAAGAAATTATTGATAGAAGACCAACATTTCTTTAAAAAAGCATACATGGATCTTTTAATAGATGGAATTTTAATAGAAGAACAAAAAAATGAAAACGGATTTTTAGTAGAACTTGTTCATTTTGTACAACCACATATTTTCGAGTACTTTTTGTTTAAAGAGAATTTAGAAAACCATGGCTATAAGATGAGTGCAACTTATTTCAACTCGATTTTTGAGGACTACAAAAACGACAAACATCTGTTGTTCGCGCTTTTAAAATGGTCAGTTTTTCAATTGGTAAAACACAATGAATTTGAGCTCATTAAACATGTTCTAACTTTACCTTTAAATTTTGAAGAACACAATAGGTTATTGCTGTTTCTGGCCGAAAGCATTAAACACCAGACTAAAGTAGAGCCTTATACTAAAATTTTATTGTCTTCTTCAACCTTACATCAGGAAATGTTAAAGAAACTTATTCATCTTGATTTCTTAGACCCCTCCTATCAACAGGTGCTCTATATCTTAACAGAAATTACAACAGATGAAGAGACTTTAGCAACGTATCATGCTTTGCTCAGCTTATTTTACAGCTTAACATTTAATGTTGTACAATTAAAGCAATCCATTGTAAAACTGAAGGAGCTCAACTACAATAAAAACTGGTATATCACTCCTTTAGAGTTCACAGAATTCTTATTGATGAAATTGTCTGGTAAACCCCTAGCTAATCATCCCATTAACCTGAAATTAGAACGTTACCAGAAAGAATTCGTTTCGCTTAAAAAAAATGACATTCCCTTAGATAATTTAACTCAAAAAATTTCAGGATTTTATATTATTGCCATCACCTGGATTTTCGGATCACCTTCACAGACTATAAACATCATTAACTCCATTCATCGATCTTGCGGTATTTTATTCAAAAGATCCCAATCTTATTCTTTTTACCTACTTCAAATTTTAGCACTAGAAATTGTTAAATTCAAGCCAGGAAAAATGGCGAACCAGTTTGAAAGAATCCTAGCCCATTTGCAACAGCATAATCCACATCAAAAAAGCAGTCAATGGTCCAAGGACATTTACGAGCTCGTATTAGCCTATCAAAATTTCAACCTCAAAAATTATGATATTGCCATTAAAGCTGTAGAAGATTGCATTATTAGATTTAAGAATAACAATTATATCGCATTAGAAGTGATGTGCTATCAATTACTAATTAAAATCTATACCTTATTAAATGATTTCGACAGAGCGAACGAATACAAATACCTAATTCTAAACCAACTGGAAAGCATAAATGTAAACACCCAGTTATTTGATTTACCGATGCAACCTGTAAGTAGGTATCGGTAGTTTTTATAAGATTAAAGATATAAGATTAAAGAACAAAGACCAGGGTGTATAACCTATTTCCTTGAGCTTAAAGACTAAAGCTCAAAGCTTAAAGCAGCAGGATGCAAGTAGCATGATGTCTATGAGCCCCTTCATCTGATCCTTACTAACAAGCTTTGTCTTTGAGCTTTAAGACTAAAGCTCAAAGCTTAAAGCAGCAGGATGCATAATAGCATGATGTCTATGAGCCCCCCTCATCTGATCCTTATTAACAAGCTTTGTCTTTGAGCTTAAAGACTAAAGCTCAAAGCTTAAAGCAGCAGGATGCATAGTAGCATGATGTCTATGAGCCCCTTCATCTGATCCTTACTAACAAGCTTTGTCTTTGAGCTTTAAGACTAAAGCTCAAAGCTTAAAGCAGCAGGATGCATAATAGCATGATGTCTATGAGCCCCCCTCATCTGATCCTTATTAACAAGCTTTGGTCTTTGAGCTTAAAGACTAAAGCTTAAAGCAGCAGGATGCATAATAGCATGATGTCTATGAGCCACCCTCATCTGATCCTTATTAACAAGCTTTAGTCTTTAAGCTTTAAGCACTAAACTTTGCTTGCCTGCCATATAAAAAAAGCATTTAATAGTAGATAGACGACCAAACTCCAGATAGAAAAAATTCTATCGAATTTAGTGGCCTCGGTAATTTTTCCCTTTTTAATCAATTTTAAAGAAAAAGCCGTGGAGACAATCACCATTACAATAAATAATAAAGTAATCCCATGTAACGTATCAACAAGCGTAAAAGAGGTCGATTCTGGTAAAGAACCATCAATGATATATTTATTACCAATTACTGCAAATAAGGAGCCAACACTTAATCCGAAACGAGAATCTATACTGTCGACATGGATATAAAAACACATGTAGGCTATTAAAAATGCGACATACATTCCTAAAAACATTTTCCAAAAAAGACCCATTGCATCTCTACTGATCCCTATTTTAACCTTGAAATTGCTATACGCTGTATGTGGCTCAATACTCGTGTCTCCAAAAGCTGTTTCATAGATTTTAGTGCCTGCAGAGATATTTAAACTATCTATATTCCAACCCCTAAGCGTAAACCGAGGATCGAACTGCTTACCGGATGTGTCTGGAACAAAAATGAAAGATTTCGAATCAAACTGTGAATTCTCAATCGAAAGCCGCAAAATCTGATGATCAAATGGAAAATTATCAATTGCCCACGAATCCTTCATCACACATTGTAGCTTCATTAATAAATACACCTCATTACCAGTAGTGTCAATTGTAGAAAATGATTTCTCTATAGTCTTGGCCTGTGGGATTTCTAAATTCTCTTTAAAGTCAAAATCTTTATTCTTGTACTTTAGCCAAAGCCAAAAGTTGATCGTATACTCTTTATCCTTAAAGTTAATATCGTGGATACTCGTCACATAGATCCCACTTTTAACCGTATCTGGCAAGCTTTTTTGAGCAAATGAAGATGAGCTTATGCAACAGGCTATTGCGCACAAGAAAAAGAAAAGATACTTGTTTTTTATCATCGTCGAATTTTAAACTTAGAATCCACGCCATCAATTAAGAAAGTAGCATCAACCCTTACAATGATATAAAAAATTGGGCGCAATATATAGCTTAAAGCATAAAGGCTAAACCTTAGCGCTTTTATTGTTTTTCAAAAAAAAAGCAATTGAAATGCCACAAGCTTATTTTGAAATGATTAGCAAAAAAAGCGATATTTATTACATTCAAAATTTAGCAAATGAAATTATCTATTCCTTTAAAATCTTTAATCGTTGGCCTATTGTTTGTATCAGTTGCTGAAATCTGCAATGCCCAAAGTAAAACGATGAATATTTTAAAGATTGACGGGGCAAAAGCATTAAAAGCTTATTTCAGAAGAACCGGCAAAGATGCCCCAATCATTAGCGGTCACAGAGGCGGCATGACCAAGGGATATCCCGAAAATAGCATTGAAACTTTTGTAAATACCCTAATCTATACGCCTGCATTTTATGAAATCGACCCAAGGTTAACCAAGGATAGTATTCCGGTATTAATGCATGACGCAACTTTAGACCGTACCACTACAGGGACTGGAAAAGTAGGAGATTATACCTTGGCTGAGCTTCAAAAATTTAGGTTGAAGGATCCAGAGGGCAACGTTACCGACTTTAAAATACCGACGCTAAAAGAAGCCTTGATTTGGAGCAAAGGGAAAACGATCATGAATTTAGACCATAAGAATGTGCCCTTTGAAATGATTGCCAAAGTGATTAAAGAGTCGGGAAATGAAGCGGTGATGATTACCATACATAGTGTAAAACAGGCTCAGTTTTATTTAAAAGACAATCCAGATCGAATGTTCTCCGTACACATTTTAACTAAGAAAGCATTTTTGGAATATGAAGCAGCCAATATTCCATGGGGGAATATGATTGCCTATATCGGTCCAAAAAGCAAGCCTGAGAATAAGGAACTGCTAGATTTACTCCATGCAAAAGGTGTAATGTGCATGATTTCTGCAGCACCATCTTATGATAAACTGAAAACTGTAGAAGAGCGTGCGGAAAATTACCGACAAACTTTTATCCAGGGTGCAGATATTCTAGAATCAGACCTGCCGATTGAGGTTGGAACCGCAATTAAAAATATCATTCCAGCTAGTAATGCCAAAAAGAAATACTTAGGTAAGGAGAAAGTCTGAGCTGCATTTTAGGCAATTTTTAAGACCCTGTAGCTAGGAGGTAGCTATAAGGTAGCTTCGAGCAAGCTTCGAGGTAGGTAAAGGGTGTGCCAAAGGGCAATGTCATTAAGTTAAGAAATCTTTTAACCATACACACGATGCAATATCGACTAGGTTAAGATTGCTTCGTATCTTATAATGACAAACTTTCTTAACTTAACGACATTGGCCAAAGGGATGCCTTTGGCACGGACTCCCTTACAACTCCCTCACCCAAATATTACGGAAGCTAATTGGCTCGCTCTTATCTCCATGAGATTGCAGTTTAATTGGGCATGCACCATGCGCTTTTGCATAAGAAGCTTTACCAATATATTGTGTAGGGCCAGCCAATTCAAAATTATTCTGAACCAAAACACCATTAAATAAAACTGTTACCCTTGCTGGGCTTTTTACGCTTCCATCCTGATTAAAGGTTGGTGCGGTCCAAATCACATCATATGTTTGCCATTCTTCAGGTTTGCGATTAGGATTTACCAAAGGTGTTGTCTGTTTGTAGATGCTTCCAGCTTGTCCGTTGGTGTAGGTCTTATTATTGTACGAATCTAAAATCTGCAGTTCATATCCTAGATCTCCTTCTCCTGTTGAGGCCAAAAACAGTCCACTATTGCCTCTTGCCTGTCCTTCACCTGTTATGTTTTTAGGGATCATCCACTCTATGTGCAACTGATAATTGGTAAAGGCTTTTTTGGTTTCTATATTACCAGTGCTTTTATTTACGGTAACTACTCCATTTTTAACATCCCATTTTGCGGGACCTTTATCGTTTACACTTACCCACTGATCAAGGTTTTTACCATCAAATAAAATGATGGCATCAGATGGTGCTGCGGCATTCGTAGCTCCTGGAGTAACCACTATAGGTACTGGCGTATAAAATTCGGTGTCTTCATGTTTTGCTTTTTCTTGTGCCGATGCCATAATAAATTGAGTGCTTGCCACTAGGGTAAATAGAATATAACGTTTCATTGATATTGGTTTTAGAATTAAAAATCGTTTTTTAAAGATATATAAATTTAAAATAAATTGTGGTTTAACATGAGGTTGATGGTTCATAGTTGATAGTTGATAGTTCATAGTTCATAGTTCATGGTTCATGGTCTGGATTCATAGGTCAATAGGCTAAATGTTTAAAAGACATCATGGGTTAATTCAATAAAAAAACCCTTCAGGATTACCGAAGGGCAATAATTACGTTCACGAATATTTGTCCATTAGCCAGTTAATATATAACGATTTATTCATCATCATGTTGCGGCTCAGCAAAATCTCCCATAAAGCCTCTGGGATCATCGCTTGCTACTTCATCACTAGCTGATTCATCTTCATGGTCTTCTTGTTCTTCTTCGGGTACATTGCCCGATGCAATGCCAGCTAAATCATTATCTGAATCATCTACCTCTACTTTCTCTTCCTCTTTATCAGACAATCCATCAAAACTGGTATCATTATTTTGTTTATGCTCTTCCCAGCCTTTAGGCGTATTTTCTATTGGTTCCATAGGTTTAAGTTTAATGTAGCTAATTAACAACTTATAAATTATATTGTTTTAGCTGTGATTATTGGTTCATTAGCTCATTTGTTCAATGTAGCTCCAGCCATCCTCCAGCGTAGCTCCAGTGTTCACGGGTTCATGGGTTCACTGGTTCATGGGTTCACTGGTTCATTCGTTCATTGGTTTGTTCTTCTAAGAAGGGTTTAAAAAAGATGAGGGTATATGTTTATTAATCTGATTTGAATTTCTTTTCTAAACTATTTTTTAATACTTTCGCCGCCCCATCAATTTTTTTGTTTTATCTCCCCAGTAATGAAGAATTTTTTATACGGAATTGACTTTGGAACGACCAATTCAGCTTTAGCTATTTATGATGAAGACTCAAAAGAGATCCATAGCACCATTATTATTCCTTCGCTAATCTATTTTTACCATCAGCTAAATGGTGCTGAAAAGAGTTATGTAGTTGGTGAGGAAGCCATTACAGCATACATTAATGATGGCATGAAAGGGCGTTTCATTAAATCAATTAAACAGATTTTATCAAGGAGCAGCTTTACGGAAACCAGAATTCACAACAAGAAATATAATGCTTCCGATCTCGTGGCTGTTATTTTAAAAGAACTAAAAGATAGGGCTGATGAATTGATTGGGCAAGACTGTGGTAAGGCAGTAATTGGAAGACCGGTTTTTTTTGACGACGATAATGTGCAGAAGGATACTTTGGCGCAGAACAGGCTTAATAAAGCTGCGGCACTTGCTGGCTTTACTGATGTGCGATTCCAGTTTGAGCCAATTGGAGCGGCCTTTGCCTATGAAAAGACCCTTACAAGAAAAGAGAATGTGCTGGTTGCCGATCTTGGTGGTGGAACTACAGATTTCACCTATTTGGTACTCGATCCATCAAAAGTTGGCAGTAAAGACCGAAAGAATGATATGATGGCAACAGGAGGGATTTATATTGGTGGTGATAGTCTTGATTCTGCTTTTATGTGGGAAAAGGGAACACCCTATTTCGGTAAACATACCCAATATGAAGCTACACCTGGAAAGGTATTGACGGTTCCTAAATCGTTATTCGCAAATATCTGTTCCTGGGACCAGATGAATTTCTTTAATGGACAACGCATTAAAAAAGATATTGAAGATTACTACTATTTTTCTGGTAACGATAGGAAATTTAAAAACCTGATTACGCTTATTGATAATAATCTCGGCTACTCGATCTTTCAGTCGATAGAAAAGACTAAGATTACTTTATCGGATTCAGATTCTTCAAGTTTTAGTTATCATAAAATGGATATTGATATTGAGGAAGAGATCCCATTATCAACCTATGATGAAATTATTAAAAAGGATGTAGATCGGATTGCGGCATACCTGAACGAGTTCTTATTGCAGCATAAAATTGAAGCAAAAGATATTGATAGTCTTTTCTTAACAGGAGGAACTTCTATGGTTGGCAGCATTCAAAAGTTGTTTAAAGACAAGTTCCCTCATCTTACGATGAATTCTGGAGACAACTTTAAAAGTGTTGCGAAAGGATTAGCTTATAGCGGTTATCTTTTTGAAGATTAGTTTTGGAGTCCGAAAGTCTGGAAGTCCGAGAGTCCGTTCCCCTCATTTTGGCCGGAGTTAGCACTTAGGGCATGATGTAATAGTCCGGAAGGTTTGGATGCAGAGCGTAGGGATGTATAACATTAGATATTGTTCTGACTGAGTGTTTCAAGGATAATGGTTTGGGTGCACAGCAGAGAGCATATTTATTTTTTCTTAAGTATTGATTTCAAGATCATGTTGAAAAATAGAAACAGGTGAATAATCTCCTTGCTGCGGTAAGCGTCAAAACCGGCAAGGAGACTGCTTCGTTCCTCGCAGAAGCGAATGACGTTGTGGAATTCCACGGTATAAAGCATCATCATCATCGAATGAAAACAATGAAAATATTTCCTTTTCTTACCTTCCTTTTGATGCTACTGTCAGAAGCAGATGCTCAGGTACGCCCCTACTCCAATTATACTAGCCAAACTGCTCAATTTATCAATTCAACGAGAAAGATCAAAGGTTATATCCTGCTCGACGAACCTATAGGTTATAAGCCATCATGCTTAGACGAGTTAAAGAAGGATAACCTATTTACCAAAAAAGAGATGAATTTCATTGAACAATCCATTAAAAAACCATTGCTGAAGAAGTGGACAAAGCAAATTCTACCTTATCAACAAATTGTTGCCCGCAAGGAACTGAAGGCAGCCTTAAAGACAAAAGGCACCAAAGTTTATCACGTCCATGCAGCTCCTATATTTCTGAGGAATGGAACTTACTGTCTATTTTACAACGCTTCTTACTGTGGAGGCCAGTGTGCTAGTGGCAGAATGAGGCTTTATTACAAATGGGGGAAAGAATGGATCATTGTCAAAAGCTATTGTGAGTGGATGAGTTAGGTAGTTAAAGCATAAAGTCTAGAGCTGAAAGACCAAAGCGCAAGATTGGATGCAGAGAGTCGGGATGTATAACATTAGATGTTGTTCTGACCCAGTGGTTCATGGATAATGGTTTATGGATATAGTTTGGATGCAGAGCTGAGCGTAAAATACTAGATGTTGTTCTGACCCAGTGGTTCATGGGCCATGGAATGCCTCCAAAATGTTTCAACCTTCAACTTTTGAACATTCCGACTTTCAAAAAGCGATGCTTATAGCACAACATTCCGACTTTCTAGTTATTTCAACTTCAGTTCATAACTTTTGATCACTTCTAGGTTATGTTTTTCGATTTCGGTGAGGCACATGGATACATCTTTCCGCCATGCGAGGTAACGTTTGCTAAACATTGCAGCAACTTCAGGACTTTGAAAAATCATTCCGTACCTAGCAAATACTTCATTACGCATATATTTTATTTCCTGTTTGGATTTTCCTTCCAGATATTTCTCATCAATGAGGCGCAAGGAAACCTCAGGATATTTCTTACCCTTAAAATAGGTGGTTAGATCCGTTGTAAAATGGCCTGCCTCAGCACTATTCTTATCATAGCTCGTCCCGGTTGAAGGATCACCGTTTAACAAAATGGCCTTTTTTATCTTTCCATTATGAGTTACAAAAATGCCCGTATACTTTCCGAAGGTAAAGGTACTGCCCTTTAAAATAACATTGTTGAAGGTCTTAAATTCCCTAAGCCATGTTTCCGCTTTTGTTTTAGGATCTTTTCCCCAGGTAAAACTAGATACTTGGACGATAAGTCCATTTTTGTACGGCAACACGATAAAATCAGACTCTCCCTCAGATTCACCAAAATGATAAACCCCTGCCGACTGCGTTATTGTTCTTTTAGCGATGGTAAATTCTCCTGGTTTATAATCTTCCTGCCCATCGCCTTGAAATATTTGCTTTGGCAATTGAGCAAATGATGTGGTAGTGGAAAGGATGAACAGGAAAAGCAATACATTTTTCATAATTGATAGCACGTTAGACAATACCTTAACGGTAAAGATGTCAAATAGTTTTGGATCTTGGAATCCTTTTATATCGAAATTTAGTCAATCCTGAATAAAGTAATTTCCAAGAATGTTAGTGTATTTGTTAACTTTGCCATCTAATTTAATAGCTATGGCCGAACTACCAGCATGTCCTTTATGTAAATGTATCTACACCTATGAAATGAACGACCTACTGGCTTGTCCGGAGTGCGGCAATGAATGGAGCCAAGATGAAGTTATCAGTACTGACAGCGGATTTATAGTAAAGGATTCTAATGGAAACGTGCTCAACGACGGAGATACAGTGATCACGATTAAAAATCTTCCGGTAAAAGGTTCACCACAGCCGATAAAAGCTGGCACAAAGGTTAAGAATATCCGTTTGGTAGATAGCGATCATAATATAGATTGCAAGATTGATGGTTTTGGTGCGATGTCGCTTAAATCTGAGTTTGTAAAAAAGGCATAAGTTTTTTACATTATATCTCGAATATATTAGCTAATACATGCGACGATCAAAGTTGCAGAATCAATGTCCTTAGCCACTATGGGTCTACCAAAAAACAGAAAAGCCACCTATTAGGCGGCTTTTCTGTTTTCGTTGTGGGAATTACTGGGTTCGAACCAGTGACCCCTACCTTGTCGAGGTAGTGCTCTGAACCAGCTGAGCTAAACTCCCTAAATAAATACCATAAAATGGCAAAAAAAACACCTACTACTGTAGCTATTTCTAAACCTGGTATGTTCAAATCAGGGTTTCAAAAATTGGTAATTCTTCTTTGCTAATCACGCTAAATAGCTACAAACCTTTATTTATAGCTTAATTGCGCAATATAATTACTTTTAGCTAAACCACAAAGCTCTGGTTCGTGACAGATCTTTAATGGCTTTATCTTCAAGAAAATACGATGGTTAGAAAATTCTTTATTGAAAAGAGAAACTTCTATTCTCAACTTCCCCATAATTTAGAACAGTAAGCTCAGATTGCTGGTTTGCAACAAAAGCAAAGCCTTTTCCCAATTCCATTAGAGATTGCTGTAAATGATTAATCAGTGCTGTTTCTATTTTATTCTCTGGTATCCTAGCATCAATTGGTAAGCCCAAAAATTCAATTTAGTTAGCAAAAAGGAACTTAAAAAGCGTAGTTTATGCTAAGCCTAGTTCCTGTGGATAATAGCCGCAAATAACGACATTAATTGAACGATTGTCTAAATTCTATTGGCGACTGCCTGGTCTTACTCTTGAACAATTTGGTAAAAGACTGAGGATGTTCAAACCCAAGTTCGTATGCAATTTCACTAATTGAAAGCTCAGTCGTGGACAATTGTTCTTTGGCTCTTTCTATTAATTTGTTATGTATATGCTGTTGTGTTGTCTGTCCGGTAAGAGACTTGAGCAAGCTACCCAGATAATTTGGAGACACACTTAATTCTCCAGCAATATATTGAGCTGTCGGCAAACCTCTCTCCATCATCAAATTGTTGTTAAAATAATTACTCAAAACCTCTTCTAACTTTTCGAGTATGAGATGGTTGCTTTTCTTCCTTGTAATGAATTGTCTTTGATAAAAGCGTTCGCAATAATTTAGCAATAGCTCTATCTGTGCAATGACAATTTTCTGACTATACTTGTCAATATTAGCGTGATATTCCTTTTGAATATTTTTAAAAAGACCTATCATAATTTCCTCTTCCTTTTCAGCTAGAAATAGGGCCTCGTTTACAGCATAGCCAAAAAAATCATATTGCTTAATGTTTTTTGCCAGAGATGTTCTCCAAATAAAATCAGGATGAATGCATAATAAAAATCCACTCGGTTGTATTTTTTGTTTCTCGATCGAAATATGGACAAGCTGACCTGGTGCAACGAAAGAAAGTAATCCTTCGTCAAAGTCATATTGTTGCTGTCCATACCGAAATTTACCTTGCATATCACGCTTAAGACCAATCGAATAAAAATTCTGAACCCAGCTTATTTCTTTCTCAACTATTTGATATTCTATCAGCCCGTAATCAACCAAGCTGACCATAGGATGCTCAGGTTTAGGTAAACCGCAAATTTTATGGAATTCACTAATGGTATTGAAAGTATATAAATCTTGTTTTTTCATGGCTGGTACTTCTCGAATACTTTACGATGTAAATCTACTTTGCAAAAGTAGATTCATATTTTAAATTTAACCTTTTTTTCAGCGCTTATCTATCTTATACAAATTTCATATTGAATAATAACTCCTTAATCAAGGATAGACACTTCAACTCTCAAAGCATGCTTGGATAAATAAAACCTGTAAGCTGGATTTCAGAATGTTAACATTTTCAAATTGGCTTTGCTTCTTCAGGTGGATTGATCAAATCATGTAGTGTGATCCTTGAACCAAATACACCCCAGTCTTCTTCTTTAATATCTCTGATGATTATATAGAGGGTGGTTACTTTACCATCAAGGATGTTTAGGTATTTTCTAATACATGTGGTAAATTCGTCAATTAACCTTCCTTTTTTAATAGTATCCAGGCCTCCTTTAAATACATTGACTTCCATGCTTAAGATCTTATCTTCGAAATTTATCATCTCGCCACCTTTATAAATATTATTCGCTTTGATTTCATTGAAGAAAATCCAGCAAGTAGAACGTACAAATGGTGTATTCGGTAATTGTTCTATTTGGAGAGCAATTGTCGTCAATTCATCGGCTAACTTATTCTTGTTAAATTGATCGAACGTATATTGCGGGCAATTGAGATAGATTAAAGGCATAATGTGACTTTAGAGATTGATTAATTCATTTTCGTCTTCTGATATTAAAAGTCGGTAGATTTGGTCAATACTTCATTTTTAGTCAGCTCGTCTTGTAGGATCTGTATTTTATTATGGGCTAAATTGAATGAATCACTGCCCATAAAGAAATGAAGCGGGGGATTTTCAGTCTCAGCTAATTGAATGAATGCAAGTGCCGCTTTTTCAGGATCTCCTGGTTGGTTTCCAGGAATATCTTCGATATGAACTCTGTCGAGTTCTCTGGCTTCTTTGTAATCCTCAATAGGTTTTTCAGCTAACATCAGTGAACCTTTAAGAAGAAAATTGGTTCTAAAATAGCCAGGATAAACAATAGTAGCGCTTATGCCTAGTGATTTAGCTTCTGCTGATAAAGCCTCGGTTAAACCTGCAACAGCAAATTTTGTTGCATTATAAATACCCCAACCCGGAAAAGCCCCTAAAAATCCGGCAATTGAAGATATGTTGATGATATGCCCCGATTTTTTTTTGCGCAAATGTGGCATCACATTTCTGATAACATTTAGCAAGCCAAATACATTAGTCTCAAAATTCTGACGTCCTTCTTGGTTGCTTAACTCTTCCAGGGTACCTAATTGTCCATATCCGGCGTTATTTACTACAACATCAATAGTACCGAAGGTTTCAATTGCCGTGTTAATAGCCTCAATTACACTCGACTCATCTGTTATATCCATTTCCAACGGAAGGAAATTATCAGATGTATTTACATCGTTCTTAAAGCTGTTTACTGTTCTAGAAGTTGCCGCTACTTGGTAGCCTCGGTCCAAAAGTGCTTTTACCAGGGATAGTCCTAATCCTTTTGATGAACCGGTTACAAACCATACTTTTTTTGTATTCATTTTTTTGTTTTTGATTGATAAAAAATTTACAATACAAAAGTGGATATATCGCCTGTACCGAAACTAATCAAAACAATTATTGTATTAGCCAAAACAACGATTGTGAAAATTAACCTGAAATGAGCAGGCATGATCATCCACCCATAATGGGCTCTAACAGAAATCGCCCTTTAAACTACTATCAGGGCCCGTAAAAATGTTTACAAAAATAAAAACCCTCTCTACGGAATGTAAAGAGGGTTTGTGGGCCCACCTGGGCTCGAACCAGGGACCAAAAGATTATGAGTCTTCTGGCCTAACCAAATTATTGGGTCAAATTTCTTTGTTTTTGACTTACAGAAGCAATTATAGTCACTTTTTTTTAAACTTCAAAATTTTGTTCGTAACGTATTTGTAACGGTTTTTATATTATTAGCGGGTTTAACAAATCCTTTTTAAAATTTACCGTTTTAAATCAATATTCTCGCAATTTTACAAGAAAATTGATGGCCGGTTTGCAATGTAATCGAACTACAAGTCGAACTTCACTAACTAGATATCTAAAGCGTCGTGTATCTGTACACGCAGATATGCCCTTCTGTCCATCTTATATTGTAACTTTTCTTGAGTATCCAAGCCCTCTCTCACCATTGTCGCGAGGTTTCTAACTACGAAAGGTATAGCTTCTGGTTCATAATTTAGGGATAATAGTTGTTCCTTCAATGTCAGTGAAACAGATCCCATCGCAAAACTAATCTGGGGAACGAGCCTTAATATAAAATGCCTTGCTTTTGTCAAATATTCATCCGACTTTCCAGGTATTAGATCATTGATAGCTTGATAATTTTTCCCCTCGACAAAGGCAACTAAAATCGTGTGTATTTCTGTGATGTTATCTGCAATCTCGCTTAATTTATATTTTGTAACCTTTAGTCCCAAACCCCTTGCGAGCTGTGCTTGAGAACCTAATCCTGGGAACATTTCTACGATCCGGGATTGATTACCGTGCAACCAATTAAAAAACCAACAAATCCATTCTTGCACTGAAAACTCAAATAAGGTTTCTACATTGTGTATTTCAGTAAAAGTATCCACCCCATTTCGTTCCAAACTGTGCAGCCCGATCAGGGCCTTTTCTTTTTAGCACCCTTCCACCAAGGATAGTATCGAGCGGTCCGGCCCTAGGTCCGAACATCTCCATCAAAGCCCTTTTGCTCCGCAAAAGCCAAAAACCCACGTTAGAATACCAAGAAACCGGAGCCTTATGAACAGGTCAGATGGAACAACAAAGAGCTGTCTTTTTTTGGCCCTTAGAAAAGCCAGGAATTATTTTCAATAAGCACCGCAGACATTGAGTCCAAACGACACACTCAGCGCATTAGAAACCCTTAAAAACAGCCGACTGCACACTTTCAGGCGAAACGAAGTGGATACTTTGGAGCGAAAGATGTGGCCACTTTTGGAATAACCCCCAGTCAAGCTATCCGAAATCTCCATTTAGGAGCCCGTTCTTCCAGGCTAAGATGTGCTGAAAAACGGGTTTCTATAAAGGATAAAAGTTCATCAATATTTGATAGTAATACTTTGTAAACATCTTTTAAGCCTGTTTTATTAGATACAGCTAATTTCTGGTTCTCCAATGTTTGGTCAAGGAGAACAATCAGGGAGGAATGATATTGTTTGATCAGTAATTCCAGCTCACTTTCCTTGCTAACAGAAAACACCTGACTTTTAATGAGCGATTGAAGACGGATGTTCTCTTCTGGAATACGGGTAATCGTATTTTCTAATTGCTCGTCGGTTATTGATGTAATATCTGTTTTCGCAGGATTAAGTGTGACTGTGATTAATAAATCAAGCCATTCCAATGGATATGATTTGTTGACATTTTTCAAACTACAGGCTATTAATTAAACATATATTTGTTAGAATCCGCTAGTGCGAAACCACCACCTTTCCAATATTATTTCCACGTTCAGCATATTCATGCGCTGCTGCTATCTCATCAAAAGAAAAAGTACGATCAATGAGCGGTGTTACTTTTCCACTCTCTACCAATTTGGTTATGTCGCTTAGTATATTGCCAAGATGTTCCTTCCCCGCCTCGTCATTATAAAGCAGTGGTGTAATCATATAAACCGCATGCAGGTTCAGGGCTTTCTCGTGTAACAGTGAAATGTCCAATGAGGTCAGTGCAAGGATGGTAATAACACTTCCTCCAATCTTTGCAAGCTGAAAGCTGTTCAGCAAGTTTTCATTTCCCACCGTATCAAAGACAACATCAAATCCCTTTCCGTTAGTATAATTTTCGATTATATCTTCAACCGTTTCAATATGGTAGTCGATGGCGTAATCAGCTCCCAATGATTTCACGATAGCGGCCTTATTTTCATCAGCTATCGTAGCATATACTTCTGCACCAGCCAGTTTTGCCAACTGCACGATCAGATGTCCAACACCTCCGGTACCACCATATACCAATATCTTTTGTCCCGGTTGAATAATTACCTTTTCCACTGCCTGGTAACCCGTAATTCCTACCAGTGGAAGAGCGGCAGCTTGTGCAAAGCTTAGATTATCCGGCATTTTGGCGAACAGGTCACCTGTAGCCTTTACAAATTCCGCCAGTGCGCCACCTAAGTCCAAGAAGCCACCGATACATCCGTAAACTTTATCTCCCGGTTTAAATGCGGTCACATCCCGACCGACCTGTTCAACAACTCCGGCAACATCGCCATGTAAAATTGCAGGAAAGGAAGTGACCAAATGAGGCAGGTGTCCGCTTCGTATTTTATAATCGATTGGATTGATCGAGGTTGCCATCACCTTTACCAAAACCTCGTCCGGTGCAATGACCGGATCCGGTATTTCTGCGGATTCAAAAACTGCATCCGCTACGCCATACTTATTGATTACTGCTGCTTTCATAATTTCACGTATTACTTTAGTCTTGCACTTTTCAAATCTTCACTACTATTTTCCCCACAGTTCTTCCTGATTCAATTTGAAGGTGAGCTTTCTTTATGTCTGAAAAACCAAATACTTCCGACACATGCGGCCTGATCACTCTGCTGTCCAACAACTCTGCGATTAGCCTCATGTCGTTGCCATTGGAACTAACCCTATTGTAAAAAAGCTTAATATTCTTTCTATCTGCTGCGATCTGTGCTTCTTCGGGGAAGTCGGGAGTTGGCAGGGTGATGATCCGTCCGTTGATTTTTGCTGAATTAACAGCTTGCATTAACACACTTTCTCCAATGGTGTCCAAAACGAAGTCCGCATAGTCAACCCGTCGATCTATTTCTTCGTTTCTGTAGTCTATAAATTCATCTGCGCCCAATGACAGCACAAATGTTCTATTCATTTCTGATGCCGTCCCTGTAACAAAAGCTCCGAGATGTTTAGCGATCTGTACAGCAAAATGTCCCACCCCGCCAGCGGCAGCATGTATAATTACTTTCTCATTTCGTTTGATGCGACCGTGGGTAGATAAAGCCTGCCAGGCGGTAAGGGCGGCAAGTGTAGTAGCGGCAGCCTCTTCGTGTGATGTGTACTTGGGTTTCAAGGCAAGGTGATCTTCTGGTACCGCCACATATTCTGCATAGGCATTGCCAATACCTGGAAAGTTGACCATACCGAATACGTTGTCTCCGCATTGGAATGAGCTGACGAGTTTGCCTTTTTCAACTACTTCTCCTGAAATATCCCATCCCAAAATTATCGGCTGCTGATCCCCAAAAAGCCAGCTCACCATTTCGGAATCCTTCCGAACCTTGGCATCAACCGGATTAATACTGATCGCTTTTACTTTTACCAATACCTCGTTATCTAAAATATCGGGGATAGGGAATGTTGCAAATTCTAAATTTTCAACACTTCCGGGTTCCCGTAAAATAATTGCCTTCATCATTTTCATTGATTTCATAGCTTGATGATAATCTTTCCTACATGTTTTCCCTCTTCTAATCTCCGGTAAGCATCCTGCACCTGATCGAGCGGAAATACACTGTCAATAACGGGATGTATATCATTAACCTCGATAGCACGGTTTAAAGCAACAAAGCTTTCCGCACTGCCTACGGCAAGCCCCTGTATGCGCAAAAAGGACATGTTAATCTTGTGTTCGTGAATATTCAACGGCAGGTCAGCTCCGGAGATAAACCCTGCTGTCCCCACAAACCCGTTTTCTTTGACAGAAAGCAATGATCTTCCAATGGTCTTTGATCCGGCTACATCCAGCGTGATATCCACACCCTGACCATCGGTCAATGCCAATACTTGCTCCTGCCAAGCTGGGTGATCATTATAATTGATCACGGCATCGGCCCCTAAAGCTTTCAACCTTTCTGCTTTATCATCAGTGCTGGTTGTGGCGATCACCCTGGCTCCGGCAGCCTTCGCAATTTGAAGTGTAAAAAGGGAGACGCCACCAGTTCCCTGAACCAAAACAGTCTGTCCTAATCGCAGGTTTGCCTGATTGATCAAAGCATGCCATGCGGTTAGTGCTGCAATAGGGAGCGTAGCAGTTTCTTCAAAACTGAGATTTTCCGGAGCCTTGACCAGCCCATGTTCGGGGATGCAAACATATTCTGACAGGATGCCAGGCGTTTGCCATGCTACACGTACCTGGTTACTTTGCCTGTCAATATTTCCTTTCGTCCAATTCTGCACATACTGGATAGCCACACGATCACCTATTTTCCATTGGGTAACCCCGTCTCCAACGGCTGCTACAACACCACAACCGTCAGATGCAGGTGTATAAGGGAAAGTAAGATCTTTATAGAAAGATCCATTTGCCAGTATTACATCCAGGTAATTTAAGGATACTGCTTTGATGTTGACCAACACCTCATACGCTTTTGGTATTGGTTTTTCCATTTCGCTGATGCGAAAGTTTTCGATTCCAAAACCGGTTAATTGAATTGCTTTCATTTCTTTGAATTTTAGAGTACAAAGTTGGGAAAGCAGGTATTTTATAACCAGTAACCTAGTCTGAAATAACAGTAATATTATTGGATTGCTTATATTTTCAGCGGAAGATTTTGTATATTTACAGTATGGATTACCTCCACAAAACATTTGCCATTGAAGTCGCCAGTTTCGAGCATTGGCGAGAAAGAAGTCGTAAAAACAACTTTTTCGAGCTTGTCTACATTCTTGATGGGCAGGGAAGCCAAAGTGTAAATTACGTAGAATATCCATATCAAAAAAACGGTATTTTTCTTTTACCGGCAGCAAAATGCCATCAGTACATTATTAAAGAGCCGACAAAGTTTCTGTTTGTCCGTTTCACTGGCAGTTATTTTATTCCCGGTGCAAATGACCAGGTTGATTATAGCTGCTGGTTCAGCAGGCTTAATTACATTATGGGTAATCATAGCCATCATCCTGGCGAATTGATCGATGACCCAAACGACAGGGCGCAGGTAAAAAGACTGCTTGACGTAATCCTTTTTGAATATGAACTCCAGGAAACCTGCTCTGCTTTCATCATACAAAACACATTGGTGTCAATTCTTGGGGTGATCTGCCGTAATATCCAGAGAAGGGTTTTAAAAGGCCGCACCTTTGTTGATAGTAAATTTGCTGATCTATTAAACTTCATAAGCTTTAATATTTTGGATGCTGATAAATTATCTGTCTCCTATTTATCTGAAAAGTTCCATATCGCCGAAACTTATTTTAGTGAATATTTCAGAAGAAATGCCTCAGAACGGTTCCAGGACTATGTTATAAAATCAAGGCTCCGGATTGCCGAATCAAGAGCAAGGTATACAGAGCTTCCTTTACAGGATATTGCGCTTGAATTAGGCTTTACGGATAGCAGCCACCTCAACAAAATGATGAAAAAACATTTTGGTAAGGGAATGCGGGAAATAAGAAAGGAAATGGCGGATTAGCACATCAACTAAAAATTTCTCACTCTTTAATTCTTTCCTATTCATTGTAATCTTTCATGTGTTTCTAAACTTTGTTTTTTATTCTCCACCACCACCCAACGAGCGATACAATTGTATATAAGCGGTGATCTGTTGTTTTTTTAAATCAGCAATTTCAAGTTCGTTTTGAAGCAAACTTTGTTGTACAGTAATGACTTCAAGATAGTTTGCCATGCCATTGGTAAACAACAACCGGGCATTAGGGACTGCTTCTTTCAATATGCTGTTTTTAGAATATGTAATCTCTACTTTTTCCTTCAGCTTCTCAGATTGTATTAAAGCGTCCGATACTTCCGTTGCGGCAGCAAGAACGTTCCGTTTGAAATTAGCAACCAGTTGTTCATATTCAATTTTGCTGACAGCAAGCTGTGTTTTTAACCGCCTTTTATTGAACACGGGCTGCATTAGGTTTCCTGCAACATTTCCGAATAAGGAGGCAGGTAGTGTGAGCCAGTTCCCGGATTGAAATGAATTAAGTCCGCCAACGGCATTAATACTTAGTGCAGGATACATATTCGCCTGCGCCACACCGATACGGGAATTGGCGGCACGAAGTGCCAATTCGCTCTCCCTTACGTCTGGACGATGGCTTAGCAAACTGGCGGGAACACCTGTCTTAAAATGGTCTGGAATGATAAAGCCGGACATATCCTTTGTTGTCGTAATGCTACCGGGTTGTCGTGACATCAGGATACCCAAAGCATTTTCCTGAATACCCACAGCTAGTTCCAACGTAGGGATAAGCGATGCTGTAATTTTTTGCTGTACCTGTGCTTGTTGAACCGCCAATGCGGTGGCTTCCCCGCCCTCCATCTGTAAGCGCATCATCTGTACAATACTATCGCTGAGTACAAGATTTCTTTTAGCTATATCCAATTGCTCGTGCAGCATCACCAGATTATAATAAGCGGAAGCACTGGCAGCAATCAGTCTGGTTTGTAATGCCTTTGCTGCTTCCTGGCTTTGCAGATAGGTTACTAATGCTGCTTCTTTCCGGTTTTTTATCTTGCCCCAGATATCCGCTTCCCAACTTACGCCCAGATTGACCGAATAATCATCCAAATGATCTGCACCAATGGTATTGTTCAGATTGAAACCATTTTCACCATTCAAACTGTTCTCAGAAACAGTTTAACCTTGTAGCATAGCATCTTAAGACTTTGTTTTTACTTAGTTTTTAATAGCCTGATAAACCGCCACCTGAAATTCTTCCCCAATGGAAAACCAGGGCGACAGGTATTCCTGCGTGAATAAAATAGCGATTATGCCTTCGGTTGGATCTGCCCATCCATGTGTATTGAATGCGCCGCCCCAACCGAATGAACCGACGCTTTCAGGCGACAGGTAATCGTTCTTTTCAGTCACCACTGCAAAGCCACCCAGGCTGAACTGGAAATTTTCAGGCTGGGCAGGAAAGGGTGATGTTGTCACTTCGCTGCCCAATTGGTTAGTAAGCATCAGCTCTATAGTTTTACGGCCAATGATCCTCTTACCGTTATAAACACCCTCATTGAGGTAAAGAGAATAGAATTTGGCCATATCGGCAGCCGTAGAACTCAGGCCTGCGCCTCCCGACAGGTAACTGCCTTTCAGGTTCGGGAACCCAGGTTCGATACCTTCATAGATCGGGTGTTCTACTTTTATGAGCCGTCCATCTGCCGTATTTTCATAAAGGCTTACCAGACGGTTTTGCTTTTCATCAGGAATATGGAACCAGGTATCGTTCATTTCCAGCGGGTCAAATACCCGGGTTTTCAAAAAAACGTCCAAAGATTGCCCACTCCATATTTGCACGAGGTAGCCTAACAGGTCAGTATTCAATCCATACGTGAACCTTTCACCGGGATCATGTTGCAAGGGCATCGTAGCCAGCAGTTCCATTTTTTCTTTGACCGTAGATTTTGTAGTTCCGATGCCGGAAGGAACACCTGCTTTTTCATAAATGCTCCACATGGTAGGGTCGCTGAAAATTGCCGGATAGGCAATGCCGGATGTATGTCTTAACAGATCGCGTATGGTAATCTCACGGCTTGCGGGTCTTGTGGTATAGCTGCCATCTTTTGGATGATAGTTTACCAGTACCCTGGGATGCTTAAAAGCGGGGATATACTTCGAAACGGGTTCGTCCAGCAGGAATTTGCCCTCTTCCCAAAGCGTCATCACAGCGAGGCTTGTAATGGCTTTGGATTGTGAGGCGATCCTGAAAATATCATCCGTCTGCATTTTTCTTTTTGTTGCCAGGTCCGCATAGCCAAAAGCTTTGTTGTACACCACCTGCCCTTTGCTGATGACAAGTGCGGTAGCTCCCGGGATATGTTTTGCCGCTATATGCCGGTTAATGACTTCGTCGATTTTTATGAGCCGATCCTTATCGAAACTGGCTTGTTGTGCCTGTGCGTTCATGATATTCCCTATTAATAATAACAGGATGGTTGCTATCAAATAGCTCCCCTTTTTGAGTTTATGCAATTGTTTCATTGTCTTTGTATTTATTATTGGTTACTATTTTTTTTATCTATCCTCTTGCTGATCAATGCTAGCACTAAGGCTACCAATGCAAATGCAGCCCCTGCCAGTGGGGTTAGGGCAACCCCGAAACCGGAGAGGGCGATCAGTCCGCCTGCCCATGCACCCAGTGCAATCCCTAGGTTGAAGCAGGCAATATTCAGTGCCGAGGCAAAGTCAGTAGCTTCCGGCATTTCCCGCTCAGCGATCTGTACGATGTATAGTTGTAAAGCCGGAACAGTGGCAAAAGACAGACCACCCAGAAGGAACAGTGTAATGATGGCGGGTATAATGTATCTGTCCGTGAAATAAAAAGCAGTAAGCACCATGACAAGGCACATAAAAATCCAGATCGTTGCCCTCAACGGATTTTTATCCGCCCGCTTTCCGCCAGCAACATTGCCGACCGCTACCGCCACACCGTACACCAGCAACAAGATGCTCACGGTATTTTCAGAAATACCTGTTATCTGTTGGAGGATTGGCGATAGGTACGTAAATGCTACAAAAACGCCAGCGTAGCACAAAATGGTCATTAACAATGCCCGTGTCAAACGTTTAGACCGTAGTATTTTTAATTGTTGTATCAGGCTTCCGGAAGTCCCTCTTTCAATATTGCCAGGCAAAAGCATCACCACCGCTGCTAATCCAATAGCTCCCAGTACTGCCACCCCCGCAAACGTAAACCGCCATGTCCAGTGCTGACCGATATAGGTACCTAATGGCGCACCGATAATAGTGGCGATGGTCAACCCTGAGAACATCAGCGCAATAGCTGTCGCCCTTTTATCAGGACGTACCAATGCAGATGCAATAGTAGCACCCACACCAAAAAATACACCATGTGCAAAGCCGGTTACAAACCTGGAAATAAACAGAAATTCGTACGTAGGTGCTATGAACGATGCGATATGACCGGCGATGAAAAGTACCATTAACCCGATCATCAATCTTTTCCGTTTGATATGGGCGGTCAATGCAGTTAAAACCGGTGCACCAATGGCAACGCCCATAGCGTATACACTGACCAGGTTACCCGCAGCGGCAACGCTTACCTTCAGGTCTTTTGCCAGCGTGGGTACAAGGCCAACGGTTACAAACTCGGTAGTTCCTATGGCAAATGCACAGATCGTTAATGCCCATAATGCGGCAGGCATTGCTCTTTTTTCGGGTGTCCCTGTAACAGGTGCAAATCTTTTAATTTCCATATCCATTATCTGTCAGCGTTTTCACGTTGTAAAGTTGAGGATCATTTAAGTATAAATGAAATAGCATGATTTATGGTTTGGTATAAATTAATTTATACCAAAAGGGGTAAGCTGGGAAGATTATTGCTAACTTTGTATCATGGTAGATTTAGAATGGTACAGGTCTTTCAAAGCAATATATCAGACCGGCACGCTGACCGGTGCCGCACAGGAGCTGCTGATATCCCAGCCGAATGTGAGCCAGCATTTATCGGCACTGGAAGCGCATGTGGGCAAGCAGCTATTCGAGCGTAAGCCACGCAGGATGGTACCTACCGATTACGGAAAGTTGTTCTACACGCAGATCATCGAAGCTTTGGAAAGATTGGAACATGTCGAGGCTGAATTCAGGTATACCCGGTCATCCGACATACCACTAACTTGTATTGGTGCGCCCAAAGAATTTTTTTACAGCGTACTTGCTCCACATATCAGCACCGCACCTGCCAATCTGGTGTTTGAATTCGGGCTTACCAAAGACCTGATGCAAAAATTGGGCAAGGGCAAACTGTATTTCGTTATTGCCACACACTGCACCGATGAAAAAGACATCATTTATGAGCCAATACTTCAGGAAAATTTTTTGCTGGTCGGCCATCCGGATTTCGATACCAAAACACTGCATAGTTATATTGCCGAAGGCGATATGGATAAGGCTGAACGCTTTCTTTGTGAGCAGGATTGGTACGCATACAGCAGCGACCTTGCCATCATCAGAAGGTTCTGGCTGGAAAACTTCAGGAAGCGGCCAACCATAAAACCCCGTTTTATCATTCCCGATTTCAATTCCATCATAAAGGGTATCAGCCAGGGAACTGGTATTACTATTGCGTCGGATTACCTGATGAAAGACCTTATCAAGCAAAAGCAGTTGAAAGAAATATGGAAGGGGAACAACCCTACACCCAATACTATTTACCTGACGTATAACAAAAATAATGTGACTACCCAGCAGATAGAAATGGTGCGGAAGATTTTAAAACCATAAATCTTCAGGATAAAGTCCTGCGCTTTTTTCCCAGTAAAGATCTAATCCCGATCATAGCCAAAGCGGCTATTCCAAACACCGCACCTACCCAAGGGGCAATTACGACCCCATTGTAAAAAATGAACCAGCCGCTTACCGCTGTCCCGACAGCCACACCCAGATTGCCAAACGATGTGGCCAGGCTATTGGCGAACTCCAAAGCATTAGGGGCGGCAGAGATCATGTAGGCAGATGCGTTCAGGAAGCAGGGCGCATAAAAGAACCCCCATATTGCTATTACCACAATGGTTCCAGCTGTACTTCCATCAGAAAAATAGAGTGCAAAGGGAATGATAACCGTACCTGATAAAAATAATGCAGTTGTTTTTGGGATGTTTTTACCGAGCATCTTTCCCGAAAGCCAGTTTGAAAACACACCGGTAATTCCGAATAACAACAGCATATAACTTACCATATCACCGGTCATGTTTTTGGTTTTGCCCACATAGTCGGCAAAATAGCTGTAGGTAGAGAACCACGCAGCGATCATAAAAAAGTTCATGGCCGTGCTGATGATGAAAGGCCAATACTTTAATATTTTCAATTGGCTTCCATATGATTTTTTTTCCTTCACAGGCGTGGCCGGTAGTCCTCTCCAGATCGCAATAAGGGCGATCATCGTAACCAGTGCCTGTACTAAAAAGGATGCTTGCCAGTTGAACCTATTTGCCAGCCAGGTTGCAAAAGGAACGGTGGTCACCATTGTAATGGCGATACCTCCCAATACGATCCCCATCATCTCATTTTTCTTTTTATCGTTCACGCCCGATGTTGCTGCTGCAATGGCTACGGCAATGTATACCGGTTGCAGAAAAGCCGGCAGGATTCTTACCAGTAGCAGCAACCAGAACGGCGGGGCAAATGCGGAAACGATTCCTGTGATGAGAAAAATAGAAATTGCCGTCATCATTACTTTTTTCCGGTCAAAGCCTGATAAAAACAAAGTCATAAAAGGCCCTGTAAGTGCAATGACCATTGCAAAAGCACTTAGTAGAGTGCCCGCTTTTTCAATAGAGATGTGGTAGTGCTCCGCTACCTGGGGCAGAATGCCGATGATACCAAATTCGGTGGTGATCACACCAATCATTCCCAAACATCCGATGTAGGCAACTTTTTTCATGATGCCTTGCTTAGTTGTTTGATGAGTAACTGGTATTGGATAAAACGGAGTGCGGTTTTGTTCATGATATATTTTCTGTTTAAACGAATAACCATGCAAAGTTGAACATACTTATCCTATAAAGAAAATAAGGTGATTTATCAAAGTCCATAAATTTATTTATAAATTTACGCTATGGTAAATTTGGAATGGTATAGGACATTTAAGGCGATCTATCAGACAGGTTCGCTTACTGCTGCATCAAAAGCATTGTTTATATCGCAACCTAACGTGAGCCAGCATCTTTCTGCACTGGAAGCACATGTGGGCAGGCAGCTTTTTGAACGAAAACCACGATTGGTACCTACAGACTACGGCAAATTATTCTACACGCAAATGGTAGAGCCGCTGGAAAAACTTGAAGAAATTGAAACCGACTTTAAGGCGATATGCTGTTTGTCGCAACTGCCCATTATCCGTATCGGTACGGTGAAAGAGTTCTTTCATGCCGTTTCTTCCAAACATCTTTCGGCTATCCCTGCCAGCGTGCTGGTTTCTTTTGGCCTTACAAAAGAACTCATCGCCAAACTCCCGAAAGGGGAATTGGATTTCGTAATTGCTACCCAGAGAACGGAAGAAAAAAACCTCATCTATGAACCCATTCTAAAAGAAGAGTTTGCCATTGTTGGCAATCATTCGATGGATATTACGGGCTTCAAAAAATTTATAAAGGCTAAAGAATGGGAAAGCGCAGAAGAATGGCTGCTCGGCCAAACTTGGTTTGCCTACAGCGCTGACCTGGCGATCATACGAAGGTTCTGGTTACAAAACTTCAAAAAGAGACCGGCTTTAAAGCCACGCTTTACGATACCGGACATGCAGGTTATTTTGGAGGCAATCGGTACAGGTAACGGCTTAACGATAACTGCCGATTATCTTGTAAGAGAACTTTTATTACAGAAGAAACTAAAACTGATCTGGAAGGGACATACCGTCACCGACAATACCCTTTACCTCGCATATGATAAAACAAAGGTAACTACAGGCCAGATAAAGATAGCCCGTATGCTTTTTGATAATCAGCGCACCGGGGCTGGAAATTAATAGGGCGGGCGAAGTATTTTTAGCAACAAATGATGAAAAAGCATTTTGGTAAGGGAATGCGAAATAAGAAAGGACGTGGCAGTTTGTAAGCACTACAGATAGGTATCACCAATTTTTTTTTAAAAGTTCATAAAATAAACAAGAAATGGAATGAAGACAATTATTCTTCCTGACGAATTAAAATTAGAAGGTTCACCATCCGTTCAGGTTTTCGACTACCGAACCTCGCAAGAAGTGGCTAGACAACAAATCATCCTGAACCAAAATGCATTTAGTTTTTTAACCGAGGGAACCAAAGAAGTTATATTTAGCAATTCTGGTCTGTTGATCGACAATTCCAAATTCCTCATCATGAAGTCTGGAAATTGTTTGATGACAGAAAGACTGTCAGAGATCAAAAATTACAGAAGTGTACTTCTATTTTTTACCAGCGACATCTTGTTGAAGTTTGTCAGGAAAATTGGAGTGGACAACCTTGGGCAGGTAACCTATAAATCCGTTCACACATTTGGGTACGATGACTTCATCCAGCGCTTTGTAAACAGTTTGGTGGACATTTCCGGACTTACAAAAGACACACAAAATAAATTGCTTGAAGTTAAATTTGAAGAAATAATGATTTACCTGACGGCAAGACATGGTAATGAATTTCTTTATTCGCTTACAGCAAAAAGCAACGACCGTACACAGAAATTTATGCAGACTATTGAAAGCAATCAGCTTAACAAACTCACCTTGAAAGAACTGTCCTTTCTTTGCAACATGAGTATTTCTTCGTTTAAGAGAGAATTTGAAAAGCATTATACCGAACCGCCTATCAAATGGTTTCTCAATAAAAGGCTGGAACATGCTTATTATCTGCTTAATTACGAGAAAAAAAGTTCATCAGAGATTTATCTCGAACTAGGGTACGAAAATTTATCAAGCTTTATCCAGGCTTATAAAGGCAAATACAGTACCACGCCAAAACAACATCATAAAATCTGAGCTTTTAGCAACAGTTTTTGAATGTTCGCCCAAACTTGTCCAATGTTGCCGAAGATAACTTTGCTGAAATTTTAAATCTTATAAAATGAAACAAGCAAATTTAATTTTCGTACTGTTGTTGTTCTTTTCAACAACGCTTTTCGCACAAAAAACATTTACGCTCTCCAGCAAAGATTTAGGTGGCCAGGGTACCAAAACACTAGAGTTTAACGGCTTTGGCTGTTCCGGAGATAATCAATCGCCCCAATTGTCGTGGAATAATGCACCCGAAGGAACAAAGAGCTTTGCGATTACCATGTACGACCCCGATGCACCAACTGGAAGTGGATTTTGGCATTGGGTGGTATTTGATATTCCTGCAAACATCCAGGAACTGGTAACCAATGCAGGGAATCCCGAACTTACATTAGCCCCAAAAGGAGCTATCCAAAGCGTAACAGACTACGGGATCAAGGGATTCGGAGGCCCATGTCCTCCGAAAGGACATGGGTTCCATCAGTATATTATCACTGTTTACGCTTTAAAAACGGATAAGTTAGGCCTCGATGAAAACATAAACCCGGCAGTAGTTGGCTTTAACCTCTGGAATCAAACATTGGCCAAAGCTAGCATAGTTGCCTATTACAAGCGTTGAAAATGAGAGGAATAATAGACTGGAAGTAGCACCCAGATCCATTAGTTCTCTGAAAAGCGGTAGCGTCCAGGGTATCAAAGCCCTGATAGCTCAAAGGTGCTTTGATAAACGTGAACTCTTTGTTGATCAGAGCATCTTTTGTACAGCTTTCAACTGTGCCACACTTGCCGCAGCATCCAGTACCGCTTTGGCATTATCAAGCTGAACAAGGGAAATTAACTTTGCAACCACCAGTTTTCCAGCTGAGATACTTCAATTTGTGCTTTTATTCTATTTACTAATCAGGATAATTATTTTAGAAAGGATGTTCTTTTTTTTAATTCGTTATATGACGAGCCCTATAACAGATGTGTAAGCAACAGCACCGGCTCCTGTTGTAGCTTTGTGCTCACTATGGCGCGAAAGGCCTTAAAATAGGGCTGCTGGTTGTGCAGGTCCAATCCCTTTTGATGCGCCCATATTTCATAGACAACAAATAAACCTTTGTCATCAATGCCTTGATGGAGGTCGTAACGGATGCAGTCAATTTCCTTCCTTGTCTGTAAGACCATGTCTTCCAATACCGTTTTTACCTCTTTTGAAAATTCAGGCTTGCTTTTAATAATTGCTGTTAAGTAAAGTTTCATCGCTTTATGTTTTGTGATTTATAGGATGATGATAATTTTGCCAACCGTTCTGCCACGCTCCATATCCCGGTGCGCTTCAGCCATTTGATCGAATGCATACGTTTTGGCGATGTGAGGCCTTATCATTCCTTTTTCCAATAACCCGGCAATAATTTTCATGTCATTTCCATTGGATTGCACTAGAAGGAAGCAGGCAGTAATACCCAATGCCGCAGCTTTGGACACTACGGCTTCACTGATCGATGTGGGAATGCTGATCAGGATACCGCCCTTTTTTATGACTTCCAATGAGCGGTCGATATATTCGCCACCCACACCATCCAGTACCACGTCTACATTAGAGACCGCTTGCTCAAATCGTTGGCTTTGATAATCGATATGTTCATCGGCACCTAAGGACAGAATAAAATCCCTGTTCCTGGCTGAGGATGTGGTGATCACATATGCTCCAAGGTGTTTGGCAATCTGCACGGCAAAATGTCCTACACCTCCCGCAGCAGCATGGATCAGTACCCTGTCGCCCGGCTTTACTTTGGCATGGGCAAAAACCTGCCATGCGGTTAAGGCTGCCAGTGTTGATGCCGCAGCTTGCTGGTGCGAAATGTTGGCCGGTTTTAATGCCAGATGATCCGCCGGGGCGGAAACATATTCTGCGTAGGCTTTCCCGTGTCCGGGAAAATGGACCATGCCAAATACCTCATCGCCTTGCTTGAAGGCGATAACTGCTTTGCCTACCTCTACTACAGTGCCTGAAACATCCCATCCTAAAATGACCGGGCGGTTTTCTCCAAAGAGCCAATTCAATGATGTTTCATTGGCACGGGATTTCACGTCTACCGGATTAATGCTGATGGCCTTTACCTGTAGTAAAACTTCATGGTCTTCAATAGCTGGTTGCGCTATATCAGTATAAATTAGATTCCCGGCATCCCCCGCTTTTTCTACAATAATTACTTTCATCTGCTTTTGTATTAGTTTATTTAAGCAAACTTATACATAAGTATTAGGGCTTATATTGTACATATTTTCTATAATTCGGTATATTTGCGCTATGTTAAGAGAGAATTTATACGAACCCTTTTCGGTGAGCTTTGAGACCCTGGATGAATATCCTCACAGAGGAAACCGGCATAGCTTTTTTGAACTGGTATATATCCTTTCGGGAACAGGGCGACAATGCATCAACAAGCATCAGCTGGCTTATCATCCCGGGCACATGTTTCTGATCACGCCACAGGATTGTCAATTGTTTGAGATTGAATCGACTACACAATTTTTCTTTCTGCGCTTCAATGACGTTTATATCAAAAATAAAACATGGCAGATGGAAAATATCCGGCACCTGGAGTTTATCCTTCAAAATGCAAATCATAAGCCTGGTTGTATCCTGAAAAACCAGACAGACAAGAGCTTGGTACGACCGGTAGTGGAAGCGATGATTAGGGAAGCGGTTAATAAGGATTTGTACGACCAGGAAATTATACAGCAGCTGGTCAATACATTAATTGTTATTGTCGCCCGGAATATTGCCAAATACCTTCCCGAAAAAATCAATGGGAATTCGGATGAAAAGATTGTTGCAATCCTGAACTATATCCAAACGAACATTTACGAACCTGAAAAAGTACGAACGGAAGTAATCAGTAGGCATTTCAGTATTTCAGAAAACTATCTGGGCAGATATTTTAAAAAGCATTGTAACGAGACGATGCAATCCTACATCAATAATTACAAAGCCACATTGATAGAACATCGGCTGAAGCATAGTGATAAACGAATAAATGAGATCGTCTCTGAACTGGGCTTTACAGATGAAAGCCACCTGAACAAGTTCTTCAAAAATCAAAAAGGGCTGAGCCCAAAAGTTTTCCGTGAAAACTTCCGTTCGGAAGATTGATATGGAATTAATATGATAGGCGAAGTGTGTAGGCAAACACAACTGATGCTACGTTCATCAGATTTTTTATTTGATTTTTATAAATTAGCAGCTTGAAAAAAACAGAAAGCGTTAGCGATTTTTATAGCAGGCTACCCAGCCATGCACCTACCGATGTCCCGCTGGACAATGCGGGAACCGGGCATATCAATGTGTTCAGCAGGGAGACCTGTGCCGTCGTAAGCCCTTACAGCCGCCGTGATTTCTACAAGGTGTCCCTGATCATAGGCAAGGGCAAGATCTATTATGCCGATAAGTGGATACAGATCGATCGTCCGGCACTGTTGTTTTCAAATCCTGTTGTGCCGTATTCCTGGGAGGCAGAATCCGAGCAGCAGTCAGGGTGGTACTGCCTGTTTACAGAAGATTTCATCCAGCACAGCGAACGGGTGAACAACTTACGGGATTCACCTTTGTTCAGAATCGGCGGTAACCCGATCTTCTTTCCTGATGAGGCGCAATTGAATGAGCTTTCGGCTCTATTTCAAAAAATGCAGACAGAGATGTGTTCAGCTTATCCCCATAAGTATGATGTGCTGCGCAGTTACCTGCACCTGCTCATCCATGAGGCCATGAAGAATAGTCCGGCCACAAATTTCCATACCTATGCCAATGCCGCTTCCAGGGTTTCGGCTTTATTTCTTGAATTGCTGGAAAGGCAGTTTCCGATTGATTCCCCTGCGCTCATACTCAAACTAAAAAATCCTGCTGATTATGCCGCCGCCCTGTCTATACACATCAATCACCTTAACCGTTCAGTAAAGGAGGTGACCGGCAAGACCACTACCGCTCATATTGCATCCAGAATCATTAAGGAGGCCAAAGCTTTATTGCAGCACACCGACTGGAACATCTCCGATATTGCCTACAGTCTGGGCTTTGAATATCCTTCCTACTTTACGCTGTTTTTTAAAAAGCATACCGGTTCGGCACCAACCCAGTTACGCCAGGCTGTTTGATTATTATAAAGATCTGTTTGATACCTATAAGTCTGGTGGTGGATTCACTAGCTACATTTGAGGAATAAAATCTAATAATTATGAAATACAGAAAACTTGGGGCAACCGGCGAGCAGCTATCTGCGCTCGGCCTGGGTTGCATGGGCATGAGCTTTGCTTACGGCCCTACAGATGACAAAGAAAGTCTAGCAACATTGGAGAAAGCACTTGACCTGGGTATCAACTTTTGGGATACGGCGGATATGTACGCCAATGGTGCCAATGAGGAACTCATTTCTAAAATACTTGTACCAAACCGCGACAAGGTATTCATCGCTACAAAATTCGGATTCCGTTTTAAGGATGGAATTGCCGGGCCAAGCAGTGCCGTAGGCACCTATTTTGATGGTTCTCCCGCCTGGATTAAAATAGCAGTCGAACAGAGCCTAAAGCGGTTGAAAATTGACACAATTGATTTGTATTATGCCCATCGGGTTGATCCCAACATCCCGATCGAGGATACGGTGGGCGCAATGGCCGAGCTGGTTAAAGAAGGTAAAGTGCGCTATCTTGGACTCAGCGAAGCTTCAGAGGCTTCAATCAGAAAAGCGCATGCCGTACACCCAATTGCTGCACTGCAAAGCGAATATTCGCTGCTGACAAGGGATGTGGAAAATGGGATCTTGCAGACTACCCGTGAACTTGGGATTTCACTTATACCTTATTCTCCGTTGGCAAGGGGCCTGGTTACCAATACCCTTGATGTAAACATCCTTGCTGAAGATGATTTCAGGAGAACTTTACCCCGTTATCATCCGGAAAACATAGCCAATAACAATAAGCTGATTACAGAATTTGCCACGCTTGCAGAGACAAAAAACTGCACGCCTGCCCAGCTTGCCTTGGCTTGGGTATTATCACGGGGCGAGGACATTATCCCGATTCCCGGGACCAAGAAAAGGAACTACTTGGAAGAAAATATTGGTGCAATCGAAGTGAACCTGACCAACACCGATCTTGTCGCGATTGACGGGCTGATTAAGCAATATCCCGTCATCGGTGAGCGGTACAGCGAAGGGGCAATGAAGATGGTCAATCACTGATCCATAAAACGCATACCATAAAATATGTAGTTATATTTTGTCTGTCTGCGAAAAGGGATACATTCATTCCGTCTTCGCAGATGATAACTTTGGCTCATCACCTTTCAGATATTGATCGACAGCTATTTCAGCCATCTCATATAAAAAATCTAACACTAATTGGTTTATTCTTCATCAGGTATTATTCCATCTCAAGTAACTTGTGAGCCCTTTTTAAATTGATCTTTTCCATAATAACGCTTCTTTTTGAAAGCAAATGACGTAAAAATCATAGATACAAGTAGCTCTTTTACAAAATTTTAAGGCTATCAAAAAATGTCAAAATAGGTATAAGGTGTCCGACTGTAATCCCTCCCAGTCCAAATAAAAAAGAGGCTGATCATTTAATGATACAGCCTCTTCTGTTTTCCCAAAACAGTGTGTTATTTTTTATTTTGCGTTCTTTTTTCTGTTACCTCTGCACGGATAGTCTGAGCAAGGCTCTTTAAATCCTGCATACCCTTACGCACACGCGTACCTGCCGCTGAATTACCATTCTCATAGAACTTTGCTACATCAGCTTCTACCGAAGCAACAAGTTCCTGTACTTTCTTGAAATTTTCCATATAAAATCTATTTAAATTTGATAATAACTAGCTAAGGTATAAAAACCAAATATAAAGCGCCAATGCACGTACAGTAGAAAATGTAAGTCTATGATTAACCAAGTACTCAATATCAAAAGTTTAGACAAGTTGTGTATTTCAGTGAAAGTGGAGCGAAAGATGTGGCCACTTTGCAAAAAAAGAGGTGGCCACTTTGGGAATAACCCCCACTTAAGCTTAATGGTAAAAGCAAGATATATAATAATAGTATCCGGTTCAATTTTTTGAAAATTGTTGATTATATAAATTTTTTGGGCGGGGGATTTCTGCAACGTTGTTGGCACGAATTGCTTTGCAAATATATTTAATTATTGGATCTTTTGGCTGTTCTGGGAAGCATAGTGACCATCGATGCAATGGGTACAAAGGTGGAGATTGCCCAAAAAATAATTGAGAACGGGGCAGATTATATCCTTTCGGTCAAGGGGAACCAACAGAAGCGGTTCGCCAAGCAGGTTAAAAAAGATACATCAAAAGGGTCATTGGTAACCAAAAGATTGAAAGCGGGATGGGACAATAAATACTTAATGCAGATTCTTAACCAAATTTAAATGCGTTTGCACTAGTTTCCAATCATCACTACAAAACTAACCCATCGCCCAATAGGGACAGAATAGCTTCTGTCAGTCCATTTGACCTGTCAGGCTTTGCTACAAATAAATCAGCGCCACAACTCTGAACCCTATTAATAGTCTCCTCATCACAGAGGGAAGAATGGGCAACCACCTTTATTCCCTTCCATTGCGATTTCAATCTACTAATAGTTTGAAAACCATCCATTACGGGCATTTCAATGTCCATAATGACAATTTGAGGTAGAAAACGCTTTGAATGCAACTGAAGCAGAAAATCACAACCGTGCTCGGCTTCTAAAATTACAACCATTCCATTTTGCGTAAGTTTTCTGATAAGCAGCTTGCGATAAATGAGCTCGTCGTCCACAACAGCCACTAAGATTGTCTTTGAATCCATGATATTGAATAATATTAATGTTCTAATGGCGAATGTCCCATAAGTTTTTTGTGCCAAGCCGTAAACGTGCTAGTCCGTTTGAACCCAAATGCGGCAGTGAGTTCTTTAAGCGTCCTTTCTGTGCCATTCATAATTCCCTTGATAAAAATCACCTGCTGACTTCTAAAATACTGGAGAGGAGGTATGCCATAAATCTTTTTAAAATCCCTCTTTAAGGTAGAGACCGAAATATTACAGTGTTCGGCTAAGACTTTTAGACCTGGGAATTTGTGTCCCTCCTGTCTTTCAAGCATCAAGGCCGCCTTTAGGACAGGGTTTTTGCTATGTTTCCTGGTAAGTACCCCCATTTCCTTTCGCATCGAAAGTTTAAAAAAAAAGTGGCCAATTGAAAAAAATCGCTGTAAATTGACGATTTATAGTAATGCTTCCCTCTTTCATGCCTAAGAACGTTAAGCAGTCTCGATTGTATCAGAATTTCCACACTTGCTGCTTTACGGGTAATATTTATAGCATTGTAGAATTCAGAAAGACTAACTATCTCATCCTCTGATTTGGTCTTTTTGTCGGAATAAACGAGTTTGCCTAGATACTCATGGGAAAAAATAAGACGACAGACTTTAAGTATTGTGCCTTCCGGCTGATAACAGTCGAAGCCCATACCAGGTGCCATAAACCTTACAAGATTTCCTGAGCCGACAAGGCCTTGATTTTCTGCACGCTGTTTGTGTTTTTGACTGGAGAAAATATTGATAGAAAAATAGTCTGCCTTTGCCTTTTTAGGTCGAACCACATAATGGTTGTCTGATTTGCTATAGATTTCAATTGCCATCAGCCAACATCCGTCGTCAATTTTTTCATAAAACACATCGAAATAGCCAACCGAATTATCAGAATAAAATACATGCCCATCAACCACAGTCGAAAAAATAGAATTTCTTCTATAAAAGTTTGGATAGGTAGAAGGGTCGATTTTGGATATAGGGATTTCCTTCCAAGTCATTGGGCGTTTTTTCATTTTTTTTTGCAAGATTTTAAAAGATACAGTGTTGATTTTTGAAGGTTAAAGTTTCTCTACAGATTTACGATTGGAAGGAATTATTTTTGGAAATCCTCCAAGTAAACTTCAAGCATGTATAACATAAGTATCTCCGAAACGGAAGCCAACCAAAAAAAAACTTTATAAATATGGGCCTCGGAATTCTTTCAATCTTTGAGTTGCATCTTCGACATTTTTCGAAGGAATCAAACTTAAAATTTGATTGTAGACTTGAGTTATTGAGTTTAGCGGACATTAATCAGGCAATTTTAGATGTACAATTTTACGGATATCAGTTTTTATAAATAGGTCTAAACGAACGTAAATAAGCCCAAAACCGTTTTTTAAGTGGGGGTTATTCCAAAAGTGGCCACCTCTTTTTTTGCAAAGTGGCCACTTCGTTTTGCCTGAAAGTGTGCAGTCGGCTGATTTTAAGGGTTTTTAAGAATTCGAACATCCTCTTTTGACCGATGATCGGATGGCGGGGTAAAGTGGACTCCCGCGGCTTTAAATCCGCTAATTCTCTAAAATCAATCGTGTTTTTGTTAGCAGGTTTCCAGGTGCTCGAACTTTGGTCTTTGGATGGTGGTTTTAAGGGCTTTTGCTTCGCAAAAGCACTATCGACATTCAGCTCTTCGTTATACTTCTCACCATATTGTAATTTCACAATGTAATAAAATTAACGGTCTTCACCAAAAGTGACGAAGAACCACTTTTACCGTAAAATACACACCATTGGTATTTCAGTTACAAAATACAGTAATTCAGTTCCTTTTTTTCAATTGAAGCACATCAAATTTGTATCTTATCAAACAAGGAAAATGAAAAAGGTAATTTTAGTAACAGGAGCTTCGTCAGGAATGGGCAAAGAATTTGTTAAAACATTATTGACAAATGGACACATAGTTTATGGAGGCGCAAGAAGACTCGAAAAAATGGCTGACATACAGCAAATCGGTGCCAAGATTTTAGATTTGGATGTGACCAGCGAAGAATCAATGGTATGTGGAGTAAACACGATAATTAAAAACGAGGGAAGAATAGATATATTAATAAACAGCGCCGGCTTTGGTTTGCAAGGTGCCCTGGAGGATGTTCCTATAGACGATGCGAAATATCAGTTTGAGGTAAATGTATTCGGATTAATGAAATTAGTGCAAATTGTTTTGCCACATATGCGGCGGCGGCGTTCAGGAACTATCATCAATATTTCATCAGCTGCAGGCAAAGTATCCTCTCCAATCGGTGGATGGTACCATGCAAGTAAGCATGCCCTGGAAACACTCAGCGATAGCTTGAGGATGGAGGTCAAACAGTTTGGCATAAACGTAGTCATTATCGAACCCGGGAGTGTAAAATCCGAATGGGGAAGTATTGCTATGGACAATGCGCTTAAAATGTCGGGCCAGGGTATTTATTCATCGATGGTAAAAGCTTATGTTGATGGTATTAAGGCAATGGATCCAAAAGCTTCAGACCCTGGTGTAATAACTAAGCTAGTTGAAAAGGCTATTAAAAGTAAACGTCCAAAGGCCCGATATGTTGGAGGGTTCATGGCAAAGCCAATAATTTTCATGCATGGCCTTCTTCCTGATAGAATTTTCGATGCTATTTTGTTAAGTCAATTGAAACCTAAAAAATAACAATTTAAGAATTGCTAAATTGACCTATCCATTGGTGCTGTTCGCCCATGTTATTATGATATTGTTATGAATGAGAAAAAAGAAAAACATGTGGCTATCAATTCCATATCTCAGCTTCATAAATTGGTAAGCTATGGAAAACCTGAACATCCACTGATAACGCTGATCAAGTATGATGATATGCCACCCATGGAACTGAAGAATCCCACCTCAGTTATCAGTGGTTTTTATGTAATCATGATCAAGAAGAATATGAGCGCCAAACTAAAATACGGACAAAAACACTATGATTTTGATGAGGGAATCATGGCTATGATGGCACCTGGGCAGATTCTTCATATTGATAGTTCAGATCATTATGGTGTTACAGGCTGGTTATTAGCATTTCATCCAGATTTTATCCGGAATTATCCTTTAGGAAGAAATATCAGCACATATGGATTTTTTTCCTATGATGTAAATGAAGCCCTACATCTTTCAATAAAGGAGGAAAAAATGATTGAAAGGATCATGCGCAACATTCGTCAGGAATATAATTCCTCAATAGATCAATTTAACCAGGACGTTATGGTTTCGCAATTGGAATTACTGCTCAACTATATAAACCGCTTTTACAATAGGCAGTTCATTACACGCAAGGCAGCTAATAATGACATGCCGACAAAATTTGAAGGAGTACTACACAAATATTTTGTAGGTGAAAAAATTTTACAGATGGGCTTGCCTACAGTGCATTACCTTTCCGAACAACTACATATCTCACCTAACTATCTAAGCGATATGCTTCGTAGCTATACCGGAAAGGGAACTCAGCAACATATTCATGATAAGTTGATTGAAAAAGCTAAGGATGCGCTAATCACTACAACACTATCTGTTAGTGAAATTGCCTATACCCTGGGTTTTGAGCATCCTCAGTCATTTAGTAGATTATTCAAGACGAGAACAAATCAAACCCCCTTAAAATTTCGTTCTTCATTTAATTGATAATGATATTTTTATTGTATACTTAAAAAAGCTGCTCACTTATTCCGCGTTTGATCTTGATTAGCGCCTTTTCGACAACCCCCAAGATTTTGCATGGGCGTTGTGATGGACTGCTTAATTTCTTGTGTACCTAAGGTCTGATTATGCATAATGTCGGACTGGACATCGATTGGAATTTTAAGCAGAGCAAACGCCGAGAATGGAAATTGGCTAACTTCTGGTTGAGCAAAGCAGCAAAAAAGCCTATACAATTTAAAGACAAGATTTTAAGCCCTGTATATATCGACTGCAATACTCTCCACTGTTAACGCAGTTTAGAATTAAACCGCAATATTAAGGGTGATATTAGCTACCTGAGTCAAAACTCAGACAATCACTAACCAAAAAAAAACGCTTAACTATTTGGAGAACAAACAATTAAGCGTTAAAATGAAATATCGGAGTGAATACCTGTCAATTGCGTGCTCTAAACGCTGTTTTTGATACTCTAAAAGTGGTTTTTCATTTGTCATTTCGGATAATTTGGCAGAGTTTTTAATCTTTTATTTGAAATAAAGACAAAGCAAAAAGCATCATTTGAATTACTTTAAAGACATATATTAAATCTTTTTTGTGGCAATCACATTATTATCCACAAATAAAATTTGCCAAAATATTTTGATTTCACTCCATCATCAGCTTATTTTCATCAAGTATATTCAAAGGTACCTTTTAGTAAATGGTGGGCTTCTGGCGGAGATTTTATCCTAATGTTAACTATTTACAATCGAAATGTTACTTTGTGAGTTTCAACGCAAAATCTAAGCGCATAGATAAATTGTCCCTGTTGATAACGTTTATACAGCGTCTGGGCAAGTTTTTTGTACGGATTGTGATAACTTTATTCCATTAAAAAAAATTGAATAAATTGACAACTATGAAAAAACTGTTTGCAGTCTTATTTCTGATTATATTAGGTATTGGTAGTTTAGCACAATAACCTGCACCTTCGGCTAAGTTATATCCCACCAAAATAAAGATATCCCGTTACCACAACAACTGGACCCAGAAGTATTACCCAAAACGTATTCAGGAGTTCAAACAAGACCCGTTGAACTTTGGAGAAATTGTATTTATTGGCAATAGCATTACTGAGGGGGGACGAGACTGGAGCGGGAAATTTGGTATAGCGCATATTCGCAACAGGGGAATTGCAGGGGATGTTACCGATGGGGGTATTGAAACGCCTAAATGAAATCACCTATTTTAAACCAAAAGCAGTATTCATCCTTATAGGGATCAATGATCTCTTTAGCCGCCACCATGAAGAAGATAATCCAGCTCTGAAGTATGATAAAGTCGTTCCATCATCAAGATATATAGGAAAGAACATCCTAAAAATTGCAAAAATAATTCATCGAGGTTCGCCGGATACGAAAATTTATGTGCGCACATTGTTACCTACCCAAAGGGCTTTTCTGAAGGAAGATATTCTTTTTATAAACGGAATGATCAGACAAAATGAGCATAAGGGCTATTATTAAGCCATTGATCTTTATGCCCAATTTGTGGATGATAAAGGCGAACTGTCGAGACAATTTACCAAGGATGGCATTCATTTGAACGATTTAGGATATGAGAAGTGGGTTAATTTTGAAAAGCCAATCATTGAAAGATTGTAAAGACAGCTTTGACCAGCTAACAGCCCAGTAAGCAAGCAGACCTACCACGTTGGTTTCCCATAACTCCCCATCATTATGACGCAAATGACATCCGGACGGCTAGCTCCCCAAGAGCAAGGCCAGGAATGGCAAAGGACTTTTCCCTAATATTGTATTTCTAGGATGGGCTTATTACCATGAAAACAGCAATCTTAAACCTAGGCCTGATCGGAAAACCAGGACATTAAAGATGGATTAAGGCCATGAGGTTTTAGTCGTCCTCCTATGCGCCAGCAAACCTCAGCAGGGATGTTCGCTCTTGCGGAACGGGAACAGAGTAACAATAGTGCGTACTCTTAACGAGCTTAATTTTCAAAAGCAGCTAGACTATTTCAGCGCTTGATGAACTAGGACTTTGAATTTATCAGCTATCTCGCGATGCTTTAAAGGAAAATGCTGCAAAAACAACAAACCCAAGGTTTTTTCTTTTTAAAGTAGTGCGCTTTATGAAGTGAAAGGATTACAGTCGAACGCTTCATCCCATCCTGTTACTTTTTGACAGCTTTTAAAGTGTATAATAGCAGCATTAAGCCCCATAAAATAATTATACTTCAAAGTAGTACATCAGTGATCCTTCAACAGCAAATAAACGTGGGTCTGCTTTACCCATACCGCGTGCCGTTCCGGTAATACGCAATCTTCTTCTAATCTTTTTTATTTAACGTTTGTCAAATTAAAGCAAATTCGTTTATTTAATATTTTGCCTCTAAAGAAAAGACACTTAGGTTGTCTCAATACAATGATAGGATTATCGGATTAAAGAGTTTCAAAATTTGATCGTAAATATAAGAAATCACCTCATTGTCTGAACATGCCTTAAAATTCTCGCTGAATTTGTAAAACATAAATAGTTCTTTGGAGACTCCAAAAATAGAGTGGTAAAGCACCATATCCTCTTTCGTTCTTGAATTTATCAAACCTTCATCAATTATTGAAAGAAAATATTCTAAATGCAAATTTTTAATTTGATCAATCTTCGCCTTAACCTTTAATGTGGACGGATGTGACTGCTCCGCGATCAATAAGAATATGGTTTTGTAGGCCGCAGTCATTTCCTTGAGGGTTATCCGAATAAGTTGTTTAATTGTATCGGGTTTATTTGCCATTAGAAACTCCGCATTTCTGATTGATATCATTGCATTCTCCAATTGATCAAATATGGTAAGATACAGCTCCTCTTTACTATTAAAATAGTAGCTGATCATAGAGGAATTGACTTTTGCCTTGCGAGATATATCTCTTATTGTTGTAAGATGAAAGCCTTTTTTAAAAAATAGGTTTTCTGCAATCCTGGTAATATGTTCTTTTGGATCTTTCATATAAAATAAAATTATGATGACTTAAAAGATTATAATCGATATCCTCTGAACGAATTTCCTCTCAGGACTTTTCGGAAAAGAACTACTCTTCTATAATTAAATTCTCCGTAATGATGAAATAAAACGAATAACAGGATAGGAACAATCAACCAACATAGATATCCCAATACGATTTTGATGGATGCCAATAAGGCGTTTAGATTAATGCCGGGATACATATCCATTGCATTTTGAAACTGGCCGCTATCGAAATGATTTGAGATGTCGCTGAGACTTTGCCATTGAAACTGATATCCTGCCCAGCTCAATATACTTCCCCCGATTGCAGTCCCCAGAAAAGACCTGATAAGTAAAAGGATACTTAACGTACTGAAGAAGTCTTCAAATGCTAAACTTGATGATGCATAAAACCAGATTCCAATGTACAGGATACCCATTGCCAGCCCTTTCACAATCATAGCATACTCAATATATTCAATGTCGATTTGTGGTTGAATAAGTAGGTACAGACTTAAGGTATGAAGGAAAAAACAAACGAATCCAGTAATAATGTAATATTTGATTTTCCATTTATTTTTAAAGCTATAGTATGCATATACTCCGGCAATCATCAGGCCCGGAATCATCCAGAGATTGATCCGGCTCGCCACTAAATTATTGTGTCCCAGCACAGCTGTCGAAAATTGAGTGTACAGGCTTGAACTGGACATATATAAACCCAAAAATAGCAGAAGAATTACACTGTGTGATAAATTTGAAGATTTATAAAAAATTGAAAAATTAAATAGTTTTCTCTTGATAAATTTTTGTCTATAAATTGTGAGGCCTAAAAATAACAGTCCGACAAATAATGATGCTATTATATAAGGGGATATAAACCAACCTTGCTGTTTCATAAAAGTAAAAAAAACATTAAAACTCATTGTACTGATTGTTATCGAAACCATCGATAACCAATCGATTTGATACAAGGGCTTTTTAAAAGAGAAACGGCTGGTGTGCTGAAAAATAATAGAAATGATGGTGATGAGCAGCATTATACTGCCCATAATAAAATATGGTGCCTGATAAGTACTGTCAGAAATTGCTGAGGCAAAGATATAGGTTGACAGCTGACCGATGCACAAAGTCATCGGATAAAAAAGGGCGTAAAATCTACCCCTGTCACCGTTAGGACTCAGTGTTACCATAAACGCCGTTATCATATCGATCATTGGAAACAATTTAAAAAAACCAATAAGAAAACTCCCTGCAACGATTATATACGGATTATCTGTGGTAGCGTTCATATATGATAAAGCTGCCAGTATAATACTACAAAAAATAAGAATCTCCTGCGATTTAAAGCGCATTCGCACCCTCAGCACAACGAGAAGACCCATTGCCATACCTATCGCTACTGCATTATTGGCTAATGAAACAAATTCAGTATACGCTGCAAGTGCGCCCGATAATTCTGCCGCATTTCCGGTGTAAACTCCTGAAATTGTCATTATGGGAAATAATACGATGATAGTAAGCAATATGCTTAAGGGCTTTGGAAGCCATCGGGCAAAAGGAACCTGTCTGTACATTTCTTCTTAGTTTATGGTTACACCTACATTCATACCCGCTCTCAGCAACTTTAAATCTTCAGGTTTATTGTTTTTCGTAAATTCTATCCTGACCGGTATTCTCTGTTGTACCTTCACGAAATTTCCGGTAGAATTGTCAACTGGAATGGCAGCGTATTTGGCACCGGTGGCCCCTGCAACAGCGGTGATTTTCCCTTCGAAAGATTTTCCGTCGAGCGCATCAACTGTGATTGTTGTTAGGCCTCCAATCTTTATGTTTTGCATTTGCCCTTCCCGATAGTTCGCAGTTATCCAGACATTGCTGATATCCACAATGGTTGCAACCTGTTGTCCGGCGTTTAAAAGCTGCCCGATATTTACGGCTCTTCGCCCCATTATTCCATCGTGTGGTGCGGTAATAACGGTATAGGATAAATTTAGTTTAGCCATTTCCAAAGCGTTTTTCGCTCTTTGAATTTCCGCATCATTTACGCCCAATTTTGCTTCCACTTCGTTAACCGTCAGTTCGGTGGTATGCTTGCTATTGATGATTGACTGGTATTGTGATATTTGCATTTCCAGCTGGGACTTCTGCATATCATAGTCTGTTTTGATCTGGTCAAATTGCTGACGGGTCACCGCTTCATCAGCTAAAAGATTCTTATACCTGTTGAAGTTTTGCTCGGCATTCCATAATTTTGCTCTCGCAGCATCGAGATTTGCTTTGGCCACCTGTATATTAGAGTTCGCCGTATTGACGTTATTTGCACTTGTCCTTACAGAGCTGGAAGCAACATTTCTTGATGCTATTGCTGAATTGTAAGCAGCATTTGCCTGCCCGAGCTGTGTCTGTATTTCGCGGTCATCCAAAATAAGTAATGTGTCGCCTTTTTTCACATATTGATGCTCGACAAATCGAATTTCGTTAATGTAGGCTGACACCCTTGTATTGATGGGATTAATAAATGATTCAACCTGCGATGAATTGGTGTATTTATCGTTACCAATGTTAAAGTACGATTTGATCATCATTATCAGACCAGCCAAAACGACGATTAGTATAATTATATTAATATACTTCGTGCTTTTTTTGATCCTGTGGTGATGAATTTTCTTATGAAGTCCTTTATTATCTGTCATGATTGTAGATTTTATAATGATTTTTTGTGAAGCAAATTTTGAACGGGCCTGTGCGCTGCTTTTCTCGTGATTATTAAGTTACAGCGTGCCTGCCTCTCTCAGCAATTTGTAATAGGCGAAAATGGTATTGATTTCTGAATTAGCGAGTTCAAGCTCTGAATCAATTTTTGAGTTGCTGGCATCAATCAAATCCAGCAATATTGCCAATTGATTGTTGTATTTACTCTCCATAATTCGGTAGTTTTCAGCCGTTAAATTAGTATTGACCTTTAGGGTTTTATTTTGAGTTATCGCTTCGTTGTACTTTATAAATGCCTTATTTAATGATATATCAATGTTCTGGCTGACTTCATTGGCCTGATTAATTGCCCTGGTTTTCTCCAATGCATTCAACTGTAGTTTTTTTGGGGATTTGTAAAGTGCATCGATACTTAAATTTAAAGTAAGGCCAATATTCCAGCTATTACTGTACATATCTACAACGGGATTTGCTGTTGTGATGGGACGTTGCAGGTTATTGCCTGCAAAAACCGATAAGGAGGGCAGCATCTCTGATCTGGTGATTTTGGATGAAACATCATAAATACCTATTGCTTTCTGCGCGAGTAGAAGTGACGGATGATTCTTTGCCAACTCTTTATATTGAGATTTACTGAGAATTGTTGTAGAACCTGACAACAGTTCCGAGCTGGGTACTATTTTAAAGTTTTCATCTAATCCCAAGGCTACTGTTAATTGCTTATTTATGATCTCCTGATCGTTTTTCAAGGTTTGAAGAGCCAATTGAAGATTTGAAATCTGTAATTCTCCCCTGATAACATCATTTCTGGTTACCATACCCTGAGCATAGAACTTATTGATATTTGCCAGCCTCTTCACTGCCAGGTCAATGTTGTTTTTGTATACATCCTCCTGATTATTTAGCTTATACAGATCAAGATAATAGCTCAACACCAAAAGTTTTATGTTTTGTTCGCTAAGTTCATAGCTTAACGTTGCCAACTGTTCACGCAGAGTTTGTATTTTTATCCCATTTCTAACCGCATTTCCTTTCCAAATCAGTTGAGTTGCATCAACAGAAAATCGATTTCCAAAATGTGGCATCCCCACTCGGGTAGCGGTAGAAAAATCTTTATCGATAATATTTACATCTCCCAGGTAAGTTGCCTGAAGACTGGTGTTAATTTGGGGTAAGAGCTGATTTTTCGCAATCGCTACATTTTGATTGGCAATTGCAATATCAGTTTTATTGGTTTTTAAGGTCGGATGGTTTTTTTTAACCAGGCTGAATAGTTCTTCTACCGTCAGAGCCTTCTCGAAGGTCTGCTGTGCAAATGATATTTGCGCAGATAACAGACCCAATGTTGTCAAAAGAACTGTGCACCACTTTGAATTCATATTATAATGTTTTAATATGATGCAAATTTCAACCAATCGTTTGTTTGATACAATGTCAAAAAACCATTAAAAGAGGTTCAAATGGTATGGCGTTGTGACATGAGCTTTTTTATTATATATTATCAATCAGTTTATTATGGTTTTTAAAATTTCTAGGACTATATCCAGTTTGCTTTTTGAAAAATTTACCGAATGCGTATTGGTCAGAAAATCCTAAGTTGTCAGCAATGATGTTGACAGGATTTTTGGAGTTGAGTAAAAGTCTCTTAGCCTCGTTAAGCAGAGCGTATGAAAGAAATTTTGTTGGGGGAGATTGCGTTGTCTCCCGAACACAGTTGGAAAGATATTTGACGGATATTAGAAGTTGATCAGCATAAAATTCCAAATCTTTATGACTTTTATAATGCATTGAAACCAATTCCAAAAACCTAATTGTGATTTCTTCCTTACGGGAATCAATTGGAGAATGGCTGAGCAGATTGGCCAATAACTTACCAGATATCATATAAATAAGTGTAGTTAGCAAGGAAATTACCAGCTCATTCTTGAATTTTATGGTCTTATTGATATTAAGATAATAATTAAGCTGTAATGCGACACTTTTGATGTTTTGAAATTCAGCTTCTTCAAAAAAAATAAGATTACCGGATCTTTCATTATTACCTACCCTGTAAAGATCATATTTGTTAAAATTAAAGCTGATTTTGCTTCTGACTTTATCCTTGTCAAAGGAGATTATAAAGGCCTTTATATCCAAGGACAAGCTTTTGATCTTATAAATGTATTCCGGATATATAAGCACTATATTGCCTTTGTGATAAATATTACAGCTTTGTGTAGATTCAACTTCGATAGTCCCATCAAAAACGACAATAAAGGAAAAAAGATCCGGACGAAACGAGTCTCCAATCTGTAAGTTTTCAAGAAATTTTTTTTCGCCTAAAATATTTATCATCATATAATATACACTTAAAGTTTAAATTTCCAGAGTAAATTAGATCGATCAAATTGTTATTGAGTGTGATATGCCTTTCTAATCATTCACCTTTTTCTGATGATTAATGCCCCATTCTTTCAGTGCTTCAATTATCGGTCTTAAAGTGTTGGCATAAGGTGTCCACTTGTAAGTAATCTTTACAGGATAATCATCCGTAACGATACGTTCAATTAATTTGTGCTTTTCCAATTCCTTTAATTCTTTCGCCATTGCTTTGGGCGAAATCCCGGGGATACTTTCTTGTATATCGGTAAATCTCTCATTGCCTACCCCCACAGAAATGATGATGGGTAATTTCCATTTTCCGTTGATAACATTCAATGCATCACGCACTGGTTTAACTGTATCTAAACAAGATATTTAAGATTTATTTCCAACCATATTGATTTCATTTTACACAAATAATCACTTTCCTTTAGTAAAGCACTATACAACGTAAAGCATTGTTTGCTTAATTTTGCAAAACAATTTCTTAAAAAGTTTCAAATTTTGAATACTAACAATAAAATGCTGATTGGTATGCATTTCGGAAACGGCTATGGTTCTCAAGCTGGATCGTGGCGTATGCCGGGGGTAAATCCAGCAAGCTTCACCAGTTTTGACGAAAAAGTAAAACATGCTCAGGCAGCTGAACGTGGAAAATTCCAATTTTTATTCTTACCAGATTTCCCGGGTGCATTATTGAATGATGTTGGAACTGAATCGCCAAACTTTAATCTGGACGTAATGATGACCCTTGCCGCAGTGGCGAGAGAAACGGAATACATTGGTTTGGTGGCAACCGGATCTACCACCTTTAATGAACCTTACAACTTGGCTAAACAATTTAAAGCGTTGGATATTATGAGCCACGGTAGAGCTGGATGGAACGCCATTACTTCGAGTAGCGGAGATGTAGCTGCAATTTATGGTAAAAGACTTCCCTCGAGCCAGGAACGTTATGGTCAGGCCCACGAGGTTATACAGCTCATACAGTCGCTTTGGGGCAGTTGGGGAAAAAATGCCTGGGTACACAACCAAGAGACAGGTCAATTTGCGCATCGCGACCAAATTACTACTATTGATTTTAAAGGGAAATACGTTAGTTCAAGGGCTTCTCTTCATATTCCGCCCTCAGAGCAAGGTCAACCCATTATTTTCCATGCAGGTGGAAGTCCGAATGCCCACGAATTGGCAGGACGTTTTGCCAACGTAGTTATTGGTGCTACATTTTCCATCGAAGATGCACGGGCTCAACGAAATGCTTTCAGGGAATCTGCAAAAAGTTTTGGGCGTAATCCCGACGAGATAAAATATATTCCTGGGTTGATGACCACTATTGCAAAGGACAAGCGCACAGCACTCGACCGTCGAATTCAGTTGTCAGGCCATCAATTCCCTCAAAGAATTGGGTATTTACAACAAATGTTGGGCATTCCGTTGAATGTTTTAGAACTGGACAAGCCGATTTCAACAGCATTGTTAAACAGTGCCCGTCCGTCCATATATGATCCTCGTTCTCTGAACGCATTGAAAATTGCAAAAGAAGGTTGGAGTCTCCGTGATGTTTTGGCTCACGGTGTTATCGATTATCATCCCGTAATTGTGGGGCCAGGTATTGAAGCGGCAGATCATATGCAGAAATGGTTTGAAGCTGGTGCGGCTGATGGATTTTGGATTTCACCAGATGTTTATGTAGATGGAATTGATGCTTTTGTGGACGAGGTAGTTCCTATTTTGCAACAGCGTGGAATTTTCCATCAAGAGTATGAAGGAAAAACTTTAAGGGAAAATATCGGTGCCCCAGAGCAATATGGAATTGATCCTCGTGTTTAATCAAAAACAAAAAATCATTATGAAAATAGGAATCATAGGTGCCGGCGCAATAGGCGGTACGATCGCAAAAAAAATGGCCTCAGCTGGTCATACTGTAAAAATTAATAATTCAGGTGACTTGGATAAACTAAATGCCCTTGCTGAAGAGTTGGGTGTAATAGCCGCAGATCAGAAAGAAGTAGTGAAAGATGTCGATGTTATCATTTTATCTGTACCAACCATAGCAATCCCGACTTTACCCAACGATTTGTTTGCGGAAGTTCCGGAAAATGTAATTGTGGTTGATACTTCCAATTATTATCCGTTCCGAGATGCTGATATTGAAGAGATCAAAAACGGAAAAGCAGAAAGTGTTTGGGTATCTGAGCAACTGGGAAGACCCGTGATAAAAGCTTTCAATAACCTATTGGCTGAGACACTTGCCAGTGGCGGTAAAAATCCCGACACTGAAGACAGACTTGCAATGGCTGTAGCCGGCGATGATGCAGCGGCAAAAAAAGTAGTTGCAAGTTTAATTAATGATGCAGGTTTTGATGTTGTAGATACTGGTAATCTTTCAGAATCCTGGAGACACCAACCGGGGACGCCAGCGTACTGTACAGAATTAGACGCAGAAGAATTGAAACAGGCATTGGCAGATGGCTTGAAAGAAAATGCCCCTATTTTAAGGGATAAAGCAATTGGAGAACTTTCGGCAATGTCAGCATATCCATCTCATCCCGATGTTGTTAAATTTAACAGAGCATTGTTTTCAAAGAACCCTAAATCAGCATAAAATATAAAATTTTTGGCAACTATCATTTCGTTAAAATGTTTCATTATTGCCTACTTCTGTATCACTATTGTACCCAACAAACTCCATAATTTTGGCTATATCAATTAGTTAAAAAAAATAATGGCGAAGACAATTTTTATAACAGGAGCATCACGCGGATTTGGAAGGATTTGGACAGAATCATTCCTAAAACGTGGTGATAATGTAGTGGCAACAGTTCGTAATCTTGATGCGTTAACCGTTTTGACAAAAGAATTCCCAACAAGTTTATTGGTGATAAAATTGGATGTTACGGATAAAAAAGCAAGTTTTGAAGCAATTCAAACCGCAAATAAACACTTTGGAGCAATCGATGTATTGATCAACAATGCTGGTTTTGGTCACATTGGAGCTATTGAAGAATTGAACGAACAAGATGTAAGAACACAGTTTGAGACCAATGTATTGGGCTCACTATGGACCATTCAGGCGGTTTTGCCTATTATGCGAGAGCAGAAATCAGGGCAAATTATTCAACTTTCAAGTGCATTGGGCATAAATACGGTATCTCTTATGGGACTATACAGTGCGGCTAAGTTTGCAGTTGAAGGTCTTGCCGAAACGCTGGCAGGTGAAGTAAGCGGTTTCGGCATCAAGGTTACCATACTGGAACCAGGAGGCTACTCTACAGATTTCTTCGGCACCAATTCCCTTGCTTTGAGTGAAGCAATACCTGCTTATGAATGCATACGAAAAGATTTTTATGCGCACGCCGATGACCAGGATTCGGGTAAGCCTGAGGCAACTGTCCATGCTATCCTTAGTTTGGTTGATGCGGAGAATCCACCACTGCGGTTAACTTTGGGTAAAGTTGCCTTACCTTGGATAAAACATACTTACGAAGAGCGTCTCAAGACATGGGAATCATGGCAGGATGTATCTATAGCAGCACATGGTTAGTGCAAAATAAACAGGAACACAATTCAGATTCTTTAGATTGCGCCTTCATTATTCTTACAATATGGAACATTACAACAAAATAAGCGACCTGCACGAGGCCCTCGGTGTCAAGCCTCCGGAGCATCCACTCTTTAGTGTGACATACGGAGAACGGGACAGCTGTGACGGCAATAGTATACTCGAATTTTCTTCGGCATTTTACATCATAGGATTTAAGAAGCTTAAATCGGGAAGCATGCAATACGGGAAAACAAAATATGACCATGACCGTGGTTCTATGTCATTTGTAAAGCCCCAGCAGAAAGTCGTTTTTAAAAATGTGGAACTAGAGGAAAAGGGATTTCTAATTATGATTCATGAAGACTTTTTATCCGGAACATCTCTTTATAATGAAATCAGGAAATATAGTTATTTTGATTATGAGGTCAATGAGGCTTTGCACCTTTCCCCCGCAGAAGAGGATATTATATGGAATCTATATTTCAGCATCGAAAAAGAGTATAATAATAATACGGATGAATTAAGTAAATCTATTATGATGAGTCATCTGGATTCCATGCTAAAATATGCGCAGCGCTTTTATAAAAGACAGTTTATCAATCGCACAGAATTAACTGGTTCGACATTGACAAAGTTCAATGCACTACTCGCTGCTTATTTTGAAGAACGTAGAACCAAAGATCTGGGTTTACCCACAGTGGCTTTGATGGCAGAAAAGTTAAATATATCTTCCCGCTATTTAACCGATATCCTAAAACAGGAAACGGGAAAAACAGCCTTGGAGCTGATTCATCTTTTCTTAATCGGCGAGGCAAAAAATCTGTTAAGCGAAGGCGAACTCAATATTTCCGAAGTTTCGTATTTGCTTGGTTTCGAAAACAGCACTTATTTTTCGCGTCTTTTTAAAAAAGAAGTAGGGATCACTCCCAACCAGTTCAAAGGAAGCTTTTTGAACTAACAACAGCAGTTTCTTATAAATCGATTTCAAATTAAAAACAATAAAAATGATAAATAAAATAGCATTAATAACAGGCGCAAGCCGTGGATTGGGTAAGGATTCAGCTTTACAATTGGCGAAAAAAGGATTTGATATTATCCTGACTTATCAAACTAAAAAAGAAGCCGCTGACGAAGTAGTAAAAGAAATCGAAACTTTAGGACAAAAAGCATTTGCTTTACCTTTGGATATTTCCTCAACAGCGGGTCTTGACCAGTTTGTGAACGAAGTGAAAGATATTTTGGACACCCAATTTTCTGCTGCAAAATTAGATGCATTGGTAAACAATGCAGGTATTGGAATAAACAAGAGTTTCGAAACTATGACGGAAGAAATCGTGGATGCAATGACAAATATTCATTTCAAAGGGCCTTACTTCTTAACTCAAAAATTATTACCCTTGCTAAATGATGGAAGTAGTATCGTGAACGTTTCTTCAGGCTTGGCCAGATTTTCATCTCATGGATATTCTGCTTATGGTGCTATGAAAGCGGCACTCGATGCATTATCCAGATACCAGGCTTTGGAATTGGGAACTAGAAAAATAAGGGTCAATGCTCTTGCTCCAGGTGCAATTGAAACAGATTTTGATGGTGGAGTTGTTCGTGATATGTCGGATGTAAATAAATATTTAGCTTCCGAAGCAGCTTTAGGAAGAGTTGGTTTGCCAGATGATATTGGAAGTGTGATAGCTTTCCTTTGTTCAGATGATTCCAAATGGATTAATGCACAACGCATAGAAGTATCCGGCGGATATAGAATATAACCTTTCCCAAAACTCATCTGAACCCATTTCTATCAGATTGGGTTCAGCTTTTAGAAAGTCCATTTCACACAGCCCAGCAAGGACAAAGGCTCTCTGTTAAATGTATTGATTTGGATATATTAATTCAATTGAATAATAAGTTGTTATTACTTTTCCTGTAATCAGTTGGAGATAACCCCGTCAATTTTTTGAAAAATTTGCCCAAAATTGATTGCTCGGAAAAACCTAAAATGATAGCTATCTGGCTAATAGAGAGTTTCGAATTTGACAACAAAACACGAGCTTCAAATAAAATAGCATCATCAATCAGCTCTCTGGCAGTTTTACCAGACACCTCCTTAAGTGTCTTTGTTAGGTGCCCTGGAGTGATAAATAAGGCATTTGCGTAATATGAAACCTTTCTTTGTGCATTAAAATTTTCTTTCAATAAATTGAAAAAACGCAATGCCATTTCTTCCTTGCGCTTAATTTGCAGCGATTTATGTTGGGTAGCAATTTTGAACTGTGCTGCAATCCGGTAGATCATTGAATTGAATGTGTACTGTATAATTTCAGCACGGAATAGCGATATGGTCGTGTCGGAATTTAATTTTTTTAATTGTTTTATCAGACTAATGATGTCCTCCCGTTCACTCGCTTCAATTTGAAAATTTACAATCTCTTTCGAAGCGAAAAAAGCAATTGCATTAAAATTATTTTTATCCATTGCCGAGTTGCGAAAAAAACCTGTAGTAAAACTGAGGGCAAACATCTCTACATCTTCGTCCATTTCAACTACCTGAACAACCGTTGCCGGAGAAATGATTATTACGGAGTTTGTCTGAGCAGAAAAACATGACATATTCAGCTGATAGGTGACTTTCCCAGCAGCCATAATTACAATTGTATAATAATCTGGCCGATATGGTTTTTGAAATTTCCTCCACTGTAAAATTTCGGTATCGGTGTAAATATGTAATCCGTCCGATTGATGGTTCGTGCCCATAATCCGAATGACATCATTTAGGCTATAAATTTCAACATTTGATTCTTTCAAGTTAAATGATCTTTACAGGGTGATAACTTATCCTCAATTAAATAATGATTGTTTTCGACCAGTTTTTGACGGATATCATACCAACCCTCAACTAATTTAATGCATAATTTTAGACTCTAAATATAAAACACAAAGATATGGAAAAACTAAAAGATAAGGTTATTATCATTACCGGCGCAGCCGATGGCCTTGGACTTGCTACCGCTTTGGAAGCAGTAAAAAATGGTGCCATCTTATCATTAATTGATTTAAACGAAGCATCTCTCATACAGGCACAAGAATTAATTCTTAAGGAATACCCTGAAAGCAAACTACTAACCATTTCTGGCGATGTAGGCGATCTGGCTACATCCGTTCGCTATACAGAGGAAACAATGAAAGCTTTCGGACGAATTGATGGATTGTATAATAATGCTGGTATAATTGGCGGTACAACATCAATCGATGAGTTTGATCCGGAAGCATTCAATAAAACGGTCAATATAAATTTAAACGGCGTCTTTTACGGATTAAAATCCGTTATACCGATTATGAAAAAGCAGCAGTATGGAAGAATTGTTAATGCTGCCTCTGTGGGAGGCCTTCGTGGCGTTTTAAATTCCGCTGCATATGTAGCCACTAAACATGCCGTTGTGGGTCTCACAAAAACTGCTGCTGCTGAAGTTGCATCAAGTGGTGTTGCCGTCAATGCAATAGCTCCCGGTGCGATTAAGACTTCGATGATGAGAGGCTTTTTCGAGCAGACTAACCCTGAAAATCCCCAACAGGCGGAAAGCGAATTTGCTAAGAATAATCCATCGAAACGACTAGGATTACCGGAGGAAGTTGCGAAATTGGTGGTTTTTCTATTAAGTGAGGACTGTAGCTATGTTAATGGACAGGTCATTGCTATTGACGGTGGACAGTCTAACACCTACCTAACTTAATCACGGTCATCTTGGATGGGTTAGAGGCTATGTAGCTTTATTTTCGAAGCGATCAAGTATGCTAAATCCAACCATAATGTTTCAACCTCATCATGGAGCTACCTCCATTGGAACTTCGTTTTGAGGCTCTGATTTGCTCGATATACCCGAGAATTTTTGCTGGTTCTTTATGTTACGACATTTCATCATCTGCTTTGTCAAAGTAAAGATCAATCGACTGGAGATATCGCCCATTGTTCTCAAGAGAAACTATCTCATAACCAACTGTAAATAAATTCCTTAAACAAAAAAACAGCTCTTTTCAGAACTGCTTTAAAAATTCGGGGTGGAAAGACGTCCTAATGTCGACGGATTTTATTAGCGATTTGACGCGTTTGGCTGATCTAAAGCGGAAAATGATGGAGATAGATCCGCAACTTTCAGAGAGAAATTTGACTCTTTAATATGTTTTATTCGCATGCGCATAACTCCAATCAACGTTATACCTAGTATAGAAGTTTGAAAGTTCTCTACTAGGTATTTTTATTTACTTTTATAACATTGGGAAAATTAAAATATCAATCCCCAAAGTACCGCTCACCTCATATTAATATTTGTCAACGGCCAACCACTGTAAAAGTCAGTACCTTGAGAAAAGGATCTTTCAACTGATTAGAAATTCCAAATCTGTTTGCATAAGATTTTATTGAAGCAAGATTATATTGTATGACTGCGGACCAACTATGTTGCTTTCATTTGATAAGTGTATTTCATACCCTCTTATAGATTATACAATTCAGAAGTTTAGAGGAATTAAGGTTAATAAATAGGTAACTTATCCTAGCTTATGGCTTCATTTATTTTTTCCAACCGAAAACTTTGTGCTAAGCAAATCTTTGGATCGAGATGATGGACCTACAAATACTGTAAAATCGCCCGGGTCAATACTTTCCTTTAGATTGATATCGAATGTAGTCATGTCGCTACTAATTAAGGTAAAATTAACGGTTTTCTTTTCTCCAACTTTTAAGTGGATGCGGCGAAACCCCTTCAGTACCTTAATAGCCCTAGCCACATCATTTACCGGAGTGTTGAGGTACAGTTGTACAATTTCCTCCCCATCCATTTTACCAGTATTTTCCACTAGCACCGAGGCCGTTATGTTTTCACCCGGGCGGATTGACTTTTTGTCCAAACTGAGGTTGCTGTAGCTGTAAGAGGTATAACTAAGTCCTTCGCCAAATTCATAGAGTGGGCCCTGCTGCGCCATAAAGAACTTACGTACGTATTGCGAAGGCTTGCGGTTATAGAACACCGGAATCTGCCCAACGCTGCGTGGAAAGCTCATTGTAAGTTTACCGCTTGGATTCACTTTCCCCCATATGATTTCCGCAATCGCCTTACCACCAAAGCTGCCTGGCTCCCATGCTTCGATTACGGCAGGCACATTGGCCTTTAAAAAATTAAAATCCAGTGGTCGAGCGTTGATTACCACCGCAACAATTGGTTTACCAGTAGCATGCAGACCTGCAATAAGTTGAGGCTGTAGACCAGGGAAAGAGATATCGTCTCGATCTACGTTTTCTCCAGCGGTTTGGTCTGGTCCGCTATACCTCAGTGAGCTCTCGCCGATACAGAGCACCACCAGATCATAATCAGTTGCTCTTTTTACGGCTTCGTCTATTTGTGACTTTTTCAAAGAAGGAATCGATGTGCCCATATCAAAAAAATCAATTTGACAGTTTTTCGGAGATTCGGTTACCATTCCTTTTAATATCGTGCTCACTTTATCTTCTGGCTGTAAAAGCGTCCAGTCGCCTAATATCGATTGACTATTTGCATTGGGTCCAGTAACTAAGATCTTCTTAAACTTGGTGGGATCTAATGGCAATAGCGCATTGTTTTTAAGGAGCACTACCGATTTTCTGGCTGTCTCTAAAGAGAGCTGTTGATGTTCGGGAACAAAAACATTTCTTGAGATATCTTTTTCCTTAATATAGGAATCCTCAAATAAACCCAGCCTAAATTTTGCTTCCAAAATGCGTCTTGTTGATTGATCGATCCGTTCAGCGGAAATTTTCCCTTCCTTAACCAGTTCCATTAAAGGTTCAAGGAAATTTGGACCGTGCATGTGCATATCCATTCCAGCGTTAACGGTTTTATAAACTGCTTCCTTCTGAGTAGATGCTATTCTATGAACGTTCTGAAGCCTTTCGATATCCAAAAAGTCACTAACATAAAATCCCTTGAAGCCCCACTGGTCTCGCACCAGGTCGTTCATTAAAAATCGATTGGCATGACAAGGAATTCCGTTGATTTCATTATGTGCCGGCATGAAAGTGAGCGCGCCAGCTTCGACCGCGGCTTTGTATGGAGGAAGGTAAATTTCCTGCAATGTGCGTTCCGAGAGATCCGTAGGTGCTACATTAAGCCCGTTAATTGGCTCGCTGCCCCCGATCAAGTGCTTGGCGCAGGCTAAAACCACGTCTTTCCCTGTTGCACGATTTCCCTGCAATCCCTTGATCATCGCAGCGCCCATGTGGCTTACCAAAAATGGGTCTTCGCCAAAAGTCTCGCCTGTTCTGCCCCACCTTGCATCCCTTGCAACATCAAGGTTGGGCGAAAAAGCCCAATGACTCCCCGTCGCTCGCATCTCTTTTGCGGTCTGAATCGCTATTTGCCTAATGGCCAACGTATCCCAAGTACACGACATCCCCAACTGGCTCGGATATACCGTAGAGCCGCTAACCATTCCATTGCCATGGATGGCATCGATACCGATCAGTAATGGGATTTTGAGCCTACTTTTTTTTGCAAGAGCTTGTAACTGATTGGCCTCTTTTGGTGACACTACATGTAGAAAAGAGCCAATCTTTCCGTCTTTTACCAACTTTTCCAAATCTGCAGTAGACATTCCGGGATAAAAAGCATAAGCATCTTGATTTTCGGCGAGGTTTTTATTGCGACGTTCTTCCGCTTCCTTGATATGTTCAAAACCTACATATTGGCACATTTGTGCAATCTTTTCTTCCAGTGACATCCTAGACATCAGATCTGTCACTCTTTCGTTTACAGAAAGTTTCGGGTCTAGGTATTTCGGGTCTTCTTGCTTTGATATATAGGAAGATGCAGTGATTGCCGCCAAGAATAGGCAGCACAGGTACTTGATATTTTTCATCGGGAATTTGGATTTAGATTAAGAATAGCGCTTAAAGCAATTGCCTAAGGTGAAATGACCTTGCCGTCTACCTTCACATGAGACCCTAGGGCTTTTACAAATGATTCAGGAATGCTGACCTGACCTGCCGATTGGTTGACTTCAGCCCCTTGCACATCGTCGAAAACAAATAGGGGACGCTGATCCATTTTTACAGAATTGATTCGGATATCATCGAACCTGATATTTTTGACATGCCGCACGTAAAATCCCGATGCCGGCAGTGTATTGCCGAACATGCGGTTTTCGGGATATTTTTTCTGGTTTTCGGGCACAAGGGTAGCGGTCATTGCAGCAGTACCGCCCCCAGGATGGGTGATCTGGAAATGGCTGACCGATACATTCTCCACATCAGCATTTTCCGTTCCAGTGATCGAACTGGTTATCAGGCTTTCTGCGGTGGCCACACAATTAGATATATTGATGTTTTTAAGTATGCCAATGTCCTTTCTGAACGTACGCTTCCGATCACCCAGCTTGATAAAAATTGGCGTTTGCACATCTCTCATGCTAATATTGGATACCGTAACGCCATCTATAATTCCTCCATCTACCATCTCTATAGCGATGCCAGAAATAACTGTCTTCTCTGCAGTAATATGCTCCAGTGTTTTGCTCCAGTGACGAATTCGATCTTCGGATGCCTGTTTCACCGTGCAATTTGTTACCGTAATATTCCTGAAGCCACCGTTTGAAGCCGTACCAAGTTTAATTGCATTGCAATTAGTGGCCGTAAGGCAGTTACTGATCACTACGTTCTCACAAAAAGATTCATGGTCGCTCTTTAAACAGATCGCATCATCTTCCACATCGATATTGCAGTCAGAAATGACCACATTTTTTGCATCAATATCAATGCCGTCGTTGTTGTAATTGCAGTGGCTAATTACCGTTAGCCCTTTAAGCATCACATCTTCACATTTTTCATAATGTTGCACCCAGTATGCCGAATTCAACAACGTGATGTCTTTTACCACAATTTTCTTGCATTCCACAAAATATATGATTTTTGGACGTTTTGGTCCGCCCTCTGAGTCGTTTCCATGCTGAAAGTTTTGATGCCCCCCTTGTCCGTCAATTGTTCCTTCTCCACTAATCGAAATGTTAGAAAGTCCAATTCCCCAGATCAAACCAGAAGTTTGATTTCTGTTCCCTTTTGGTATTGGGAAAGCATTGTCATAAGCGGAAAGATTCGTGCTTCCAATGAGCTTGCTTCCCGCTTCAAGATAGAGATTTACATTTGACCTAAATTGTAACGGCCTGATCAAATAGTTCCCAGCTGGCACATATACCCGTCCACCATTTTTGGCGCACTGATCTATTGCACGCTGAATAGCGACGGTGTTATCGGTAATTCCGTCACCTTTGGCGCCCAAGGTTGTCACATCAATTGTGTTTGCCATGGCCGACAGGCCCGACATTAGCAGCAGAACTGCATAAATCGCTTTTGCTATCGTATTCATTTAGGTTATGGTAATGAGGGCTACCAGATTTTGAACCGGTAGCCATATGTTTACAATTAAAAATTAGGCGAAGATGATGTCATTGCCAAGTTTTGATTACTGGATCTTCACACACCTTACCGAAAACCAGCGAACCCTGGCGGCAGATTCTTCCATCTTAATCTGTCCTGTGGCTTTATCACTTGAAATCGTCCAATTTTCATTTCCAGCCGCATCGGCAACACGCCAGATCCCGATTTTTCCCAAGTTGTCCCAAGTTCCAGTATTTGGATCAGTTCTACTTGCATAGAACCCTCCTCCAAAGGCGCCATTTTCCTCTTTCATCCACCACTTGGCTTTCTCTCCAGTTTTATCAGCATTGATCTCGTTCACCAGTGCGGTGGCCTCATCCTTGGTCGGCAGTCGCCATCCCTTCGGACAGGCAGCTGTTTTCACAGCGGCCGCATAGTAAAAGCCGTTCTCTCCTTCTGGCCTACCAGGATAAGTTGTACCGGATGCATTTCCTTCTTTAGAATTACTAACCATCCAAATCAAATTGCCGTACTTGTAGGTTTGATATTTGTTAAGCCCGACGGTAAAGGTTCCATCTGGCCCGATTTCGCTGGGCTCTAGTGGATCAGTTGGTCCTCCACCCTGTCCGCCAGTATATGGTTGCCCATCTACCGTAAGTCCATCTACATCTCTCTGACGGATAAAGCTAATATTGTTTGCCCCTACCGGACGGCCATTAGTAATACTAATGTTCTTTGCCTTGTCGAAGTAGTAGAATGAACGGGTATCAACAGACTCCATATTGATTTTTATGTCTTGAAAGGTGATATTTTGTGCGTTACGTACGTAAAATGCAGATGCTGGCAATACGACCCCGTACATCCTGTTTTCTGGATAAGCATCGTCCATTACTGGAACCGATTGCGTAGCATCAGATGCTTTCCCACCTCCAGGCAGGGTAAGTTCGATGTTCTTTATCAACACATTCTGAATATCGCTCCCCTCTACACCTACAATGGATGATGCAATTCTGCTCGAAGCTTGCGCTTTGATATTGCTGATCTCCACATTTGCCAGTCTGCTCACCTTCCCTGAGTATTTTTTGCTCCTGTTGCCCAACCTGATGAATATTGGCGTTTGCACGTCTACCATCTCAATATCCGTAAACTTCACATCTTCTAGCGATCCCCCATCAACGCATTCTATGGCAATTCCGCTAATCGCCGTGATCGGTTTTTTAACATCGCCCCATTTAATAACATCTTGCCACTTCCAGATTGGCGAAACTGGTGCCCCGCTGATTTTACAGTTGCTAACGTGGATATTCTTAAAACCTCCAAAACTTGAAGTTCCTAATTTTAACGCGTTACAATTGCTTTTGATGGTACAGTTCCTGATCACCACGTTTTCGCAGATATCGGGCAAATCGCTCTTTAGGCAAATGCCATCGTCGTCTGATTCGATGTAGCAATCTTCGATCAGCACGTTTTTACTATCGATATCGATTCCATCATTGTTATAATTTGCAAAACTATAGACCTTAACTTTCCTGATCACTACGCCATCACAGAGCAGGTATTGTTGTACCCAACCGGCCGAATTAGTGAGTGTAACGCCTTCAACAAGGATGTTTTTGCAATTAAGGAAGATCATTAAGCGTGGGCGACCGCTCTTGTTATTTTCTTGTGGAAAAACAGGATTCTCGCCACGGCCGTTTATCGTACCTTCTCCTGTGAGCTTGATGTTTTCTGCATTTTCAGCAAAGATCAACGCAGGCGAATAAACCAGCTCAGATGGAGAAATCGACCCCAGTATGTTTGGGTAAAAGATTTCGTTATAGATGCCAAAGTTGGCAATAGCCAGTATTTCGGAACCTTTTTCAAGATGCAATTCCACATTCGACTTCAGGAAAATAGGTTTGGTCATGAAGCTACCTGCAGGAACGATTACTTTTCCGCCGCCTTTGTGGCAATCATCAATGGCCGCCTGGATCGCTACCGAGTTATCAGTGGCGCCATCTGCCTTTGCCCCATAATCCATAATATTGACTTCTTTAAACTGGTAATTTTCGGCAACTTCTTTTTCTTTTTTGCAGGATGTGGCTAGGAGTGACACAAACAAAATCATTAATAAGTTCTTCATCGTAATCATTTAGTAAGATGGATATATTTTTATGGTCCATTGTCTGGTTTGGGAGCTTCCCGGCGAGGTTACCACCACTGTACGCGGATTGGTATAATCGGCATAACCGATCGGTATCGATTCATCTACCGTTGCCCCCGGAGAAACTGAGAGACTCATTTTAAGCTGCGTTATGTCTTCGCCCTTTTTTAGAATGACGATGGCAGAGCGGCTTGGAATAGCAATCTGCGAAGAGGCTACCGCACTTGCGCCCGTTTTGTTATAACACTGTATAGCGGTAATGTCCGCTTTTTCGTAGGCAGGATCGATGGCTATATCTTCCTCCTTTACACAGCCCACCAGTGCGAAAAGGACAATTATTGATGCTATTATTTTCTTCATATACATTTTAGTTTAGGATAATAATTTTGTATTTAACTCCAGAAAGGTTCAGGATATAGGTTCCAGGGCTCGTGCCTGCTGGCAGGTTTACTTGTAGATCGCCAGAAAAATTCTGGACAATTTTTCTCATTACAATCCGCCCAGCGATGTCGGTAATCGTGTATTCCATTTTTTGAAGATTTTTTTTCCTATAACTTACTGTAAACGTACCGTTTAACACCGGATTTGGATAAATAACTACCTTGTCTTCTGCGCCGCCATCTAGGTGTAGCGGGTTATTATCTGCAACAAGTAAGGTTCCAGTTCCTGCAGGACGATAACTGCCATAGATTTCAAGTTCCGAAATGGAGAAATAGGCATTTCCACTGCTCCGCCCGGTTCCTTTTACTTTTACGTAACGGCCATAACCCAATGAACTTTCAATCACATTAAAATAGGATGTATTGTTATTTAGGCTACGTCTCAACGTCCAGGAAGAGCCATCTGTTGAAGTATAGATTTCGGAATTTTTAGCAAAGGCTTCGCCCCAGTTAACTGCCACGCGGTCTAAATCATAAGTCGATCCAAGATCTACCCAAAGCTCTTGATAGTTGCTATTTGGAGAACGCCATTGGGTAATTGGATTATCATCAACTGCGTAAGAAGCATTGTAGCCGGTTGCCGGTGTACTGTTGGTCACAACGGGCCTACCTTTAGCTAGATTCTTGCCGTAGATACTGATTTCCCTAATTGAAAAGTACGACATATTTAACCTTCCGCTACAATAGATTTTCACATACCTCGCTACTCCACTCAGGTTATTTACGGAATTTATAAACGTCCTATTATCGGAAATGGTTCTCACTATAGCCCAATTGATGTTGTCAGTGGAAAACTCAACCTGATAATTACTCGCAGCAGCGCCGCCCCAATTGATGATGATTTTTTCGAGATCAAAGTTTTTCCCTAAATCTACTTTTAACCATTCGTAATTGTCATTTATGGACCGCCATTCGCTACTTTCGAGTCCGTCTGTTGCTTTGGAGGCAGCATAGGTACTGCTGATATCCGCTGAAGAAGTCGTTGTCTTACCCAGTGCCAAGTTGCCATTTGGATAAAAGTTGATATTCTTCACAAATTCGTTGTTTTCTATATCCATCTCTGCCAAAGTTGCGGCATACGAGGTTTTACCCGGCATTTTGATGTTGATGAGCGAAACACCATCAACAAACAAAGTATCGGATAGACTTTTCACGAAACCATCGATGCGAGACTTTATACTTCCCAGGGTTCTCACATTGATGTTCTTAATGGTGACAAATTTTGCATAGCCCCCGTACAACCACGTCCCGCTTCGGTTGTAAGCAGTATAGATATCTAACCACTGCGAGCTGGTTCCATTTCTTGGCCAATAGGCCTCGATGTCAATGTTGTCAAAGGTGACGTTCTTGGTCACTGCATCGCCATATCTCAGGTTAACGGCGATGGCTTTCATACTTCGGTAAGAAACCGAGTTTTTGATCACGATATTGCTTTGATCCTCAAAATTGCCGAAACCTACTTTATAGGTGGCGCAGCGGCTCCAAGCTACACAATCATCTACGGTTACGTTTTTCACCGGCTGCGAGGTGCCATACCAACCTGCGGCGATATCAGTACTTCCCTGCCATGTTTTGGTAGAAAAGGTATCGTCTTCCGAAATCATAATGGCATGTGTAATTTTCACATCAGTACATTCCTGAATATCGACCGCATCGTTTTCATGGCTGGAGGTGGCATTATTATTAATATTGAAGTGTTTTGTATTTTTGATCACCACATTGGTGCACCTGGCAGGTGTAACGCCCCAAAGTCCGCTATCTCTGAAGGTGATGCCGTCAAGTGTAAAATTATTAGTTCCGATGGGTACCATGAGACTGTTCAACCTGCCTTTTGTGATTCGGAGCGAGTCGCCATTACCGTCAATTGTACCGCGACCGTAAATTTTTATATTATTCGCACCAGATACTGTAGTGAACAACCTTGTACCCCACATGTCCAGGTTATTCTTCTTGAAATGCCAAGTGTAGCCTGCGGTATCTGTTGAGGCCCTAATTACTGCTCCACCAGCGAGGTAGATTGACGTATTATTTTTAAGCACTAGGTTTTTGCATAGATAAATGCCAGCAGGCAGATAAACTACGCCGCCAGAAACACTCACGTCATCAATGGCTTGCTGTATGGCCGAGGTCGCCAATGTACCCCCAGTATTGTCGGCATTATAGGGTGCTAAGGTTACATTTTTGGTTGTATTTGCGGTAAAATTTGGCACATCGGTTTCCAAGGCATCAGCAACAATGATCAAATCTCTTTTACTATTTATTTTTACGATCAGGTAACGAGACTGTGCCAAGTTAAATGAAAGTTTTTTCTGATCTGAACTGAGTGTTCCGCGAATCTCATACACCAAAGGACTGATATTGTAACTGGCGATGGTCTCTGCAATGGCAATCTCTAAACTAATCGAACCATTGAACGAAAAATGTGCATAATCATAATTGTCGAATGCTTTGATAATGGGAATATCCTGGCCATTTACCTTCAAAGAACCGAATTGTTCGGAAACGCCATATATGGATGGCTTTGGATGAACCACCACTTGGGCGCATAACTGTTTGCAGCAAAACATGAGCGTTGCCATTACCAGTATCCATATGTTTCTTTTCATCATAACGATTGTAGATTAATATGAAGTGCTTTAAATACCGAAGAGCAGGAAATTACCACCCCGGATTATTGGGCTGTAAACGTGAGTTTCTGCTGATGGCCGCTTGTGGTACCGGAAGCAGATAATTCTTACTCTCGTCGAATATCTTTTTTACAATCTGAAAACGCTGATAACTTGCAACTGGATTTCCACCCACCATGTTATAGGTAATTCTTATCCCATTGGAGGGCTGGTTAAGGTACCTGTTACCTTCGCGCCATCTCACTATATCGAAGTACCTTTTGTTTTCGAAGGCAAGTTCAATTCTTCTTTCGTTTCTCACGCGCTCACGAAACTGTAACTGACTGAGACCTGCAAGGATATCGGGTTGATTGACCCTTCTTCTCACCCTGTTAATGGCTTCATAGATAAACGGATCAGCTGCTCCTCCAACTTCATTTCTAGCCTCCGCATAAATTAACAAGATCTCAGCATAACGCAAAACAATCAGGTTATGCCCTCCTCCAATGCCTAGCCCCCTATTTGGATATCCCGAAATTACAGTTGGGTTAATGTGTTTTTTTAAATAATATCCGGTAATCGTTGAATTGGTCGCCGTGCCTATACCATTCGGGCTATTTGGCACCAATTGATTTTGACCTGTGCTCCATATATTTGCACTGGTAAACAGCGTGGCCCCTTTCCAGCTTACTCCGTTGTAGAGAACACTGCTATAAAATCTTGCATCTCGGTTCGCGTATGGATTTGCTGCGTGGGCCGGATTGCTCCAACTAAAAGAAGTACCATCTTTCATTTCAAAGGCATCTACAACTTCCTGGGTTGGCATGTTTCGGTTACCGAATCCATAATCATCTGTACTGTGCTTGGGCGGTGCACTTACAGTTTGTAGGGAAGAAATCTTGTTGGGATAGGCGTATTGAATATCGAAGATCACTTCACTGTTGTGTTCATTCTCTTCGAGAAAAAGATTTTGAAACTTTAGCTCAGGTGTTGCGCCCGTTTGGAATAACTGATATTCTCCGGCGAGTTCGCCCCTGATTAAGACATCTGCCGTCTCATAAGCGTTTTTATAATAGGCAGCATTGATCACTCCGGCGGCATGCAGGTATACTGAAGCTTTCATGCCAACCGCTGCGCCTTTTGTCGCACGTCCCAATTCTGTAGGGGGCAAAGCACTTCTTTTGGGCAATAGATCTGCCGCCAGCTGGTATTCGTCAATGATAAATTTAAGAACTTCTTCTTCGCTGTTTCGTGCATTATAGATCTCATCTTCTTGCCTTGACAGGGGAGCAGTTATCACAGGGACACGGCCATAAAGCCTGAACAGCTCGAAGTAGAAAGTCGCTCTCAAAAAGTGGAGGTCCCCAAGAAACCTTTGCTTTTGAGGTTCAGTAAGTTTGGAAGATGCCGAGATCTTTTCGATTCCCAAATTGGCCCGACGAATCGAATTATAGCATTCTGTCCATCTTTCAAATGGCGCATTATTTGGTGTAAAGTTAAACAGGTTCCAGCGATCGTCCGTGGTAACAAGATCGTCGGTAAACGCATTATCAAACATAGATCGGCTAAAAGTTCCGCCCATGGCATCCCAAGAGTACAATGGGCCTTTTAGCGACCCGTAAACATCGTTTACATACAGTTGGGTGGAATTAAAACTCCCAAAAACAGCTTCGTCTGTTACAGAATCCTGTGGATTGATATCCAAAAAATCATCATTACATGCACTGTAAGTCAAACACACCAAGGCAAGAGTTACATATAGTAGTATTTTTTTCATGGTACTTATTAAAAGGTGATGTTAATGCCAAACGAGGCAACAAACTGTTGAGGATAAGCGCTGAATGCCTGATTTTCTACATCAAAATCCTTTGGCATATCCGAATAGATGTTCCAGACATTATAAAGGTTGGTAAAGATCCTAGCGTTCTGCAACGACAACTTTTTAATCAGATCAGGTTTGAAGCTGTAACCTAGCTCCAAGGATTTCAAACGGAAAAATGAGGTATTGACGACCCAGAAATCGGAAGATTCGTAGTTCTGAGTTCTTTTGGTCGCCGAAAGCCTAGGGAAGGCCGCATTGGGATCTGGGTTATCTGGTGTCCAGGATTTGGAATGCTCTGCTCTAGGTTTTAAGTTGTCGAAGGGGTATCTCACCCCTCTATCGGCAGACCCCAAATAGAAATCGGAATTCGCTACACCTTGGAAGAATAAGCCAAGGGTAAACCTTTTATATTCTGCATTTAGGTTATAGCCGTACATGATTTCAGGAATGGTGCTCCTTCCGATTCTTACCTGATCTTGGTTGTCTATTTTTCCGTCGCGGTTGATGTCGGTGTATTTGATATCGCCAGGAGCCGTATTTGGTCCTTGGTAAGGCCAGTTCGCCACATCTTGTGCGTCATTAAATAGGCCTTGTGCACGATAGCCCCAAATTTGGCCATCTGGCAATCCGGTCCTCCGCTGTAGGGGATTGTTGAGCGTTCCGGGGGCTTCCCTCAACTCTAGCTGTTTGTTTCTGCTAAAGGTGAAATTAAGGCTGTTTCGAATTAATAAATCGGATGTGATTTTTGTTCGGTTTGCTAAATTGAACTCATAGCCATATCTGATTTCCCGGCCCGCATTATCATCTGCCAGTGCGATGCCATACTCTATAGGCACATCTGCATTAGGTGCTAAGATTTTGTCGTTCCGTTTATCATAGAAATATTCGAACTGAAGGTCGAGCAGGCCATTCCACATGCTAAGGTCTAGACCGAGATTGGTTTTCCAAACCGTTTCCCAGGTCAAAAATACGTTGGACTCTTTGGCTACGTACAATCCCTGTCCTTGTATCGGAGTGCTTCCATAATAATACCCTGCAGAAGTTAGGTAGCGTGTAAGGTAATCGAAGTCATTGCCGACAGGATTACCGACCCGGCCATAATTGGCTCGCAATTTTAAATTATCGAGTCCAGAAACTTTACCTTTCAAGAAAGACTCCTCAGAAATTCTCCATCCCACAGATGCAGACGGAAACACCGCAGATCTCCTATCTGGTGCATATTTATAGGTGCGGTCGTATCTGCCGGCAAGCTCTACCAAATATTTGTCATTATAATTATAGTTGATGCGCCCAACCAGACCATCAGTAGCAGTCTTGTAAGATCTTCCCTGTTGATATTGATTGGCTTTATCTGTACTTCCCATGTCAAATTCTGGAATTGAAATGTCAAACGCATTATTGCCCACGATCAGGGTTTTGGTATCTCCCCAACGTCTTTCATACACGGACAAGGCTTCCAACTGATGTTTTCCGAAGTTTCTTTTATAATTTAAATAGAACTGGGTGGTATAGTTTGTCCACCTCCTGTATTCTTGCTCGAGGCGACCTTTTTGGGTTTCGAACAGATTTTTCTCCTGAAACTGTTGATTCACGCGATCGTAAGTATATGCTATGTAAGGGCTTGTCCATTCTTTTCTGTCCTTTGTTTGTCTTTGATAGTTGACGATCGCTTTAAACGATAAGCCCTTAACGAAAGGCAACTGTTGTTGAAATGTTAAGCCGATATTTTGCATATCATTTTGATCTGCTTTTTCTCCCGATCCGTAAACTTCCTGATAGACACTTCCTCCAGTAGAAAGTAATGCCGGTAATCCATTAGAAAACACATTTGGTTCAAACGCGGGAGTTAAGTATAGATTCTGGACAACGATAGTTGGATCGGTGCCCAACCAGCTGCGCTGATCTTGGATTAACGACACATCAAAACTAATATTTGTCGTTTTGGTAGCTGCGATATCCACATTTGACCTGAGGTTTAAGCGGTCGTAGTCGATGTCTTTGCTCAACATACTTCCCTGGGCGAAATAACCTAGTGAGGCAAATGCCTTTACCATATCGCTACCACCTGAAAGGGAAAGGTGATGTCTGTTTATCGTGGAATTTTTCATGTAATCGTTCACCCAGTCCGTATTGGGATAGGCGTCACGGTTTTCCCCACTTCTGTATTTCTCCAATTCAGTTGCATTCAGCTTGAGGTTCGGAGTTCCATCGATATCAAAGGCTTTGTTCCTAAATGCAAGACTCTCATAGGCGTCCATGAACTCTGGTTTGTTTATGGGAGACTGAATACCGAAGTCGGCCGAATAGTTCCAGCTCATCTTTCCCGACTTGCCCCTTTTGGTCGTAATCAGAATTACTCCATTGGCGCCTTTGAGTCCATAAGGGGCTACGGCCGATGCGTCTTTCAAAATCGATATCGTTTCTATTTCCTGTGTATTCACGCGTTGCCAGGTTTGGGTCTCTATCCCGTCAACGAGTATCAATGAAACTTCGCTGCCCCTGATGAATACCCGAGCCTGGTCTGCCCCTGGAGCGCCGCTGGTTTGACGGGTTACTACGCCAGATACCCGACCGCCCAAAACATTGGATACGTTACCAACGGGAGCAGATTTAAACTCATCGCCTTTAACAGATGATACCGCACTTGTCATGGTTACCCTTTTTTGGGTGCCGTAGCCCACCACGACCACCTCGTTCAGCGGATTTTCATCGGCTAACAACGTCACATTAATGACCTCCTTATTGCCCACTTGCATTTCAACAGATTTAAAGCCGATATAAGAATAGATGAGCACAGCATTTCCGTCTGGCACACTAATTTTATACTTGCCATCTACATCGGTTATGGTACTGAACGGCGCACCTTTTAGTTTAATGCTAACCCCTGGTATCGGCTCGCCGGAAGCGTCTTTTACCATTCCAGTCACATCAATTTTTGCTAAAACCTTATTATCGGACTGCTCAACGGTAGTTGCATTCTCCGAAGCGACACGAGATAATGGAGCATTGTTCTTGGTGATAATGATATTGTCGCCCAATTGCTCAAAACTGAGGTTATGGGGAATCAAAATTTCCCTCAGCACGGTCTTTAGTTCCTTTTGCACGGTTTTGATGGATACCTCTAATTCTTCGATATTGAACTTGGAACTGTACACAAACTCTACTTTCGTTTGCTCATTTATCGACTTTAGAATAGCTTTGAGACTTTCATGATCTGCCGAAAGGGTAACTTTGCGATCTAAGAGCTTCTGCGCTTTGGTGCTCGTAGAGAAACACAACTGAAAAGCAGTAAGAAGTAATAGGATCGTGAGTGTGGAATAACGCATAATACGGATAATTGAATTGATCCAATCACAAGGAAAATTCATAAATTTGTTAGGTTAATACTATAATTTTAACAATAGCTTACCAGTTTCCCGCTGGTAAGCGAAAATTAGGTCAAGGCGCATGACGATGGGCCTCTATCGACTCCTTCTCTGAGAAGAAATAGCGTGTGAGTGAACTGGCTTATTTTTTGGTATAGATGGTCCCGATATTCATACTTTTTATTTAGTTATTTGGTTAGTAGTTTTATTTAATGAATGTGACGTTATGGAACTCTAGCACAACATCATTTGGTTTACAGTAGAATTCTTTGATGGTTTGACAATATTGCATTTGTTTCCTGCCTCATGCGCAAATAAAGAAGAAGAATCGTCAGTAGGATGGCTTAGTTTTAGTTTTTGATCTACACTTATCATCATTTTTTGATTATTCGGTTTGCTTGGTTAAACTTTCTTTACGTTCTAATGATGAGGTGCCACATCCTACGCCTTCAATGCTGATCTGTTCTTTATCCATCTTATATTTCCCCTCTATGGATAGGCAGATACTCTTTAAAACTCCATCAATTCCGTTTTTCGAATCGAAAGAACCTGTGATCTTGCAGCTTTTTAGGTTTTTACTCTCTAAAACTATTTTTACTCTATAGACCTGCTGCAGACGGGCAACAACCTCATTTAATGGCGTTTCATCGAAAACAATCTTTTCATTTCTCCAATGTGCATATTGATTAATTTCATCGGTTTTCACAACAGCAAAAGATTGATCAGCCTTTTTATAGATGGCAACCTCTTTTGGAATGAGAATTCGTTTGTCTTTCCCGTCATTCGCTTTCCCGATAATTTCAACTTTACCGCTCAAAAGGGCGACTTTCACGACAAGGTCATTTTCATAGGCCCTAATGTTAAAGCGGGTACCCAATACCTTCGTCGCAATTTTATCAGTGTATACAATAAATGCCATGTGTCTGTTATGGGCCACCTCGAAATAAGCCTCTCCTTTTAAATAGACCTTTCGATCGTTGATATTAAAATGCTCATCATATCTTAAAGAAGAACCAGCATTTAGCCAAACCTTAGTACCATCTTCAAGCAGTTGAAACTTTTGGCTTCCTGGTGCGGCTATCAGCTCTTGCCTTGCCTCGTTTTTTGCAAGGTTGTTGTTTAATACTAACCATCCTCCAATCACGAATGCTAATACTGCTGCAGCTGCTATGGCTGGTTTAAAAATTTTAGCCATCAATGGTTTACGCTGAATTTTTACTCCGTGGGTCCTTTCAGCAATGTCATTTTGTAGATCGTTCAGCCAGATTTCACGCGAAGGAATGTCCTTACCAAGCCATTCAGTGTGGTTACTATTGTTTTCATCCAGCCATCTTTCGACCAGTTGGGTTTCTGCTGCGGTAGTTTCTTTAGCGACATACCGGGATAACAATTCATTAATTTCGTTCAAGTTCATTTGGTAGCGATTATATGATAGTCGGATGAGAAAGCAATTGGTACTATTGGATATTAAAAAAAAATGTAAAAGTAATTACATGCTCATCCAAACTGCGATAAGGGCGCTTATCAACTTGCTGTATTCCGTCCGCAAGGCCTTTAAGGCAGCACTCAACTGATTTTTGACGGTTTGCTCGGAAAGGCCTAACTGCATGGCGATCTCAGCGGTGGTAAGATTTTCAACCCTGCTAAGCTTGTATACCTTTTTTATACTTGGATTGAGCCCTTCGACGGTCAAATTGATGTTTTTGATCAAGTCCCGATCCTCAATCTGCTTTTGTAGATTTACAAGATGATCCAAAGAAAGATTCTGGAGCATAGCGGCATACTCGGCACGCGAGGAGTTTTTACGGATATTATCAATAATGCGGTACCTTACTGCAGAATAAAGAAATGTTTTAATCGATCCCTTGATTTCGATCGTTTCTCTTTTTTCCCAAATGGTTTCAAAAAGATCTTGTATAACATCCCTGGCAGCCTCGAGAGAATAAAGTTTTGAACTGGCAAAACTAATTAATGAAGCCCCAAATTCCTTATAAATATGATTAAAGGCATTTACATCCCCCTTTCTCAAGAGCTGCAAGAGGTGTTTATCATCATCACTTTGGCTGTTTACAATCTGCATTATCAGGTATTGAAAGAGCAAATTAATACATTTTAAACGAGAGTTTAACTATCTAGGTAAATGAAGTTTGGCAGTTAACATCTTAAATATCTAGTTCCACGTTGTGACACTCGACTAAACTATTAGTCAATTGAACCCTTACTTTTGGCCAAACTCCAAATAAGGTTTAAAATGTTCCTACAGGAGACATCAGACCTAACAGCTCTGCAACTGATACGCAGAGCATTTACCACTTCGGTTTTTTTTGAAATGTGCAAACACCCTCGAAATAATTACCCGAGGCACTGAAGGGTGGGTAAAAACATGTTTTTTACTATCATCGTAGATTTGTGCAAATTAAGATTCAGGGCCAATCAGTTAAATCAGGGATTTATCGAAAAACTAAAATTCTTTAGGATTGCCAAAAGATCAGCCAAAATTCTTACAGGAATTTATAACACTTATAACGAAGTGAGAAAAACGACCTTCTCCATGAGACAGGGCTGTATAGATGAATTACACACACTAGATGATCAGATAATTAATGCTAGAGAACTTTTGCTCGCCGGAAAGATCGAACCATCTGATTTTAAAAGCCTGAAAATGGATTACGATAATAAAGTAAATGCAATAAATCTTCGATTAACTGCACTTAAAGAGCGATCTAAAGATAAAATCAGTATTCAACCTCTAGTAATCAATGCGATAAAAACGCTCTGTACTCTTCCTCGTCTTTATCAGACAGCAACTATTGAAGACAAAAGATACCTAGTAGAGATAATTTTTAATGGAATGTTGTTTTATGAAAAAGATGGGTATCGAACCACAAATCTCAACAGCGCTGCAGCCATAACCTCTCTGAAAAACAATAAGTTACAAGGACATAAAAAAGGGGAAAAGTATCTTTAAAAAATCCTTTTCCCCATCGATGGGTCAATGGCGGTACGTAATTCGAACCATTTTGTGGACAAATTGATTGAAAAAGGTGGTTTTTCAATCAATTTGGAAGTTAGCTGTCACTAATATGTTATTACTTTTTCAAAAGCTCAAATAGTTCAATATTGATAATTTCTACCGCCAGTATCGACTTCTACCACCATATAAATTTGATTTCAAAACTGTACCAATTTGGGTTTTTAAATCAAATTTCTTACAACTTCCCTGAAGTTACAGAACGGTTCACGGCTATAATTTCTTCGTACGAAGGGTGACCATCCATGTATCTCAATTTGTTAAGTATAAAATCTCTGATGGCAGGGGCTTTTTCTCTGTCAGCTTTGAGAAGTGCCTGTGTTAATTCTTCTTTATCCAATTCAGTACAAAAGGCTGGCGTACCAAGCTGCTGTCTCCAGGATTCGGCAAGACTTCCACCATCAACGGTATCAAAGCCTATCTGATCAACGAGTTGACTGACTGCTTTTTTATGTTCCTGGTTATCTCCAGCTATAGAAATTGCTATGCGATCCTCTGTGCCCGTTGCTTTGCCCTTGTTTTCTAGTGTATATCCCAGTACATCGTTAAACACCTTAACAAGCGGACGGCCAAGCATTTCAGAAATGTAAACGCTTTCGGGTATGTGCTCTAGTTCGGAAATCAAACCATCTCTTAGGGGAGTATAGTTGGAAGTGTCCATTATTATTACATCCTGAGGTAGCTCTTTTAACAAATCCTTAGGTAAGTTTTTATACGCATTGAAGGGCATAGAGAAGAGGATGGCATCAACGCCTTTCACCACATCCTGTATGGTTGCCGCAGTCGCTCCCAAACCGGCAGCTATTTTTTCCAATTCAGGCATTGGTCTGGTATTGGTTACTTTTACCCGATGACCTGCTTTAATTAATTTTACTGCTAAAATGCTTCCAAGTGGGCCTGTTCCTACAATTCCTATATTCATGATTTTATATTTATTTAATTTATTATCTTGTTATTTTTTCTTCTAAAAAGTCCATTGATATTATTATACGATCCCAAAAAATCCGCCCTGAAGGATGGTGGCCAGTAGAGAAACAACTACTTAATATCTATCTGCCTAAATTCCAGCTATATCATTGGAAGCTTAATTCCTGCCCCACAAAGATATAGATGATTTACTTTCATTTAGATACTGCTTTCCCAAAGGAAAGTGGTATTTATTTTCGCCCAACCTATTCACTTTCCTTCGGGAAAGCACTATCATTTGGTAATCGATATTTACCTAATTTTGTAAAGTGAAATCCAGCTACTAAAAGCTGGATACAATTGAGAGATTTTATGGATAGGAAGAGAACCCTGAAATTATCTGCTGGCATAGCTGGCCCAGGTTGGAACTACACTTCGTGGATGCACAAAGATATGCCTGCAGATGCGGGAGAGAATGTGGACTTTTATATCGAGCAGGCACAAATTGCCGAAGCCGCCAAGTTCGAAACTCTTTTTCTGTTTGACGTTAGCCACGTCGGAGCCGGCAATATTCCGCATTACCTGAGTATGTTCGACGGGGCAACCATTATGTCTGCCATTGCAGTGAAGACAAATAAAATCGGTCTTTCCTTTACCGCCTCTTCATCCTATACCGATCCCTACAATATTGCAAGACAGGTGTTGTCATTGGATAAAATCAGCAAGGGAAGGGCGTCCATCAACGTTGTTACCTCTAATCCAGGTGGGATGGTCAACTTCAGCCGTGGGCATCTGACCAAGGCAGACCAGTACCCGATGCACCGGGAATTTTTGGATATCGTATTGGGCCTATGGGATACATATGAAGACGATGCTTTTCCAAGAGATAAAAAAACGGGCCTGTTCTTAAATCCTGCCAAGATGCACACGATCAATTACCGTGGGGAGTATTTTTCTGTAGATGGCCCATTGAACATAAGCCGCTCCGTGCAGGGCAGACCGGTCTTATACACCGCAGGCTCATCATCCACTTTCGTGGAAGTTGCCGCAAACTATACCGATGGTGCATTTATTGCCGGACCAAGTTTCGAACACGCCCTCAATACGGCAAATGCCTTACGTGACAAGCTGATCGAGAAAAATAGGGATCCGGAGAATTTTGTGATCGCAACCTCGCAAAATGCCATTGTGGGAAAAACTGATGCCCAGGCACAGCAGAAATATATGGAACTTGTTGCCCTCGACCGGTACAGGGCGATGCCAGCTCCCCTGTTTTTTGGTTCAGCCGAGAGGGTTGCGGATCAGGTACAAAGATGGCATGAAGCGGGCGCTATGGATATGCTTGTGGTCACACAGGATTACCCTACTGGATTGGCAGATTTTGCAGAGCTGGTCGTTCCTATTTTACAGGACAGGGGAATTTTCCACAAAGAATACGCAGCTGATACGCTACGGGGAAACCTGGAACTGAAAAAGCCGATGTTCAGAAAAATTTAGCACATCATTCTAATGGGCATTCAGGAACATTAGTGGATTATAAAACAAAAAAAGTGAAAAACAACATAAAATATTCAATACTAGAATTGGCAACGGTGTCTCAAAACACCAGTTTTAAAGAAACCTTGAACAATACGTTGGCCCTTGCGAAAGCAGCAGAAAAAAGCGGCTACGAAAGGTACTGGTTTGCAGAGCATCACAACTCAGATACTGTAGCGAGCTCTGCAACTGCTGTTTTGATAGGATATGTTGCAGAAAATACCCAGCGGATCCGGGTAGGTTCTGGAGGCGTGATGCTACCCAACCATTCCCCTTTGATCGTGGCAGAACAATTTGGGACTTTGGCTCAGCTATACCCTGATAGGATTGATCTGGGTCTGGGAAGGGCAGCCGGTACAGATGGTGCTACGGCACAGGCCATCCGTTCAGATTCCTTTCAGGCCGCACATTCTTTTCCAGAAGAAATCCAGAAAATACAGGACTACTTTTCACGGGCTAACAAATCTGCCAAGGTGCGGGTTTCTATTGCCGAAGGGATGAACGTGCCGATCTATATTTTGGGTTCGAGTACCGACAGCGCCCATTTGGCAGCTAAAAAAGGATTGCCTTATGCATTTGCAAGCCATTTTGCTTCCACACATCTATACAATGCCGTTCGGATCTACGAGCAGGAATTTAAGCCGTCTGAAATTCTTAAAGCACCTTACATAATCGCTGGCATCAACGTAATCATGGCAGATACCAATGAGGAAGCCGAAAAAATATTCACCTCACTCATCGGAATGTTCTACGGAATGTTGACGGGCAATATGCAGACCGTACAGCCGCCAACAGCGATGTCGGAAGACTGGAGACAGATACTCAATCATCCAAACGTCAACCAAATGCTGCGGTTTTCATTTGTCGGCGATAAGCAGACCGTGAAAAAACAGATATTGGGCTTTCTGGAAGATACGAATGCTGATGAACTGATAGCCGTTTCGACCATGTATGCTCCAGAAGACCGCATCAAGTCAGCTCAATTATTTGCTGAAGTGATGCAGGAAATTAATGTAAATTCGCAAATGCAATAAGAGCTCAGAATATGGCACAGAAAAAAATACACTGCGACTGTCTTTCGACCATAAAACCTGTTCGTGATACCTTGGATGTAATCAACGGCAAATGGAAACTTCCAATTATCATTTCCATTGGTGTAGGGAACGACCGCTTTACCGCTATCCAGGAAAGTATCCCCGGCATAACGCCAAAGGTTTTGGCAAAGGAATTAAAGGATCTGGAACAGCATAAATTGATAGCGAGAACTGTAGTCGGCGACTATCCGGTTAAAATTTTTTACGAATTAGAACCCTACGCGGATACATTGACACCGCTTATCTACGCGATGAAGGATTGGGGCATAAATCATAGGAAAGTTGTAACTAGCTAATCGTTATTCTGAAATTTACAATCAAACATTGCGGAACAGCGGTTGTAAGGTAAACATGTGGCCACGCTTGGGTACTTAATTTAATCGGATGAACATGGGAAGCAAGGAAAGGATTACAAGAAAAAAAAATGAACTGCAAGCCTCCATTATGGAAGTTGCCCTTGACATTTTGAGCACAGAAGGTATCGAGGCGGTTAGTATGAGAAGGATTGCAAATCAGATCGAATACACGGCTCCAATTATCTACTGCCATTATAGAAACAAAGAGGCTTTATTTTTGGCCCTGCTGGCCCACGGGTATCAGTTGCTGAACAAAGCGGTCAGTGAGGCAGTAAGTATGACTTCAACTTCTTTTGTGCGTCTGGAACAAATGATGAACTGCTATCTGGATTTTGCTATCGAGAACAGAGAGCTTTACATGTTAATGTTCCGGATTGGACTTGTAGATCCGACGTCCGTTACCGACCTGCCCGAAGCAGCACTTTTTATGCGTACCATCGAAAGAGAAGTGGCAGCGTACGGCGTAGAATTAGGCGGTCAGGAAGATCTGGATACTACCATGAGCTACTTCAACCTTATCTCATTGGCACATGGAATGGTTTCCGTAAACTATTTCTCCAACCAGTTCTCTAAAGTAGAACTAAAGAAAAACCTACAAAAAATGCTTAAAAGTGTATTCTAACACCGCTTACCAATAAATTGGCAACTATTCCAAATGTAGGCAAGATACAGAGTTCGTTCGTACTTGATGAGATTAAATACTTTACCATCTTGGCGTTAGCACTTGATTAGTGGACACACAAACGCCAGGTATAACAAATCTTAATTGACCATGTTAAAAGGATTTGTTAAACATCCCTATAGAACATGGCCAAATATTTATACGTTAAATAAGATGGTTTACACTTACCTGTATGCTATTATTCTATCTTAAGTATATCATGTAGGAAAATACCCAGAGCTTCTCCTCTCAGCTTCGTGCCAATGATTTTACCTTGTGGATCCAAGATAAGGTTAAATGGTAAGGCACTCAGGGAATAAGATTCGGCCATTGGCCCCTTTAAAGCGAGAGGATCATGCAATTGTGTCCATAGCAGTCCATCTTCTATCAAAGCCTGACGCCAAGATTTTTCATTGGTATCCACAGAAACGCTCATGAACACAATCTCTTTATCCTGGTATTTCGAGTAGAGCTTTTTAAGCATTGGATGCTCTTCCCTACAAGGGGCGCACCAGCTTGCCCAAAAGTCCAAAAACACATATTTGCCCCTATAATCTTTTAGACTGACAGACCTACCTTTGCTATCTCTAAGTGTAAAATTGGGCGCTATTCCACCAAGTTCAATACCTTTCGATGTATCAATGAAAGATTTAACACGTCTTGCATAATAGTTGGCCCTGCCTTTCTCTGATAGCAATCGATAACATTCTTCAGCCTTCGATGCATTAGTACTGTTCTTGTGGCTATTTATTATAGCAATTGAAGCCGCCGTTGCATCGGGATAAGTTTTTACAAATGCCAAGGTAAGGCTATCGGTCCTGCGGTGCAACTCCAGGTAGGCCCTACTCGTTTTATCATGAAAATCTGCTCCCGAGGCCTTAAGTTGATTTCTGTAGTCCGAGTTTATCGTAAATACCTTTGCTTTAAACTGCGTAAACAAGTCATCTTGCACAGCGCCAGATACTACTGCCTGGTAAAACTTGGCTACAGAGCCCTTCACCTGGATCTGCTCGTTTTGTAAAACGATAAGTTTCATCTGCTGGTTGATGGAGTTTGTTAGCGTACAAATAACTGTCTCCGGTAAACTACCTTTCAAAAGCAATTTATTATTTTTGATGGTTGTGGAGTCAGACACCTTTTTCCCATTATATTCGTAGGTGAGCTTGATTATCGTACCGTCTGGCCCATCAATGTCTCCATCAATTACAAAGCTGTCTGTCCCAAAAGACATCAGCAAAGCTACAATTAACATGCAAACAATTATCTTGGACCAAGATAGCACCTTACCCATTTTTGCTTTTATCTCTTTCATATTATTCCCGGTTTTAACCTCCCAAACTTCCATTAGCGGCATAGTTGAGGTTTTATTAAAATTTACTTGATCAAAATATAGTATGCTCAAAAACACAATTGATGATGATTAACAATGTCATTTGTGATACTAAAACGAATAGGCTATCTTCCCAAATTGCATCACAATTTTAATATTTCCAAGTTCCCGAATATCCAGTAATGGATTGCCATTGAGCACTAACAGATCAGCAACCTTACCTTTTTCAATAGAGCCCAATCTTTTTTCCTCACCGATAACTTTAGCATTGATAAGGGTCGCGGCCTTTATCGCATCAATATTAATGAAACCACATTTATCCACAAACGAACTTAGCTCATCTAATAACCTTGGGTGAGGGCGATTTAGATCGACAACTTGGTCGGTGCCCGCAGCTATCTCTACACCTTGCTTATGTATTTTTTTTAGCATCGTAAATATCCAGGGGTCACGATCTTCCGACACACATAATGTTGCATCCAAAATTGCGTTTTTAGATTTCATCATATTGCAGAAGCCGGTGATATCGAATTTGGCAATTAAATCTTCTTTATAACTAGCACTTGTTTTTCTTAATAAAAAAGCCGAATCTGCCACCAAATTTTCTAACATAAATACATGCGATGGCACTTCAACTCCTGAAGCAACAACTTCGAGAGGTGTTGCAGGGTACATCATTAAATGTCCCCATGTTTTCAGACCATGCTTTTTAGCAGCACTAACAACCTTAGCCAAAAGTTCCTTATTAAAAGAGTGATACAATTTAACTCCAGTGGCTCCACAAGACTTTGCAATAGCCATTGCGCTATCCAGATCAGTTTGATCGGTTACCAATTGGCGCCAGGGCTGATAAGGTTCATTTTTATGAAGGCCAATACCCCTATTGTAATACCAATCGCCAGCCATAACTGCAGCAAAAAAAACATTTGCACCTTTTTGTTTCCCGCTTTTGATACTTTTCTGCGCTTCCAATAATGCAGCACCATCCCCGGAGGCATCCCGGACTGTTGTGACCCCATGCTTTAAAAAGTAATTGAGGTGACTATAAGTTGTATTTATGTTGTTCTTTGTGTGAGCAGAAACATGCACATGTGCATCTATCAGGCCTGGGACAAGGTATTTCCCTGAAAGATCCAACACTTTTAAGCCTTTTAATTTTCTCGCCGGATAATTTGTGCTTACAATAAACCCATTTGATATGGCAACATTTGTTTTCTTAATAAATTTGCCTTGATCAAAGTCTAAAACATTTACATTCTTTAAAACTATCATAGACGTATCATTCGATTGTTTAGCAAATGCATGCAATTTTTTTAGACTGAAACCCAAACACATTAGAATCCCTAATGCCAGCTTTAATACTTTCGTTTTCATCTATTTAAGTTTAGATTGAATACGCAGCGGCATCCACCAGCTGCGTTTCATAATTAACTATTAAAAAATTTTATGTCTAATAATTCAATCCTGGTATAGGGGACTCCTCAATGATCTTATCTAGCATGTGCTTCAGGTATTCAAGATGTATCCTTGTATCCTTATCTTTTGTAATAGCGATGCCCGAAGCGATGTCCCTTCTCAACTCTCGGAGATGCGCATATGCTAAAGCTTTGACATTTGAATAAAGGAGCACGTCTGTCGGCGTTACGGCTGCTATGATATTATCTTGAGATCCTTGAAGCGCAAACCTTTTATTATACATCGTGATGATACTCCCTACATACATCTTCTGTAGCGTCTTACGATATTCGTCGGCGGGAGCCCCGGTTGTTAATTCCGTAAATACACCTCTCTTAAGATCGCTGAGCCATTGTTCAGGTGAATATGCACCTTTTCCATAATCTCTTTGATTAATGATCATCCTATATAACCTACTTTGAGAAGTTGCTGCAGCTATAGCGTTCTGTTGTAACCTTTGAACCGAATTACCACTATAGCCCGGTTCAATTTTACTAAGAATGTTTTTATCAAGTAACCATTTTGGTGTTTTAAACAGCTGTTCATTTAAGAACTTAATTGCCTCCTTCTGCTTTGCCAAGCTTACAGGTTTATAAACCGCTCCAGACTGATCTGATAGTTTTTCGGTAACCATTACACCTCCTAAGTTTTTTATTACATGATCTACATATCGCCCCAGCTGCCCTACCGTAGCCCTATACATCGTATTCAATTGTGTATAATCCTCTCCTTCCTCACGCGTCCATTGAACAAGGTTTGGCACAATGCGCTTAAGGTTTTTTATTCCGTACAAACTCGCCTTTATTGCATCATCCCCAAGATCTTCAGATTGTGATCTGGGATCATAATCCCTTCCCTCACCCCCAAACCAAAGGCGTTTGTTATTGGCCAGACTATCTCTGGTCATGATATTGAGCAGCTTGCGTTCTGCATCGGCATCTTTGGCCTCTGGAATTGGACGGTAGCCCCATCTGATGGCCCATTTATCATAATCATTAATACGTGGAAAAAGTCCTTTCTCCGAGATGCCGTCTTCCGGTTGCGCTACATAGTTAAACCGGGCATAATCCATAATCGACGGGGTATGTCCATGTGCCTCTACCCATGCCTTGTCCCTCAATTTTTCAACTGGAACTGTGCTACTTGCCCCCATATTATGTCTCAGACCAAGCGTGTGCCCAACTTCGTGGGAAGAAACAAAGCGGATCAGCTGCCCCATAAGTTCATCATCGAATTTATTCTTACGTGCACGCGGATCTACAGCTCCCGCCTGGATCATATACCAATTGTGCACCAATGTCATTACATTATGGTACCACCCGATATGGCTTTCAAGGATCTCGCCGGTTCTGGGATCGGATACATTTGGTCCGTATGCATTGGCGGTGGAAGAGGCAAAATAACGAATGACAGAAAACCTAGAATCTTCCAGGCTCATTGTAGAATCGCTCTCAGGCCATTCCTTACCAATGATTGCATTTTTAAAACCTGCTTCCTCGAAAGCCTTTTGCCAATCATTGATTCCAGCAATCAGGTATGGACGCCATTTCTTTGGCGTAGCCGGATCGATGTAGTAAACAATTTGCTTTTTTGGTTCAACCAGCTCGCCTTTCTTAAATTTGGCCAAATCTTCATCCTTAACCTCAAGCCTCCATCTGTTCACAAAATCCTCTGTTTCCACTGACTGTTGATCATCTGAAAACTTGTCGTAATTACCTGCGAAGTACCCTACCCTTGGATCATAGAAGCGTTTGGACATGGGCTTCTCAGGCAGTAATAAAAATGAGCTATTAAATTCCAGGGTAACTGCTCCTGCGATTTTAATGGCAGGAAGGTTGCCTGCTACCGCATTGTAGGTTCGCATGGTTCTTATTTCCGTGTTCAGTGGAAATGTTTTAACACTTTTTACATATGACCGATCAAGCGCTGGAGTAGCCAGGCCATAGCTTTTTTTACTTTCAGGGTTTAAGGTTAAAAGAGGACTTTCACTTAACAGAAAATCCGTCACATCGATCAGCAATGAAGTAGAGTCCTTTCCCAATGCTTTGATCGGGAAAGCGGCCAAAATCGGATTAATATTTGAACTGGCTACTGCTTTGGAGATCATTTCTGTTGAATCGGAAACATTAATAAGTGCCGATACTCTAAGAAAAAGTCTGTTATCCGGACCCTGTTCCCAATAGATCATCCGCCTGCCTGCTTCTTCCCCGCCAAAATTTCCAGCTCCTGGTGTTGAACCACTTAAACGCGTTACGACTAGAATATCCTTTTTAAGTATTTTCTTAGGAACTTCAAAATAGTATCTATCAACCACTTTGTGCACGATCATCAGTCCCTGTTGACTAATTGCCTTGCTGGTAATTACGTCCTTGTAGGGCTTAAGTGCATTTTTCACGCTATCCGCTTTTGGCCTCGGTAAAGCTGAACCCACGGTAGCAACCGGCTTAGCTTTAGGTTTCTTTTTCAACACACTACATGATGGTGTAATCGCTGCGAAAAAGCAAAGGGAAACCATCCCCAAAATAACCTGTTTGGGGTTTAGGTTTAGAAATTTATGAAATGTCATTATTTTGAGTATCCTGTAGTTGGTGTTAGATTTGGGTTAGTATCAAGTATTGATAATGGAATAGGATAAAGTTTTGCAGCTGGTCTCCAGCCAGGTTTTATAGCAGGTAAAACCACATCAGCCTGTCCAGTCCTTTTTAGGTTAAACCATCTGAAGGCCTGCTCACAGAAAAATTCCTTTCTGTTTTCCAAAGCAATCTCTTCCAATAACAAAGTCGGATCGGTGGTTGTGATCGCAGTCAGGCCAGCCCTTAATCTGGTTACGTTCAAATCACTTAAAGCACCACTGATATTCGTATTCAACCTTGCCCTTGCCTCGGCACGAATCAGATATTGTTCAGCCAAACGTAGGATAATTTGCGACTCGGTAACATTTGCTGTTACAGCTTGGGCATTCGTTCGGTATTTGAACTTGAAGGGAACGACATATGGTGCACCTGCGATAGTCAAATCGCTCATCCAAAGTGTACGTCTTCTGTCGGTCGCACCGAACAAGCTTAGGAAAGATGGACGTAAATCGTAATTAAGCGAAGCAATATTATTTGCGGCCGGGATGAATGATGCTCCCTCTGTAGTGACCTGTGTGGTTGCCGACACCGATTGTGGCAGTTGCCAAATACTTTCTGAGCTATTTTTTACAAATAAAGCTGTACCCATCGTTGCCGTAGGTGTCATACTAAAAAGACCGGTTTGCTGTATCACCTCGCTAGCATTGGTTTCTGCCAATTGATAGTTGCCGGTAAAAAGATAAACCCTGGCCAAAAGTGCAGCTGCTGTAAATCTGTTTACGCCATTTCTATTTCCGGTGGTAAAAGAATAATCGGAGAGCAGGTTAGCTTTTGCATCAATAAGATCGGACGTAATGGATCCATATATCTCAGATATGGCAGCTTTTGGCAAAAAAGCAGTGATGTTAGCGTCAGTTTGCAGCACCAACGGCACTTCACCGTGAAAGTTCACCAAGATAAAATAGCAATAGGCCCGCATTAATTTTGCCTCGGCAATCAATTGCTTACTTACTCTTTCAGAAGTACCCTTATTATTGGTAAGACCTTCTATAATTGCATTCGCCCTGTAAATAACCTGGTAAAAATCCGTAAAAGCCTCTGCAGACGAAGTTATTGTGGTATAAGAATTTGCGTTATATTCCATTATATTCGTACTTGCAGCCAGATAGCGAAGATCATCGGCCATTAACGAAGTGTATATTGGCAACCCCACAGTTTGCGTATTTATACCTGTAAGCTGCGCATACATCCCTGAAAGGGCAGCCATGGCAGTTCTATCCTGAGTAAAAACAGCTGCTGATGGTGTTTCGTTTAAAGGTGTATTAATTTCGATCATCTTTTCGCAACCAAAAAGGACCACGGTAACCAAGCCAAGAAGGTACCTGATATATATTTTAATTTTCATGTCTTTAGATCTAAAAAGTTAATTGTAAACCGGCAGTTATCGTTCGCAATGGAGGTGTCCCGATACCTTGTGATTCTGGATCATAACCATCATAATTTGTGATGGTGAACAAATTTTGTCCTTGCAGGTATATTCTTAAGTTCTGCGCTTTTACATGTGAAAGCACTTTTGTTGGCAAACTATAAGAAAGGCTTGCATTCTTCATTCGGATAAAGGATGCATCCACGATATTGGCATCGGAACCTGAATAATTAAGGAAAGCTAAATTTGCTTCTCTTCCGTTTACTGTCCTGGCGCTTTCTGTTATCAATTTATCTGGAGATCCCAGGGCGAGATAACCGTTCATTACGCTTGCCGCTGCATTATAAGGCATTCCTGGAGGGTAAAAAGTGGAGGCAAACAAATTTTTAGCTCTTTGCTTTACAAACTGGAAGGTAAAATCTAAATTAAAATTTTTGTAGGTTATCGAATTGGTGATTCCTCCAAAGAATTTAGGATAAAGCGTGCCATTGTAGTACCTATCACCACGTCGCGTATCCAAAAAGCCAGAGGAAACAAATCCGTCACCATTCAAATCAGCGAAAGAAGGCAGCCCAGTTGCTGGATCAATCCCTGCATACTGTAGGGTATATGACGAACTTAACGGTCTGCCTACCACATACCGTGTTACATAACTTGTTCTTTCTATGTCAGGATATGCTACAAGTTTGTTGCTGTTCTTCGAAATATTAAAAGATGAGGTCCATGTAAGGGTATTATTTTTAATATTGGTACTGGTTATCGAAAGTTCTATCCCACTATTTTGAACCAATGCCGGAAAATTTGCCTGGTATCCGGGAAAGCCCGTCTGCACACTAACAGGAAATAAAAGCAACTGGTTTGATGTCCTGTTTCGATATACGGAAGCAGACAATGAAAGTTTATCCTGGAAAAAGGCCAGTTCCAGACCAAATTCCAATTTTTCTGTTTCTTCCCATTTGTAATCATTATTGGCAAGTCTTGAAGGCTGTAGCGACGATATACCATTATATACATAAGGAGAAGTGGCATAACTATCATAATATTGGTAATTGCCAATTTCATCATTTCCCACAACACCGTAGCTCGCTCTCAATTTACCAAAGCTGAACCAGCTAAATTTATCTTTAAGGAAGCTTTCATCAGAAAAAATCCATGCGGCGCCTACAGAACCGAAGTTGCCAAATCTGTTGTTCGGTCCAAATCGTGATGATCCATCACGACGGAATGAAATGTTAGCGATATATCTGTTAAGTAAATTGTAATTGATACGTCCAAAAACCGACGCATATTTGAAATCCGTTGACCCGCTTGTAACAGTTCGCGTAGCAGCAGAGGCTACATTCGAAAGAAAGTCATCTGAAGGAAAGTCGGTTGCATTTAAGTTATATGGCACTTTAGATTGCCTATATTGCCATGAGCCTCCAGCTAAAACTTCTAAAGTTCCTTTCCAAACCTGGCTTTTGTAGGTCAATTGTGGCTCAAAAATATAGTTATTGGTAAACGCATAGGATTCCATAACCGAACCAGTAGTTCGGGGAGCAGCACCTGCTACTGCACTTAGTGAGCTTAATGGACGAACAGCTGTAGTTCTCATATCCGTCTTGCTATATCCAATGGACGACTTCACATCCAACCCTTTCAATATATTATATTTAAGATTGAGATTGGTTAGAAAATTACTACCCCTCGCATCGTTGGTCTGTAACAAGAAACCTAAAGGATTATTAAATCCAGATGCCCAGTATAGCGAACCGTCAGGATTGTAAAGCGGATAATGAGGAGGGAGGTTATAGGCATAATTACCGAGTTCGGTTATGGTAATATCATTTTTATCGGCCGAAAACATCGAGGATACCGACATTACGAAACGCTGGTCTGAAGAGGAGTGGTTAAAATTAAAATGCGCTCCACCACGTTGGTAAGATTGCGCCCCAGGATAAATATTAGTTTCCTTATGGAAAGTTCCACTTAGATAAAAATTAGTCCTTACATCGCCACCAGATATGTTGGACGTCACATCATAGGTATGGGCAGTATTTCCCATTAAAAGTTTTGGAAAATTTGTGTAGCCATTTGGATCCCATGTCATATCTACACCTTGAACTGCGGTCGGATTATTTTCATAGGCCTTTTTTCTAATCGCAAGATATTGTTCTGTGTTAAGTAAATCGATGAAATTTGCAACTTTAGACATACCTGTATTGGCATTGACAGAAAACTGTGTTTTGCCGGCACGCCCTTTTTTTGTAGTAATTAGCACTACTCCATTTGCTCCACGAGAACCGTAAATAGCTGTTGCATCTGCATCTTTTAAAATTTCTATGCTTTCTATATCTGATGGATTAATAAGATTCATAGGGCTCGTTTGACCTTCGGCAGAAAGTGCCGCCGTACCGCTAACCGCACCGCTCACAGGTTCTGAAAGAAAAGGTACACCATCAATTACATAAAATGGACGATTGCTTTTTTCGAAGGAATTTACACCTCTGATCTGGACATTGATGCCCGCTCCCGGAAGCCCGCCAGTTTGTGTTATAGCTACTCCAGGCATTCTTCCCTGTAATGCCTGCAAAGCATTGGTAACGGGTTGCTTTTCAATATCTTTAGCATTTATTCCAACTTGTGATCCTGTAGAAAACCTTTTTGTGGTGGTACCATACCCGATGATCATGACCTCATCCAATTTTGCAGGATCGAGCTCCATGTTCACGTCCAACTTTGGCTTTGCCAAAATCTCTCTTGTTTTATAACCGATGTAGCTAAATATCAATGTGGAATTTTCATCGCTTGCACGTAAAAAATAACGACCATCCGCAGCAGTAATTACTGCCTTATTTGTTCCCTTTATCTTCACCATTACGCCAGGAAGAGGATTCCCCCTTTCATCGAATACTGTTCCTACAACATCAACACTCTGGAAATAGTCTATAATATTATCGACAATAGACCTTTCCTCTATTATTATTGTTCTGTCTGAAATGGCATAGGTAAAAATTTGATTGGCAAAACAAATTCTTAGTGCTTCCTGCAGACTAACTTCCTTTATATCTATCGTCACCGGTTTCGCCTTTGCCATGAGTTTCATGTTAAAAACGAAATCATATCCACTCTGTTCACGAAGCGATTGAAAAACCGATTCAAGAGTGGCATCACGTTTATTAAGCGTGATTTTCTGTGCTAATGACGAGGCCGAAACCTGCATCATCACGCCAAACATCAGGATGGTAACTAAACGCATAGTTCGACGGATTAATCGGACATACCTCTGAAGGCTATCCCTTTTGATAGTAAAAATTTTGTACATTTGTTCGGTTTAAGTTGAAAGATTCTCAATAGTTTCAAAACTTAAAATCAAATTTAGCCAGGGGTGTCTCACCACGCCTGGTTTTTTTATTTTAAGCTATATTTACACGGCAATTAGTTGCTTACAATGACCCTCCTTCCTTCCAGCTTAAAATGAACATCACCAGTTCTCTGAATTAAATTTAATATTGAAGAAATATTTTTCTCGCGTGAAATCCAACCACCCAGCTTTACGTTTTCGGGAGCAGAATCCTTATAGATGATCTCAACATCGTACCACCTCGAAATCTTTCGCATCGTGGTCCGGAAATCATCGTTCTTTAGGTTAAAATCTCCTGTTTTCCAGTCGATATAATCTGAGGTGTTGACGGATTTTACCCTTATCACTTTATCATCGCTTATACCCTGCTGACCTGGCCGAAGCATAGTCTTATCGTTCAATAGTACGCTCCCTTCTAGTAAAGTAGTGCTGGTAACAAGTTCATCGCCATAAGCATTTACATTGAAATGTGTGCCCAGAACCCTAACTTCCTGCCTACCAGTACTGACGATAAATGGCATTGCCTTTCCTCCATTATAGGATTGTTTGCTCACCTCGAAATAGGCCTCCCCCTCCAATTTCACCTTACGAATTCCAGCATGTAGAAATGAGGTGGGATAGGTAAGAGATGATGACGCGTTCAACCAAACCAGGGTACTATCTGGAAGAAGGATTTTAAACTTCCCTCCCCTTGGGGTGCTAATTGTATTATAATCTAAACCTGGTCCCGTAGCAGTCTGTTCTAATGCTTGATAAACAACTTGCCCGTCTTCACCTGCTGATATCCTTACACCGTCCTGGATAATTTCTCTCTGCCTATCAAGTTGGCTAAGATCAATTTGTGCACCACTTGCAAGTTTGAGAATTGCCTTATCAGTTCCCGGCCTAAGGTCACTTGAACCCGCGGCAATTTCTATTACTGAAATAGCTTTCCTATTTCCAAAATATAGATACATGGTTAATCCCGAGATTAGAAGTATTGCAGCTGCAACAGAAATTCTCTTATATAGTTTTCTATATATCGTAGCTTGCCTAGGGACGTTAATATGTTTGGAGTGAATAGCAGAAAGAATACGCGCCAAACTGTCCTCCTCACCCGGCACCGGGGGCTCCTCTCCTGCCATAAACTCGGCTACCATAGCATGGAGTTCGATATCCGATTGTGCTGCTAGCTCGGGAAAAAGCTGCCTAATTTCTTCCGCAGACATTTCATTTCGCAGGAATTTTAGATATAATGTCCGTAAATTCTGATCTTTTGCTTTCAATTTCTTTTCTTTTCATAAACAATACGTTTGAAAAAGATATATCCTCTATATGAATTGAAAAAAAAGTGACTTTTTATGATTTATTTTCCAAAAGACTTAAAACAAGCAACACAAATCCAGATTTTGAAAGAAAAAAAACCTGCTTTATAGATTTCGTAGCCTTTACAATATGATTACTTATGGTAGAAGTCGATATTCCTAGCTCTTGGCTGACCTCTTCATAAGACTTTCCCTCAATTTTACAAAGCTTAAAGACCAATTTTTGCTGGGAGGGCAAATTTTCTATAGCCCTATTAAGTATTTCCTTACTTTCTTTGTAAAAAAGTTGCTCCTCTATGGGGTTATATAATTGTGCACTGGCAGAAACGATTTCTTCTTGGAGCCGATTTTCCCTTGCGGCCTTTCTGTAGAAATCGCTTACCGTATGATTTGCCATTGTTAACAGATAATACAAAAATGGTTTTTCAATATCAATAATCGCCCTTTTATCCCAAATCTTAACAAAAACATCTTGGGTAAGCTCTTCAGCCAGAGGCACATGTTTAACCATGATTACCAGTTTGCGAAAAACTGGTTTACTATAATGGTGATACAATTCATCAAATGCATGCGCATCCCCTAAACGAAGGGCATTAAGTAGCCTTGATTCATCATTAATCTTATCCATCTTAGCGTACGGTGTAGTTAGCTGCTTCAAAATAAAAATAAAACCAACACCAATACGACTATTATGCTGGTTCTAATTCGTGATATAAAATCAAATATACCATTTGGGATGAATATATAACAGTTTTTCAAACAGGTGGTTCATAGGATCAAATCCAATAAAAATATAAAGGCTATTTTAGTAGCCCAAGAATTGTATCAGGGAATCCAGTATATTATCGATGTGGTCTTCATGCCATAGATTCCGCGTATTTATAGGCGCCAGGGGCATAATGACCAGACATTCTGGAACGTTATAAAGTCTAGGCTGTTTCCCTACTGTTGACGGTTTCTCTGCCCCCAATTTTACCACGTTGAAATACCGGGTCTGCTGGTTGATCTTGACTCCAATAAACTTGAGTTCCTTAAGGATCAGCGCCAGTTCCTCAAGCGACCCTAACATGGAAACATCCCTATAAAAACAGTTGATCCTTTCCTTGTTCAATATCTTCCGTGCCACCTCGCCAATCGACCTGCAGCAGCTCACCGGCACTAGCTTTTCCAGCCAGTTCAGCGTCGCATAGGATACCCTGATTGTGACCATGTTCACCTACAGTTTCTCTTTATTTGTTACAGTATTCCTTGCCATTTTCTTTTGTGTAAAAAACATCTTGCTGCCGAATTCTACACTATGAGTACATAATCCCCACTTGGCATTTTTGAAACGTACACTTAACATTTTCGCTTCAAGGCAGTTTTTTTATCACACTGATTTCGAAGGAAGCAGCTACTCCTTTAGTTGGTCATTAAGGCTAGCCTCTACTTATTAGTTTTTCCGATTTAAGTTAGCATCAAACCATTAGCGCAACCTAGTCTAATTTTTTTAACCTCGATAACGCCTCTAAAAAATAGTAATCAGCATAAACTAATGGCACGTCAATTTCGTTACTACCAGGCAAATTCCCTACACTATGCATTAATAGAAAATCATTGTTTGTATTTGGCTTTGCTCGATATGCATTGCTGCTTAAGCTGCTTATAATTTTTTTGGCAACGCTGAGGTAGCGCAGTCTTTCTTTTCCTTTTACATAACCAGATAATTCTATTAAAGCCGAACTTACAATTGCAGCAGCCGAAGCATCTCTAGGTTGAACTTTAAATTTATCAGGATGATATGCCCAGTCCGGTACGTAACCAACCTGCCCCGCATTAAAGTCCCAATACGGAATCTGATCTTTTGGTAGATTGGGATGATTAATGTAAAAGTCTGCCAGATTTTTCGCTGTTGTTAGATACTTAGGATCTTTCGTTTCGCGATACATCACCGTAAAACCATAAATCCCCCATGCCTGCCCCCTTGCCCAGGTCGAATTGTCCGAAAACCCTTGCGCAGTTTGTTGGTGCAGTGCATTCCCATTATTTTTATCATAGTTAACTACGTGATAAACACTGAAGTCCTCACGGATATGATTTTTTCTTGTTTTCTCGGCATGACTAAGCGCTACGTTTTTATAGACATCATCACCCGTTACTTTTGAAGCAAAAAACAAAAGTTCCAAATTCATCATGTTGTCTATAATTACCGGATACTCCCAGTCGTTCTTTTTTCCAATGGATTTTCGGGTATTCCATGACTTGATTACCCCTACCTTTGGATCAAATCTCTTGATCGCCGATTTAGCTGATTGTATCAGAATATCCTTGTAAACAGCATTCTTGGTTAAACGATAACCATTTCCATAGCTACAGTACATCATAAATCCAATATCGTGGTGGCTGGTCAGAAATTGATTGTCCTTTAAGGCATCCGTCCATTTTTCGGCAGCTAGTTTCCACTTTTGTTCTTTTGTTTGTTCATACATGTACCAAAGATTGCCTGCCCAAAATCCAGATGTCCAATCGTCTATAGCCACACATTTAAAGCGCCCGTCAGCATAAGATGTTCTTGGGAAACAGGTCAAGTCTGTCGCTTTTGTAAGCATCGCAGAGTAATGTGCTGCCGCAACTTTGAAGTTTTCATTCACCAGCTTACTTTCCTCCCTTACGCTAATGTTCGAAAGACATATTATGCCAATACAGATACTGGCGAGCATGATACTAATGTTTTTAAATTTAATCATATTCTTCGTTTAAACTTTCAATAAATTAGGGGTACACTAAAATTTGGCGACTGACTTTGGCTCGCCAACTGTTTTATGTCCTCTACCAGAAACATCCATCCATTCGCCAGCACCTAACCTAATTGATTTTTTAAGTGGATACGAAAAAGTAACTTCAACCGTTTGGTCACCTAAATTGCCGATTGTTAAATAACCTTTTCTTTCAACGAGATTGATCGTGGTTGGTGATGATGTACTAAATGTTGTATATGCATCGCTAAATTCACTCATGTTCCAACCAGCGACACATAGTGATTGTTGGTCCTTATTTTTTCGTACAACCAGGCCATTTGATTTAAAAGTCGTCTTCCCCATCAAACTTGATTTAAAAGTAAGCTCTAGTTGCTGTTTTCCTTTTACCACATATACTTCAGCATCAACTTTCGCGCTGCTGATCAATTGACCCCAGGCGGCTTTGTTATTCATTTTAATCTCTTCAAATGCCGCAGTAGGCTGCTCACCTTTGAAGGGCAATAATAGGGTAGCAAAGGTTGCGGGTGCCATTTGTTGCTTTCTAAACCTTGCCGTAGGAATCGCGCGTTGTTCAATGGGCATCCAACCCAAGAGCGGCTCTTTTTGGCCCTGCACAATTTCTGCTTTAAGGTTTTGCCTGTTTAATGGATAGAGTGCAATTTGTATACTATCTTTTCTTTCGCTTACAATTGCCTGCGTAACGTTATCGAGTTTTGCAGCTGGTGCATCAATGTGAAAATGCGCGTCAAAAGTGTGTTTGCCAGTTCCGTCCAGCTCATCAACCACAACCACATACTCTGGTTTTAAATAAATCACTTTTCTGGTATGTTTTACAGTAGTATCCCGATCACCCTTCCATTGTTGTGGCCTGTATGTTTTGGTTGGGTCGTAAATATTCGTTTCATACCCAGCATCGTAGGTTGCCGACACAAAATCAACAAAGGGAGAAGTACTCCATGGATTACCAGTAGGAAGATATTTTTCTGGTGCCTTTTTTTCTCGATTCTGCCATTTACCATCAACAATAATGGTATTATGTGAAGGCGTATTGATCGAAAACCGTCTCCAATCTGACTGGTCGTACGGATACTTTCCAGGATCAAATAGCAATGTTTTCCCATAAGCACGAAGTACAACTTGTAGCATATCTTGCTCGGCGTGACCAATCCCTTCTGGCCCGCCCCTGAAAAACAAAAATAAGTCATTAGGTTTCCATCCACTTCGCATCGTATAAAAACCTGCATAAGGCAATTCCGTCGAGGTTGGAGGAGCGATTCCCTTTTTTCCTCCAGAGGCAGCCCATAACAACAATGGATCTTCGCCTAAATCTAATCCTCTTTTAGAAAGTTTTCGAACATCCTTTGGACTTGAATCATTAGTGGCTACAAATCCTCCACTTTGGTCCATAATCAACACAGGAGCTCTGTACATATCTTTAAGCCTGCTGAGAAATCCATCCGGCAATTTGATATTGTTCATAGCGGCCACATCATAAAAACCATGATATGGCGCAACAACTCCATAATGATATCCTGGTGATAACTCAGCTTGTAAACCATCTGGGGGCACAACCCGATCTATTTCCCTTTTGAAACGTTTTATTGCCAATTCACGCCAAGCTGCCGAAGCCTTAAACTCGGGGAAAATAGAGCCGATCACAAATAAGCCATAACTCTCGGTAGTAACATGGTTGCCAGTTCTAAGGGTATCTGCATTTACGATTGAAAATAGTCTTTCTCCATGCTGATAAGCCAACGACCCGAACATGGTCTGATCCTCGGCAGAAAATGTAGCCCTATCCTTAACGCTGTAGTAAACATTTGCTAACACGCTCGACCGAATTGCCGTTTCCAAGCCACGCCACAATAGCTCTTTGTTTGTTTTAGAATCAATTGACAATGAGGCCTTCTGATGAAAATCCCACAATAGATTAATTGCTTTGGCGGCATATTTTTCTTCACCTGTTTTACGATAACCATCTGTAAGTTGGTTCAAAAATTTCATTCTTGCTACTACAACCCACGACCATTCCCTGGAAAAATTCGGATCCGTTGATGCTAAAGGATTGTGTGTCCAATTAAAATCTCTGCCCATATTAACCCAATAAGGCACATACGGATGTACACTAATGTTATCGACGATATAGTTGTTACTCAGACTATCCAATAACGGAACGTTTACTGAACTTGAGCTATTCACTCCTTCTACGGCTCCGATAAACCACTTGGTTTTGCTATGAATCCGGCGATAGTTGAGGTATTCCTTTCGCGCTGCCAAATAATCACCTTTAGCTACAGCTTCCTTAACCGTTTCCATCCCTTCAAGCCCGAAATCTAAAGCTTTAAAAAATGCCCGTTCATCGGCTAAAAGGAGCTTTTTGGTCTGGCTGCTCACATTACTAGAGAAGATAACCAAGATGGATAATACAATAAATTTTAAGGTAAACTGTTTCATTTTAGGAGTTATTGATCATATTTAAAAGAGTGACTTAAACGGGTCAGGTTAGAAAAAATTGTTTAGTATCACCCACTAAAACAGTAACGAGGATTGATGTACGTACTGCTTAAATCTTTTTACAGCATGTTATGGCGTTCTCATCAAAGTTGGAAATTTCCAAGCGAAATGGGTAATTGCGGATCCTTTATACCCGCCCATAATTGGCTTAAATGGCGAGGTGAATTGGTTATAATAACTTCCATAGGGATTACTTACGCCTTCAAAGAGATCGAGCGGCCATTGTGTTCCTGATGTGAGTATTTTCTCAGTCATAGGATGCCAAGGCCATTCCTCTTGGTGCTTGGTATAATACAGCAGATAGTCAAGCGCAGTTTTCAATTTTCTGCCTTTTGGCGATGTAAAAGTAAAAATATTGGTCCCCGTGGTGTTTAGCGCTACTTGCGCCGAAGCTGTCATTGCGCTCAATGCAAAATAGGTGTACCAAACGCCGTTCTCTTCTCGAGCTACCTCCAGGGGCATGTGCCCATCTGCTTCAATATGTTTATCAATACGCAATTTCATCCGCTCAACCTGGGCGTCTACATTAGCTTCATCACCCAAGATTACATAGGCACAGGTTACGGCATAAGTTCCCCAATCGCCCCAATTATTCGCATTGGCCTTAATTCCATTTACCACTGGCAGATATTTGTTCTGCACCCAATTTTTAAATGTAAGTTTTTCGGCACTGGTCCAAAAGGTAGTGTTCATGAGCAAATCGGCGGCGACAAGAAAACCGGAGCCCCCGTAAGCTGAAACAAGTGGCGTATCACCAGTGGTGGCAATCGTAGTATTTTGTGATGACCAGGCTTTTAAAAAATAGACCGCCTTGGTTGCGTAGGTACTATCCCCGCTGAGTATATAGGCCAAGGCATTGGTATAGGCGGCGTCTACATCTCCCATGTACGGCGCCTTTGCTGCGTTGTGTCCTGCGGTATTGCTGTAGTATGGTGGCACACTGAAAGAGGTAACAGCATTGTGGGTTCTGTTTGCGTAACTGTTGGCTTTGGTAATTAACTGTTGGTATGCATTATACCATTGCTGCGTCTGACTTGCAATTTTAGCTTTTACATAAGTTATCTGACTAGGGGTGTACATCAGTGAGTATGTCGTAGGCAAACTCTGGGTGGTATAATTTGTTGTAGCGTTAAGGTCTTTTGTTGATAAATCTGCCGTCGCTTCGTTAGCATTTACATTGTTCAGCTCCTCTTTGCAGCTCGCAATCATGCCAAAGGCGAGCAAAAAGATTAATAAATGTCTTGAATTTTTCATTGATTTAATTTGGTTAGGTTAGTTTTCTACTACAATTTTCATTTTGATAGCCGCTTTTCCTCCAGTTATACCTTCACCGGTAAACTTTACCGTATAAATCCCTGGTTGCTGATAGCTATGTTGAACTTCTTTATCTATTTTTTCCAGACTAGTACCGTCGCCATAATCAATGGTTACCCCACCTTTTGTTTGCACAAGTCTGCTCCAGATCAAAACCGGCATACCCGGCTTTATCCCTCTAACGGGGGTATGGTAGGCCCAGCCATAAGCTACATCCTTATTATCCGGCGAGTCAAAAACCCTGACTTGAAAATAATCTCTGTCTTCTGCACCGTGTTTACACTTCACAATCAATTCTTCGGTATATAAACCTGGGGTTTTATAGCTCACCGTAGCTTTAGCTGTATTAACCAAGCGCCCATCACTCAGTTTCCAAGTGTAACTTGCAATTTCATGGCCTTTTCTAACAATACTTCTGGAGGCATCAATTTCTAGTTGCTGTTTTGGCAGTAGATGTGCATAACCTCCCGCAATTGCTAAAACCGTATCTGGATAATCTCTTAAATAAGCGGCAACGAGATATGGAAACGTGCTAACTGCATTTCCCTCGTATTCGAAATTCACATGCAAGTGGGGATCCCTGAACTGGGCATTGGGCTTTTTGTAGGTATTTCCCGTCTTCGCCATTACTTGTCCAGTAGCAACCTTTGCATCAGGCACAATTGCTCCCTTAACATGTTCTGTATTCACATGGGCATAACGTGAAATAAAATTGTCATTATGTTTTAAGATAATTGCATTGCTCAGACCATCACCATGGGGCAAAGGCGATTCGGTAATTGTACCTTCCAGCACTGCACGTACATCTAAACGGTTGGGTAACACGCCAAAATCTTCTCCCCTATGGTAATAAAGTGAGTTGTAAGGCACAACAGATCCCCAGGTATTGTTATAAATGCCTGATCTCCACCGATAATTTGCTATCGGAAATTTCAAATCAGGCGAGCCCCAAGTTGCTTCCTCTTTAGCTATTGCAACCCTCACCTCTTTCTTCATGTTTGTAATCTGTTGAAAATTCGCTTTTTCTGCCCAGGTGCGAGTATTTTCTATATATAATTGCAATCCCTGATGTATTACCGGAAGCTGATATGGACGTTGCAACAAAACGATTGTTTCACCATTCAAAACTATCACTACCCTAAGCCCAACAATCGTTTTCCGCTCCGCCATCTCTGGCAGTTTATACCATAGGTTATCCTCTAAAAGATGTTCTACATTTTTTACGGTAATTTGATGCTTCTTTTTAGCGGGATCGTTAGGCAAACTGAATGTCTTGGTCTTCCCAAGATTAAGATTTAGGTACAATGGCCATTCTGCTTTTGCAGATCCAACTGTTAAAAAGATAACGGAGAAAAGGATGATGGTTTTTATGTTCATTGCTTTGGAAGTGAGTCTGCTTTTTACTGATGAAAACTATTGGCAAGTACATTCCCATAGATTTCTGCCACCGACTTAAGGTGTAACAGTTATGGTTAGCTCTCTAATAACTTTTTTATTGTCAAATCGATTAGCATTTGCCGCCTCGAAAGTGACGGTGTACACGCCAGTCGCAAAAAAAACGTATTTGTAATTATCCATTTGCGCGTCGATAAAAGCTTTTATCGGGGCTGGGGAAGATTTTAGTCCACCTGGCTCAATGGGTTTAGCAATTGCCCAACCTTCAGCATAGGCCAAGCTGCCTTTTGGATCAAAAAGTATCCTACCATCGGCCAATGCACTCCATCCTACACCAGCAGGATTGCCGACAAAGTTTACAAATTTATAATCGGCCGTTGCCTGTACCAACACATTGGTAGTGGTTCCCGCAAGGGCATTATTAATGCTGAGGTTATTGATCCACCAGTTGCGCATGGTATTCGTAGTGTTAGCCTGACCTACATATTTAAATGCGATGTATAAAGGTTTTCCACTTTGTGTGAGGTCACTGATACTTTTCACACCTGATGAAACCAGTGTAGTGTTCGTACCAAATGTGAACCGGCTCGATACATCGATCCAGGTTGCTGCCTTTACATCTGCTTCCGTATATTTCCCATTAAAATCGGTTGAGACTTGTACAGAAATCTGATTTGGCTGCGACCCAAAACGGGTTTGTGAAGCAAATGACAGCAATAGGTCACCTTTTTCGCCTGAGTTAAAAGTAATCACATCGGCGTTTCCTGTGAAATTGAATGTTACGGTGTCTCCAGCTTTATAGGTAGCAGACTTAGTGCTTGCCTCGAAATCGGGGGACGCAATATCCATCGATTTATCGCATGAGCTGAAAAACAGTACAACTAGCGATAGTAAATAAATTAAATTCTTCATTTATATTGTCTTTATATTAAAACTACCATCCTGCATTTTGAGTAAGCGCCCTATTCAGGCCCAATTCTCTGGTAGGAATTGGAAAAAGCACATTTTTTTGGGTTACGCTTTGAAAAGCAAGTGCATAAAATGCATTCGCCGGCAAAGTTGGAATTACAGCTTTCATTTCCGGAACGAAATTGCCCCATCGGATCAGATCATATTTCCTCAAGCTTTCGAAGCAAAGCTCGCGAGAACGTTCGTCCTGAATTGTCTTTTGAAATACAATGGGGTCTGTAATCCGGCTTCCTCCAATAAACTGCGTTGCATTGGCTCTGCCCCTAACAAGATTTAGCGCATCATGGGCGGCGGCGGTTGGTCCATTAACCTGGTTTTCTGCTTCGGCAAACATTAACAGCACATCCGAGTACCTGATTACAGGATAATTGATCGGAGTACCCAACCTATGCCTAGGTAACACAACTTCCAATTCTCTCCTAAATTTTCCACAATTTCGTTCTGAGATCACTGGTCTCGCCAATCTTGTTCCGTTGGTTTCATATGTAAATGGTGCAATGGCCCAATCACGGCGTAAATCGTTGGCCTGATATAAGTTGTATAGCTTCGGTGTAGTCCTAATGAAGCCATATGCAAAACCTACTACATCCTCATTGGTTGTAAAAATGCCGTTAACATTACCTACTCTACCCACTGCATGAAATGCATCGGAAAGATTTCCCCAGAATTCAACTTCAAAAATGCTTTCTGCGACGTCATATTTGTCAGAAGAATAGTTCTTAAACACCTCCTCATAGGAAGGATTCAGTCTATGCCCCTCTGCTGGGTCCATCACCTTTAGCGCATAAGCTCTTGCGTCTGCATATTTGGAGACATCGCGAATTGGGTAACCTGCCCAATGTAAATATACCCGTGCTAAAAGAGCCCTAACTGCTGATCTATTGGCACGGCCGCCATACCCAAGTTCTGTTGCAGATTTAACTATATTTTCCGCCGCCTTTAGGTCGCTAGTAATTTTTTCGTAAACAGTGGCCGCCGCTGTTCTTGGCACTGAATTTCCTTCTGCAGATGTGGTAGGAGTTAGTACTAGTGGAACATTTCCAAAATGTGTTACCAATAAAAAGTAATAATAAGATCTTAAAAACAGCGCTTCGCCACGGATTTGCGCCCTCACTTTTTCATCCATTTTTGGGCGATCAATATTGTCCAACAAGATGTTGGCCCTACCAATCCCTGAATATAAACGCTGCCAAAAATTTGCCACAATTACATCAGAAGCACCAAAAATATAAACCTGTGGACCACTTACTTTTGAGGCCACACGGTAATAACCTTCATCTGCTTCCGTTCCCATTTCGGAAATGTAATAGGTCGAATACATATAGCTGTCAGCCAGAATTTCGTAAACCCCTGTTAACGCATTATTGAGCTGGGCTTCCGTATTAAAATAGTTGGTTGAAGTAAGAAAATCTTCTGGTTGTGTGTCCAATATTTTCTCACATGAGGAACTACCCGTTAAGATCAGCGCCAAACCGATGATATAAATTAATTTTTTCATGTCTATAGAGTTGCTTTGAGTCCAAAAACCAATGTTAACGCCCTAGGATATGGCGCATAGTCGAATCCGGGTGTCAACACCGAATATCTAACTGATACTTCGGGATCCATTCCTGAATAATTTGTCCACGTAAAGATGTTTTGAGCAGAGACGTTAAAGCTTAAATTCTTAACTGAGAACTTATTGGTAAAGCTTGTAGGTAAAGTATAACCCAGTTGCACCGTTTTTAGTCGCAGAAACGATCCGTCTTCAATTACTCTAGATGAATAGGTACCTACAGGCGCATTTCCTCCAGCTCTTGGGATATCTGTATCTGGATTAGTTGGTGTCCACCGGTTTAGCACGTTAGCAAACTGGTTTAGGTTTGGTCTTGGCCGTTCCCCTTCGAAAATAATTCTGTTTGCATTGTAGATGCTCCCTCCGTATGACCATTGGAAGAAAACATTGAGATCAAATCCTTTATAGGCAAAATTATTGCTAAAGCCTCCGGTATGTAGTGGAATTGGACTACCAAGTGTGGTCTGATCAAACGCATTTACCTGTCCATCGCCGTTAATATCCCTGAACTTCACATCTCCTGGCTTGATTAAGCCGGTAGCATTTCCATTGTTAGGAATACCGGGCTTTAACGAGTATACGCCAGGTGCAGTTTCATTAAAATCTGATAGCTGATAAAGACCATCCGCAACATAACCATAAAATAACGCTGCTGGTTTACCTACTTGTGCAATGTAAAGCGGCACTTCTTGATAAGCAAATTCCCATCTTAATGGCGTAAGTCGGTTTTGTTGGTTCTCTGCCAAGGACAGGATTTTGTTTTTATTGAACGCAATATTGAAGTTGGTTGTCCAAGTGAAATTTTTTGAACTAATATTAACTGTATTCAGCGTAATTTCTAACCCTTGATTTCTTATTGACCCGATATTATTAAAGACAGTAGAATATCCCGTTGTATATGGCAAATCAGCGTTCAAAAGCAAGTCTACCGTAGTTTTACGGTAAACCTCGGCGGTAAGTTCGACTCTCTTTTTAAACAACGAAAGATCATAACCAATATTAAATTGGCGCGTTGTTTCCCACTTTAGGTTCGCATTGCCCAAATTACCCTGCGTAATCATTGGGAGTGGTGTGCCATTATTGAATGAATAACCTTCTGTGGTATTCATGTTAAAGCTTGGAAGATATGAAAAGTTACCTACCCTGTTGTTTCCAGTTTCTCCATAACTGATTCTAAGCTTGGCATCATCAATGAATCTCATGTTTTTCATAAAAGGCTCTGCGCTCATCCTCCATGACAGTGCCGCCGAAGGGAAATAGCCCCATCTATTTTGTCGCGCGAATTTAGAGGAAGCGTCTGCCCTGAAACTTGCTGTTAAAAAATACTTAGATCTGTAGCTATAATTTGCTCTTCCCAAAAAAGATATCATGGATGAGGAACTTCTTACGGTAGTATTTTCATATGGTGTACCTTCATCAAGTCCGCTGATTCCCAAATCCTCGTTGGGAACATTCATTGCTGCCAAACCATACTGCTCAAATTTGTCGCTTTGCAAGGTAAATCCGCCCAGGACCTCCACGGCATGATGTCGCTTAATGGTTTTTTTATAGGTTAATGTGTTCTCATTCAACCATGTGTTAAATTCCTGATAATTTACCGATCCGTTAACACCAAGGGTGTTATTTGGATTTAGTGAACTCCCTCTTGAAGTCAACGAATTATAAAAAGTTTGATCTCTTCTGGTTTGGGTTTTGACTGACCCTGTGGTCCTAAATTTTAAATTCCGGGTAATGTTATAATCTATAAAAGCATTTGCCAAAAGGTCATTTCTTTTTCCCACCAAATGCGAATTATTGAGGTTAATAACTGGGTTTACACGTATGTCGGCACCAGAAAACTCCTCTGGATCAAAGAGTTCTTCCTCCAAATTACTTCCATTCCCAGTGAGCGGACGGTAGCCCCAAACATTATAAAACACGTTACTGGTGGCAGAACCAGATTCGCCAATGGCAACAGGCTGCCCATATGTGTTGATGCTACTATAGTTTGCATTGATACCTGTACGGAAAGATTTACTAACCGTTTGTTCAAAAGACGCCCTTCCCTGCTTTCTTCCGTAACCAGAATTGATAATTGCACCCTCCTGATCATAAATGGATCCTGAGATTGCATATCTGGTTTCTGAGTCGCCACCACGCCCACCTCTTATCGCAATATTGTGAATTTGAATCGGTGCATTTTGTGAAACTTGTTCTTGCCAGTCAATACCAGCAACATCCTGATAAGACGCTAACGTTTTGCCGCCCGTGAAATAACGTTGCGCAGTAAGTGTAGGGTTAAATTCGTTGTGGTATTTAATAAACTCATACGGAGACAACAAATCCATTTTTTTGATCTGCTGGTTTGTTCCGTATGATCCGTTATAAGTGATAACCGGCGCACCCAACTTTCCCTTTTTAGTTTCGATTACAATTACTCCATTTGCACCGCGAGCGCCATAGATTGCGGTGGCTGAAGCATCTTTCAGCACGTTGATTGATTCGATATCATCTGGATTAAGGATCGCATCTTCGGCTTCCGTTGGAAATCCATCAATCACATACAAAGGAGAATTGTCCTGCGTGAGTGAATTTGCGCCACGAATAACTATATTTTGAATGCTGCCCGGCTGTCCATCACTCGAAGAAACCTGCACCCCGGCAATCCTACCTGCCAATGCTTCGGAGAATGAAGCAACTGGCGCTTTCACCAAATCTTTCACATCCACCTGTCCTACAGAGCCTGTCAAATCTTTTCTATTAACCGTTCCATATCCAACTACCACTACTTGGTTCAACTCGCTAGACGATTCGTTAAGCACGACATTGATTTGCTGTCTATTACTAATGGGAATTTCTCTCGTGTCCATCCCAACATAGGTAAACACCAGTATACCTTTAATATCTAGAACTGAAATTGTGTACTTGCCATCTTTATCAGTGACCGTTTTTACATTGGTTCCCTTTAAACTAATCCCCACCCCTGGTATCGGAGTCTCCTTGCTATCTGTTACGGTACCAGCAACGCGGACGAGCGTATTTTGGGCATAGACGGACACGAAAAACATGAAGCATGCAAGAACTGTCAATATCGATTTAAAATGCAATTTCCCTAAATATCCTTCTAGTGGATAAAGCTTTACATCGCCGCCATCCCTACTAAGATTCAGTAAAAAATTAAAATTAACGCTCATATATATTTGGTTTATTGGTTTGTTTGTTGAAAGTACCGAGGGCTAATGATTGTATTATCTCCGAGAATTTACCCCTTAAAAGGCACTGATTGTTAATAACACCTTATTTCATATACCTGCGCAGAGGGATCACCATTTGTAGCGCTGATTGTAAGCCGTACCATGTTTGTGTGTATCGGCTGGGCAAATTTATGGATACGATGGCGTTGATAATTGCCCTTAACTTCAAGAACTGTTGTCCAATTACCATCAATCCAAACTGATAGGTGATAATCCCTCGGACATTGCGCATCGCGATACAATGGCGAGTAGGCATGATATTCCCTTAAAAGATGACCAGGAAACGTGACTGATACCGTGCTGATAGCCTGTTGAGTATTCCAGTTTAAACCGAGCCATTGTGGAAGCGGCATGTTAGGATCCGACTTCCATAAATTTGTGAATGCGTAAGGTCTTGTTACGCCCGAAATCACGTTTTTTGGACCATAACACGCTTGAGGCGGATCAACTTTAAAGCTTAACGTATGGCCATTTCCAAAACGGCGCATTTTGTCCTTTCCAATCTGATAGGTTCCCAAATGACCGGTTACAATCTTGTCTGCGCACAACCACTCCACATTTTCATTGGCCATCACATCTAGCCTTAGATATTGTCCTACTTCTAAATCGGTTAGTTCGACAGGCCATTCGACCCAGATTTTTTCTCCTACAGGTACAGTAATCTCACCAGTGGCTACTACCGGAAGATCAAGAATGCGATAGTCCCAGATATGAGCGACCTTTACCAATGAAACTTGCAATTGCTGTACTTCCTGACTTAGATTGTTAAGAAAGATAGCTACCGATTGAAGTTCTTTATTCCCAATGGCAATAAGTTGTCCGCGGCGGTTTTTAATTGCCGTTTCTAAATACTGCGGTTGGTCTCTCCAAATTTTCAGCCCATGGTGATGACCCCTGGTTTCTGGTCCGGCGCCATATTCCAAGGCTTCACTGCTAGCAGTAACCTCAGCATTCAGTGCTAAATCTGCTGCATCTTCATTTTTGTAATTTGGCAAGAAGCACCCATCTTTTAACAATTGCTGCTGAACGTCAAATATAAATTGATCCGGTACAATGGTGATTGGCACCCGTTTGGCGATCGATATTGCAGCGGCAGTACCCGCCGCCTGACCTAAAAGTGCGGTTGTAGACATCACCCTTACTGTTCCTAACGCTGCGTGGGTAACACTCACATTCCGCCCTGCCATCATTAAATTATCTACATCCCTTGCGATTAGACAGCGTAATGGAATTCCGTATGGGCCTGCATAACTTTTTACTGCATACTCGCTAAAAGTGTTATAATCCTCGCCACTTGCTGGCTCACTGTGTTTAGCCAATAGCCCCCCTGGTGTGTGCAAGTCGATAAACCAGCCTCCAAAAGCGATTTCATCTTTAAAAACCGTTCTATTCTGTGGATCGTGTTCGGTCATTAAATACTGACCCATGATCCGCCTGCTCTCCCTTTTACCTGGAACCTGCCCTATCCAATCTAACGCATAATTTTTGCAGACTTCCTTCATCTTGGGATCACGGTTTTTCATCCAGTCCCAAACTCCCAAGGCATGCCTGGTAAGTTCGTGTCTAATCTCTTCGTTTTGATGAATAGTGTGGTAAGGTACTCCGATCTCTATCCACCAATATCCTCCTCTTTCTTCTTTAGGAGGCCTGCCGTCCCTGTAGAAGAAACTTGCATCTTCATATTTCATTGCCCAATCGGGTGCGGTGTACGGTACTTCGAAATCCATTTTTTTCGTTTTAAAATGAATTGAGTTGCCCATCACGTCACCGCTGGCCTTATCTGGAGCGTGTGGTTCGTTAAATTCCGCCTTTCCTTCGCTTCCCATCCGCCAGTCACACCCTGCTTTATCAGCAACGAGGCCATCTCCAGTACAATCTATATAAACCTCAGCTTCAAGGGTAGTTAAAAGTTCCGCATTTTGCGTAGCCACTATGATCGATTTGATTTTGCGCTGATCCATTGCCAAATCAACAAAATCTGTATTTAATAGCACGGTTAGGTTATCAGTAGATTGGGCAAGATCATATTGGGTCATGTCCCAAATAGAATTTGTCCAGCCATTCTCGAAAATCTCCTCATGGTTTACGGCACGTTCCTCAATTAATAATTCGGAAATGATTCCTGTTTCTCTGGCATAAGCATGAAAAGCTGCCGCTCCATGTGGGGTTACCCTAACTTCTGAAGAACTGTTTCCCCCTAGTATTGGTCGGTTATGCACCAAACAAGTTTTCATTCCTTGTCTTGCAGCCGCGACAGCTGCGCAAAAACCCGCCAATCCACCTCCCACTACTACTACTTGATAATTTTGTGTCTGCTTTAACATTCTATTTATTTTTTTCAATTTTTCTAATTCCAAAAAGGATCGACAAACTAATTATCGTAAGCACCGCTCCAAACAATCCTACGAGCAACATCTTATCTTCTGCAGAAAACATCAGCACATACATCAATAGGGATAATATGCCAATGCTATATGCTAAAATTTTTGCCGGATAGGCGACTACGACAGTAGCTTCATTATTTTTTACAGCCTTTTCCATTTGTAGCAGTTTAAGAAATCCTACTGCAATCTCTTTACGTGTAGCTTCCATAATCAGCAATATGGATAGCGGTACAATGACCCCTACGGCAACTTCCAAGGTTTGGATGTTTTTGATCAATGTCGAAACGAATACAGATTCAGATTGCAGTGGAATGGTAGTCTTTACCAAAATGGCTGCAATAAAACTTGCTATCGTGGCAACCCAAACTGCCCTTTGGGTAATTTTGCCAAAAAACAATCCCCATATCACCGGCAGCACCATTGGCACAACCAACAATGATGTAATAGTTAAAATTACTTTTTCGGCACCGCCGATATACGGAATCAAAACTGCACCGCAGATAATCACCGCACCAATCAGAAAGGAGCTAATCCTGCCAACTAAAAGCAGTTGCTTTTCACTGGCCTTCGGGTTGATGATCAGCTTATAAAAATCGTCTGTAACCGCACCGGCGTACACATTAATCTCGCCGTCAATATAACTGGCGGCAGAAGAGAACATGGCGGCGAGCAATAATCCCATCATCCCCGCTGGCAATACAGCTGCACAGGCGAGGAAATAGGCTTGTTCCGGATTTGCATTTGGATCGATAATGCGATAGATCATAGGTGGCAACATCCAGATTACCGGACTGATTAGGTACAGCGTTCCGAAGAGATAAGAAGATTTTTTTGCATTTTTGGGGTTGCTAACGGCAAGGAACCTTTGTATAAATACCCATTCGCCACCAAATTTAAAGGCGTGGATCACAATCCATCCCATTAAAAACCAATAGGTAAATTTTCCGCTGGCTGGCGACAAGAAACCCGGCGGCACTTGTTCCAAAAAATTTCCTACGCCACCAACTTTTGCGAAACACAAGGGTACCACAAACAATACCGTGATCATTAGTACGACAAATTGAATCGAATCGATAATTAGAACTGCCCAAAGTCCACCGCTAATGGCATAAACCAACATTAATAGCCCCGAGATAATACAGGCATAAGTAATAGACAGTTTTCCAGTTGATGGGTCTTGTAGAACATTGCCATTATCCAACGGAATTAAAGAGCAAAAAAGCGTAGCAAATGCATATAGCGCAACAGCCATAGCAACAATCTTAAAAAGTGCACCAATCCATGTGTAAAATTGTACAGCTTCTCGACCAAATCTTATATTTACATATTCACCTACAGTATTGATCCCTAAAGAAGCCCATTTGGCCGCTAAAAATTTGCCGACTATAAAAGAACTTACCCCTAGAGACATTAGAATGCTAATGGCAACAGCGCCTTCTTTATAGGCAACCCCACCCCATACCACAAAGGTACCTGCAGAGAAAGCACTCATAAAAGCTGAGACACCAGAAAGCCACCAGGGTGCTTGTTTACTCACTGCAAACATATCTGCCGAATTCTTATTTTTCTTGCTAAGAATACTGCCGATTATCAACATACCTACGGCATAAAGCAGGAGTACGAAATAGTCTAAAACCGTCATTTATAAAGTATTTATATTTGGTTAAAAAGACAAAAAACAATGATATCAAAAGATAGCTTCAATATTTATTGTTCCTTGTTGAAGGGCTAATATATGGACAAGAGCAATAAAAAAGCAACAATTTGACGGCTATGACATCACTTTATCCATCTAAAACGTTTGCGAAAACGTTTGCGGAATATGCTTTATTTCCTTAGTTTTCATTACCTTCAATTTGTAATTTAAACCAAATATGCCACGTGTAAAATGTCCCAGATGTTCAAAGGTTGAAACTGTATTTAAAGATGGTTTTATAAGAGGTGTGCAACGCTATGAGTGCAAAGCTTGTGATTACCATTTCACTTTGTTTAAAAAGAAACTCTTCACTTCAGAACAATCGAAAAAAAACCACCAGACAACCATTATAGATATTGCAAAAGCTGGTGGGGTTTCCTACTCAACCGTTTCTCGTGCACTACGAGATCATGCCGATATTAGTGAGCAGACGAAAAATATGGTAAAGCAGATCGCAAAAGAAATGGATTATCAACCCAATCTAATTGCGCAAAGCTTAAATAGCAGAGAAACTCACACAATTGGTGTTATTATTCCCGACCTCGAAAATCCTTTTTTCGCATCCATATTAAGTGGCATCCAGAATCGCGCCTCCGAATCTGGCTATAAGATCATGATCTGCCAATCTAAGGAGTCTCAAAAGACAGAGATCGAAAATGTGCAGACCTTAATGACTAATTGGATCGACGGTCTATTAATTTGTCATTCCAAGGAAACCACCTCGTTCGATCACATCAAGCTTCAACTAAAAAAAAATATTCCAATTGTTCATTTTGATCGTGTATGTGAAGAGGTAAATACACCGAAGGTATTACTAGACGATATCCATGGTGCCGAAGAGGTAACGGCGCACCTGATTGAACAGGGATGTAGACGTATCGCCATAATCGCAGGGCCTGAACATTTATTTATCACCAAACGGAGATTGCAGGGGTACAAAAAAGCACTATCGACTCATGCTCTCCCCATTGAGGATGAACTAATCGCCTATACAGATTTTACAAAAAATGCCATTCATCAGTCTTTAGATCGTTTGTTAGCCGCGAATCCATTGCCAGACGCTTTTTTTTGCATTTCTGATAGCAGTGCCATCCATACCATGATGTACCTGAAATCCAAAAAAATAAAAATCCCTCAACAGATATGTGTGGCTGGTTTTGGCAATGATCACATTGGTGAAGTAATTGAACCCGCGCTCACTTCCTATAACCTCCACGCGGTTAAAGTAGGTGAAACGGCCGTGAAACTCTTTTTTGATAGGATTATTAATGACAATGAGGCAGTACCAAAGGTAAAGACAATAAAAGGAGAACTCATCATCAGGTCGTCGACTTTAAAAGAATAATTATGGCAATCGCATCTATCGACAAGGAGATTTTTGGACAAATAAACGGACAAGACGTACACTTATATACGTTACGCAATCTGGCGGAAACGGAGATAAAGATCACCAACTATGGCGGCATTATCACTTCATGGACTCACTTAAATCGACAGCGTAAACGTTCTAATATTGTACTGGGATTCGACAATCTTACAGACTACCTGGGACAACCCTTCTATCTTGGGGCCATCATCGGCAGGTACGCCAACCTAATTGAAAAATCGGCATTTAGCATAAATGGCGTCACTTATCCATTGCCTAAAAACCATAATGAGCATCACTTACATGGTGGAGTTGCGGGTTTTGGCAAAAAAATTTGGGACGTAACCGTCAGCAATGAAAACTGCAGTATAGAACTTAGTTACCTGAGCAAACATCTTGAGGAAGGCTACCCAGGTAATTTAAGGGTTAAAGTTGGTTATGAGTTAACAGATAACAATGAATTGATCATCACATACGAATGTAATACTGACCAAACAACAATTGTGAACCTAACCAATCATTCCTACTTTAATCTGAATGATGGCTTCGAACAGGATATTTTAAATCACGAGTTGCTCATTAACGCTGATTTTTATACACCCACAAATCCCGAAAAAATAACTACTGGAGAAATTTTGCCTTTAATTGGAACTCCTTTTGATTTCACAAAGCCAAAATTAATAGGAGATTACATATCAACTGTTGGTGGATATAATCATAACTTTGTATTGAGAAACCCAGCCACCCAGCCCATAAAGGCTGCCAGTTTAGCCCACCCTGCAAATGGCAAAAGGTTGGATGTTTACACGGATGCGCCCGGTTTGCAGTTTTATACCGGAAATAGCTTGACTGAAAATTTTAGAGACAGATCAGATGCGCTATTAAAAAAATATTCGGGTGTTTGCTTAGAAACACAGCAGTTTCCAAATGCGATCAATCGTTCTAATTTCCCTTCCACGCTTTTACAACCTGGAGAAACATTTAAGTCGACGACCATCTATCAAATTTTAGATGATTTCAAGAGTTTTGAACCCTAAAGTGATGAGCGTCGGATCTATTAAAGCTCCCCACTTCACTTGAAAAATAGGATCATCAAAAATTCGTCGAACCGTTAGCTTAAATCGCTGCAATACACTTTTATAATTAAATCTTTGCTAAATTCAAGTTTAACAGCGTTGGAACTATTTTTGTTGTCTATTGTGTATTTCAGTAAAAGTGGTTCTTCCTAGAATTACTTGTTGTTTGAGGTGTAAATAAAGACTAAGCTGATATGTTTTCAGCGCATATTCTATTTTGCTATTTGTCGAGTAAGATTATTTTAAATAGACCCTCCAAATACAAGTACTGATTCGTCGACGATCGTTTGCACGAATGGGGTTCCCGAAATGCAGGCCATCATCCGGCTAAAGGCAAGTTTTCCCAGTTTAAAACCACTGGTTTCGGCATAGGTGATTTCTGGATAGTAGAGCTGGGGAATATATCCGTCGCTAATGGCAACTATTCCCAGTTTTTCGGGCACTTTAATCTTTAGCATTTGGACCGTTTTCATTACACCTGTGAGAATTTCGTCGCTCATACAGAACACGGCATCAGGTTTAATCTTATTGTTAAATGCAATAGTCAATTGAGATGAGGCTTCGGCAGGACTTAACGCATGCACAACTTCGAAAAATTCTTCCGCCTGATGCGCTTTCATAAAATCATTGAAAGCCCGCAATCTAACCTGTGTGATAGACATCTGTTGATTGCCAAACATGGCAATTATTCTTTTTTTGTCTTTACTTAACAACAGTGCTGCAGCCAGTTCAGTAGCTTTCGCATCTGCGGTGCAAACCTTATTGCAGGCATCATAATCTGGCACCTTATCGAAAAAAATAACCGGTATGTTCAGCTGATCAAGTTTAAGGACTTCGCTGATATCTCGAGCAGAAGAGTTGATCGACAAAAAAATCCCCGACACACGTGCATTCTTACATTTACGGATATTTTCCAGTTCAATTTGAGGATCATCTCCCGATTGAAGGATAATCACCGAATACCCGTACCTCCGCGCTTCTTCTTCTATCGAACTGATAAATGAATGGTAAAAGTTACCAGATATCGAGGGTACGATCACCCCAAATTCCTTGCTGTTATTAGTCCGTAAGCTGATTGCATACGCATTGGGGATATAATCTAGCGTAACGGCCAGTTCCTTAACTTTTGCAATCGTTTCTGGCGAAATATCCTGGTGGTCCTTCAATGCGCGAGACACGGTGGAGATACTCATGTTGAGCATTTCGGCAATTTTTTTAAGCGTTACGGTCGGCTTCATATCGAAATATAAGATGGAGCAATATAGTAATTTTCAACAACAAACGTTTTCGCAAATGTTTGCGGAAACGTTTGCGCTACTAGTGTCTAAGGATTCGACAAATTATAGTGTCACCCCAATCTATATTTGAAAAACCAAAATATAAACCGTTTTCATGAAAAAAATCCTATTACTCAGCTGTGTACTGATGTGGTCATTATGTACACTTGCGCAGGAAACTACCGCCCTAAAAGGTAAAGTTACAGATAAGAAAAACGAACCTTTACCAGGCGCAACCATTCAGGCCCTTGATCTTCAAAGAACAGTGATCACAGATGCCAATGGCAGATTTACGCTCAACAATCTTCCCAAAACAGCAAACGTGAAAATCAGGGTCAGTTACACCGGTTTTGCGGCAGTAGAAAAAACAGTTGATCTTTCCACAGGAAATCCAGATTCCCTTTTCATCCAATTAAAAGAGAGTGATGACATGGCGCTCACCGAAGTAGTGGTTACCGCAGTGAACAACCAGTCCAACAGATTGAGCACAAGTTTGTCTGTAAGTAGCTTAAGAGCAGCAGATATCGAAAAGGCCGCGCCACGTACTACAGCCGAGATTTTTAGATCCATTCCCGGCGTACGTGCAGAGGCTTCAGGAGGTGATGGAAATACGAATATCACTGTTCGTGGCGTTCCATTGTCATCAGGCGGCTCTAAATACCTACAGTTACAGGAAGATGGTTTACCCGTGCTACAGTTTGGCGATATCGCTTTTGCGACTGCAGACATCTTTTTACGTGCAGACCAAAACATTAGTCGCATTGAAGCCATTAGAGGTGGTTCTGCATCCACATTGGCAACCAACTCGCCTGCTGGCGTAATCAATTTCATCAGTAAAAATGGAAGTGCGGAAGGTGGAACCTTATCCACTACTGCCGGACTGGACTACCAGAACTTCAGAACCGACTTTGATTACGGCGCGCCAATTGGCGATGGTTTCAGCTTTCATGTTGGCGGCTTCTACAGACAGGGAGAAGGACCACGTACCGCTGGTTTCCAGGCCAATAACGGTGGCCAGTTCAAAGCAAATCTAACCAAGAGATTCGCAAATGGTTATGCCCGTGTTTATGTTAAATTATTAGATGATCGTGCAGCGGCGTATCTGCCAATGCCAGTATCGGTAACGGGAACAAACAGTAACCCAACCTATTCTTCACTTGCGGGTTTCGACATCAAAAATGGTGCTCTGCAAAGCCCTTATCTTTTGCAAAGCCAGGGATTAGGCTCCAATGGTGCTCCTTATGTAACAGACATCCGTAATGGCATGCATCCCGTTTCGAAGTCTGTAGGCGCCGAACTACAATTTGACCTGGGGAACGGCTGGAGCGTGGAAGATCGGGGAAGGGCATCATTCAATTCTGGTGAGTTTGTCTCGCCATTTCCTGCGGCTGCCGGTTCATTAAATACGATGCTGGCCCAGATTTCTTCCGCTACCGGGCGTAACGTTAACGGGGCTGTGGTGACCAATGCCGTAACCGGACAAGCGTATAATGGCCAGGCGATGATCATCCATCTTTTTGATGCCAAACTGAACAACTTCAATAATTTTGTGAACGATTTCAAACTGAGGAAAAAACTAGCTAACGTTAGCGTTAATGCCGGTTACTACAAATCGACCCAACAGATTAACATGGACTGGGTTTTCAACTCCTACCTTGCCACACTTGACGGAGACGGTTCTCAACCGCTCAACATTACCACTGGCGGTGTATCGCAAAGCAGCAACGGATTATTTGCCTATGGCGCACCAGTATGGGGCAATCTGCACCGCAACTATAACGTAAGCTATGATATTTCTGCTCCGTATGCGGGTATCGGGATCGACATCAACAAAAACCTGAACATCGACGCTAGTATGCGGTATGACATGGGGCGTGTAAGGGGAAATTACGCTGGTAACGTACAAAGAAGTTATGATGTAAATAATGATGGTGTGGTAGCTGCCAATGAGCAGAGTATATCGGCAATCAACTATGCATCAGCTAAACCAGTTAATTACAACTACGAATATCTTTCTTATTCAGTCGGGATCAACTATCTACTCAGTAGCTCTTCTGCTGTTTTTGCACGCTATAGCTCGGGTGCCACCGCACAGGCAGATAGGATCTTGTTTACACCTAGCATATTTGCAGATGGAAGCGCTGTTGGAAAGTTCAACCGCATCGATCAGGCAGAACTTGGTTTAAAGTATAAATACAACAAGGGAGGCTTGTTCCTAACTGGATTCTATGCACATACAGACGAAGCTGGCGAATATGAGGTAACCACCCAGCGGATCATACAGAACAGCTACCGCTCATTTGGTGCAGAACTGGAAGGGGTGCTAAATTTGACCAACTATCTCGACATCCGTGGTAACCTTACCTATACACATGCCCGTATCGTTGCAGGTATATATGAAGGAAACAAACCTCGCCGACAGGCCGATCTGATCTATAGCTTAACGCCAACATTTAACGTGAAGAAGTTTGACATGGGAGCCAGTATTCTGGGAACCACGAGTTCTTTTAGTCAGGACGTCAACTCCCTAAAACTACCCGCCTATGTGTATGTCAATCCATTTGTACGCTACCAGGTGAACAAAAGCTGGTCGGCCGCAATAAATGCCAACAATATCTTCAATTCGCTCGGCTTTACAGAGGCCGAAGATAGTGCCATTATCGACAACCAAAGCAATATCGCACGTGCACGTTCCATCACTGGACGCACGGTATCCGCAACAATTTCATTTAACTTCTAATTACTCCATTTTTTAAGTAGGAACCATTAGCCATGCAGCCCACAGAACTGAATACAAGAGCCATCCAAATGATTCGTAAATCCGTTAAAAGCGGTGTTTTACTTGCTTCGGCAGAAGCAGGCGATAACTATACGCATGTTTGGGCGCGAGATTGTGCGGTAACCGGACTCGGTATTTTAACTGCCGGGGTGCATGAGCTGTATGGTTCTTTCCGCAGTTCGCTACTTGCGTTACAAAAAGCGGCAAATGGCCTCGGACAGATTCCGTCCAACGTAAGAATTGATGAAAATGGCGAACCAGACAAGATCAGCTTTGGAGGGCCTGTTGGACGTTCTGATGCCAGCTTTTGGTGGCTGATTGGTAGCATTGGTTACCTTAAACATCAAGAAGACCAGGAATTTTCGGCGCTGGTTAAACATCAGTCCATGTTGATCTTTAAACTGGCGGAAGCCTGGGAGTTCAATGGAAAACATTTGATGTACCTTCCAATGAGTGGAAATTGGGCAGATGAATACATCACCCATGGTTACGTATTGTACGACCAGCTATTGCGTTATTGGGCACTGAGCATGGCCGCTGATTTTTTTGAGGATCGCACATGGGCTGAAAAAGCAGCGCAAATCAAAGCCGCCATCAAACAGCATTATCTATTTGAGCGTCCGCTGAACGGGAGTTTATACACCAATGCCCAACAGGCCGCTTTGGCAGGATATTCCCTGGACAAAAACTTCATCGCGTCCTTCTCTCCTGGCGACAGGGTTGAGCGCTATGATGGCTGGAGCATCAGCTTATTGATGTTGCTGAACATTCCGTCGCCCGAAAGCATGGATAAACTTGCAACGAAACTGGAAGAAATCATGGCTTACACAAAAAATCAGGGCATACCTGCATTCTGGCCTGAAATCCGCAGCGATGAACCTATTTACCAGCAGCTGCTAAATAACCACAGTTTTGCCTTTAAAAATAAACCAGGACATTTTCATAATGGCGGCATATGGCCCGTTGTAAATGGATTCCTCGTTGCAGGACTTCACGTAATCGGCAAAGCGGAACTAGCAGAAAAACTGAATAAGGCCCTTGTTGCAAAACTTTCCGATTCGATGGATAAGAATCCCTTTGCCGAGTATTACGATTTGTATAATGGAGCTGCGGGCGGGGTGAAAAACCTTTGCTTCAGTGCCTCTGGACTCCTGATCGCCAATACAGCTTTGGCCGACATCGACCGAATTGCCGCGCTCTTACCCTCATCGGTAGAAAAACAGCTAGTGACCAATCGCAGATTTACAGCCTGTGCATCCGCTATTATTGAGCACCTAAATTTAACCCGGCAAAAAGTGCTGGTGATTAGTATCGCAGGTGAATCTGGCGCCGGAAAAACTACTTTAGCTTCCTCGATGAAGCAATGTTTTGACGATATGGGCATCAGTTCAATCCTGCTTCATCAAGATGATTACTTTAAGTTGCCTCCACGAAAAAATACTGAAGCCAGACTCCTTAATTTCGAACATGTTGGTTATGGCGAAGTAGACACCGAAAGGCTTAATTCAGATCTCCGGACCATTGCACAACAGCAGTTCTCAAAAATTGCGATCCCGAAAATGAACTGGCTTACAGATGATTGCGAAACTGTAGAAAAGGATGTCAAAGATGTAAGGGTAATTATTCTGGAAGGCACTTACACACTGCTGCCAAAGGAAGTTGATTTTCGTATATTTATCAACACCAACTATAAGCAGACACTTGAAAACAGGCACCAACGTAGTCGCGAAACCATTGATGATTTCACAGACAAGATCCTGCATAAAGAAAGCGGGCTGGTTCAGGCACAGGAACCTTTGGCCGATCTCATTGTAAACAGTCGCCTTGACATTACGAAAACAGAAAAAAAAATCTAAGCCTTAACACCATCAACCCATCCACATGAAAATCGGAAAAATTAAGCTTTCGTTTTGGCAGATCATCAATATGAACTTTGGTTTTTTGGGACTGCAATACAGCTTCGGACTTCAACAGGCGAACATGAGTCCGATCTACTCTTATCTAGGTGCCGCAGAAAAAAACCTTCCCTATTTATGGCTTGCAGGCCCGATTACCGGATTGATCTTGCAGCCCATCGTTGGGGCAATGAGCGACAAAACAGTTACCCGCTGGGGAAGAAGAACTCCATATTTTTTGATCGGTGCTATTTTTTGCAGCCTGTGCCTTTTCATCATGCCCTATAGCAGTTCGGTATGGATGGCCGCGAGCGTGCTATGGATCCTTGATGCGGCAAACAATGTAACACAGGAACCTTACCGTGCTTTTGTAAGCGACAAACTTGACGAACAGCAGCATGCGGCGGGATTTCTTACCCAAAGCGCTTTTACCGGTCTTGGCCAAACACTTTCTTATCTAACTCCCACCCTGCTCATCTATTTTGGTGTGAATAAATTTGCGGTCAATTCTCACCACATTCCCATTACCACAATCATTGCCTTTGTTATTGGCGCCGTAATTTCTATTTCCTCTATCTTGTGGACATTGAAGACAACAAAGGAAGACCCTGTCTTGGATACAGCTCCACAGGGCAACCTGAGCGTAAAAACCATTTTTGGAGATATCTGGGCTGCGTTGATCACAATGCCAAAGGCGATGAAACAAATGATTCCGATGATGTTCCTCAGTTGGTACGCCATGTTCATCTATTGGATCTACATTGCCAAATGCCTTTCGCACACGGTTTTCAACCCAGGCTCGGCAGATGCGTTCAGGCAATCCGATCTTTTATCAGGGCAAATGGGGGCTTTCTATAATTTTACCGCATTTATCGCCGCGTTTCTTTTGGTCAGGTTATCCAAAAAGTGGGGAGCAAGGCTTGTGCATTGCTGTTGTTTGCTGGCAGCTGGAATCGGATTGTTTTCGTTAACCTATATCCATGACCAAAATCTGGTATTTATCCCGATTATAGGCCTAGGTCTTTGCTGGGCAAGCATGATGGGCAATCCCTATGTGATCTTGGCTTCAAGTATCCCACCTGAAAAAACCGGAATTTATATGGGGATATTTAACATCTTTATCGTTGTGCCAATGCTCTTGCAAAATCTTACCATGCCACTTTACTATGAAGCATGGCTTGGAGATAGCCCTGTAAACGCCATCAAACTTGCGGGTATACTGCTCGGGCTTGCCGCACTTGCGACCTTGTTGGTTTCGAAAAAGAAAATGTTAGTAAAAATCTAGTCCCAACACCTGATCAAACTGGTGGGGGGGGTAAGCGAAAACGGAATATAATGGTCCTGATTCAACTGTTCAAGTTAAATAATGCTTTAAGGACAAAAATGATCTTTGAACATTCCCTTAATCAACGTGTGCTTTTGGGTAACATTACTCTTCTCATAGATCAAATGTAGGTTTTTGAGGTAAGGAAACAGCTTTTCTACAACCTCCTCATCCAATTTTATCTTTGGTTTTTCTTCAGTTTTCAAACCAGCTTCCGTTAATCTCTTTTCATGCTGTAGCTTTTTGAACCAGGCCTGATAAGTCCTAGCATCTATCTCATCGCTGACCAGTCTTTCTTCCAGTTTATACATCTTCTCATTAATCAAATGAAATTGGCACACTTCTCATTTTTCCTTCCGTTCTTCAATTTGATATGCTCCTTTATCCTTGTGCTTTCGACAGCTGGAGGACAATGAATTATTATTGTTACATTTGTTACTAACATCTGATGAATTGGATTCGGTAACACACAATGGTTCTTGGTCCGCACTCCTATCGGGGAGCCGAACTGCATTGAAAGAGATTTATTTGGAACATCACCAAAGTCTTTTCCAATATGGAATGCGCATGCTTTCTGATGAAGATGGGACTAGAGACTGTGTGCAAAACCTTTTCGTAAAAATATGGACCAACCATAAGCGACTGGCTTATACCAACAATACCAAATATTATCTGATGTCGGCATTGCGTAATGAGATCATTAATTTTAGGGCGAAAGAACAGCGCCATGAGCATTCGAATCTTAACGAAGAAATCTTTGTACTCGATTTTAGCGTAGAATCTGCCTATATCCAGAAAGAGGAAAATTTAGAACAAACCCAAAAGCTGGCTGATGCGATGAACCTGCTCACGTCTAGGCAAAAAGAAATCATTTACCTCCGATATTTTGAGGAGCTGGACTATGATCAAATAGCCGAAATGATGGATATCACTGTTAAAGGTGCCTATAAACTGAGCGCAAGGGCACTTGATGCGCTCAAGGACATCATGAATGTTGATAAAATGATGCTCATCGGAATCCTGATGTCGGCTAAGCAACACTATCTTTCTTAAATAATCTGATTTTTTTTATTTCCCATGGGGTGATTTCGCAGACTTGGCTGTTTGTATAGTAAATAGCCAATTTATGCGCGCTAAAGACTATGCTAATTTTTCTACTGAAGATTTCTTAACGGACGATGACTTTATCCGTTACGTAAAATATAAAAGTGCTGCCGATGTCCAGTTTTGGGCAAATTGGGCAGTTACTGATGCCTTCAAAGCGGCTGAAATTCAACTTGGTGTCATCTTAAGTGCCAAACCGCTCCCTTTGCCGACCGACTTTGCCGACTCCCTGTGGAATTCCATTGAAGCAGGCGTTGAAAAATATGAGAAGCGTACCAAAACAGTTAAGCTTCGCAGAATTTGGTTAAGCACAGCGGCCGCCTGCATGGCAATTACACTTTTTGGCAGTTGGTACTTTAATTCATCGATTACAGTGAGCACCCCATTTGGTCAACAAATGGTGATTGATTTGCCAGACGGTTCCCAAGTTCGACTCAATGCAAACTCATCCATCACTTATCCAAGAGCGCTAACTTGGAAACCGGAACGTCACGTTTTCATTGATGGAGAAGCCTACTTTGACGTGAAACACATTAACCGTGACACCACAAACATACAGTCTGGAGAAAAATTCATCGTAACTAGCAAAAAACTTGAGGTAGAAGTATTGGGAACAACTTTTAACCTTAAATCAAGACAGAACATAGATCAAGTAACCTTAGTCACTGGAAAGGTAAGTGTACGATCTTTGCTATCAGGCGATCTCAAAATTTTAAAACCGGGAGAGCGTGCCAACCTAGATGCAAACTACAGGATCTCTCTTAGCCCTAAATCTCCCTTGGGGCCACAAGTATCATGGACCGCTCAGAAACTTCTTTTAACACAAACGAGAATAGGCGATATCATCTCCGAATTTGAAAATCTTTATGGTTATCGGATAATTCTGCCAGATGCTACCATGGCCAATCGTCGGATCGACGGAACCATCTCCACCGAAAACAAAGAAAGCATGCTCTTCGTGCTTAAAAATATCCTGAACGTAAACGCAAGGCAGGAAGGACAAAACATTTACCTAGAAAAACGATGACACCATAAATTTTAATTAACCAAACAACCAACCAACCAAACTAATGAAACCATTTTTACAAAAATTAAAGAAAGCAATGCTGCTTCTCTTAGTAGGATGTTTTGTCTCTGTCGGCGCCATTGCCCAGCAGGCAAAGATCTCAGTAACAGAGGCATTGGACCTAATTGCGAAAAAGTACAACGCTAAATTTGCCTATGAACATTCTATTGTCCAGGGAAAAACAATCAGCAGATCCGAAGCTACCAGTGGAAGGAACATTGAAGAAGCTTTAAAAAATGTACTTTATCCCAACAACTTACTATTTCTTTACGTAAGCTCGGGAAATTACACCATTGTAAACAGAGATGTGGCTACAAATGCACCAACCACAAGCACATCTTCTAACGGTGGACAAAACCAGGCTGATGATAATGAGACCTTTATTACTGGCAGGGTAATCGATGAAAACGGAAACCCGATGCCGGGCGCAACCATCAAAACCAATACGTCCAGCAAGGCGATCATTACCAACTCTACTGGAGATTTTTCGGCATTTGTGACCAACAACACCACCGAACTGAGTGTTTTCTATGTAGGTTACGAACCGTTGCTACAGAATATTTCTCCGAGCTCCAAGAAATTTAACATCGTGTTAAAATCTTCGTTAAACCAGTTGAACGAAGTAAACGTGGTCTCAACCGGCTACCAAAAAATCCCAAAAGAGAGAGCCACCGGCGCAGCTAATGTAATAACGGCAGACGCGATTGGGAAAATCCCACTTCCAAATCTTCTCTACCGCATAGAATCATTAGTGCCTGGCGTGAAGATTACAATTAACTCTGGAGATAATAGTTTCGTCTACGGAACCACCATTGCACCAATTAGTTCTGGTACCCGCTCACGTGGAAGAAGCGACTACAGCATGAACATTAGAGGCAACAGCTCATTAAGGGGCGAAACTTTCCCCTTGGTCGTTATTGATGGCGCTATTTCAGAAAACGACATTTCGACGCTAAATCCCGAAGACGTAGAAAACATTACCTTTTTAAAAGATGCCGCAGCAGCTTCTATTTGGGGTGTCCGCGCAGCAAACGGAGTAATGGTAATCACTACAAAGCGCGGCAAAAATAACCAAGCCCAAGTCATCAATGCCTCTGTCAATGCCAGTTTTTCGAATCAACCAAATCTAGCTAAACTTCCCCTAATGACTTCGGCGCAAACCATCGCGTTTGAGCAAGAAATGGTCAATAAAAACCTGATCATAGCTCCGAGTAACTTTACGCCACTAGGTCAGCCAGTGGCGGCCGTAACCGATTTATCGTTTAAATTAAGAGCAGGAACCATCTCTCAAAGTGATTACAACGCAGCTATTGCCAGATACTCGGCCATAGACAGCAGGGAACAGGTAGCCGACTATTTATTGCAACCATCAAGCAACCAAACCTATAACTTTTCCGTTAGCGGTGGGCAAAACAATTACAATTACTTTTACTCTGCTTCCTATAGCAAAGAAAAACCATACTCGGTGGGTAACGATGGCGAACGCTTAACCATTACCCTAAATAACAACTTCAAATTGTTTAAAGTAGCTACTTTAGCCACCAGCGTAAAAGGTTCATTTTTCGATTACAAAACCAACGGAATATCACTAAATACCTTGTACTCTCCAGCTAATACTACTTTTATGCCCTATGATCAGTTAGTGGATGAAAGTGGAAACCGCGTTTTGCAGTCAAGAAGATACTACTCAGGTTGGGTTTCTTCACTTTATCCAACGGGGTTTTTGAACTGGGGCTACAATGCCATAGATGAGCTGGAAAACGGTGATGCTTCCCAAAAAGATAATAATTATGGCATAAACTTAGATTTGAGCGTACCCATATTCAAAGGTTTAACGGCAACTGCTTTTTATGCGAAGGAAATGGGCTTTACCTCAGCACGGAGATTTTATAACGAGCAAACCTATTATTTTAGAGACCTAATCAATTCTTACACCCCAAATCCAACCACAGGAATGGCGACAAATAGCTTGGGCGTGGCCAAAGGATCAGGAATTTTGAATACGCAAGAGCTTACCGCAAACAATTATACTGTGCGCGGACAACTTAATTACGATAACCTTTTTGGTACCGATCATCAATTAACAGCCATCGCAGGGAGCGAAATCAGAGAAACCAATGCAAGTCAAGGTAGCATGACACTATATGGTTATAACATCGGCACTGGACTTTCTAGACCAGTTAATTTTAACGCACCTTATCCGAGCTTGCCGGGTTTTACACAAACACTCAATGGTGCGCCAGAACGCCAAGACAAACAACGTAGATACTTGTCGTATTATAGCAATGCCGCTTATACTTACAAGTCCAAATATACCTTGTCTGGAAGTGTAAGATATGACGATTATAACAACTTTGGGGTAGATAGAAGTTTAAGGGCCACTCCATTATACTCATTCGGAATTAAATGGGACGCTCACAAGGAATCATTTCTTAAGAACACCGCTTGGTTATCTAACTTAAGTCTGCGCGCAACTTACGGCGTAAACGGAAATATTTCGACCACGCAGTTTCCGTTCACCTATATCGGATTGGGCTCTGCAGACTTTGTTACCGGCGAACCTTATGCCAGCATCATCTCGCCAGCCAATCCATCTTTGAGATGGGAAAAAACCTATGTCAGCAACCTAGGACTAGACTTTGGTTTTCTTAATAATAGAATAACAGGTACTGTGGATGTTTACCAAAAGAGAGGAAAAGACTTGTTCTATGAATTTCCGATCAGTGGTACCTATGGTGTAACCACATTGTTCAGAAACTCTACCCAGATGACCGGTAAAGGTGTGGATGCCGCATTAAATGCTACACTTTACACCAGTAAAGATTGGGAAGTAGCCTCACAAGTAAATTACGCCTACAATACTAATAAGATAGACGATACCCGTTTCTTACCGTCTTCCAGCTTTTATGCAAATCCAGCATTCGGTCCCTTACTGCAAGGTTATCCCAACGATAAGCTCTTCGTCTACAGAAACGCTGGACTTGACGCAGCAGGGCTAACCAAAGTTTTTGATCAGAACGGAAATACCGTGGCCGCCAATCAATCGATTACCAGTGTGGATGCACTTAAGTACGCCGGAAGAACTCAGCCTTCACACTTCGGAAGCTATGCTCAATCGGTGAGATTTAAAGACTTTACCTTAACTGCCATCGCCACCTATCAATTCGGTAGCGTATTCCTAAAACCAAGCGTGTCCAGCTACTCTAGCTCAAGACTGGGCGTACGCTATGATCTGCATGAAGATGTAGCAAAAAGATGGACAAAAGCTGGAGACGAAGCCACAACCAACGTACCAGGCATGGCCGGAACCTTCGCCGCAACAAGCTTGCTCCGCTACCAACAATCTGATATTAATGTCTTAGAAGGTGATTACATCCGTTTAAGGGAACTTTCGTTGACGTATAGAATTCCGACAGAGAAGCTCACTGATAAGATCAAAAGTGCAAGGTTCGGATTTAACGTACGCAACCTAGGTTTGTTGTGGACCGCCAATTCTGAAGGATTAGATCCAGACGTTTTGCCAAACTTATCGAGTACAACACTCGGTTTGCCAGCTACTGTTTCCTATAACTTTTCGCTAAGCTTAAACTTTTAAATCCAGAGACATGAAATTCAACTATAAAATTATCGTATGCGCTGTTCTCTCCCTGGCTTTTGCAGGTTGTGAAGAATTCGTTGACATTAAAACACAAGGGAACTTGGTTCCAAACCAAACCATCAATTACCGTTACCTACTCAACAATACAAGTGGTTTCGAAAGCAATCCAAGTTTGGGCGATTTTGCTTCTGATGATATTATCATTAACGATGCCACCCAGGTAAGTTCGCTTACGGGTAGCCTATTCTATAATTATTTTCCGGCAAGTTACACTTGGCAGCGTGTCCTTTATCCTTTTGGTACCAGCTCAGAGCAGGACCAGAACTGGAATTTGATGTATGCAACCATACTTAACTGCAACACCATTATCAACGAGTTGCCAGAAAGTAATGGTACCGAACAAGAAAAGGCGGCATTAATTGCCGAAGCCAAAGTACACCGGGCTGATGCCTACCTTGGTTTGGTGAATACGTATGCAAAGCCCTATAATGCTGCAACCGCAAGTACTGACTTAGGTTTGCCTTTATTAACTACCCAAACCGTAACGCAAAGTTTAAGTAGGGCATCAGTTCAGGCCGTCTACACTCAGGTTGTAAGTGATCTAACTTCCGCAATCGATGCGCTTCCACCAACTCAACGCTACAATACACTCCCTAGCAAGGCATCGGCCTATGCCGAATTGGCACGTTGCTACCTCTACATGAACGATTATGCAAACGCCAACCGATATGCAGATCTAGCGCTTTCCTTAAGAAGTACGTTGATCGATTTAGGTACGTATACCCAAGTGAACTCTAGTAACTATCCACGCAGAATTAACGATCCAGAGGTTATTTTTTCCAAAATTAGTGTGGGCGGGTCAGTAGGCTTTGGACCAACAGTTTTTAAGCTGAGTGACGAAATGCTAAGTATTTACGGTACTACCGATCAGCGGCATAATTTATTTACCACTACTGGGTCAACCATAGGAACCGGCTACACCGGCAGGTTTTTTTATAGGGAACGCGCCATAGGCGAAACCAGAAACGTAGGCCCATCGGTACCAGAAATGATGTTGATAAAAGCCGAATACTACGCTCGGAATAATGATGTAAACAATGCCATGTTATGGGTAAACAGACTTCGTGAAAAACGCTTTAAGCCAGCAGATTACGTAGCCACTACAGCTACCTCGCCGAGCGATGCGCTGAGTAAAGTGATTGAAGAAAGAAGACGAGAGTTATATGGTAGAATGTTACGCTGGTGGGACATGCGCCGTCTTAAAAGCGAGCCAGCCTTCCAAAGAACATACACCAGAACCTTTAACGGCGCTACCTATACATTAGCGCCAAATAGCGACCGCTACGTATTTCCAATTGCACAATACCTTATTAGCCTGAATCCAGAATTAGAACCCAATCCATAAATACCGTAGGCCGAGTGTTAGGACTCGGCCTATTATAAAAACCAAAGCCATGTTAAAACAGATTTTTTTACTCTTTGCGCTCTTTCAGGTCACCGCAGCGGCGGCACAACTTCCTACCAACTTTAAGGTTATGCCTGAAAAACCCTCCGCTTCAGAGGAATTGACCATTACCTACAATTCTAGCGGAACCGTGCTCAAAGGAAAAAGTAAGGTAAATGCTGTAGTGTACAACTTCATCAACTATAAATGGATAGCACAAGACCTGAAAATGACCGGCACAAACAACCAGTTCCAAGGAAAATATACTGCCCCTACAGGTACCGGCATCATCGCGCTTAAATTTGTGTCTGATACGCTCACAGATAATGCAAACAATGAAGGATATTTCGTTTTTTTAAAAGATAAACAAAAGGGAATTGAGGCACAAGGAGCATACGCAGGCTGGGGTTTGGCACGGTCTGCCAATTACGGGCGCACCATTCCAAACTATATTAATAAGAGCATTTCAGACTCTGCAACCTACCACTGGCTAAGTCAAGAAATTTCTTATCATCAGTCTACCAAAAATCAGCTCGCTTACCTCTATACCGAAGCGGCTTACAAAGCATTTAAAGACGATGCAAAACCTAGAATCGAAAAGGTACTTACCTATCTTCAGCGTGCTGATGCCACAGAACAAGACCTGCTAAATGCAAGAAAAATCTATAGTAACATCACAAAAGATCAAACCAGAGCAGATTCGTTGACAAAAGTTATCGAACAACGATTCCCGAAAGGAAGTTTAAGCAGATTGGCCGCTTACAGAAAGCTAAATACCGCTACAAATCAAGACGAACGATTGCTGGCTATCCAGAAATTTTTAACGGATTACCCTGAGCTTAAAGAGAATAATGAGTTCGATTCAGATTATTACATCAACTACAATTCACTTTATCAAAATGCAGTGATGATCAACTTTATCAAGAGTAAAGATTATTCAGTAATCGATCAATACAAAGAGCAGCTCTCATTTGATGGGATGATTTCACTATACTACAAACTGGTCGACATTTCTTACAAAAGGGAAGACGTGCCTTTTGATAAACTTCTTACCGTATCCGAAAACTTCTTTAAAGAGTTTGAAAAATACAGAGCTAAGCGCCCAGAGAAGTATAATTATTTATCGCCAAGCGAATGGCAAGACTACTATTTTAAATTGCAGGCGCCAAGAAATTTTGGAATCCATGCTTCGTTGTTAAACAAAGCAAAGCGATATGCAGAAGCTGCTAAATATGTTAAACCAGCTGTATTGAACAGTCAGTACAAAAACGCATTTCTAAACGATGTGTACGCCACCACCTTGTCACACCTTGGTGATACAAAAGGCCTAAAAACACTGCTCGAAAAAAGTTACCATGAAAACCAGGTGACCACCAATATGGCAGATCTAATGGCGAAACTTTACGTGAAGGAAAAAGGAAGCGAGAAAGGTCTGGAAGCCTATCTTAACGGATTTAAAAACCGGGAAGAAGAGGCCAAAGACCTTGCCAAAATCAAGGATGAAATGATGAATAAGCCCTTACCAGACTTTGCTATGCAAGATTTAAATGGCAAGACCGTCAAACTAAGTGAGCTTAAAGGAAAAACAGTAGTGCTAGATTTCTGGGCAACCTGGTGTGTACCTTGTAAGGCATCTTTTCCTGGGATGAAACTAGCGGTTGAACGATTCAAGAATGATCCAAATGTTGTGTTTTTTTTCGTAGATACGGAAGAAAGAGGTACAACGTTTAAGGCCGAAGTGGCAAAATATATCAAAGACAATAAATACCCTTTCCAAGTACTGTTTGATAATCCTCTTCCCTCAGGTAAAAGCACGGGAGAGGTGTACAATAGGATCTCCAAAGCTTTTGGTATCTCGGGCATTCCCCAGAAAATATTTGTTGACGGCAATGGAAACGTGCGCTTCATTTCAGTTGGTTTTTCTGGAAGTGCCACCCAACTTGCCGATGAAATTTCTACGATGGTTGAATTGACTAAAAATGCAAAATGAGCTATAAAAAAATAATATTCACACTTGCCCTACTGTTATCGATTGGAGCAGTTAAAGCCCAAAATTTTAAGGTAGATAGTACGATTGTTATCAAAAACGATAGCTTGGTTATTGGTGCTTCACTTTATATGCCGCTCAAATCTGGGAAAGCCCCGGCTATGGTGATGGTTTCTGGTACCAATCCACAAGACCGGAAAGGAACCATGGCAGGTTATCCGTTTTTCGAGAAGATCGCAGAATTTCTCGTATCGAAAGGATATGCTGTTCTTTTAATGGATGATAGAGGCGTGGGCAAGTCGACGGGAAATTATCAATATGCAACTACGGCCGATTTTGCGAACGACGCCTTGGTAGCGATCGATTATTTAAGAGGAAACCCAAAAATAGATCGGAATAAGATCGGTTTAATTGGTCATAGCGAAGGTGGGGCCGCCAGTGCCATTGCCGCCAGTAGCAGTGATAAAGTAAAATTCATTATCAGTTTGGCAGGTCTGGCCACCAATGGTTTCGAATCATTGATCCAACAAAATTCAGATCTTGTCAATAATTCAAAGCTGAGTCAAATGGACAAAGATCGGTCAAATACGATCAATAAGCTAATGTTTGAAACCGCCTATAAATACGCAGATTCAGCGAATATGCGCGAAAAACTGGATGAGACTTATGCAAAATGGAAAAAAGTTGATGATTCGCTTTTCAAACTTTCCGGAATAAAATTTGATCATTTTCGATTTCCCATCTACAGCTATGTAAACATTGCGGTAGGAAAATGGTATCGTTATTTCATCAAATACGATGCAACCTCAATAATGAAAAAGATAAGCGTGCCCGTACTTGCCATTAACGGCGATAAAGACCTGATGGTAGCCGGAGCAATAAACCTCGCGAACTGGAAAAAATACATCGCAGCTGGAGGAAACAACAAAGTAACCACCAAGTTGATTCCGAACGTAAACCATTTGCTTCAAAGTTGTCAAACCTGCGAGATGGCTGAGTATAGAACGATAAAAACCGGAATAAATCCCGAGGTTCTAAGCACAATGGCCGTTTGGCTCTCTTCAACAATCAAGTAATAAATTTAAGTTAGTTAATATAAAAGTGGGTTTGATGGATGTCGCCCACTTTTATTATATTCTAAACTAAATATATCGACATCCCTTCCTGTAGAACCATTAATAGGGTGGCATCTAATCGTCTGAGGTTCTGCTTTTTTAACTTTTAATGCAGCATTTAGTTAAGAAAAGCTAATTTCTTTTGCAATTCTGCTAGTGTAGCTTTATGCTCATGAATCTCGACTAGGGCGTGGCATCTGAGTTGCTGCCGGGGCTCGGGGTATTTTCGATGCTGGGAGAGTATGAGCCGATGAAGATCAGGTTCAGTTAATCTTTGGTCAATGGGAACCGGACGTACGATAAAATGCATCAACGAATGCGAAGCTAAAAAGGAACGAGGATGAGACTATTGCGAAGTTGTACCGTTGAACCGGCTCTGGGAACACTTGTGAGAATTTTACCGCAATGAAACAGGTGACTACGAAAGGGATCAGATTGGCCAACAAATGCATGTTGTTAGCGATAATAAAAGGACATTTCAAAACATGTCACCAAAGCAAATGGCTGAATAACCATTTGCTTTGCAAATTAAATTATTCAGCCATTTGAACTAAGGGTGTGCAATGGCCCCTTTCGGTGCTCCTCTTAATTGAATTATTTGAATTTTGCTACTCTATCATCTTTGATAATGCCCTTCCAATTTAATCCGAAGCCAAAATCATAACGATTACCATCGGTGTCTTTATAAGGTTCCATATCAAACGGGACGTCTTCTTTTTGTTTTTCCACTGTCTTCATATTTAGTGGCATTTGCAATGGCAAAAGTCCCGATGGCTCAGATTTTCCAGAAATAATATCTAAGACAGCCTGGGCAGAAACACTGAAGTTTAAAACAATTCCATCCACTTGTGCCTCGAACTCACTAAAAATCATTGGCTTTGTAGCAGTAACCGATACAATTACAGGTTTTCCTTTCATCATCTCTTTGGTGTCCAGTATCGTTTTCAAATCCATCGTATTACTTGCCGTTACAGATTTGTTCAGGTAAGTTCGGTCCAATATGGTGGGGTCAATAACAGCATCCCCAGCAGCAATGCTCTTTTCACGTGCAGCTGTTGCTGTGTATGTACCGTACTGTAATGTAATTGGAATATAGCCATTACTGCCTTTTCTGCGATCTTCAGGATCATAACCGCCTAAAGCGCTTTGTGGACTGCTTACAAACACCAATGCAAAGTCTGCCATTTTGGGATCTGAGGTAAAGTTGTAATATTTTTTCACCGTGTTAGTATCAACAGGATATTCAAATTTAGCTGGCACAAAATTCCCCCACCAATCTTTGCTCGCTGGAGTGTAAATTTTAGGAATGTATACTGTTTTTTTCAATTGCATTGGTAAAACTGATTGGTGGTTTTTTAGCACGATTACAGATTTAACCTGGGCATCATAGCCAGCTTTCATAAATTCGTTGTTTCCTACAATTTGCTGACTTTCCTCAGCGTTTAAATATGGATTTTCAAATAGTCCAACACGGAATATATTTTTCAGTAAACGAATTCCTGATTGCTCAAAACGTTCTCTAAATTTCTTCTCTCCAAATTCTTTTACACCCATTTGATAGGCTTCTAAAATTGGCTTTACATCATTGTTGCCACCAAATTGATCCACACCTGCCAACAAGACTTTATAGTGTCTTTCGGCAATAGAAAGTTTTTCTACTCCCCATGATTTTCCTGCAAATTGATCTGGTGTTTTACCTTCATCGCCAGTAATCAACCAGTCTGTGCACACTACGCCATCATATTTGTATTTTTCGCGCAACAAATCAGTAATAATGTATTTACTGAACCCATTGCCAACATTTTCTTTGTTTTTGGTGTCTTGATTAAACGAAATTGTATAATATGGCATCACTGCTGAGGCCTGACTAGTTTTTCCATTCAGTTTGAAGGCTCCATTGATGAAAGGATCAATGTGCTCTTGCAGATTGTTCCCTGGATAAACTGCAAATTTTCCGTATGCCCAGTGCCCGTCTCGTCCACCTTCTTCAGGTCCACCACCTGGCCAATGTTTAACCATTGCATTTACGCTGGTATAGCCCCAGCCATCTTTAATTTCTGCTTTGCCCAATGAAGTTTGAAATCCATCGATATAGCCTTTCGCCATTTCGGTGGTTAGTTTGCTGCTTTCACCAAAAGTCATATTTATCCTATACCAACGAGGTTCTGTGCCCAAATCTATTTGAGGAGACAATGCTGTGGCAATTCCTAATGCTCTATATTCTTTTGCTGCAATCTGTCCAAACCTCTTCACGATACTTGGGTCAAAAGTAGCGGCCATTGCTAATCCATCTGGCCACAGGGAAATCTGTCCACCAGCGCCTTCGTTAAATTCTGAAGTCACTGTTGCCGTATGTCTCGGATCGGTACTATTATTTGTAGGGATACCTAAACCCAAACTTTCTACAAAAGCCTGTGCATTATTGTTCCATAGTGCAGCATCTTTTGGAGAGCGCACTGTGGTAATCAACACATGGCGAAGATTGTCATTTTTTAAAAAAGCCTTTTGTTGGTCGGTTAAATCTGAAACCTGGGCCCCACTTTTTGCAAATGTTTTGCCATTGTACAGCCCTGCTCGGAGTCCAGTTTCTGCACCCGGAATGGACTGGTGAATGCTATATAACATTAATCCCGCAATCTGCTCAACCGACATTTTTTTAACTAGATCTTTAGCTCTTTCCTCAGCCGAAAGCCGCCAGTCCTCATATTTATCTAATTTTCCATTTTTATTTAAGTCCTTAAATTTTAAACCATTTACAGTTAAAATTTTTACACCCGAAGATGCTGAATAACCTAAAGTTGCGCCGTTTTTATTTATTACGGTACTAAAAGTTGATTGTGCAATTGTTGTGCTGCTCGTAAATAACAAAGTAGCTACCACTAAATATTTTAGTTTCATATCGTTAAAGAAATGGGATAATCATTTTCGTTTAAATTATTTTTCTAGATAGTCGCTCATCGATGAGCCTTCATCGGATGAGCGACTTAAGCTGTTAAAATTTAAAGTTTATCGAAGCCTCAACTGTAAAAGGTCTGATGTAAGAACTAGTTAAAAGTTGGCCATAATAAGGCGTCGCATCGGTAGCCAATTCGGTTCCGTTTATAGTTCCCTTCGCACCTCGCTGGTTTAAAGGGTTAACCACTGTTAGGCCACCACCAACTGATTTGTTAAACTGATAATTAACACCCGCGAAGGTTTCCCACCAGCCTTTGAAAAATAAAGCATTGGTTAAGTTTGCATACTGCTTACTGAAATAGCGCAAGCTGGCCCAAGCCCTAAACTTCTGATTAGTTGTGGTATAGCTTGGATCAATTTCCATCAACACTTTAGAAATCTGCAATACACTTTTATCATCATAACTGTAATTGTTCCCAAAAGCCGTAAAACTGTAGTTTTTGTAAACAGGATTTTGTATCGTTAACAGATAGTGTAAGCTAAAATTCTTAACAGGTTTTGCAACCACATCCGTTGTCCAACCTGCAGTTTGGATATCATAAAAAACTGGTGTCAATTGGTTTTGGGTTACGTTTGCCGGATTAACCAAATTCAAACGTGCCTGATAATTATTTCTGGTTAGATAAGTTAGTGCTGAAACCACACTGATTTTTGGATGGTTAAAAAATAATCCTGCACTTGCATAAGGACTTTTTGTCTTTGTAAAATTAGGCGTATACGCTGCAGAATAATCTTCCAAGTTTCCGTTCTTCTCGGTGTAAATCAAATCGGCAATTACCCCAAAATTTTTCCCTAAATTGTAAACTGCGTTTACTGAAGCGCCAAGGTGAAACCAATTATGGTCAAAAGGCATTAATGTTTTACCTACGATGGTGTAACCAACACCTCTTGGATCTAACGAGTAATTACCCTTCATTTTGTGGTAACGCAAATTTACTCCATAGCTTAATTTAAATTTGTCACTAACCTGCCAATCGTCTGTAGCGTAAGCGGTTACTTTGTTCTCTATCCCGCTATGATAATTTGCGCCAACATTATAATTATAAAACCCGTATTGATCTGTTTTTCCAAAAGATGATGTCGCAGCATTAAAATTAGTTAACTGCCTTGGCTGAGCACCAACTTCTTGATAATAAAACGTTTGGTTAAATGCAAATTGACCTTCATCAAAATAAGCTTCCGTTAAACCAAATCTCCATTTGTGGTTGTTCTTGCTTTTTAAGACTTCAAATCTTGATTGAAAGCTATTTAACTCCGTGTTAGGAGACGTAAATGCCAAAACAGATTGAACAGTTCCAGTATAAGAGTTGCCGTCCATGTAGGTAAATCCATCAGTCGCAGCAGCAACCTTAGATGATGTAGGTACAATTAATTGGGTAGAATTAAAACTTTTGTGGAAACGCAAGGTGTATTTAAATTTCCAATCGTTGGCTAATTGATAATTCCCTAGCAAATCGATATTATGAGATTTAGTGTACAGATCATTGCCCATGTTAACATTGTAGTATTCATTATTCAGCGCATTCAAAACCCTTATATTTCCTTCACGTAGGATGTACGAATCTCTGCCCACTCTAAAGTTATCTAACTCACTAATGTTGCCGTCTTCTTGATATCTAAAGGCCGCATAATTTGTTAGTACTAAAGATTTTGCATACTTATAGAGGATACTTATTTCGCCTTTTCCATTGCTAAATCTTTTGGTAATACCGGCGCGGTAAATCTGCGTTTTGTCAGAAAAACTAGAAAATCCAACATCGAATGATTGTGGGTCGTAATTTTGAAATACGCCAGCAGTGTAGGACCAACCTTTAGCAAGTGGTCCAGATACATTTACGTCGCCTTTTAGCCAGCCAAAATGACTTCCCGCAAGGTTACCTACAACTTCAGTTTTCTCGGTTCCTAATTTTGTGTAGGAATTAACGGCAAAACCGAAGTCGCTTGTTGTAATACTGGCTTCTTTTAAGCCAAGCAACCCAGTCTTACTTAAGCTTACACTGCTTCTCCAGGTACGGTTGGGCAGCTCTGGCCAAAAATAATAAACAACAGGTAAATCATTTTCCATAATGGTTGTACCTCCAACGCTGGATGGTAAGCCCACATTTACTTCTCTTGGACCACTATTATTGGCCGCATTGAGCATTACATTTCTGTTTTCTTCTTCTTTTTTGCTGGTATTTACCGCTTTCTTTTTAACAGTATCAGCAGTTATATGTTTTTCTTGGGCAAGCGTAGTACTCGCGATTAGCAAAAGACATCCAACATTGAGATACACTTTGCTCATAAAATTTGATTTCATCATGTTTTAGAGTTCAATCCGGTTAAAGATAATTTGGTTAGCAAACAATGAAATTTTCATTGTATCATTATGATACAATAATAAAACTATTTTGTAATAGTTCAAAATCTATATTTTTGCATCATGGAGGAAATGTCAATATTCGAAAGGCGCAGTAAAGAGTTTTACGAGAGCTACCTGCCACATATTTCGATAGACTGTGTTGTTTTTGGTTTTCACAGGAATAGCTTAAAAGTGCTATTAATTAAGATGAAAGGGCAGGAGCATTGGGGATTGCCAGGTGGCTTTATGGGGAAAAATCAAGATTTAGATGATGCTGCAAGAACAATTTTAAAGCGTAGAACGGGAGCTGAACGTGTTTTTTTAGAGCAGTTCAAAACGTTTGGAGAATTGGGAAGGTCGGAGAAAGATTTAACTTATATGCCAGAAGATTTTTGGTTTAGACAAAGATTTTTGTCGATCGGATATTATGCGCTAGTTAACTATGATCAAATCGTCCCTGAGGTTGATGAAATTTCCGTTGCTTGCGAGTGGAAAGACATTGACAACTTGCCCGAAATGATGATGGATCACCGCCGTATTTACGACGAAGCATTTAGAACCATGCGTTTCCAGCTGAATTATAAACCCATAGGCTTTAACCTGTTACCAGAGCAATTCACGATACCAGAACTACAGAGGCTTTATGAAACAATCTTAGCAAAACCCTTAAGCCGCGGGAATTTTCAAAGGAAAATGTTAGCGTATGATATTTTTATCAAACATGATGAAGCTAGAAAGGGAGGGGCACATCGTTCGCCAAATCTATATAGTTTTGATCAGGAGAAATACAATAACGCGCTACTAAAGGGATTGAAGGAGGCTTGGTAAACTTTTAGCCGAATTAAATAAATTTGCTCGCAAACCATAATTAACGGTAGCGTCAAATCGTCAAGCTAAATTCTAGAAAAGCACACAGCAAAGGTACAGGTCACGGGTAAAAATGATCATTCTTCCCGAACCTGACACCAATAGCAGCAAATCCGGGAGAGAGACGATCAATCCTTTATTTATAAGCTGGGATCGTTGAAATGTACAAATCAGTTACCTTTTGCTTTCCTGTTCCTGATATTTTCAACCCATTTATAACCCCCTCGGGGAAAAATACGTCAGTCATTACCGTTAAACCATTATCCGCAAAAAGTTCCGCTGAGGCCACATCAAGTATCAGGCTAATTTTAACATTTGCGGATCTGCCAATTCTGGGCGCAATATGTTTTCTGGCAAAGCCTTTTTCGAAGTCGGCGATACCTGAATTGCTCCGGTCAATGTAAAACCTTTTTGCTTTACTGTCGTAACCAACCAGCAGCTGATTCCCTTTTTTATTGCTCAGCACAATCTCCGTGCTATTCATCGCGTTAAAGGTCAGCTCCAGTTTTAACCTGCCGTCCAGATCTCTAACATACGCAGACAGGTCCGTTTCCCGATTAAAGGTCAAAGATTTCTTCTTGAAAACCGGCTTCAGCTGTACATCAGTTTCTTTTACGGGCAAGGAGCGGACATACATCTCACCGGCCACCTGGTCCAGCGACAAATCTCTGGCGATGGTTGTTGCCCCTCTCCAGGCCTTTGTTGGCACCTGGTTCGCATACTGCCAGTTGTTCATCCAACCGATAAATATTTTTCTTTTGCCCGTGTTAGACCAGGTAACCCCTGCATAGTTATCCGTACCATAGTCAAGCCACTTTTCTGCGGTGGATACGGGCATAAATTTACTACCATCAAAGTCCCCAGTAAAATATTGGGTTGCGGATCCCCCGTTTGGTCCTCCCGGATTGATACTGACCAGCAGCACCCAAACAGTCTTTCCACCATGTTTCAGCGGAAAAAGGTCAGGACATTCCCATACACCCCCATGTGCACCTAAATCCCTCCCAAACTCACTTTCTTTCTTCCAGTCCTTTAAGTCTTTAGAGGAATAAAAGGTAATGCGGTCTTTAGTGGCCAAGGTCATTATCCACTTTTTTCCGGGCTCGTACCACATCACTTTCGGATCCCTAAAATCCGTAATTCCCGGATTTGGCAATACAGGATTCCCTGCGTATTTAACCCATGTACTTCCCTCATCCAGGCTATAAGCAATACTCTGGCTTTGAAAATTATTTACCTTTTTCTCTTCCAGCTTTGGATCATGGTGCGTAAAGATCGCGACCATAGGTGTTTTACCGTCTTTTCCCAACCCCGAGGTATTGTCTTTATCTATTACAATACTTCCCGAAAAAATATAGCCCAGGCTGTCAGGGTAAAGGGCGATGGGCTGCTCCTGCCAGTGGAAGAAATCCTTGGTTGTCGCATGTCCCCAATGCATCGGTCCCCAGACGGTAGCACCAGGATAATACTGATAAAAAAGGTGATAAACCCCGTTGTAATAAACCATGCCATTGGGATCATTCATCCAGTGTTCTTTTGGCGAAAAGTGGAATTGCGGGCGGTGTTGTTCCGCCTGCCCGACTGTTTGCGCCTGAGCAGTCACAATATTTAAGTTCGAAGCACATAGTGCCACTACACTTAAAAAAGCAATTTTCAAAAGTTTAATATTCATATTCATGTGTGTTAATCCTTAACGAGCTGAATACATTCCAGCCCAGCTATATATCTTTCCCCAAGCACCTTTTTATTCGCTCCTTTAATCATAATGCTCAAATTGAGCTTACCCTGTCCAGCAAAAAGCTGCCCAGAATTATTTGACCCTTGGTATCGCAAGAGTAGTAGCCATCAAAGTCTACGTTGGATGGCTGACCATTGATGAAAAAAGTAATGATTGCATAATCCGGAGCTTTTGTGCAATGCTGGTACTTCCCCTGGTAGTAAATGAATCACTGGGATCGCCCACCCAGCCATTTTCACTACTGAAATGGAACTGCGTACGGTAGGGCTCTGAATGAGTAGTCCTAGGCATATTCTGGGTTAAAGCAGTTCGCCCATAAAGCAGCAACAACGCATCCGACGAAAAAGGCCATGCACACCTCTTTGTCATTTCTTTCATCTTTTCATCTGATTAAAAATCTGTCTTCATGACCGCTGGCCTGATCGTCCATATTTGCGCTTTAACCCTGATACCGTCTCCTTCGGAAAAAATCTCCGCAAGGTCACTCCTCTGCTGGGAAGGAAAAATCCGGGTAGTCAGTGCATGCTGATCATTGACGAATAACTCAACTACTGAACCATCGACAAAGATATGGAACTTGGTGGGGTTACTGGTGTCCAGCGTAAGGGCATCCTTTTTGACGCGCAAGGGTATTCCCTTCTTTCTGCTTGAATGAAGCTGATCGACTACAAACTCCTTAGTGTCCGCATCATAATATAGCTTTGTATATTCTGAGCCATCAGGGTTTTTATGTAGCATGAAGCCAAACTGCGTCGCCCTATTTGGCGTAATCTCAGCCAAAATCTCATATTGCTGACCAGAAAAGATTTCAGCCGACTGGTGGTCACCTACAGTGAGGTTCAGTACCTTAGGTGAAGGTGCTCTCAATGCCTGAAGTGCGGGATGTGGCGACTGGATTAATTTTTCACCGGATAAATTCCATATCCTTGGAATGCTGTAAAGATGTGACCATCCCTGAAGATACGCCGCCTCACCGCTAATCTCATCGGGAATGATCGCAATCGCAGTGATCCGGCCGTCTTTATCTTCCGTTACAGAAGGCGAAAGCAGCCTGTTGATCACCTCTAGATTCTCCGGAACCGGATTGTCGGGAATAAAACGTTCATTGACAAAATCTCCCACCCAATAAAGTGCCCTGGCCGGCACACCTTTATAAGGTATTTTGTTGACCAGCAACACATATTTATCGCCTATTTTTTTAAAAACAGGCATCTCCCAAAATATCCCGGAATTGTCCGTCTGGGGATTCCCCTCAAACAGAGTATGCACAAAATCCCAGCTTTTCAGATCCGCCGAACGGTATAAAAGTAAAGCACCCTTTTCTACCTCATCCTTTTTGACACCGAATCCGACAACCATATACCATTTATCGCCATCCTTCCACACATAGGTATCCCGGAGATCAGTTCTGCTGAAGCCCTCAGGCTGGCCAGGAATAACCGGATTCTGTTTGTACTTTATCCACTCTTTGAGCGTACTGTCTTTGGGAAAGGCAAGTCCGATCCCCATTTTCGCCCCTCCGGTGGTGTAGCTGATCATTGGAATCCCTTTTTCATCCAGAATCACATGACCTGACCAGATTCCGTTTTCATCATATCCCTTTTCGGGGCTCAATGCGGGCTTGTGTTCCGTCCAGTTTACCAGATCCGGACTGCTGAAATGCCCCCAGTTGATCTGCCTAAGGGCAAGGTTAGACGCATTTTTCTGGTTAAAGATATGGTACCTGCCTTTATAAAAAATCAAACCATGTGTTTCATTGGTCCAGTTCGCGGCAGGCATCAAATGATACTTCGGACGGCTAAAATCTGCTGCAAAGCGTTCCGAAGGTATGGCCAGTACAGGTTTTTTTTTAACCAAAACAGCTATCCCTTTTTGTAGTTCTTTCACAGCAAAAGGTTTGTCCCAAAGCTCCAGCTCATCGATTATACCATTGATTGCAGTCAGGTCCATCTTACCTAAAAAGTTTTCTCGGTAGTCTTTTCCCACTAGCAGTTCATCAGGTTTTTGCGGAAAATCGACTTGTGTCAGATCGATTTCGAGTTTTTCACCATTGATCCAGACACCCTGGTTCGCAGCGCTAGTCCCCAGCATTACATTCAACCACCTGAACTTTTCAACAAAATGGCCCGTAGGAAGGTAAGAAAAACCCTGTCTGGTTCCTTTGCCGATGATCAGCTCTCCGAACCTGTTTAATCCAACAGATACGAAGCATCCGGAGCTACGGTCTTTTAAAGCGAAAAAAGCAGCGGTATCGGTTGGGAACGATTCAAGTGCAAACCAACCGGAGAAGCCCGAAACCTGCTGATCCGCACCGATTGCTGTGCGCAATGAGGTACTATAGCCATCTGTCCTGAGACCCTTGCCAACAATCCCGGCGGTTAATTCAGTGCTGCTCCTAACATTTTTCAACAGAAGTTCCTTGTTTTTGTAATCTGACTTCAGCGGATCTTTTCCGTCAAAACTCCAATGTTGCGCAGCTACCTGTAAACAGGTCCAGAGTAAAACTGTCAGCGTTAGGATTGGTCTTGACAGGCGATGCAAGTTGAATTCCATATCAATTTAATTTTAGACATGAAACCATACAAGTATCAAATTGATACCTGTATGGCCTTGAAATATTACTGGGCTGGGTAGCCTGGATTTTGTTTATAAAGTCCACCTGAAAAATTGATCTGAGGCTGTGGTATCGGAAAATATTCATCCTGACCTTTGGTGAATTTTGCGTTCTGAAGATAAGTCCGCAACAGTTTTTCCTTTGCGAAATACTCGGTATTTAACACCTGGTCCGCGTTCCCCCAGCGTACCAAGTCGAAGAAGCGCTCACCTTCCAGCGCAAGTTCCAGTTTACGCTCAAAGCGCAAAGCGGTACGTGCATAGGTATTTGTCCAAATGCAATTCTCGCCTGGTTTATAAGTGTCTATATTGTATTTAGCGGCGTAATCAGTTGGATTGGCTGAACCAAAAGCAGTTACATATTTGCTGTTCTTAGCCCTGGTTCTTACCCTGTTGATCAATGGCAAGGCTTCATCCTGCCGGTTCAGTTCAATCAGCGCTTCGGCTTTCCACAGCAATACATCAGCAAACCTAATGATGTGAAAATTGAGTGATGAACCTCCCCATGGAAATCCTTTGACCATATACGGGGACTCTGGTGAGACAATCGCCTTTTTATTGGAATAATAACCATAGGTCGCAGGCTCACGTGCCCAGTCCGTACCGTAAGGGGCCGCGGTATAGTTTTTCCAGCGAATGCCCAAACGTCCCACGGAAAAATCCAGTCTTGGATCCACATTGGTGGCCAGCCCATCCGCAACGGTCATGAGGTTAGTATTGTTGTAAGTATCAGGAACAGGTACCCCCTTACTGTCTGTCTTAAAAGAATTCACCAGGTTCTGGCTCGGCTGAAAGAAGCCGTCACCTCCGTATGCTGGACCCCGCGGGGCGTTCAGCAAATTACTCCAGTTGATGCGGCCGAGATCCGTGCCGTCGGCGATGGAATATTGAACTGCGAACACAGATTCCACACTGTTGTCAAATTCACCCATAGACAACTGCTGAAAGTCCTGAAGCAAATCATAACCTCCATTTGCAATGACCTCATCACACTGGCTAACCACCTGATTTAAAAGGCTCTGATCAATAGTAGAGAAAGTATTGTCCGGATTTTGCTTATATGCTCTGTACAGGTTTACTTTGGCTTGGTAAGCCTTTGCCGCATATTTTGTGGCCCGGCCGGCTTCCGGTTGTTTCGGAGGCAACAAGGCCGCCGCTGCACCAAACTCAGCCGCTATTTTCTCCAGGATTTGGTCTCTGGTGAATTGTACATTGGATACTTTCGGGTAATCCGCGATATCTACATTTTCATCAAAATAAGGAATCTTATTGAACAGACGACTCAGTTCAAAGAAAAAATGTGCCCGCAAAAAACGCATCTCACCCAGCCGGACGTTCTTCAGTGGAACATCTGCTTCAGTCACCGCGTTTAACCTGCGAATCGCGTTGTTGGCACGCTGCACACTCCTGTACATACTGAACCATTTACGGTCCAGTAAACCGTTGGAAGCATACACCGCTGTAAAGGTTTCAAATTGATTGAACTCACCGAGATCGCCGATGCCGCCCCCACCTTTATAAGCTGTCTCGGCGCGCACGTCCCCGTACACCCAGTTTGTGGTTGGTGAAAGGAATGTTCCGTCGCTTCCCTCAGGACCCGCCAGCGCAGCATAGGCAGAAATGCACAGGGCTTCAATGCCGTCGGGTGAATTGAGTAATTCGTCACTTAATTTTCCTTTTGGTTTACTGTCTAGAAAGTCTTTTTTGCAGGAGGTCAATACAACCAGTACCGCAAATATTATGTATTTAAATTTCATGATTTTTATGGTTAAGTTGATCGATTAAAATCCAAAGTTCAGTCCAAAAGTAAAAGTCCTTGGCAGTGGATACGGATAACCCAGACCCTCAGGATCCGCGCCCGTATATTTAGTAATCGTGAACAGGTCCTGTCCCTGAACGTATACACGGAGGTTTCTGAGTTTAACTTTATCAGCCAGTGCTCTAGGAAGCGTATAACCTAGTTGAACATTTTTTAGTTTCAGGTAAGAACCGTTCTCTATAAAATACTCAGAGGTTCTGGCCTCATCATTGGAATTCACAGCCGTTAAAGCAGGAATATCTGAGTTAAAATTAGTGGTCGGATTCCAGGCATCCAGTAGCCTGGTGCTGTGGTTACCCGTCCATAACTGGAAAAAATCAGTGTAGAATTTTGAATTGTTGTAAGCGTCCCTTACCATTCCGTTGACAAAGAAAGAAAAGTCAAATGCTTTGTACCCTAGGGCCACATTTAGTCCCCCGATAAACTTAGGCTGGTCTGAACCCAGCCACTCCATGTCCCTGTCGTTGATCTGATGGTCACCGTTGACATCTACGTAACGTATCCGTCCAAGGCCTTTTCCCGGTTTGTTAATACCATCGTTAAGTTCTTCTGCGGTACGGTAAATGCCGTTTGTCCTGAAACCGAGCCAGGATCCAAGCGGTTGCCCCACAATCGTTTTATCCTGCCCGTTCCCGCCTCCATACGTATAAAAAATATCATCAGGCACAGCGGTTACCTTATTTTTATAAGCTGTTGCTGTGAAGGTCAAACTGTAGTTGAAATCTTTTCCGATCTCATCTCTCCAGTTTAAAATGGCCTCAAAGCCCTTATTGCTTAAAGAAGCGCCGTTATAGGCCATCGCACCACCCTCTCCGATTATGCCGATATAAGGCCGGTCGATCAGCATATCATCTGTTTTCTTAATATAATAATCCAATGTAAGGCTCAGCCGGCTTTTAAACATCGCCAGATCAAGACCGAAATTGGTTTGGGTAGTGACCTCCCATTTGATGTTCGGGTTCCCGGTTCTGTCCTTGATGATACCATTGGGAATCGTACCTCTGTTAATTCCCGATATGTCATACCCGCCCATGTTCAGGTTAGTTGAATATTTAGTGTAGGTAGCTTCATTATCCAACAGGTCGTTGCCGTTCTGGCCCCAGCTAGCCCTCAGCTTGAGGTCGGATATCAAGCTTTGATCTTTCAAAAAATCTTCCTGACTTACCCTCCATCCTGCTGATACAGCCGGAAAAACAGCTGCGTTGTTGTTCTTACCGAACCTGGAGGAAGCGTCTCTTCTTAACGTACCTGAAAGTAAATAACGGTCGTTGTAAGCATAATTCAATTTTCCGAAAACCGAATTGGTCGCTGTGCGTGAGGCGATGCCCGCGTTCGTCTGCGCTCCGTCACCGGCACTGATGTAACGATAATCCAGGGCTTCAATAATAAAGTTCTCTCTTCTTGCACCCAATGACTCATTGAAACTTTCTTTGGACTCTATACCTGCCAGCACATTAATGTTGTGTTTGTCAATAACATGCGTATAATTTACGGTATTTGACCAAATCCAGTCCTGGTTATAGTCTGATGAGGTATTGAGTATATTCTTATCAACCGAGCGGTCGCCTTCCCTCCATTTTGGTTCAAAAGCGGAGCCAAAGCCGTTCCGGTAATTGATGCTGTAATTCGATCTCAATACCAGGTTTTTAATAGGTTCAGCCTCTATATACATATTTCCGAAAATACGCCACTGCTGATTCCTGTTGTCCCTGATCTGGTCCAGCAATCTTATCGGATTGGGTTTGTCCCCTATGCCCTGGGTTGGACCGGCATAGCCTCCGTTGATGTCATATACCGGAATAATCGGGTGTTGCGCAATAGTAAGCTCTTCAATACCAGCTGGTTTAAGTTTCTCATCCCATTTACTAAGGTTCAGGTTCTGTCCAATTCTCAGGCGGTTATCTAAAAAGTTATAGTCCGAATTCAGGCGCCCGTTAATCCGGGTAAAATTTGTGTATTTGATCAGACCATCCTGATCGAAGTAATTAAGGGAAAATGCTGAGGCACCGTTTTTAGTACCTTTCGCCACCGTTAAATTGTAGCTTTGTAAAACTGCTGTTTTATACACCTGGTCAGCCCAGTCCGTGTCACCGGAACGGATGGTTTTCTTTTGATCAATAAACTCGGGAATAACCGGAACATTTCCGTTTCCGTACAAGTCATGATTGGGTTTAACGCCGTCATTTTTATAGGCCGTCCAATAGGTTTCGCCCCATTGTTGTGCGTTCAGCATTTCGATTCCTGAATGGTAGTACTGGGTAGTCAGCTGAGCATCAAAATCAACCGTTAACTGGTCTTTCTTGCCTTTTTTGGTGGTAATGATGATGACGCCATTGGCCGCCTGGGTTCCATAAATTGAAGCCGATGCGGCATCTTTCAAAATTTGTATGGATTCTACATCATTTGGGTTCAGCAAGGTGGCGATGTTGTCACGCGTCTGTACCCCGTCAATCACGTACAAAGGTGAGCCGTTATTGATGGTGGTGATGCCGCGGATGCCGATACCCGTACCGACACCACCCGGTGTTCCATTATTGGTTACATTAACGCCTGGAACACGTCCCTGTAAAGTGGAGATGATATTTCCAGTGGGAATGTTTGCAACATCTTTCATATTGACGACAGAGACCGCACCGGTCAGGTCCTTTTTCCGTTGTGTCTGATAGCCTGTCACTACCACCTCATTCAGGTTTTCCGAATTCGGCTCCAGAACCACATCTATTTTTGTGCTGTTTTTCACCGGAATTTCCCGGGTTAAAAACCCGATGTAAGAGATCACCAGTACTGGGTCATTGCCTGAAACCGATAGCGAATACTGGCCCTGGCTGTTTGTGCTGGTAGCGGTTTTCGTCCCTTTGAGCAAAACGCCGACGCCAATCAGTGTTTCTCCTTTATTGTCTGTTACTTTTCCCGTAACGGTGATGTTGTTCTGTGCAGTCACATTTTGATAAGACAGGCACATCAGGAGCATTAGAAAATAGGTTATTTTCATTTCCTTGTTCATATTAATGGTTATACATGACAATTTTCATCGTCATATCAATATTTGGTTAATTAGATTGCGAAAGTTCCCCTTTAATTCAGGGTGGTAGCGTATGGCTTTTGTTCATAATGTTAATTTAAGTTTATAATTGGTTTATTTATTTATCGTACCGAGGGCGCTGATGCGCACCATTTTTGTTTCCAGATGAATCTGTCGAAATCAAATTTTGAATATTCCGGGCAGGCACCTGAACGGGCTGTGATAAATGCACCCATTGCCACGGCATAATCCAAAGTCAATTCCAGCGGCTCATCAGCGAGCTTCATGGCCAGAAATGCAGCCAGGAAGGAATCCCCACTGCCAATGGTGTCCGCTACTTTGATGCTGTAAGCCGGATAATTATAGGTCAGGTCTTTATTATAGTAGGTTGCGCCGTTCGGTCCTTTTGTGATCAGGATTTCTTTCATTCCGAACTTGTCAAAAATGGATTCAATACAGTCCAGCTCTTTTGAATAGGAAATGGCACTCCATTCTGCGATCATCTGGAGCTCAGTTGAATTGATCTTAACCATATCAGCCTGCCCAAGCAACTCCGACAGGAATTCAGGGCTATAATGAGGTGCCCTTAGATTCACATCAAAAACTTTGTAACTGGCATAACTCAACATTTTGTATAAGGTAGACCGTGAAACCCCATTTCTAGAACCTAGGCTTCCAAACACAAATGCGCCAGATGTTTTGATAATGTCCTTCATTTCTTCCTCCCATCTGATGTAATCCCAGGCGACAGGAGCTAGGATCTCATAACTGACTTCATTTTCCTCGCTGATTGTAGCCAGCACCTGACTGGTTTCATAGTCATTGTTGGTCTGTATCCAGTCCGTTTCAATACCTATCCCTTTCAGGAAGCCTAATAATTCTTCCCCTGCAGCATCATTTCCGATGCTGCTGATCAGATGACTTTCCAATCCTAATTTATGCAGGTGATAAGCCACGTTCATCGGAGCGCCGCCCGGTCTTTTACCATCTGGGAGGTTATCCCAAAGGATTTCACCAAAACACACCACTGATTTTACTGCTGAGCTGTTCATCGCCATTATCTTTTAATGCATGATTATATTAGTACCGATCTGTTCCAAGGACTTACCTTTGGTTTCCGGCATCAATCTCCATACGAAAATCAGTTGTAGCACCATCATCGCAGCGAAGAAGAAGAAAGTAGTCGCCCCCCCTAGGGTTTCGGCCAGATACGGAAAGCAAAATGCGATGATTGCCGCCATGACCCAGTGCGTGGAACTACCAAGGGTCTGCCCTTTAGCGCGGACAGAATTCGGGAAGATTTCAGATATGAACACCCAAATCACCGCTCCCTGTGAAAACGCGAAAAAAGCGATAAACAGCATGATGTAGGCCGGAATCGCAAGCCCTGAAAAATTCTCTGTATAGAAAGTAAACCCAACAAGGAACAGGGACGCAATCAAACCGAAAGAGCCCACCAACATCAAAACCCTCCTGCCGATCCGGTCAATAAAGTTGATGGCGATCAGCGTAAAAATAAAATTGATCATCCCGATACCTACAGTTGAAAGCAAGGAGGAGTGTGCGCCTAACCCAGCCATTTCGAAAATCCTGGGTGCATAATAAATGATGGCGTTGATTCCGGAAACCTGGTTGAAAAAGGCGAAAAGTATCGCCAGCATTACAGGCGTCTTATATTTACCAGAGAAAAGATTTTCTTCTTTTCCAGAAGGAGACTTCAGGGCGGAATTCTGAATAGCGACCAGCTCCTGGTCACAATTCAGTGGATTGATCACTTTAAGGATCTTTAAAGCACTTTCGATAGCGCCTTTTTTCAAGATCAGCCATCTTGGGCTTTCCGGTATGAAATAAATCAGGACAAGAAAAATAAATGAAGGGAAAGCCTGAACCCCAAGCATCCATCGCCAGGAAGACTCGCCACCCTGACTAATCAGGTAATTGGACAAATAAGAGATGAGAATCCCTAAAACAACATTAAACTGGAACAGCCCTACAAGCCGTCCCCTTTTATGTGCGGGGGAAATTTCAGATATATAGATAGGCGCGGTCACCGAAGATATTCCGACACCCAGCCCCCCGAGAAATCTGAACACAAGAAACACAGACCAGTCATCAGCCAATGCCGTACCAAGCGAGGAAAGCAGATAGGCAATGGCTACGAAATATAGTGTATTTTTACGGCCAAAATGATCTGAAGGCCTTGAACCTATAAGAGAGCCGATCACAGTACCTATAAGTGCGATGGAAATGGTGAAGCCGTGTTCAAAAGAGGACAACTGCCAGAATTGCTGGATTGATTTTTCCGCACCGGAAATAACTGCTGTATCGAATCCAAAAAGAAAGCCTCCAAGGGCAACGACCATGGACCAGGCCAGGACGGAATATTTTTTCATACTCAAAGTTTATATAGGTTAACAGTCGCAAATTAGGGCAAAGCGGAAAGGAAAAACATCAAAATCGTTTCTAAAAACTACAAATTTCAATAGAAATATAAATTACTATTTTACAGACACTTACGCGTCATCGTCCACAACGCGGTTACCGTACTTTCAATTTTGAACCATTAAAACTCAGGTTTTGTTACCTATCACCAACGGGTCCGTGAGCTTCCTGCTGGGTGGCGTTTTCGTTATCGGCGGCTTTTCTATATATTTAAATGAAATTCTTCGAAAAATCATTAACCAAATATTTAATCTGCTGATCTGCTCTCGTAGCAGGAGGAAATAAAACGATGAAAACCATATTTAATCCGTTTAATTACTTTTCCCTATTGTTTCTGCTATCCCTGATGCTAGCGGGTTGTGAAAAACAGAAGGATAACACTGTATATACCATAGGCGTCTCTCAGTGTATCGGCTCGGACCTCTGGCGGAGAACGATGCTCGAAGAAATCAAAATGGAACTGTCGCTGCATCCCGGTGCGGAACTGATCTATATGGATGCCAACGGGAACAGCCAGCTGCAGGTCAGGCAAGCAGGAGAAATGATCAACAAGGGGATCGACATCCTGATCATATCCCCAAATGAGGCACATCCACTAACCCCAATCGTTGAGGAAGCTTACAATAAAGGCATCCCCGTAGTGATCATTGACAGGAAGACCGCATCTCCATCTTATACCGCATACGTTGGGGCTGATAACTTCCAGATCGGAAAAATGGCCGGTGAATATGCAGGAGAATCCCTTAAAGGCAAAGGGAACGTCGTAGAAGTGATGGGTCTCCCTGGCTCTTCGCCAACGATTGAGCGGCAACGGGGATTCAATGAGGGGCTGAAAAAATACCCCGGCGTAAAGATTATCAATCAGGTCTACGGAAACTGGCTAAAAAAAGATACGGAAGAGCAGCTCGCTAAGATCAAAAACTCTTTAATGAATGTAGATGCGGTTTTTGCACACAATGACCAGATGGCCTCAGGAAGCAGGGAGGTACTGAACAACCTGGGCTTGTCAAAACAGATCAAAGTGATCGGAATTGACGCCCTCCCGGGACAGGGAGGCGGTTTGCAAATGGTGGCAGGGAAAGTGCTCACCGCAAGTGTACTCTACCCCACCGGAGGCAAAGAAGCCATCAGCACTGCATTTAAAATCCTGAACAGGGAATCCTTTTCCAAAGAAAATAATTTACAGTCCCTGGTTATCGATTCCACAAATGTTGAGCTCATGAAACTCCAATGGAACAAGTTCAGCAGCCAGCAGAAAGATATTGAACGACAGGGCATACTTCTCGAAGAGCAAAAGGTCCTTTTCAAAAACCAGCAAACGGTCCTCAACGTGATCGTCATTACCCTGGTACTGTCTGTCGTATTCGGGGGGCTGGCTCTCTATGCGTTATTGGAAAACCGGAAAATCAATAAAAATCTGGAGACCAACAATCTGGAAATCTTGAATCAGCGGAACCAGCTCATTGAAATGTCGGGGAAAGCGGAGGCGGCTACAGAAGCCAAGCTGAACTTTTTCACCAATATGTCCCATGAATTCCGAACCCCGCTCACCCTGATCCTGTCCCCGCTTGAAGATCTGATAAAGCACGAAAAGGTCAGTTCAGTAGCAGAAAAAAAACTAAATCTCATTCACAAAAACGTGTACAGATTGCTTAGACTCATCAACCAACTGATCGACTACCGGAAGATTGAACACGGAAAAATGCTCATCAGTGTTTCTCAGAACAATCTGGTGAGCTTCTTAAAAGATATTATGGAAAGTTTCCATTATAGTGCAAAGAAGAAGCGTATAGACATCAGGCTGATTACAGATGCCCAGGAAATCAATGTATGGTTCGATGTGAACATGCTGGACAAAGTGATATTCAATCTCCTCTCGAACGCATTGAAGTTCACCCCATCGGACGGAATAATTTATGCCGAGATCAGCCATGACTCCACGTCTGTGCAGCTTTCTATAAAAGATACGGGGCCGGGAATTGCCGAAGAAGAGATTGAGCATGTATTCGAGCATTTCTACCAGGCACAAAACAATTCGGCAAAGGGTTCAGGACTGGGTTTATCCCTTTCTAAGGAACTAATGAAGCTACACCGTGGCGACATTACAGTTGAAAGTAAAAAATGGCAAGGAACCAAATTCAGTATCAGGCTCCAACTGGGGGACGCTCATTTTGCTGAAGAAGAGAAACGGAAAGGTAAAGCAGGCAAAGAATCATTGTATGAGGACGCCAAGATCTATACGACTGGGCTCCATGACTCACCAGAGTTGAGAAAACCAGAGGCACTGCGTACCATAAAGGAAGAATCGCTACTGATTATTGAAGACAACCATGACCTGCTGAATTATCTGGGTAATAAGTTTGATGAAGACTATGAAGTTTTCCTGGCAGACTCGGGTGAAAAAGGCATTGCTTCAGCCTACGAGCAGGTACCAGACCTGATCATATCCGATCTTGTGCTGCCAGGATCGTCCGGACTGTCGCTCACCGAAAGACTGAAGTCAGATATCCGCACTTCCCATATTCCGATTATACTCTTGTCCGCTCACGGCAGCCTGGAACACCAGATCAATGGGATGGAAAGTATGGCTGACGCTTATATTGTAAAGCCTTTTAACTACGAATACCTCTTGGCCACGGTGAAAAGCCTGTTGAAGAACCGCTACCTGCTCAAAAGCCATTATGTTAGCGACATCAGTGCATCGGGTAGACAACCCATTTCAAAAAGTCTGGATAAAAAGTTCATTAACGATTTCGCCGGAATCGTGGAACAGAACCTTTCGAATGAAAATTTTAGTGTTGATGAAATCAGCAAAGAAATAGGGATCTCAAGAGTTCAGCTCTATAGGAAAGTCAAAGCACTGCTGGACTGCAGTGTAACAGATTATGTCATGAACAGGAGACTGAAAAAGGCCAAATACCTGCTGATTAATGAAAGGTACAGCATTGCAGAAATCACCTATATGGTTGGTTTTTCTTCCCCGAATTACTTTTCTACCGTCTTCAAATCAAAATACGGTATGCGGCCGAGTGAATTTAAAAAAAATCAGGCGTCTTCCCTTTAACAGGTGCGGAATACCCTATGATTTCTGCAATTGTAGGGTTGAATGCCAATAAATTTATTAATAGGATGGCTGAACCTGTCCCATTTGAGGAAAAGGATATTGTTTTCTTCCTCTCCCCTGCCCTTTCTCAATTCCGACACTAGCTTCTTCCATTCTGGTCGGTCAAAGTCTTTTGCAGAAAGGTCTGTGTATTTCAGTAAAGTATCCACCCCATTTCGTTCCAAACTGTGCAGCCCGATCAGGGCCTTTTCTTTTTAGCACCTTCTACCAAGGATAGTATCGAGCGGTCCGGCCCTAATAAATCACCACTACCATCAGCAACGCCCCATACCAATTAGTACTGCCCATACAGAATAGAGGCCAAGCGCATTGCACGGAATGATTGTGAAAAAAAATGGTATTTGTAAGAACATAGTGGATTGGAATTATTACTGCTTGATCGGCGTCGACTGGTATAATCCTGCAATGGAAGCCCTATTCAAACGCAACTGTGCAAGCCCATTAAATCAATGCGCTCCAATGTCGTAAATGTTAGCCCATATATAACATGAGCACTTGGTTGAGTCAAACAGCTGGCCAGTTAGGATCCGTTATATTTATCTACAGTATCCCAAGCTGTCCCAACAGAATTGTTGCGGCCGTATAGCAATGGAATGAGACAACCTTACTATTTCTGACGTGGAATACATCGCAGCAAGGTGCGTGAATCTCTCTTCCCGTCGCCTCGATAGTCCCACTTGGCAATGCTAATGGACCGTTATGGGTACCGTTAAGTGACAATTCGACTATTACCATATCGCCATCAAAATAGAACTTGTCTAACTCACGGTGCATATCGGGAAAAGCCGCAGAATAAATATCTACAGTCAGTCCCAGCTCCTTGCCATAATACTTTTTTCCTGCCGATACATCCCAAAAATAACCTTCGGAAGAAAAAAGTGCCGCAAATAGATTGGCATCCTGTCTTTCTGCAGCTTCGTAGAGCTGTCTGATGAGTGTTTCATTGGTAGATTCTGTTGTTTCCATTTTATGTATGTTTTGATAAGACTTAGGCGCCGCTATTGCAGTATTACCCATTAATTAAACGACCTAGTCATTGGCCCCTGTCGATTTCGCTAGCGACATGTATCCATTACCAATAGTGCTGCCAATTTAGAATTAAAATACAAGTAATTGACTAACAAATGATTAATCAATAACCAAAAACAACTTTATACGATATAACGTTGACCTTACATCATATTTGCCAAGACTAACGAAATATCGTCTCCAAAATCTCAGGAAAACATAACTCAGACCTCCATGGTAAAGAAGTAGATTACAATACAGACATTATCAGCCTATATCCTTACTGGTCAGTTCGCCACGGAATTTGGTGGTTAAGCTATCCGAAATCTCCATGAAAAAGTGGGGAAGAACCACTTTGGAGCGAAAGATGTGGCCACTTTTGGAATAACCCCAAAGCACACTTTTAGTACTTAAAATTAACAGAAACAGGGTGATTTCTTGAATTATCCTAACGGATCTATCAATTTTTGAAATCCGATCAAACCCTAAAAAATCTAGAAAAGTACACATTTTCGGGTTAAGATTACAAAATTTTAGTATCTTGAAATGGGAATTATTGACGGCTGAATGTGGAAACAGACCGATTTTCAAAAAGCAATTGTTCTCCTAATCATCGCCAAAATAACCAAACACTAACTTAATTTCTCTCAACAATGCCAGAAGTATATCAAATTTCGAACATTCATGGATCAAAGGCATATTTTACGGGCTTTGATTACCTATTATTAAACGCAAAACGCAATAAAGAAATTTACATCTCCGAGGTAGAACGTACATTTAAGCTATTGCTCTTGTCGAAAAGCAATATCATTTGCCCTGTCTCACATCTGTACACACCCTTGATGTTCGACTTCCTCACTAAAAACCCATTCATTCTCGAGCGGTCCTTAGTTATACCTGCTCAAAGAAGTAATGTAACAGATCCCGCCGAATTCCTTACCAATTACGAAATCGGAAGTAAGGTTAAAATCGATCCAGAAAAAAAACGGGAGATGATCAGCTTTTTCGAACAATATATCCCGGCTACCGTACGATGGGAGAACACAGAGACCATGGATCGTTTCAAAACAAACCTTGTGCTCGCACTGAACAATCCCCAAAGCATCCTAAATTCCAGTTTCAGAAACATCGACCCGCAAAGCATCCAACGATTGACAGCTGTCATAATGGGGGTTATTCTAAAAGTGGCCACCTTTTTTTTATCCAAAGTGGCCACATATTACGCTCCAAAGTGGTCACCTAATTTCGCTTAAAAGTGACCATTCGGCTTATTTTAAGCGTTTTTAATCGCTAAAATTGATGTTTTGAACCATTGTGTCGCCTCAAGGTTTTGCATGTGCTGCAGAGCCTTAATTTAGGTAAATAAGGGATGTTTATTTCTGTTGAGATGTACCTTGATTTGCAGTGTCGAATTTGTCGCCAGACAGGTGATGATAATGACTTTTGCGAAGCAAAAGCATATTAAGGCTGCTTGTTCTTTCAAGCTTCCCTAGGTAGGGAAATGCCAATCTGGTTTTATTTGTGGGATGTGTTTAAAAAGCTGAAGCTGATGTTGGGTGGTCAGTTTGGAATGAAATTCGGTGACCACTTTTGCCGAAATCTACAATTTAGCTGATATTCTTCGAAATCCTTACGAGAAGGATCATCATATTTTTGAAGTATTTGTTGTATGTGCATTTTTTTTTAATCGCAAGTTTAACAAGTTTTGGCACATCCAATATAACGATTTATGCCAGAAATTCACTCGAAATAGGCCTCTTTATGACATACTTTCATCTACAATTAACTAATAGCCTTTGGCATACAGTTTGTTTAAAATAAATTGATCCAGTGTTGAAATTGGCAGACATGCAAGCTTGCCAAGCTTGTGCTTTTTAAGCGTACGGGTTCGAATCCCGTCTGAAAATAATCTCGAAAGAGTCAATATATAAATATGAAAAGGCCTAATAAGGGCCTTTTTATATTACAAGCTTTTTATAATATCTTTATTATTGATATGAGCGAATTTGACCGAAATGAGATAGGCCGTTCGTACTTCTAGACCGAAGACGGTTCTATTATATAACAATCTGCTGATGTTGAAACGAAGAATTTTATCAAAAATCTACACAGCACTATGTTGATTTTTAGGAATTACCTCGATTTCGTTAAACGAATTGGAAATTGTCTATAGATGACTTAAGTACTGATATGGAAGAATGGGCAGTAGCTGCAAAACAAACATGTAAATGGTTTATTGATGCCATTGGTAATGATGCTTGGGCTTTAAGAAGAAGAAATGTTGTCGAATACTTCAAAAAGATTGAAGAACAGCTATATACCGAACGAGAGTTAAAGGCCAAAGGTGGTATTCCAGCAAATCAAAACCCTATTGCTGTCTACGCAGATTGGATGGCCTGGTATCTTTATTTGGTTGAGTCTTTGAAAGAAAGACCGGGGTGTGATGATCCAATGCAGTCAGGTCGTATATATCCTGCTTTTGCATCTATTGGAAGAAATATTGAAGCCCTGAAGAAAATGAAGGGCATTGATAACAGATTGCAGGACATGCTCAATGAAAAGCAGAACCAGCCAGATTCCACGCTTTTTGAGTTATTGATAGCCGCATTGTATCATCAAAATGGTTACGAAGTAGAGTTTTTAGCTGAAAGACCCGGTATGAAAACGCCAGATATGCGAGCCTCAAAAGATGGAAAATCATTCTTGGTAGAATGTAAGCGGCTGGCCAAGGTTACTGACTTTTCAGAGAAGGAACGTCAAAACTGGGTAAAGAGGTTCGATGCCTTAGCCCAGATCATGCGAATGGTGGGTAAGCCGGCTTTTGTAGAGGTTGTTTTCAAAGTGCCAGTAGAAGAGGTGGAAATTGATTTCTTGCCGAAGCTCTTTATGGACTACGTCAGAGCGGGAGGTCTGAATTATAATCAAGTATTTTCAACGCCAAAGTTAGACTTTAAAGCGAGGCATATTGATTTAGAAAAGAATAACAAGCGTTTAGCTCACACAATGGCACGGGCCAATTCTCCGCAAATGATTGAATTGCTGGCAGGAAGTTACGATATGCATGGAAGCTACACCATGCTCGCTGGTCCATCTGAAGTGACAAGTTATGGTCCCGATGATGACCTTCATGTGCTCAATAAATTTTACGGTGGACTACATGAAGCTTACATCGCAAAATGGGAATGTATTGACGAGTCGTCAATTAACGCCAAGGCAAAAGATGTAAAGAAAATATTAAGCAAGGCGGTAAGCCAAATGTCAGATACCGAGCCTGGCAGGATTCACATAGGTTATGAAACTGTTAATGGACCATTGGTAGAATTTATGCGGCATAAGAAAGTAAATGAGGCGATAGAATCTTTCCGGTTTGATGACAAGAATATCCATAGCATTTATTGTCATGCTATGCAGCCATTAATTAAGATTGAGGAATTTGAATGTGCGGAAACAGTGATCAGTTTTGAAAACGAGCCTAGATTAGAAAAAAAATTAATACTCGAAAGGTCTGGTTTTGGGCATAGCAGCGGAACACATTGGCACGAAGATTTTTTTGACGTTAGGAGCATCTAACTTTGAATTTATCCATATATCCAATTCTCCAAATTTTCGCAATATACTTTACTGTCAAAATGCGATGGTTCTTTTTCTTGTATTTGATAATGATATTCTGAAATGAGAACATATGCTCTGCATAACTTGGCAATCTGGTCTTTGATAAGGTTTAGGTCAGTCAAGAACTTATAGTTTGCTGTGGTGTCAAAACCATAAGAAAATCCTAAAGTACTTTCATGGCAAAGGTAGTTTCTCGCATCCTTGCCATCAGACAAAATTTTCAACTTATTATTATCGAAGTATGTTGTTTCGCGAAGCCATGGATGTTGAATTTTTTGTCCCAAACTCTGGTTGAAAATTTTCTTATGTGCACTGGTCGTGGTATCGAATATATCTTCCAATGTAAGTTTGTTAGCGTTAAATCCATGAGATGATAAAATGACGTTCATTACAAATTTTACAGCATCCTCAAATCTATGGCAAATCATCAATGCCTTGCCAAGTATCTGGTAAATTTCTGTTGCATTCTTATGCTGACTGAATTTTATGTACATGAAATAAATCTATGCATAATTGACCATTACTGTTGTTTAAAATGCTAAGTTAAATCGTCAGATTGCTTTTTGTATTTTTATCGCCGATATATAAAGAATATGGAAACACTGAAAACGGTTGGTGCACTGGCAGGATGTGCAGCACTGATATGGAATATTTTAGTTTATGTTTTGTCAAGGCGCGGAAAACTTGACGTAAGTTTGGGTTGGGGTTCCGATCCGAAAGATATGTCAACCTATTTTTATATTGATGTAGTTAATAAGGGCTCTGATACAAGAATGATAGACAACGTGTCATTAGTGTATCTTGATAAGAAACAACTCAAGAACTCTAGAATTTCAACTGTAGGTTACATTACAGAGCTTCCCAATGCTATTCTAAAGCGGGGTGAGAAAAAACGAGAAATCATACTTTACAAAAATGACGCTCAATTAAAGGAATTATTTTTTAACCACAAGATTTTGTTCCGCGTCGAGGATACTTTTGGAAAAAAGTATGATAGCACAAAACTTAATGATGGTGTGTTCTCATTGCCGGACAGGGTTGACAACATCAATCCTTTGTGAAGGAAATTTGATAAAACGGGTTGATTTTTTGGTATAGATGAAGCACAGTTTTTTGGCAAAGGGGTGCTCAGTGTCAATTTGTTATTTACAATTCTTTTTGCTACTTTAGCAATGCTGTTCAGCAAATTGTAAAGTGGCGTTCGCCACAAAAATCGGTAAACACATTTAATTTTTTTTAAAATGAAAAAATCAGTTATAATTGATGGTGCTCCTTTTTTTGTGAGCGCATTTTATGGTTCAACGAGCGAACCGTTCTTTGTTGGTGAAGAGTTGAAGATTACCAATTCACGTGGCGATTTCTTCCACAGGAGGATTAGGGCAATCTTCGACCAAGGAAACGGCGTTGCTTTAATTGACCTTATCTAAATGTAGGCGGGTAAAGTCCGGCTCTTACCTGAATATGATATCCACTCCTCCACTTGCTAGGCAAAATTAATTTTGCGCTACATATCAGTCCATCGGACAAATAAATGAAATCCTATAAAGCAAATATTCAGGAAATAATGCAATTTGATACCTAAAAATAACGTAAATGGCGATTTGGATGGGAACTATGCCTTCGGAATTATAAAACATCATACCAAATGGACCTGGAAAGGGCTTTTCTAAGTCCTAATTTCACTACAAGTTGGAATCGCCTTGGCTAGTTCCGGTTAACGGGACATTTTAAAACTATCTACCCCTAACTTGAGCTCTATTATCTACAGCAACATCTGTTAGCTGGTCGAATGGCTTGGTATATTGATTAACTGTCAATCCAGCCTGCTTCAATATACTCTCAAGTATATTTGTGTTTAGCAGCTTTATATCACCTTCAAGCTTGGGCGCTACTTTTTCTTTAATGAGTTTAGCTATACTCTCCGCTCCCCTAGGGTGTTCTAGTACCTTCGCAATCGGTATCTTGTAACTGATTTTGGTATAGGATTCGCCAGCGATGCCGAAAATGACACTTTTCTCCATATCCTTCTCCATCCTTTTATTGAACCGGGCCGCTTCTTTTTTCTGCAAGTGATCGTTCAACAGGTCATCGATATAATTTTCTAGGTTTCTATCAATGGAAAACGCCTCCATTCCGTCTCCGCCCGGATATATTCTCGGAGGCAGGGATTTGCACCATTTTTCGGCCTGAACGATGAGCTCCCTGCCTTTCTCATTTTCGTGATAGTAGTCTGTCGGTCCCCCACTACCTCTGTTTTGGGCATGGCCCGCGTGGATGCCATTAATGTAAATATTGGCGGTAAAGGCCTCGGTTTCCTCACTTAGCTGAACACTGTGATGGATTTTTCTTAGTTCTATTTCCATAATCTCATTTTTTGTATTAACAGATAAAAATATTTGAAAGTTGATTGTACGGCAGAATGCCCCCGACACCTTTTAGGATCGGGGCAAGAGTGCGATGATTTCATCTCTACCATCAGGAGCGCACGAGGTTATTCCCCGCAAAGCAATCAATAGGATAGCTCGAAACGAGCACTTCTGTTTATGATTTAGCTTTTTACTTTTTGCATTTACCAAGACAAATTGCCTGATCGTCCAGCTGTGCCATTTAAATGGTTTGTAAAAAATTGCAGCTCCCTCGAAGAAAGTGCCCGCACTACCTCTCATGTGGAAGAATCAGGGAATGTATTTTTGAGGCCTAATAAAGAGTGGGGTTTTCAATGTTGTTTTGCTCCTAGCCGTTTTCTGTGGACGTCTTTGAAATTCCCTTAAAACATTCATAGAATGTACTGTAGCCTCCCTTGGGCTTGTGGGTACGGATTCCTGAGCGGAAACCCGCGACCTTTTCAAACCTGCTAAGAGAGAATGCCTCGACAGCAAACTGATGTACAGTCCCATTAAAGTTAACATGTACCATATCTGATACCAGCCAGAATCCAGCTCCCCTTCCCACTCGCCACAGCGCAAGCAAGCAGTCGGCCGTCCTACCTGTAGTGTCTGCATCGAATACGGAATGTATCTTCGCATTTGGATATTTTTCAATAAGTTGAAGGACCTGAAAACGCTGGGGAAGCAGTCCCAGAGCGGCGAAGGCAATGCTGCATGATGGTGCGAGCCAATGTGGGTGAAAGTTGCAGAAACAAATGAGGTCGGAAGCAGCATTCCCGAGAAATAAATGCCTCACCTGATAGGGAGCGTCTCTAGAGGCTTGCCAGCATCCATCCGTTGTTGGTACGTTATTTACTGACCTGTCCCATAGCTCAGATGCTACAGGCACATGGGAAACGAGATCGCAATAGGGAAATTGGAACCGTCCACTTTCAGCGGAACTCAGCCGAAAAAAATCATTCACATCAGTGCGTAAGACATCTATACTCATCGTTGGCTAGGGCTATCTCGATTGTTTCGGGAAATAGCTTCTTTCGTGTTGTGCAAGAGGAATGTTATTGACCGGCATATCCATAACCGTAGGTGTTTTTGCAGGTTTTTCTTTCTCTAATATGTCGGCGAGTGCCTGATTGTAGCCTTTCGTATAATCGAGTTTCTGCGCCTCGCTACTGTTCTTCAGATTTCTGATACCTCGAAAAATCAGATAGGAGATACCCCCGTCGAACAGCATGGAAAATATGAGCCTTGCACGGTCGGAGCGAACACCCTTACTATCGGTAGCACTATGCTGTATTCTGGTTCCGTCTTGGAGCGTGACTATCTCCCCGTTCCTAAATGCCTTCTTCTGCTTCTCGGAAAGTGATTCGCCATTAACCCTATCTGGCACCTGCACCTTTTCTGGTTCATAAGATATAAATTCACGTGTCTGGGCATCGTATTCAATAGCAATTTTGCGCAGCATCCCAATGGTATCGCCATGCTCCTTAAGAATAGTATCTACCTTTCCATCCTTGAGCCTTTTACCTTCGCGTTCACTGAGTGCCGGATGCGGCCTAACTTCGTTGTAGATTGGATGCAGGTTTAGAACGATACTTTTGTCATCTCCCCGCACCATAGACAGCTTTGCATCGAGCTGCTGAATCTTAAAGCCATCCAGTTCCAGATTCTTCAGGCTCAGCATGCCTGTGCGACGGCCCGCCAACAGTGCATCAATATCCTCTTGGCCAATAGTCAGCTTGCTTTCTGTATAAATTCCAATTTTTTCAAGCTCCGCAAAAAGCTCTTTTTCTTTTATTTCCATAACATTCTTTTTTAATGATATTATCTTTTATGGCTATGTCCGCTAGGTTCTTCGGCTTTGATGGCCGGTGAAGACATGATGAGATCCACCGAAGTGGACATCATGACATTTTTGGCTTCCAATAGGGAACTGTACAGCCCATCTGTTTTGGAGAGGACAAAAGCTTTTCCTGTACCCATTTCTTCCACCCGTAGACGCCCCTGTTTAAGGTGGCCCTGTATCCGATAGGTAGAATTGTTGTAGTCGATTTCATCTCCGAACAACAGGTACTTAGCGCCCGACTTCTGGCCAATTGGGGATGGCTTGCTTTCGCCAAGCTGCAACTCTACCTCCCTTTTCTGTTGTAGGCTGTTAAGATAGGTCCATATCTTTTCGGCATCCACGGCTGCAGCATGGATCTCAAATGGGGAGTTACTTAGCAATTTTATCCAGCTCTCGACATAAGCGGCATGCTGTCCAGGATCATGTCCAATCCTTAGTTCCTGTCCTATGAGCATTGAGGCAATTTCGGCGCGCAATTCTTCCCGAGCATAGGCTTCCGTACCAAAAACATTCATAGTGCTTCTGTCCAGACGGTCCCTGTGGCCGGTCCAATGGCCAAGTTCGTGCAGCAGGACAGCATAGTACCGCTCTGGCGTCTCGAACTGTCCTTTGAGGGGCATCGTAATCTTGTCGCCTAAAGGGCTATAGAACGCCCTATCCCCTGCAATGTGCTTTATTTCTGCTCCAGATGCTACCACCAGACTTTCTGCACGGGCAATGGGCTCCCAGGAAACCTCACTGGTAATGGGCTGTTTCAGCAGAGGCATGCCGTCGACCTGGGAAGCATTGAATACCCATGCGTTCCTGATGATTGGACGGTCGAGCTTGACAGAATCTTTTACTGGCTTTCCCTCCTCATTGAGGATTACCTTCCCGCTTTCATCCCTTTTTGTTACCAGATCATATACCTTAATAAACTGGATTGGCGAAGCCTTCTCCCCTTTTCTTACCTTCATCTCACTTGCAGCGGCCTGGTTGAAGGTGAGCCACCTCGGATCCTCATATCCCGCTGTCAAAAGTGAGAATATATTGATACCTCTATACCTATCACCGGTAATGGCATTATAGGGCAGCTGAAATGCAGGGATACTGTCATTGTTCCACGGCTTCTGCCATGGAGCTGAACCATTTTTGAGCTGCTCGATAAGTTTTTCGGCCACTTGTATATGCATGGCTTTTACCTTTTCATTCATCATCTGGTTCCTCCTGTAGTTCTTCCGGAAACTCGTCAGCATATTCAACGCCATATATGGCAGCTTCCTCTGGCGTAAGTCCAAACTCCTCCCCTTCGGCAAGGAGTTGCAGCTTCCTTTCAAGTGATCTCTGATCGTTGTTCATAAGATTTGGATTTAGTTAATAGGTTGGTGCCATGATTGCAGCCATCCATGTATCAGTGCCATGGGATCGAGGTAGATGCCCCTAAGGGTGACGCTAAAGTGCAGATGTTCACCTGTAGTCCTTCCTGTGGCTCCTGTGATGCCCAGAATGGATCCTGCTTCCACGGGCATTCCCACCTTAACAAGGCTTAGTGACAGATGCCCATAAATGGAAAATAGCTCCCCGTGGGACACCTTAACGTATTTTCCCAAAATCGGATTCGTACCGGTTTCGTAAACTGTGCCACGCATGATGCAGTATACTGGTTCCGATCTTGCGGCTAGGTCGACCCCCCTGTGAAAATCAATCCTGCCAGTAACAGGATGTATTCGATAGCCGAAAACAGAATTGATCTTTAGGTGATGTAAGGGCATGCAGATTTCCCTAAATTCCTCAGTTTGCACAGGTGCTTGCACCTGCTGTGCGAAGGCTGGCAGGGCCAATAGAAAAAACATCAATTGATGCGCTATATAAAGAGAGAATTTATACTTGGTCATGGTCAGCGTCCCAAACCGGTCCTGTGCTTCGCATCTAGATCCTCTCCGGTGGCAATTCCCAGTTTTTCCTGGAGCGAAACCGTACTGCGGGCAAGCACGTTATCATTTGTCGATGCCAGTTCCAGGGCATCCCTGTATGCATTCACAAAACCTTTTTCCTGATTTATGGTAATTTCCATTAGGGTTTTAAAATCAGGCGTTGGCATATTCTTGACATTTAGAAGTAGATCCTTGTATATCTCATTGTGCGGTTTGAGCACGAGCAGCGCATCTGTGGAGTAGAGCCCGAGGGCATTGGTTCCGAAGCCGACGTAGACCTCGTCCTTCTTAAGATCTGAACTGGTGATGATCCCTATCTGGCCTTGACGATTTGCTGGGTCGGTAGCCAGGTTCGGATGTACCATGACCATGTTTCCTACTAGTTCTTCCATGATTCTATTTTTAAGTGATTAAATGTTTCGTAATGCCAAAGGACATTTCCTATTTTCTTGTGGCATGTCCCATTTTACCCTTGGGCTGGGGAATTGGCTGTTGCATGGCCGCCTTTTTGAAAGATTCCGCCACCTGTTGCACCTCGCGATTGATGCGTTCGAAGTTTTTCCGCAGCGTTTCTTCCTTGCGGCCATTAAAGTCGTAATAGACGGGCATTTCCCTATAGGCATTTTCCTCTCGCGCAATCGCTTCCATATCAAGGTTGACCCTACAGTTTATGGCTGAAGTATCAAATTGGCCAGTAAATTCTGTGACTGCATCGGCGGCGAGTATTCCTACGAGTTCGCCCGCTTTCAGTGAGGCAATCTTACCGGCGGGGATGAGCGCCTCCAGCTTTTCGTTCAGTGAGATTGAAGTTTTGTTGCGGTCGATGCTCAGGCTTTCTCCAACTTGCTTTACCTTGCCGAAAAGGCGTTCAAGCCAATCAAGGGTCTCTTTGTTGCGTACTGAACCTGAGAGCACGTTCCCAACGACGGAAGTGATCGTTGTTGCGGTATCTTTGCCATATTGCTGTTTGAACTGTGGCAGTTCCTGAAGCCCCATGAATACGGCAACCTTGTTGCTCCTCGCCGTGGCGATCAGGTTTTCGATCCTGTGCATAAAAAGTGTCGGAACTTCATCGATAATCAGACCGCAGGGCCTATTTCCCTTACTATTTATTAGTCTGGTCATGCGGTTGAGCACAACCGAATAGCAGGCTGAATTTATCATCTGTGTACTGGGATCATTTGCCAATATTACTATGGAGGGGGTCGACGGATCGCTGATCTTGAGGTCAAAATCATCTCCCGAAAACACCCAAAATGTTTCTTTGGTCGCCAGTCTGCTGATGAAAATTTTAAGGGTACCTATCTGGCCTTCCAGCTGGTCGTATGCCCGTGCCTGCCATGCGCTCTTAAAAGGTGAAAGAAGGGAAACGAGTTCAGACTCGGTAAACAGCACGTCAAAGATTTCCTCATAGGATAGGTTGAGGAAGGCGAGCACATGAGGTGGGCTTGAAAACTTTCCTTCTTGGTACCTGCTGAAGAAAAATATGCATGCGGCAAGAAAGTTCACGGCCGATTGGGTGAAGAATTGGTCACTTCCCCCTGGTTTGTCGCCTTTCTTAAGCGCCTCAACCAGCGCCTCTGCGGTTTCTGATGCATCGGCAAGGGTTGGTAGGTATTCCCTTCGCCAAGGATTGATGCGCCTGCTCATTTCTACCTGGTTGAGGTTGATAACATGGAATCGAAAACCTTTACATTTCCCATTCTGTCTTGCAAGCAGATAATGGTAATAGGCAATCTTTCCGAGATCTGGATTTTTAAAATCATAGATGCAAAGGCAGAACTGCTTCGAGATCAATTGGCGGATGGCCGGATTGATGACCCCAAAACTTTTTCCAGACCCTGGCGTGCCGATGATCATCGTACCCCTAAAGATATTCGCAAGATTGATCCAGCCTTTCCTTACCCTTCCCTTGAAATAGAAGAGCATGGGTATATTGACCGAATATTCGTTATCAATAGCCTTGGTTGACTGCATGAATGATTCTCCCTCGACATTCCATTTGTCCTTCCCTAGCTTCGAGCTGATCAGTTTGGATATATTGTCCATGGCCACATGGACTAGTAATGTACCGAATATGGCACTCAGGATATAGGCGATGTCATACCATCCGGTCCCGAACAACAAGATTGCGGAAGACCTTCCCTGGAACCAGATACCTGAAAAGGTAATTAACAGTCCTAAGGCCAGAGGGTAGGCAATTTGCCTTTTTGGATCCAGATCTTTCTTTTTCCTGCTCAAGGTTCCTACCGAGACTAAACAGACAAGCAACAGGGTAAAGATCTTGCTATATGCCAATTCTTGGTAGAATGGGATCCTCAAAATCTTAAGGGCAAAATGTTGAATGGTCAACCTGTCCTGGCCGCCATCAAACAGCATTCTATAGGCATAGAAAAAAAGGAAAATCTCGATCAGGACGGACAAATAGATTCCAAACTGCAGAAACCTGTGTAGGCTCTGCTGTTCTTTGGTTTCTTCCATAAGCAATAGTTAATGTTAAAAAATATGGTTTGGAACAATGAGGGACGGGAGGATCGTACTAAAGGTGTGACGATGGCAACTAGCTTGTTTTAAACACCTTGGACGTCGTCGAGCTACCAATTGTTGGGATTATCTTTTTGGACCACGCGGCATCAGGTCGAAACTATCTCTTGAACGGAAAAATTCTTCTATAATTGATTTAGAGGACGGAAGTACCTTAGCTACTGAATTTTCTTGAAAGTCGTACATGGTTAGATAGTACCCGTACTCTTTTTTCAGGTACATTGCCAACCCCACAGGATCTAATTGATCAATCAAGGGTATCTGCACGATTAGTGCCCCCTCTGGCACCGCATTGAGGTTGCGTCCCGGACGTTCTACAGATTTTGTTTCAGGCCGGTAAAGAAACGTCGTTTTTCCATTGGACTCATATTGTCTGATTTCATCTAGGCTTATTGATGTTTAAAAATCATCTTTAGGTCTTAATTGCCCTAACCGATAATCCACATAAAAGATTTGCCCATCAATATCGACCGTTGGTAGTTTCCCCAATAGTCGTTCATCCAAAGCCCTATTGGCAAGCAAATAGCCTTTTCCATTTTCCCTGCTTTCACGGTTGATCTTTTCACATTCCCCTTTTGATGGTGTCAGCCTCAGATTGGTAATTGCTGTTTCTATAAGTATGCATTCGTAATCTTCGCTTTTCAGCGCTTTTTCAAGTGGGACATCTAGATGGTTGTGTCTTGCCCAGTCATAGATCAGGATATGATTACCGTTGAATTCTGGAAGTTTGTCAAACTCGATGATATTAGCTGGAAGGATTGGGTAATGGATAAACCTACGTTTCTCTGCGTCTACCAAAAAAAACCGCTCCAAATTCCCCAATAATTACCTTGGGAAGATGGATGTCATAAAGTTCTTTATACATGATCGAAGTCTATTTATAAACTATCGGCACCTAAAATATCGCTGTACCTCATCTGCAGCGTAAGTACCCTACCTGAAATCTGTTTTTCTGTGAGTTCTATATTCAGTACCTTATTACCTGGAAAGGTTGTCTTTTTCAGCACATATACATTGCGGTAACTCTTTTTAAAAGTACTGTTCTGATACAACTGAAAAACGGGCGCAATCTCAACAGACTGAACATTTGTAGCCTTGGTGATTTTTTTATCGGAAATCTTAAAGCGCTGCTCATCTATATGGTAGGACAGGTTGCTTTGGTTATAGTAAGTGACATCCAAAAAAATATGTTCGCCTACGGTATACACATTATTCAGTTTGGCCATTATTCCGGATGCCTTAGCGCGGCGTAATGTGGCTTTCGGTGGCATGCTTATGATGCGCATGGCAAATCGCTGCATTTCCCTGACCGTAAGTGAAATTCCCGGCACCTCTAGTGGACGGGCATGTTTAGGTAGTATTTCGACCTGTGAGGGGACAGCAAGATCCGGATCTTCTATCATGCGGAGGTTGTACTGTGCAATAAAACTCTCACCGATGATAGTAACGATGCCCAACATGCTTCCGTGCACCTCAAAACGTCGAACGGAATCGGCTACTACCTTTAGCCTTAGTATATTCTTTAGTGGAAGATCTCCCGCAATAGCATTTGTGGATATGTCAACATACTGGATCGGCTCAGGTGAAACGAAGTGAAGGGAAATATTACGGCTGATACCTATGTTGGGCAGGTCTTTGCGATAAGTTCCAGAAAAAACCTGTGCATATAGTCCCTGGGCTGCAAAAAGGACAACGATTAAAAAAACAATTGATTTTTTCATGATTAATGGGTTTAATACTTACTTTGTATATTCTTTAGTTCTTCAGGGTCGATAAGGTAAACTTGGGTATTGTACTTCAGCTTGGCCTTGTTGCTTCGTATTAGCTTCCCGACGGCTGTTGTTGTTGACTGGAACATCTTTTGGACCATGCTCATGACCAACTGGTTGTTATTCTCCGCCTGTTGCTGAATGGTCATGCCCTGGCTTGCATCGCTGCCGAGACCCTTTGAAAATTCACGGAAAGCCGATGCAGGCACGTATAGTCCTGGTAAGCCGTCATTGTCGTAGATGTCCAGTCGTACAGGCAGGATGTGTTTTTCCTGAAAGATAGTGCTAATGGACAAATTCACGCGTTGGCCAGCAAAGCCGGTGACCTGTGCATATAGATAGGTTCCCTTTTTTATCAGGAACCTGCCAGCAGACATGTCATCGAGCAACCGGATACGGAGCCTGGAACCGGCATATCCTACGATGTCCTGATCAACGATGGCACGGATGAAGCTGTCTCCCCTCTCCTTGAAAATGGTATTGAAGAGTACCGTAGCTGAAGTTGTTTTCTGAACGGGCAGCTTTTTATGGCTCCTCAGCTCCTTTTCTGCAAGCTCCATTGCCTTCTCACGTGCCTGTTCCGCCCGAAATGTAGGGTCGTTAGCTTTTCCCATGCTGTCGATCAGTTTCATCTGTTCTCGGAAAGCCGTCATTGGATCTTCCTGTGGTCTGCCGTTCGGACGGGTTACAACCGGTGCAGGCTGGCTGAGCTTGGAAATTGCTTCCGCAAGCTCCTTACTGGAGTTGTCAGTTGCTCTTTTTGGAAAATATTGGTTTGTTGTCGGGATAGCGGCACGATAGGGAGATGTACCGTTATTGGTTCCTGCACCATATTTGCGTTTGATTGCCTGGTCTATGGAATCCAACATTCGCTTTTCCCTTTGGTTATAGAGGTCGGGCATGGGCCTGCTCTTGACATTTTCTTCTCCGATTACGCCTACTGCCGTATATCCGTCCCCTTCTTTGAACTGGTTTTTATAGGCATCTAGTTTATCGCCCAAAGTCTTTTTCTTTACATCTTCAGAAACTTCTGCTACATGCTCCTGCAGGGCATTTTCATTTTGGACAACAGGCTCTTCTTTGCCGAAACTGGACTTATAGATATAAAAAAAAAGGCATAGGAAAGGCAGCAACAGCAGCGGAATCATGTATCTTGGCTGTTTAAAGTTTATTTTCATATTATTCGTTTTAGTAAGGGTTATCTGAACTAGGTCTGGGATGGACGTGCAATTCGTACAGGGAATTTGGGTGCTGGGGCTTCATTTTTTAATGTCAACCAATTTACTGTGTATGGACTCCAGTCTTGTAATCGCTTCCTTTACCCTTAGGCTATCAGCAGCATCAAGACTGTCCTTGCGAAGTATGACATTGATCTGTTTTTGAAGTTCAAGTACCTCTCTAAGGAGCTGGCTGGAATGGACGATTTCCCCAATGCCACCACTTACACCATTGCCGAACTGGTTAACCGACGGTAGGTGTTCTGCCCTGGCCCTACGCATAACTGAAAAGGCAAGAAAACCGGACACTAATATTGCGGCCACCATTGTGACAAAGAGTTGTTTTGGGTAACGCTGTATGAACTGGTCCCGCTTCAATAGGAACGTCCGCATTTGCCCACCGAATTCTTTTTTTAGTTCGCTGATCAGGCTAACCTTGTTATCCTGATCAGAAGTTGTTTTTTTGGACATTTTCAAGGTCTTTGTTTTCGAGTGTCTTCCAACGGGTGATCAGCACGGCGTGGGGATTGTTGTCGGACCTGGATTCCAGATCTTCGAGATAGCCTTCTGTTACCAGCGACCTAATCATTGTAGAGCTTCTCCTGTCTATCTTCTGTTTGCCATAATAGCGGAAGTAACTTCGGGCCTCGTCGATGTAGATTGAATCCGTTTGTAGGGTAAGCACAGCGCTTGAGGAAAGTATGGAATTGAAAAAACCCTTTTCCTTCAGGTTGTTATACTGTAGCGCCCCGCTTTCGTCGATGAGGTACATGGCGCGTTTCATCTGATATTCTATATACTTGTCATCTGGGGTGAGCGAAAAGAAAAGGTTATGAAAAATATTTACGTGCGCTCGATATTCAGCACCCCTGTTGAGCTTGACATCGGACTGCCTGGCCATTAATGGAATACTGTTTGCGTCAAGTACATAGACGGTCCGGCGGGCCACCTCCACCTGTTTCCAGGCAAAGAATGAAACCAATAGGGATATGGTGATGGCAGCGATAAAGCTCCCAACTGAGATAAAGGTCGCCAAGCGCACCTTGTTCTCTATATTTTTTACAATCATCAGCTGATCATTTTGGTAAGCATTCGTGAAACATTGGAGGCTCCGCGCCCCATGGTAGATGCCGCAGAACTGATGCCGGAGGTAGAGACTATCCAGGTTGATATGCTCGGCACGGTCAACATGGTCAATCCCCCTATCAGGAACGTGATGATTACGATACCGAAGGAAAGTAGGCCATTGCTCGCAAACCAGCCCAGCTTTTCCAAGGTATCCCCGGAGCTGTCTACCAGCTCTTTGTATCGGCTGATTTCCGCTTCCATAGCGTACCGTTGGAAAAGGGAAGCTACGTAGAGCACCAGAAATCCGATACCCGAATAGAGGTTTACAGAAATGAAACGCGCTACCCAGGTACTGAAACTGTCCCGGAAGGCCGGCAGTATGCTGACAGCGACCGCAAATGGTCCAAGGATGATCAGGATTGTAGAAAAGATGATCTGGATGATGAAGATGACATATACACATATGCGCAGGACCCACAGTGCTAATGTTTCCAGTATCGATGTCACCAATAGCTGTAATCCGACCTGCATCCTGTTACGAAGCTCCACTATGGGGTTCCATACCTCTGCGAAACCCTCCTTTACCGTTGACTTTACGGATTCCCAAGCATGTTCGTACCATGTGTCCGCCTCTTGTTTTGCCGTTTCGGTCTGTGCTTGTACGGTAAGGAGCTGGTCTGCCACCTGAACCATGAGATGAGCTCGTTCCATACGAAGATTGTTCACCTCGGTCTGGCTGTCGTTGAACATCAACTCGGTCCTATTGGCCACTATGTCTGTTGGAAAGGCGACCATCCGGGTAAATGCGGACCACCAGAGGATCACCATCACCAGGCCGAATGGTCTAAGCAGTGGCATGATCTCGAGCTTTTTATCGCCGGCCATCATCTCGTAGGATTTGATTGCAAAAAAGATGAGCATAAAAATAGCGGCCAGTGCCTGTGCATCGGCGATAAAGGCATCATAATGTGTCCAGATAGTCTGTTTCATCAATTTCAGAAAATGCATGGTGCCTTCTTCGTAAACGCCGTTGCCCTGCAGGAAATTGAAAGTTTTCTTGAAGGAATCTGGCACAGCTTGTGCCTGTAGCATGATCGGTGAAGTACTGATCGTACCAATGGTTATGTTGATAGGGTTCATAGGGAATGTTTAAAGTTTTGAGTTTTGAAGTATCCGCTCTGCAATCTGCTTATCTGTCATGTTACCCATGGCGCCAATTGTCGGGTTCCCCTTTCGTTTGATTTTCTCGATGGAGTCCATGATGGAAAGGAACTTTCTGGCATATTGCTTTTTGGCCTCCCAGGAAGCCATCAGCTTCCGGTACTCCAACAATAACCTGTGGTAGGCCATTATCCTGGATCCCCGGTCTAGCGTTGTGGACATTGCACTTTCCAGACGTTCGCGGATGGCATTTCTTTCTTCGAGGTACCAGTCATAGACCCCAGCCCTTTCCAGATAGGCCGCTTCGTTAGGGGAATCATTAATTAACTCGCCCTGTTGTTCCTGCAGCAGGGGCGCAAACTCGAGCCTGTAGTAAAGGTGCCACAAAGGGTCGGTACCAGAAATTACGCCACTGTAGTTGACCGCCTCGCCAATTGCCGCTTGGCTCAATGTATCGGTGTGTAGTTTATATGCATTCTCGGTACTTTGCATTGCTGCCACCAATGCAAGCCGCTGGCTTTGTGGCCCTACGGGAGCAAGTGGCCTCAAGTCTGTCCTGGGATAGTTTGGATGTAAGGCCCATGTCATCCAATATAAGGGATTGGTGTACAGAAATCCGGGCTTTGGTGCAAATTTGTTCCTGTCCCACTGCTTGAACACCATCCTTTCCTGCTGGTAGCGTATAGATTGGTCATTGATGGTCTTCTGGGCTTGGGAACAATCAATGCAAAGAAATAATAGGCCTGCTACTATTGTAAGCACTAAGTGGTGATGTCTTTTAGGGTTCATATTTCAATTCTTTAGGAGTTTATAACTGGAAATGATTTCGTTCACCTTACGGACATCTTGATTGATGAAGCCCTGGTATGGGTCTGCAGTTTTAAACAGTCCGTTGGCCTTAGCCCAATACATCGACCTTGCCATGCTGTAGCACAGTGCCCGCATTACCCTGAGTTCTAGGACGACCTTACTTAAAAGGGCATCCCTTTTCTCATAATCCATCAAAATATTCTGTCCTTCCTTTAGCACGAATGAGGATACCTCGCCAACAAGATTGACACCGCGGACCTTAAGCTGGCGGGCTACATCCTCTGCGAATAGCAACAATATTGGATTGTGCCTGGCCACTTCGACCATGCGTGAACATTCGGTGATAATCTCGTTGGAGATGCTGCCAACCTGCATTACAGTCAGTCCGCTCTTTAGCGCCTGGTTGACCTGGCTGAGTGAATTGTAGATAAGCTGTTGGACCATAACTACCGAGGCGACGTTAAGATCGATATCGTCTAGCCTTTGGTTGATGGTTCCCAAATAGTTGTTGTGCGTATTCTCGGCGGCGAGCCTCATCGCACCGTTTTCATTGATTACGGCAAAATGCTGGCGGTCGTAGACCAGTCGCTGGGCCATGGCAGCCCTTATGGAAAATAGACATATCAGGCTGATGGTAAATAATCTGTTCATAATTTTAGTTTTTGAGGATGTTGACATTTCGGATGATTTCTTCTACCATTCGCCTGTCCTGATCGATGTAGTTTGCGAAGGGATTTGACGCCTTCTTCCTGCCAGTTTGCGATAACGCCCTTGCCAACCCCCGACTGGCACCTTCGATCCGCCTGAGTTCTGTGAGTGCATGACCGAACAGGAGTTTACGGTCGCTGGCCTTCATCTGGTTGACATCCCCTATGCTAAGGGCAATCCCGGCTATGTAGCGGGCCAGCATCGATGCCCTTTCGGCGAGGTCTATTTCTGTCTGGAGTGCCAGTGTGATCAATAGCGGATTGTCGGCGGCGAGCCTGTAAACGATTTCGTGCTGTCTCAGTATTTCAGAGACAATGGGACTGGCCTCAATGGAGATCTGGGCAGCATCGATTGCAAGTCCCACGGTGTGGAACCTGTTTTTCAGTTCCCGGTACCTGACCTTTAGTTTTTCCATCTGTGTTCGGTTGACCACTTCGTTCGCCGTTGTCACGGATTGCCTGTCCCTCGCGATAGCCTGACGCTCATGCTCGGACTTGTTTTCGGCAACCAGTTGGTGCAGAAGCTGTACATTAACTTGGCACATCGCATGATAGTAGCCTATGGAAACTAGGGCAAAAGTGAATAAAAGACGTCTCATCGTTTTAAATGTTTAGCGGTCCTAATGATTTCCTCGGCAATCCCCTTATCCATATTAATGTATCCGCTATAGGGATTCAGCGAATTAAGGATGCCCCGTTGTTTTGCCCAGTACATGGTACGTTGCATGCCGTAGGCCACTCCTCGTAGGATTATGAGCTCATTCCTGATCTTGTTTAGCAACTTGCCCCTTTCACCAGAATCCATCAGGTTGTTCGCGCCACCCTGTAGCACAAATGACCCCACCTCTGCGGCCAGCGCGGTACCGCGGCGCTTGAACTCCCTAGCTCCCGCTTCAGCAAATAGCAGCAGTGTGGGACTGCTCTGTGCAAGCGCTACCGCCTTGTTGACGTCGGTCACTATATCGGCGCTGATCTCGGCAATATCCTTTATGGCCAGTAGTGAGCGCACCGCAGAAGAGACTTCACTTAGCCCCTTGTAGATCTGGTTCTGGATATCATTGACAATGATCAATTGGCCCGTCACGGCTAGTTGGCCACGCTGTATCAGGGTAAGGTTATCATTTGTCCTGTTGAGCTGACCATTGATTACACTGGAATGTGCGGCGGTGGCTCCCGCAACGGCAGGATCTATATAGATCGCCTGTGCCCCTGCCAGCAACGAAGGCAAAACAAGGGCAATTGATAATAGGATTTTTTTCATTTGAAATCGGGTTTAAAGTATTCTTGTACAGCAGCGGGGGGACTGCCCGTTTGATTGACCTGGTGGACAAATTCCCCCAGAGAAAGGCCACTTCTTTCAAAATCTGAAACAAAGGCTTCCAGACCTGCCCGATAGTCACCCTGAAGTTTAACATATACTTCTACAGCATTTTTTTCGGGCTTTTCAGTGGTGTAGGTAAGATATTGGTAAACGGAATTTTCTACGCCATAGACTTCCCCTGTGGCACCACGTCGGATATAGACTTCCTTAAAGCGTGCCCTACCTTCCTTATTGTCGAGTTTGTTTATCGTAAATATCTTCTTCTGCTCGGTATCGGTTATGGACAGGAGCTTGGCAATCTCCTTGTAGTTTTCCTTGAACTTGCTCTGGTCAAGCAGGAAGATAGTATCAGAATTGCTGATGATACTATCCTTTACTACCGAATTGCCTATGATATCGGCAAGTTCCTGGGTTACTACAATCGCCTCTCCCCAGAATTTTCTGACTGTTTTGTAGAGGTAAAGGATGTATCCCGCCATCAATGGCGATGCTATTGCCTTCCAGGCCTCTTCGATTATCAGCGCTTTCCGTTGGGAAGAACGGTGTCGCATTTTCTGGATAAATACATCCATTATGGCAAGCGTGACTATGGGAAACAATATCTTGTTCTCCTTGAGATTGTCGATTTCAAAGACGATAAACCGCTCCGAGAATAGCGATCTATCGGTTGCCTCATTGAGAATGGTATCAAATTCTCCGCCCCGATAGAACTTCTTCAACACGAACCGGAACTCATCCAGTTCGAAGGGTATCTTTTCCTGGTTTTTGATTTCGGGAATCTTCTCTAGGGCAAACTCATAGAACGAGTTGAAGCTCAAAGGAACATCACTTACACCCTGACTTGGGACATTGTCAAAATATCGACTATAAAAGGCCGAAATTACGTTGGATATCACATCATGCTCGATTGTGCTTACGCTTCCTTCCGCCCCTTTCCATAAAAGGCTGACTAGTGTACATAGAAAGTCCTTCTTTTCGATATTATATTCGTTTTCAGTTATCGCGAAAGGGTTCATCGTGATTGGTTGTTCCTCCGACCAGGTGATGTACTTCCCGTTATAATAGGAACATAATCCAGAATACGAATGTCCAGTATCTACAATGACAACATCCATATTGTAAAGCATGTACTGTTCGACTAGGGCATTGATCAGGAATGATTTTCCAGATCCTGAAGGGCCTAGGCAGAAACGGTTCCGTGCATTGATACGGCCTGTGCTCATGGGCAAGTCGGAGAGGTCGATCCCGACCGGAATGCCCTGGCGATCTGTGAACCGTATCAGAAAATCGGAATTTTCGTCCCTTAACAGCGCTTCCCTGAAAAAAAGGCAGAGTGCCGCATCGGCAGTGGTAAGGAACCAATCGTATTTTCTGAGTTCTACCGCATTACCGGGCAGTGCAGAACGGAACAGTTCCAATTGATTATAAGCATTCCTGGAAGGGATGATGCCCTGTTGGAATAGAGCGGCTTCGATATGGTTTGCCGACTTGTCGATACTACTGCTATCGGCACAAACTACAAGGCAGTAGTGGGCATTCACCAATAACTGATTTTCCCTTGCTACATCTACAAGTAACTGATCGATATCTTCCACGCAGATCATGTTCGCGGGATCCGGCACCCCTGAGTGGCGCTTGCGCTTGAGTTCGAGCTTGTTCAGCGTTGTTTGTTGGATGGGAACCTCTAAAAGTTGGTTGTAGATAATGGTGCGGTAGGCAGGTACATGGTGCAAAAAGGAAAAGTTGTCCACCGGAAAATCCCTCATAGCCCTATTATCCTGCCTGATAGTAAAGGGTGCGACCTTTTCTGGAAGATCCACAGCGTCGGTGTTGATCAGGCTGATACATCGGATGGACCTATCCCCCAGTTCGAGCTGTCGATCTGCACACCTGAGATTGTCCAGGGCAAGATTGACTGCGGCGAATTCCATTCCCAATACTTTGTTGATGTAACGGTTGATCTCAACCTCGGTCAGAAAATGTGGTGAAAGTCCTGCACCATTAAGCAGATCAAATACCTTGTCCATATTATGACAGAAGTCATCCAACAGCTTTTTGTCCCAAGTATAGAAAGCTCCCTTTTTCACCTGTCTGGTAACGGTCAGATAGGTTCTTATCTCGGTATATTCCCTGCCCTCGAAATGGGAATGGTATTTCTGCTGAAGAAACTCTTCGGTCGGTGGTGCGCAATATTTTCTACGGATGAATACATCCTGTTTCTGGATAATATGTCCCTCGCCCATCATCTTGATGATATTGAGCAGCAAATGTTGATAGGCGGTGTAGGCATCAGGATCAGCGCTGTATTGCAGGACGGGGTTGTCTACGAGCAATATAAGGGAGAAGTCCCCCTTTTCCCCATAGAGGATAGACCTGCCAGCATAGCTGTCGATTCCAGCATATGGCATGTTAAAAGCCGATTTTCTTTCCTGGATCATAACGAATCTTTAGGTTTATGGTATGGATGAATATCCCTTGGTTACGGGTTTTGGAATGCAGGCCGCACCTTTGCCGATAAAAGGTATAACCGAGACCTGCACAGATAAGTATGATGGTCACGGCCCCTCCTAGGTACATGTTGGTCATGGCTCCGGTCAAGCCACCGGTCAATAGTCCCGCCACCAAAGAGCCGATGCCCCAATAGATGAACTTTCCCTTGAAGCCTCTGTAGACAAGGGGCTTTTGGAGCCCCTTGTAAATGGGATATAAGGTTGCCATTATACCGCAAAAAAGGCTTTAATAACCACTGACACCAGCACTAGGAAAAGGCAAGAGCCGCCCCATGACATCAACTCTTTGTTGATATCCTGATCTCCGGAATTCCATTTGATGTACACACGGACGCCACCTATTAGGCCGACTACTGCGCCTATCGCTAAGATCAGCGTGGAAACGGGATCTACATAGGAAGTGAGCGAAGAGGTAGCTGCATTGATGCCAGTGGAACCTTGTCCAAATGTTGATTGCGATGCTACCAGGAATAGCATGGCGATAGTGAACAGTTTTTTTGTTCTTGAAGTCATAATAAAGGATTAAAGGGTGAAAAATTGGATTGATTTCAGTGTACCCCGAAAAGGGCCTTGAGTGCAGTTCCCAAGAGTGAAAGGAAAAGGCAGGAAAAGAACCAGCCCATAACCTGGGAGTCAATGTGATGCTTTCCGCTCTGCCAGTTTGCATAGACGCGCAGGCCTCCGAGAAGTCCAGAGATTGCCCCAATGACCAGTACCAAATCGGCCATATGGTGATACCAACGGTTCATCTCACTGCTGGCCTGGTAGAGTTCCGGGATGCCCTGTGCCCCCGTCTGGCAAACACCATAGTTAGGCAGGGCAAAAAAAAAGACAGCAAATGCTGTCTTTACGTTTGTAGAGTTGAATTTCATAGGAAGCTCAATAAGGAACTGCTCCTGTAAACTTGATGGCGTCCGCCTTGGCAAGGGCGAACATTTCCTTCATGCTCACCCCACCGGTCGATTTTATTTCTCCCGATGACAGTACCTGTTTTGTTCGGGGCTGTGATGCATCATCTGGATCCTTGCTAGCATCGGTGACACCTTCCTCTTCGTCGAGCATGAGTTCGGGCAGGCTGTCTTGGTCAGTTGTAGTGACACCGGACTTGAGGAAGTCAAAAAGTAAGTTGGGAACATAATAGATCAGGTAGATGGCGGTAAGGCCGCTCAAAAATTGTGTCCAGTTCATAGTTCTATTGTTTTAATGTTTTCTTTGATATATTGGATCAGCTCTGGATGCTGTTGCAGGAACCCGTTCAGGGAATAGGCGATCAGTCTGTTCATATCGATACCGCCAGCAATCTTCAACTGTTTCATCAGGAATACGGTCCGCTCGTCTAGCCTGATCAGGAGTTTTTCCCTTCCGGTAAGTTCGAATGCCTGTATGGCCGCCAGCAGTTCTTGGGTAGGATGATTGCTCCTGTTATTTTTTTTTACCCGTTTTTTTTCGGAGACCTTGGCCGTTGTTGCGCTTTCGACATCTTTTTTGATGCTTTCCCGCAGTTCGTCAGCTAGTGATTTGATACCGTTCATGGAAGTTCCTCCCATTGCATATACTGGTCATAGATAAGGTCGAGTACCGGCAAGACCACGGGCATCAATATCAGCGGCGTTAGTATGGTGCTGATGCGTTGGAAATCTACCCTGTCGGACAATGCAGGTGCCACTACACCGAAACGTTGCATGATGTTCTCCACTTCAGTCCTGGTCTCGTACTTTACGGTATTCTTGATACGATTGGGAAGAAATACTACTGGCGATCTCTCATTTATGGTTCTCAACACCATGGCAAAGAGTACGGTCGAATCTACCGACAGTTCATCATAGGAGAATGGGCAGATGACCATATCCGCAGCGGCAAAAATCGGGATCAGCCCATCGTCGTCCATTTTGCCGGGCAGGTCAATCAGTAGTATTTCTCCGCGCCGCCCCTCCATCGCCCTTTTCATCGAGGGGAAATCTGCAAGGTCTGCCGGTACTACTTCGTAGAGCGGAATGTTCTCCAAGATCTTGGCCTTCTCGAATTTTGCGAAAAGAGATTGTTGGTAGTCCATGTCCAGTACCGTTACCCTACGTTTGCGTATCTGCGTCAGGTAGTTGGCAAGTAGGAGTGCAATCGTACTTTTTCCTGCGCCCCCCTTTTGGTTTCCTATAAGTATGACCATGATTATAATATTTATGGTGAATGATTTAACGGGTGTTGGTGCGGGCCTTCCGCTTTCTGTGCCTGTTTCGTCCAAGTATAGCCTCGTCATCGATGTCATTGGAAATGTCAATCTGAATGTCGCCAAACCATGGCCCACTACCATCCATCATAGGCATGGCATCCGTTTCGGGTAGATTGTGATCAAATTCAGCGGGAATTTCCAGTTTGAGCGGAATCTCTTCCTTGGGTGGATACTGTGGTGGCACCAGCTCTTTCGAATTTGTCTGTTCGGTACCGATCAGTTCTGCCAAGGGCATAAGTTCGGCCCCTTTATAAACAGTCTTTTGGGCGTGGTCGATAAGAGTGTATCCATAGGGTGGCTTTCCGTCTTTGCCGTGGAAGATCAATTTCACTCCCAACTTTTCCGAAAGCAGCTCTGCAAGTTTGGAGGTATAGCCAATGGTTATTCCGGTTCTGTTTCCCGGGAGGGGATTGCCCACCGTTGTAACTGCCGCACTGTGCGAGGACCTATATTTGGATACGATAGCCCTTAGCTGGGCAAGTCTGTCGATATCCTTTTGGTATTCCCCGATGCGGGCATCAATAGATGCAACAGATACGCTGGACTGTCTTTTGCCAAACTTTGAAACCACATATTCGATGTCCGATAATTTCAGCGAATAGCCCCTTGCTTCGAGCAGCATCATAAATTGTGCCCTTGTAGCAAAACGATAGGAAAGTGCCGTGGCAATATTATGACTGCAACGGTTGATTCTGTCGATGCCAAGGATATTATCAAGTACCTGATAGGCCCTTAGTTTTTCGAAGCTATCGTCTATCTTCCTACCATTCCGATCTATGCGGGTACTCACAATATGGATATGGTTGTTCTTCGTATCACTATGGAAAATCAACAGATAGGGATTACCTTCATATCCCATGCCTTTTAGCCATTGCTTGGCAATTTCAGTAAGTTCGTGCTTATCATGGGCACGTCCCTTCGCAGAAATGGCGACATGGAACTGGGGCAGTTTCGTCCTAGAGCTACGGGCGGACTGCGCCATCAGATAGTTCTTGTAGTCCTGTGGTCCAACATGGTCAAGCCCCTTTAGGGCGTCAAAGTTTGCGGCCTCCATCAGCTCGCCCTTATCCTCTTCTATTTTGTTGGTATTATAGCTGACAGCGTTGAACTGTGCCGATTTTGCTAATATCTTTACGATCATGGGCTTTTGCTTCTTATCACCCGTAGTAGCTGGCGGATTCCCTTTTCAATTTCCCTTTGTACATTGATATATTCCCGCATCGACTGGTTGAAATGTATCACGACCTCAGCGTCCAACGAGCCCTTGATATTGAGAATATTCGCATGGCGCGCCAATTGGTTGATGTTGTTACCTGACCTGCCGAGCTCTGTGCCGAATGAATCGAGTACCTTCAGCAGCTCCCTGGCATTCACCAGTACGCCAGAAGAGTTTTCCAGAACGCGGATACGGACAATATCCGAACGGCTCATCTGTAGGGTATTTTCAAGTTCCAGGAATTGTTGAAGTTCCCCTTCGCTCAGGCGAAGTTCGAAGCGGCGGTTCCTGATCGGGGCTTCGGATTTTTTTGTACCGGAAATCATTCCAATTGGATTTTTATTGTCTCGACTCAGTTAGGGCGATTGCCCTAAATAGTTCTAATGCCACCTGTGGCACGATGGCATTGCCATACGCCTTGATGCTCTCTACCCGCCACTTTGGAAAGGTAATTCCGTCCAATTTTCGGGGAAGCCCATCATCTCCCCCACAAACCGGGGGTTGAGCTGGCCATCCATCCCAATTAGGAATTTCACCGCTGAGGGCAGATTTTTGTCCTCCATCCCAATTGCGCCCTTCCAGTCCCTGGCTACTGGCGTTGGCAACATAGCAATCAATCTTCCCAGCGTCATACTGTGCATACTGCCGGGTTTCACCTGTGAAGATCTCATCTTGGCCGTTGCCCCCGTACTGTCCATGGTGGTGATGGTCGGGATCAAGCCATTGCCTGCAGCGATCATGATCAATGCATCCTTGATTGAACGCTGTTTGGCCTTTCCATCCTTCATTGTTCTTTCCGTCACCTGTAAGGTCTCCGAATCTATTGAGATCCTCCCGATCTGCATTGTGTTTGGCGTGGGCAACAAACCAAGTTCTGTCCCTTCGGTGGGGAGCGTTGACGGCGCAAGCTGGTATACACAGAACGATTGGTGTGCCATCTTCAAGCTGCGGTAGTACGTATCCTGCTGATCCAATTTCTGAAATAATACTTCCAATGATTCTTCGTTGGAGGGCAACGATGGTCTTGTTTGCCTCCTGCTCACTGTCCGAACAAAAAAGCTCAATCTCTTTGATTTCCACTTCAGATAAACTCTCCGGCTCCAGAATGGTGAACAGTCCAGCAACGTTTTCAAGAACGATCCACTTTGGTCGTGCTTCCATAATAACTCTGCGAGTCTCTGGCCAGAGGTAGCGGTCATCAGCCTTTCCTTTTCTCCTTCCAGCTTGGCTGAAGGGCTGGCAGGGGAATCCGCCGCTGATGATATCAATGTGTCCTCGATACTCAGTTGCTTTGAATTTAAATATGTCTTCATAATGTGTGGTTTGTGGCCAATAATGTTTCAATATGGTCTGGCAGAAAGGATTGTTTTCGCACGAGAAAACATTCCGCCATCCCATCCAATTGGCGGCGATATCAAAACCGCCGATGCCGCTGAATAGGCTTCCGTGTCTGATCATGGGCGCTGGTTTAGGTGTTGGATAATTTTTATGGAAATCCGCCCTTTGGCGTACTCTAGGAAAAAAAAGCGAGTTGCGAGCTTTTTCCTCCCTTTTTACCAATCCCTGGGCCCAATCGGGCGGGTTGGAAAAAAGGCAAGTTAGTTTTTGTAGGTACGCCCAGCCAAAGGCGGGCTGTACGTACAAAAACACAACTTGCCCAAAACAAAACAAAAAAAGGCTGTTATGCGATTTGGTGCGAATGGTGGTCGTATGTTACTCCAAGAAAAGAGTGGAATCATCTGCGGAGCGTTGAAGGGTATTGACAAATTAGCCGGAGGTTAACTTGCAACTAGATACATAGATGTCAGTATACTAGGCTGGATAGCTATATATCGATATTAACCATAACATGAATAGACATATGTACATCTAAGCGAATAGCAACTTATCCATATCAATGCATAGCTAGCTATTGGGTAAGCTATATTGGCAACTATCCAGCTATCGTTATAGCCAAGTTTTGTACATGTTTAGCTGTTAATATAGTTGTATATACAGCTCTTCAGCTATAAACAACAACAGATAGGTAAGAGGTCGTATAGTCGGATAACTATATATCGAGGAAAGATACCTAACGTTTTCTGCCATTTCCGGAGAAAGGGTTTTCAATCGCGGCATCCCTGTCATAAGTTTTTTGACTGGTGATCATATCCTTTAATTTTTCGTTATAGTCCTTCAATCCCTCATATTCATAGCTACAATCGACTGCCCAAGGTATCTGGTCACTCAGCTCTTTGGTACATCTGCGGCCTGGATCATCATTATCAAAAAACACATCGATTTTCTGAAATGTCTTCAACCTTTCAATCGCATAGCCCAACATTGTAATGGCGTTCAGCACAATCACAGAGGGCCTCTGGTCGGGATGTAACCGTTTCCAGCTCAAGAAGTCCATGTAACCTTCAAATGCGACCACATGGTCGGTATTGCCCAGTATGATGGAAATGCCTTTCTGGCCAATGGTACTTTTAAAACCCTTAGCATTGGAAAATTCCCAGCCACCATGTTCGTTCTGCCAACCGACGGCATAATATATGCTTGAATTTTCGGGACTGTTTTTTCTTTTGTAATACACTTCCTGGACCTGATGGTCTTTGGCCACATCCAATAGTCCTCTGCCCTCCATGTACTTGGTGAGTATAAAATTTCCACCTAGGTCACGAAGGTTTACTAAGGACCATTCATACTCCCCTTTCTTTGGATCAGGGTGATAAGTTTGGGGAGGGACATATTCTGGGATCAAGGCGGTGTCCATATTGCAGACCTCTTGGATCTTGTTCAATACTTCTACAAACGACAGGTTGGGCCAGTAGGCTATGCCCAGCTGTACGATGCCACCCTTGAAGACGCCTGTTGCATTGGCCCCGCCCCAATCTTTCCAACAATGGCCTGCATCCCAAACCGTAAAAGATGGGGTGTCTTTTTTGGTCTCTCTTAGCATACTATGGTAAAAATGCTCCTTTCCAGTTTTCTTTATCGGATGATGGCCCAGTCGGGCCAGAAAATCGACGATGGAAAAATCTTCCAAGGTTGAGATGTCAACAAATCTGGACATAGCTTAATGGTTAATGTTAATTGCAAAATTTCTATCACAAGTTCCAATGACGACATCCATCTTAGGTCACCTACTTTTGAATAGGGCCAGATAGCCAAATATGCCAATAGGCAGATTTCCCTCTATGCCCATCATCATATATTTATATATACAGTTAGTGGCATATATAAGCTTTTTATATACAGATATAAGGATAATAGCAAATCCTAATAATAGCATGTGTGGAAGATAGTATAACGTGATAGGTTAACGTCTCAGATTGGAACGGTAAGGTGATAGCACATCTGTCGGGCCGATAAATTCCCAGAGCTTTGCCGAGCGGTCTTGGGCATGTGGCAATTCCCCCAACAGTTCTGAGGCGGCCCTTCGGCTCTTTCCATCATTGCCGAAATACACATCCACTGCGGAAACTTCCTTAAGTCGTTCAAGTGTCCGTCCGATTACCGGTATAGCGTTGAGAACTATTATAGTGGGTACTGGTTCGGAACTCTCCTTTGCTTGCCACTGCAAGTAGTGGATATAATCGTCAAAGAGGGCAACATGGCTGGGCACGCCGGGAACAATGGTAATGGACCTGGGTCCGATATGGTCCCTGAATCCGGTCTCGGTAATGAACTCCCAACCATTGAGGTCATTCTGCCAACCAATGGCCCAGAATGTGCGTTCGTCGTCTCGGTCATGACTGAATCGGTAATAGATATCATTGAGTCTCCCGTCGGCTACCCCACCAATGCCCATGTCCTCCAGGCATTTTGCAAGTATAAAGTTTGAGCCTGCTGGACTGATCCTGACCAGTTCATAGTCAGACGCGCCCCTCTCTTCAGAGGATTGTTTTCTCATTGGTGCTACGAGTTCCCTCCCTTGGGAAACCTCTTGGTTGGCCGCTTTGCGAATCCTGTTCAGTATATCCACAAAAGAAAGTTTTGGCCAATAAGCCATGCCCAACTGAATGATACCGCCGCTACTGATACTTTCTGCAGTAATATTTCCGTGGTCCGCCCACTTTCGACCCTGGTCCGAAACAATGAACGTAGGGTTATCATCTTTGCTCTTTCTAAGCATACTGTGATAGAAGAAATCAGTCCCAAGCTGTTTGACGGGATGGTGGCCTAACCTCTCCAAAAAGTCTACGATGGAAATATCCGTAAGTTCTATCATAACGTTTGTTTTATGATCATCAAGTCGAGGTCACAAGTACTGTTACCATTTTAAATTTTTCGGATCTTTTCAAGGCGGCCGATAAGAATTCAGGGTGGTTGAGGACAAGTACACTCGTACTGGACTGACGGTTGGCATATTTCCATTCCAAGTAGTCGGTATATTCTCCGAAAATCAAAAGTTCTTGATTGCCGTTGTAAAGGAATGTCATGCCCTTGGCTCCCAGGCATCCCGAAAAATTACGTCCCCTTACCTCATACCCCCCATTTTCGTTGGGCCATCCCGCGGCAAAAAAATCCTTTCGCAGCCGCTTCTCGTCCAGCACGTAATAATAGACCTCCCTCATCTGGCCAAGGGCCATCTCCCATAGGCATTGCGATCGAAGGAAATTGCTGATCTCCATATTGTTTCCAAGCGGCATGGTTTCTTGTATCTGATAGAAAGGTAGTTTTTGGGCCTTTCTTTTTCTTTTGCTTTTTTTTTGCTGTTGAATGTTAGTATCCATTTGGCCAGAGCAGAGCTCTATAATTTTGTTGCTAAGCTCTCCTGTTTCGAGCCCATTCCAATATGCCCTACCAAAATCCATCAGGTCACCACCTTTTTTGAGGCCATGGTCATACCATACGTCAAGCTTCTGGTTGACGGCGAAACATGGTCTGTTGTTTAGATGGAGGACATTCAGGTAGAGCTGGTATTCTCCGGAATGCATCGCTGGCCTAAAGCCAAGCGCCAACAAGAGGCAAGTGAGCGTGGCCCCGCCCGATGCGGAAAGCGCCACGGTTTTGTTGTTTTCGTTCATCTCGTCAAATTTTAGGTTAATTGTCTTTTCACAGGTAGCGGATCGCCATCGAGGACTTATGGATAGCCTCTGCCTCAATGCGATCTATGCGCCAGGCTGCGGATTTTTCGCCATCCTTTCTGGGCGTGATCAGTCCAAGGCCTATCCAATGCTCCACATTCTTACGGCCGTACAGACGGAATGCCTCCGACTTTTTTAGGTACGGTCTTATCTTCCCGGTCTTGGCAAGGGCCATTTGGGCGCCCAAGTCCGCCGCATCTTGCAGTAGCATCTGCAACTGGTGGCTGGTCAATACAATATTCATTTCTTAAGGTTTAGTTGGATTGTTGGGTGATATAGGCGAAAATGCCAATTGAACCAGCAATGGGCAGCGAGCCCATGGTAATCCTCTTTGCTGGTTGAAAAATTCGGGACTACCTGCGTCGTATCCTACGATACGGGCCTTTGCCTGCCAATGCGCTTTCGGTATATGCTCCATCGAACCTCATCCAGTCAAAATGGCTGAATGGGTTGAAAGTCCACCACACCTTCGCAAAATTTCCTGCCAATTGCAGGATAATGCCTCATCCCCGTACGTCAAAGATCAAAATGGTATGCGCTAGGCCTACCTCTTCCTGTCTGCCACTGGCAGATAGGTTATACGGTTGCTGCGTGCAGCAATGGCTGCCAGCTTACCGTTGTCGATATAGTTTTTGGTATTTTTGCCATTGGATATGGGCACGATTAGCCCTTCCTTTATCCATCGGTCAACGTGGCTACGGCCATAAAGCCTGTAGGCCTCCACCTTGCTGATATCCGTAGCCAGTAGGCCGTTATCGGAGAGCGCCTTTTGTGCTCCCGAGGTTACGGCACGCCGGAAAAGAATGTTAAGTTCTGTCAGCTTCATGAAGACAAAGCAACTGTGCTGGACGACGTAAAAACAGGGAACGGATTTCCCTAAAGGTTTTCCCCCCGTATTGAAAGGCTAGAAAGCGGGAAAAACGAAAGAAAAAAAATGAAAAAAATAATAATAGCTAATGATTGGTAAGATCTGTCCATAGAGAATATGCTGCGAAGAGCGCCCATCGACGGGCAAAAGCTAGTCTTGGTTGCAAAGACCATTATAAGACAGGAGAAATCATGAATCAGAAACAAAGTCTCCATTTAAATAACTGATTTACACACAAATAAATTTGCAGTTCAGCTAATTATATATAAATTCATCTAGTCAAAAGACCATCATACTATCCATGGAGACCAATGATAATATAAGTAGACCAATCGATGAGCTGGATGTGAGCACAGAATTTAAGGAACGTGCAAAAAAGCTCGGCATCCGCACGCTTGGGGATGTTCTAAATAGCGACATAAGAGATTACAAGGCACATTCCGAGTTTGACCCATTTTGGTACATCCAATTACTTGCCTTACTTAAAAAAGAGAATGTGCTTGAGGATTTTCAACGTAGGCTATTTTAGGTTTCGCTGGTAGTTGCGCACACTGAAAAGTTCGTCGAGCCAATCCATACACGACTCGAGTAATTGCCATAGCTTAAGGGCGGTAGAGAAGTGTACCTCGGTGGACTTTTTCAGCATATTTCTTGCGGAGATGAAAAGTGCGCGGTCGGTATAGAAGTATCTGGCAAAAAAATTGAATACCTCGCCTATCTCCTTTTTTACGATGACGCCCTTTGCCTGCATCATGCGTACCAACAATGCCATCTGTTCTACAGGAAGCTCAGTCTTCATCCTAAAAATATCCTCCATCTCCGCCTTGTCCTTAAGCGCTGATCTTCGAACGTCCATAAGTTCCTCAAGATGCTTTCGTTTTTTGTTAAGGTAATCACCCATTTCGTCCCTGTAAGAGGCGTGTCCGGCGAGCAAGGTGACCCCATTCCCCTGTCTTATATTTCTGAGTTCCTGTTTCTGTTGGATGATCTTCTCAACTTGGTCATGTAGACCATGTATGTCTTCGAGTGCTCTTTCAAGATCATCGACTTTTTTTAGGAGGAAAGAAGGGAGATTAAAGTCCATTTTTATAAGCAGTTGCTCAATAATCATATCGTCGAGCAGTTCGAGCGCCTCGAATTCGGCAACCAGTTCCCTTAGATATCTCTCGCTGGCAACGGTAAGAACGGAAATATTCAAAACGTTGCTCAGACCAGTGTTCACAATTGCCGCCAGTTCGGAGGATATGCCAGCTTGTTCAATAGACAACTTTAGCTTAGAGGCAAGATGCCGCAGTTCTGGAAGTACGTTCCTAAGCCTGAAATCAGTGATTTTAACTGTCGGTGAGTAGTAATGTCCAAACCTTGTTGCCAATTCTTCCAACAGGTCCTCTATCATTGCTATACCACTGATGTAGGAGCTCCGGATATCATAAGCATACGGGCTGGTGGCCCATATCTTCCGTTTTCTGAACAGGTAGTGGTTCAGTTGGTCACTCATGGCAACCAGCTGCTGCTGCACCGCCATCATCCATTTCTTTTTCAGAAGGTTAGCTTTGGGGCCAAGGGAGTATTCAATCACGGTAAGGCGAAGCTCAGTAAGCTCCGCGGACAACTGTCCCAAATATCCTTCTAGATCACTGTGGGGGAAGGCTTCCGCTACTAGGCTTATCGGTGCCAGGTTCAGGGAAACATTTACATGCAGGTTACGGAAAGAGTAGTTCATGGACGTTCAATTTAGGGATTAACGATACTTTAATTTATCACATCATGGTATTTGAGCTAATTGGTGAATTTTTTACAAAAATTTTCAATAAAATTCCTGAGATATATTTTAAACCGCACGGAAAATTTACCGCGGAATGCCAATTTCTTACTAATATCCTGCAACGGATTTTATTTCCCTATCAATAGACGTTTTCTACAGGTGCGAAGTGTTTTTTCAGAAATGCCAAGGTAAGATGCGATATAGGCATCTTTAATCGGTTTTCCGGGAACATGTAGTAGTTCCGGGAAACGGAGGTAGAATAGTTCGACCCTAGCCATATTTCCTTCTCCCAATAACCGGTGAAAGGCCACCTGTTTCTCTTCGCGCGATGCAATTACAATCCGCGCCAATTCGCCAACGTTGGGAAAAAGCTGATATACCTCGCTGAGCTGGGCATGGCTCAAGGTAAGCATATATGCACCAGGAAGTGCCACCAGCGTGTACACAGATGGAACCCTTTTAGTAAAGCTATAGCCAGCAACAATCTCATTCCGCCCATAGATGTGTACCACCTGCTTTTTATTGTCCGAATTCACACAATAGGCAATAATATATCCATCGGAGAGGAAAAAGAAATTGTTCATGATTTTTCCTTCTGAAGACAGTATGTGCTTCTCGGTGACGAACAGCTTTTCCATCTCTTCGTTGAGGTGTTGGTAGAACTCTCTGGACTGAGGCCGGACGCAGTCCAACATCCTAAAAAAATGGTTGAGCACTTCTTGATAACGTTTCATAAATGATAATTTAGATTACAATAGGTTTCCGGGTGGGGAGGAAAGTGCCGCGACAGTTTGGGGCTCTATACGCATTACCTCCAATAACGTCTTCGTTGTCGAGCAACGGCATCTTTCTCGACATTATGGCGAACACCTTCATCGCTAAAATATAAATATTAGCTTGTTATCGGAGTTTGATCCATTGAGGCCACATTCCAAAACTAATTGCTTTTCTATAATATAAAACCGAATCAAATGGCTACCTTGCTGATAACAAAAATTAAAAGGGAAAATAATTTTATGAAAAACACTGATTAGGGCAGACTCTCACTATTTTTTTAGGGCTTGTTCAAAAACTAAAACAATGCCTTATGAGATCGCTCCTGACCTACGAATTCCCAATGGGAACACGTTCCCTGACTTCGCTACGAAAAAAACGCACCAAACATAGGGAGAGCTACACTTATAACAAATTAGTTCGCTTTAGCCATTTCAGGCAAATCCTTCGCGTTTTCGACTGCTTTGCCTTCAAATTCGAGCAACATAGCTACACAGCCACAAAATCCTTTTTGCTAGGTGTAACCGTAAAAAGTCCATGCCTTGTTTTTATATTCGCGCTGAAGGGTGATCTGGAATTATCAGATCCCTTCTCACAAAAGATCACCTCGGTGGCAGAAGGTAAATGCTTTGCTGTCTCTCTGCCCGCGGGCCGTTGCTCCTGCCCCATTAAAGCGGGAAAGAGTAAAGTTGCGGTATTGGTGCTGAACACGAAGTGGATGTTGGACAATGGAAAGGTATACGAAGCATTGAGGGATATACTCAACGACGTCACTAATGGTGTGGCAAGCTATCATCTCCTGCCCGTTTTTGACATGAACGTTAAAATCGACAGACACCTCAAAAAGTTAACCGAAATAAAGTACCGGCCAAGTGTCACTATCGAAAAAGTAATGCTTCCCATTGCCAACAGGTTGGCCCTGGACTACTATGAACTATTTACTGCAGATAATAAGAGAGCCCGTTCCGTTGACTTCAAAACACCAAAGCAGGTTGCCTATGAGGTAAGAGACCGCATCATTAGCGATGTAGAAAATGGCATCATCCCAGATATTGGCACCATAGCAGATGATGTAGCCAAGAGCAGGAGCACACTACGTCGGATGTGCATCAAGATCTTCGGAATGAATACCCAACGTCTTATACTGGATGCCCAAATGAAGGTGGCTCACGGACTAGTCAGGAAAGGTCTCAAGGTACAGGAGGTTTCCAATAGGCTGGGGTTTGCCGACTATCCCATATTCTCCAGGAAGTATAAAAACTATTTTGGACACTCGCCAGAACAAGATAGGCGAAGGCAGTAGGCGGAGCGAAGTTTCCTCGTACTTTGGAAAAACCATGCTATTGTTGGTGGAAACACTTGTGGCAGAATATGTTTTTTGTTAGTTTTGAGGGAGGCTATGGCGGAAGATTGTTTAGGCATCAATTTTTAAATTGTGAAGGCTTGTGCTGGCGGCCAATCACTGAGTATATACAGCGAATCATAAGTATTCCTATGAATTATTTTAACCTCAGCTCATTTATTGTCATCGCCTTTTCCATAATTGCAATCTACATCGCAACACGTCTGACATCTAAGAAAAAGGGGGGCTTCCTAATACTTTTTGTAATTTTCGTAGATATCATATTGATATACAACCATATCAATAGATAGATCATTAAAAAAATTAAGTCACCTGATTTTCCCAATCAGTCTCCCCTATTCTCCCATTTCAGCAACCAATCCATTTGCCGATATCTAGGCTTCGTGTAGAAAATACACCCGTTCGACCCGAAAATAGGCCGTTTCGAATAAATCATTCAAATAATGAAATTCAAAAAGCTAGAATTGCGGCTAAACGGGCGTTCTAGATGCAAAACTTGCATGCAGGCGCGAGCAGGGCATTGCCCTTTTTGTTCCTGCTCCCTGGATGTGGCATGTACTATTACACCTCAGTAATTAAAATTGCAGCTAAGTTTTTGACAAGAAGTGAAAGGTGCGTAAGAATTGACTGCTACAAAAATAGCTAATTATTGAACGAAAACACTCTTGACCAATGCGATAAAGAATGTTGCCAGTTTGCATTTAACTAAATAATATATATCAATCTAATCTAAAAATTATGCGTTCAAAAAAACTACAACCAGGATTAAAAATTTTATTTGCAATGTTGCTTTTGGCCATTGTAAGTTCATGCAAAAAAGACCAGGCTGAAGAAACTAGACCTAAAACAATTTCTGATTTTGAAAAAATCATGGCAGTAGACCTGGATATTGAGATGCTCAGGGTAACGACCAACACCCTAGTGGCAATAAAAGAAAATCCGACCTCTTTGGAACCATCTGTAACCATACAGTCAGAATTCACGACACAGAGCAGACCTAAGCTGAGCCAAGATAGCCTATCGAAGATCATCAGGACACGAAATGATCTGGAAAAAATCTATACAGCTAACAATGTTAAGAATTCAGCAATTCTTTTCAAGCTTTTCGAAGATCAGGCAACAAGTATTGCTAATTTCAAAAAGAACTATCCAGAAATATCAAACCTATCTGAGAAGGACCTAGAAGCAATTTTACTTAAAACCTTTAAGGCCAAAAACAGTAGTTCGACCGCAACTAGCAACAACAGCGTAGGTACAAAAACTGACCTAGTAGATCCATATACGGCATGCAACCAGAACTACGGAGCAGCTTTCCAGGCATGCGAAGACACCTATTATGGCGCATTGGCAATTACATGGGCAGCGGTTGCACTTAGTGCAGAAGAGACTATTGGAACAACAGTACTATTAGGACTGATTGCGACGGGCATCAACTACCTCGTTTGGGACAACTGTGTAGTTAGAGCGGGAGATTCTTGGAATACCTGTACCAGCCAGATACATTAATTATGGGCAATTACTATAGTCCTAGTATTTTTATTGTCGTACTGTATTCAATTATTGCGGTATACTTGGCTTTTCGTTTCAAAAATAAAAAATCTCCTTTTGTTATATCAATGGTGGTTTTAGTCAACATCATTTTGATCTACAACTATATTAAAAGATAAAATTTATGAAATTTCTGTTAGCAACCTTTCTTCTGTTCGCCAATCTAGCTTTTCAACAGGAAATCGATATCAATGCGCTGAAAAAAGATCCGATAATAGTTCAGTATAAAAAAATCTTAAACGAGCTGAAGGATGCATCAGCCACAAGAAAGTATAAGTTACCTGCAAATGTAGCAGAAATCCAAAGGGAGCTAGCGAAAAATCCAAGTAAAGAAAATATGAAAAAACTATACAAGGAAGCGGGAATGAAAAACGCCGATGAATATGTGGACAAGCTTTATCTTCAGAGTACCTTGATGGTCGACTTTCTTAACAAGCATCCGGAAATCATGAAACTTGGCCAACAACAGAAATTCGAAATTATCGGAAAGCTACTTAGAGACTAAAGTTCAATCTACCTTTTTTGAAATTTATACCTTCACCAAAAGACTGGAAAGCCACTAATTGAAGTGGCTTTCTTTTTTGTCGCATAGGCTACAAACCATGTCATTACAATTCCCAACACGAGACTTGGACAAAAAGTGGGAGGCAAATCTGTAATCGCATTTGGAAATTAAATGGGCAAATCCAAATGGTTATATTAAATTTGGATTAGGAACGCTCATCTAAAAATGCTCAAAAATCATGTGTAAGTTCAAATCAAAACGTTCATCTCCTTTTAAACTATGTAAAGCCGCCGAATATATTGGACGTTTTGCGGGCACGGATTTACCTGTGGCCAAAATTCTCAACGATGAACTCCCAATAGACAATGAGGGGATGTGTATTTTTCATAGCAGGAACGTTGAATGGAAGTTAGAAAACAACTTTCATGAATGGTTTGATCTACTGATAGCATACATTTGTGAGTTAGACGGTGCCATGTACATGATGACCAGCCCGCCGACGCTAAAGGAAATCAGTTTTGCCGGTTTTTATCTGATTGGAAAGGATTATGAAATGGCAACTGGAAAAATCGATACAGCTCTAAAAATCAAGGGACTAAACCTAGTAGACCATCTCAACTGGTCATTCGAAGACATTTTTTCAGCGGATCCGTTTTATTTCGAGGGCTGTGATATGCAAAAAATAGAGATCAACATGAACCACAGTGTTTTTATGGGTGAACTTCATTTTTCGGGCAACACGAAGATAGGTCAGCTTACCATGAACGATGCCAAACTCAAAGCAGGGCTACTGATAAACCTCTGCAAATTTTACAACTATGCAGAATTTGGGGGAATTACCGTAAAAAATATATGTAGTTTAACCAATGTAGATTTTAAGACCGATGCCTATTTCAATGCTGGACTATTCGACTGCGAGGATACTTATATTGGCAATTGCAATTTTTTTCGGCAGAACTGAATTTATCGGGTGTAATGCAAAAGGTGACGTATCAATTGAAGAATGCAAGTTTGAAAAAGAACTTAATTTTACTGACGCAAAATTTGACCACAGCCTAAGCTTTACTGGTAATACGTATAATGAGAATGTTCATTTCATCTCAACGAATAAGAGCAACAAGATGTTCTATGGTGCTGTCAATTTCCTATTTATAGATATAGAGAAGGAAGTGAATGGCAGGATGATATTTGATAATGTTAATTATTCCTATATACAGACGGCGGCACGTAAAGAACTTTCTTATCTAGAAAGGCTCAACAAATTAACCGTAGGATCCGGATGCATAAAATATCGTCAACAAACGGCTCCAATCAGCATTAATACAAACAACATAAATAGCAACATCGCTAAAGAACTGGCCAATTCTTTTACTTCTTATTTTACGGCTACGAGCGGTATTAGCCTTGGTGTAGAGTTTATCGAAAAGTCGATACACGCAATAAAGATTATCTATTTCACCGATGAAGATATCAGTCTGGAGAAATTCCAGGAGCGTTTAAGAACTGCAGAAAACAATTACTGGGATTTTGAAATCAAGGATACCTCGAAACTCAGTAAGGCGGAAATTGCTGAACAGATAGATAGCTATGTTTCTAAAATAGCCATACTTACGAAAATGAGCATGTTAAGGGAACAGGGCCTGTGGGAAAGAAAGGAGACCAAGAAAGTACTGAAAGTCATCCATTTCGATGATACTGTAATAGATGATTCCAAGATCAACATTACAATAAACATGATCACCGATAACAGAATAAAAAATATAAGTACTATGAAAATAAAGAAGATTGTTGCAAAAAAGGGCAGCCAGATAAATTTTGCAGACCATATCGAAAAGGTAGAGTTTAATCCAGAGAAGTCCCCTATTTCCAGCGAGGAATTTGAGCAGCTTAAAAAGCTATTGTTGTTGCTTACTAACGAGGAGATAACCGATCTGCAGGAAGACGTATATAATCCCAACAACGATACCATTAACCTTACTCCTTACCAAGACATTAAGGAAAAAATAGATTATTTTGCAGTTAAACATGGAACGCCAATTATTCAGGGACTTTCAGCTTCTGTGATATATGATATCTTAAAACAGTTTTTTGGGCAGTAAAATAACCTCGCCATTAGCCATTATTAGTTAAAGCTGAAAATCCTACCGTTAATTATGAACGAAGACAAATTTGATAAAATGTCGTTGCCAAAGGATTCGGAAAATGAAAACCTCGAAACCAGATCACGTTTAGCATTTGCCCAGTTATTTCCAGCTCAACTTTTTGAGCTCAGGGATGAACTACAACGTGATAAAGGAGTAGATTACTTTGTTGAATTGAAGCGCAAAGGGTCTTATACCAATTTTCGTTTTGCAGTGCAGCTCAAAGCTACTAATGATGCCAGCTTAAACAATGATGGGTCGTTTTCCTTTTCTTTAGAAATCAGCAACATCAATTATTTGATGAACCATAATATGCCAGCGTATTATATTATCTATAAAGCAAGAACTGGCATTTTTTTGTTTGTTGATGTTTATGCGGTATACAGGGAAATTGGAAATAAATACGGTGATCAGGAACTTCCCAAAACTTTCAATTATCGATTTGAGAATAAGCTTGATGACATTGCGATAAAACGGCTGTATGACGACACCTTCGAAAGGGGATTGCTTTTTCGAAACATCAATCCTCTTCTACAAATGAACCTGCAGCAGAACCTTTCACTAGGAAGTGTTGTGATTGATGAAAACCGAAATGTCTATACGACTACTGAGAAGGTAGCTTACCTAGAAAAATTCGGCTTTCATCTACTGAATGCAGCAAAATTTAAAGAAGTCATCGAATTTGAACAGCAATGTTACCCTCTCCCAAAGGTTACTGGTTCTTTTCATTTTGTCGTTGGTATGGCATATTACCATCAGGCAAACATGTATAGAGCCATAGATCATTTCAAGAAAGCAGCTACAATGACAGGTGATCTACATCCAGAAATGAATGTGATGTTGGGCTATCACACTTCAATGGCCAAGTTTGCCTTAGGGTTACTTACAAGGAGCGAGATCAATGACGTTATTGCTAAATACAAAAATTCTCCATACGTAGGACTTTACCTGCGGATTACGGATGCGTATGTCGAATATGTCAAAGGCAAAAATATTGAACAGCAAAAATATGAGTTATTTTACCACACCCTTAAGCAAATTAAAGCTGATCCATACTGTGATGCCAACATCCGACTTTTAGCCGATGTTCAGGCACTGCAGGTTGAAGGGCAAAGATTAAACAACAAGTTGTGTGAAGAATTGATGTTTAATAGAACTTCACCAATAAGGGAACTACTTCAAGATTCACACGCATTGGACCAGGACATAGCAGACTACAACAGTAAAGTCCAAGCATTGCAAAAGCGGGCAGAGGTGGAAAACAATAGACTGACCTATTTGGTTCTCTGCCTCAACAGTCTAAAAATCAATTATTCAGCCATAGCGATGACATATTGCATCAGGAATTTTGATCAAAAGACCATGACGTCCAAGTATACCTTGCAGCCCGAAGCCCTAGCATGGGTCGAGGACAGAAATGGCTTTTTGGATGAAGCGGCTGATTTTTACTCGGAACAGGGCTTTTTGGAGAACATGGTAGTGGCCCTCTCTCTCAAATATGAAATCTTACTTTTTATTGGCGATTCTGAAGCTGCCGAAATCACCAAGGAACGCATGTCATCGATTTTGGATGCCAATGACCTGAAGGAATACCAACGAAAGTTTAAGCATTTGACCAATGGCGGAACTGTACATGAAATTACCTTGGCGATGTTGGTAGAAACCTTTCAAATGGTAGCTGTAGATAAACCTGAAGCAGACGAGTTACAGCGGGAAATTGAAGCTTTTGAGGCAGAGGAAAAGCGCAGAGGCAGGAAATCTTTTACTGATGAAATGAATATTGATGTCTATCCATTGGGATGGTTCGCTTTTCCTAGTGCCGCATTTGAAGATGTTATGGATGCACTGCATGTTGAGGGGGATGTTAGGGAAAAATTTAGATGGATGCTCAAGGAAGGTGTAATGGCACAAGTAAATGTTCTGTGTGATCCTGTTATTAGTGAAGGTCATGGCGCCTTTATGGCGGCACACAGGGGAATTCAAAGCCAGCGTAATCTGCACCGCATCCGTAAGTATTTCTTAAATCATGGTTACCCTAGATTGAGGGGGTAGCGCATGATGCCGCTCACTGATGTAGCATGGTTAAATACTATAGAAAAGCCCTGTCCATTTCTGGACAAGGCTTCCGTTTTCCCAAAACTGTTTTATGATTGTTTTATTTTGCGTTCTTTTTTTCTGTTACCTCTGCACGGATAGTCTGAGCAAGGTTCTTCAAATCCTGCATACCCTTACGCACACGCGTACCAGCCGCCGAATTACCATTTTCATAGAACTTTGCTACATCAGCTTCTATTGAAGCAACAAGTTCCTGTACTTTCTTGAAATTTTCCATATAAAAATCTATTTAAATTTGATAACTAGCTAAGATATAGAAAAAATAAATACAATGCACCCACAGTAGACAAATGTAAGGCCTATCACTAACTAGTACTCAATATCTTATTGTACCGTTAAAATTGGTGATAAATGGCTAATTACTAAATATGTCCGCGATGACGAAAAGTATCCGCATGATTAATATTCTGGAGAAGTTCCTAAAAGGCTTTATCCATTCATTCGGTATACCTTTTTGCCTTTGGAATAAATCGTAAAATTAGAGTCTACACTAATGGCTATCGCAATCGAATTAGTTATGAAGGAGATAATCTGGGCGGTTTGATGTTTAGTACCTTTTCCTGTTTCCAGCTCAATTTCGACGTTGTGAGGCGGCCGAAGCGTAGCCATATACTCAATTAGTATACCATCATTATCAAATATGCTAGCGCCGTCTTGGGATAAAATATTAATCCATTGACGAATCCCGAAATCACGAACATTTTTCGCCACAATCTTCACTTTAGCATTGGGTTTCTTTACCGACAGCTTTATTACTTCGTCGGCATCCCCTATTGTGAGCAGACCACCCTCTCCAATGTGGGTCATTTCTATAGCGAGTGTTAAAATTCTGTCGATAATTTCTTTCTGTACTCCATGGAGCCTAGCCAAATGTATGTTTAGCTTATCAAAATTTGAGGGAGTGATATACCAGCTTGACTTTCTATGGGAAATCAGTCGCTGACCTTTCCAGATAAAATTAACCCTATTTTCGCCTTCAAATACGATAAGCAGTCCCTCACGCTCTGTTGAAAACCCAGTTGCCATCTGCAATTCTGCTGGAATATAGTTTACAAATTCTTTGTTTCCACCATAAGAAAAATTACCATGAACTGTACCTTTACGGTCAATAGCGATGCAATCTTCAAAGCCGTTAGTTTGATTTGCTAAATCTATGATGGCTTTTGTGTCCTTTATATGTGTACCCTCCATTTGCAGATAAAAGGGCAAATCCTTCAATTCTTTTTCATTGCATATAAAAATTGCAGACGTTACATTTTTATGTTCATGTACTTCTGATTTTAGTGAATTAATTAGACGGATCAGTTCAGTAACAAAGGTTTCATCTAACCTTAATCTTTGTATAATCGGAATAACGATCAAAAGTAGCTGAGTATTTTTCAGTTCTTGAGTTAACTTTATCAGTACATTAGCATCCACATCAAAATTATCTAGAATATTATCGTCTACAAATGTATTCTCGAACCCCTTAAACATTAAGTTTTGGGGAATATTAATCTCAGGACCTACAAGAAATTGTGGGTCTCTAAAGTCATCTCCTTTTGTAAGTAACGGCTTCCAGTTATTGTGAGAAGACCAAAAGATTGGAAGGGTATTATTTGGAGTACTATAATAGAAACCGACTAACAACGAATTATTTTTATATCCCAATGGGTATTTAGGATAAAGATCCCGTCCATACTTTGCCAAAAGATTTTTAGCTTTTTCTTTTGTAGCCTTATCGTTGAAAATCGTAGATTCTTCATGAAAAGGTATTTGGCTATTCTTGATTATATGTGATGAAATCACCTTGAATGATGTTTTGTTTTCTATTTCATCCTTACCATTGATTGTCGAGACAATTGTTGCGTAAATTAGTTTAGGTGAAAGATTAAACTGTGATAGCTTTCTGCTTAAATCCCTCCATACTTCATTACATTGATGACCTGTTCCGATAAAGTCATCAATAAATACTAAATAGTCAATGTTTTTTAAAACATCTTCATTCAAATCAGAATACGGAATGAATTTATTTTCTGGTATTTGATTCTGTTTTCTAAATGAATAAGCGACAACAGACCCGCTTTTCACGACATAACCAACAGGGATAAATAAGACCTTGCTAATGTCATTTGTAGCTTCTAAAATGAGGTTATACAGTTTTAGAATTTGTTTTTCTGTTTTCTTCAAACTAAAATAATTAATATTCTCAACCAAGGTATTGATGATTGGAATATCTTCCTTTTCGAATTGAGACAACCATTTATCGTAATCGGTTTCGCTAATAGAGCCATCAAAGATTTTTTGTATTTCCATAAGATTTAAGTTTAAATTATTTATAATCTCTGGCGTACCAATAATTTCAAATCAGTTCTGTATCATAGTACACGGACATATCTTTACTTGGAAAAATCTTTGCGATTATCTAAAACAGACGTCCTTAGATCAAAGCACGGCTTAACTATGTTCTTAGAATTAATGGAATTGAAAGCGTAAGTGACATGAGAGGATAATTTTAATTACAAATATAAAATAATTCAATTCTTATGCAAGTATCACATCATCAAACATTCGCTTTTTTTTCAATTTTTCTAAAAAGAATATTCTGTTGACTATACGCGATTGAAAATGGTATTTATACACCTGATAGAAATCTGCCGGTTAGAAAAAACCCAATTCATTGAGTGGCACGCCACTTCTTGCGCATTTCAGTCATACTCACTTTGTCCGTTTCGGTCATGGTATTAACAAAATTTGTTGTCCAACTTTAAGATGAGCAAAATAACAAGTAGTTGATTACATCAATTTTTAAAAAATGAAGACAATTGGCATAGCAAAGGTAGCAGACATGGGTTGGGCCTCATCCCTTTTGGCATTGCCCGTCTGTCTATCAATGCTTGCCATCGAACTGTTGCTACATTCTTTAAAGACCCTCGGTAGTTATCGTGGTGCATCAGCTATCAGATTGCCTTTTGCTTTAAATTGGCAAAAACCTTTGCCACAGAGGAAAGTACACCACCGCAAGTTTGCACCCTTCCCGAGCATGCCGTGAGGCAATGAGGCTTTGTGAGCAGCTCACAACACCTTTGGAAAGCCTACCAGAAACAGGCAAACAACCATTATAAATTTAAGCCGTAAATAAAATGCAAAGCATCAGTCTTAGAAAAGCACCACTGCAGATTACAGGCACAACGTGGGAATGGCTCGTACTTGGCATACGCCTAGCCTGTATCTTCCTTTTTGTATTCTCTGGTTACGAAAAATTAGTTACCCATATTCAGTTTTTAAAGGGCCTTGAAAAAGTAGCCATTGTGGGCAACTATGCATTTATAATAAGTTGGCTGGTGCCAATAGCTGAAATAGTAATATCCCTCCTTCTTGTTTTTCCAAAAACCTTAAAGTTGGGGCTCAACCTTTTTACTAGCTTAATGGTAATATTTACACTTTACATAGGCGGTGTAATTTTATGGGCGGAAAACCTTCCCTGCCATTGCAACATATTGGTAAAACAGTTAAGCTGGCCACAGCATATTATTTTTAATCTGGCTTTTATTGTAATAGCCATAATAGGATTATGGCACCTTAAAACAAAAAGAAACTAACTTTTAAATTTTCGACCATGAAAACATCAAATCATATCAAAACACTTTTATTGGCACTAACTTTAGTATTTGCCATTGGTTTTAGTGCATTTAAAAACCAAGCTCCTGCAACAAAAGTACCTAAAGCTCTAAAAGCTGGTGCTATTAGTTCGGACTATATTGTTCAACCTGCAACAAATGTATTTAGGGAATTTCTGTTAACAGGAATGCCTGATGATGGGGAATGCTTCGGTTCAGCTACGAAAGAATGTGTCTATCATGTCACTGCCTTGGGCAAGCTAAACATACCAGCAGAACCAACAAATGGCTATACCGCACAGAATATAACCGATTATTTAGATGATGAGTGGATTGAAGAAGTAGAATCGACAAACCCTTCTTTATTTACTGGCGATTACCGTCCTTAAGAATTTTCTGTATCAAAAAAAAGGATAGGAGAATTAACTCTATCCTTTTCTTATATTTTGCTAAAGACAACGATTAATCAACTCCTTAAACGCTTTGGAATTTTCAGGTTTACTGATTGATGGTCTAGGCGGCGCAGTTGTAATCATTTTGCCAGTTTTAGAAATGATGAATATTGTTGGATAAGCTTGGATATTATAAAATTTAATGATCTCGGAATTCACTCCTTCAATAGCCAGTAAATTAACCTCATCTTTGCTGCTGTATGTTTCTTCCTTTAAACTTCTCAACCATATGTCTCTATATCTTTCGCCTTCAACATTAACCGTAATAAATACAACATTTGGATTTGATTTATAGGAGGCAACTATAGGCTTCATAGCTTCTGCTAGAAATCTACATGGCATACAGCCAGTAAACCAAAAATCCAGTACAATCAGTTTACCTTTATAATCACTTAGTTTGTGTATTTTACCTTTCGCATCAGGCAATGCAAATGCGAAGGCATCACCAGACAAAAATTTCTCCATGCCCTGCAAGGCCATTTTGTATTTACTGTTCGACATAGCATATAAAGCATCATCTATTAATTCTCCTACATCTAGCCTTACTTTGTAATTCAAGTTAAAGGCAATTAAGGTTACTTTATCCCTTACCAAACCGTTATTTTTTGCCTGAATATAATTATACAATTGCTTAAAGCTGTATCCATTTTTTGAGTTTAAAGTAGGATTAAGTGAAAGGATGGTTTCCCATTCCGCTTTTAGAAATAAAAAGTCTGCATAATGATAGGAAGCGGCCAGGAACTCCTGCTCAAAGCGATTGGCGTTGAAACTCTTAAAAAATTCAGAAAAAAATGTTGCAAAAATGCTATGGTATCTTGGGTTGGCCCTAAATGATCTTGCTATCAGAAGACTCAAGATTTTTTTATTGTACTTTGCCCAATTATCAACCTCGATATAGCGATATGCTATCTGACTAATATCATCTTTCTGTACCTTTAACGTATCGGAAAGACTGGCGAACATCGAATCAATCTGTAGTTTTTGCTTTTTCAACATCAGCTCATAATTTCCTGTTCTAAAAAGTGAATCAATTTCTGGCGTAGCTTTAATAGCTCCAACAACTTTCTCATTTACCATTTTCACATAGTTGTATTTGGCACTGTCTTTCCCTCTAAAGAAAGCTTCCTTTTTGTTTATTATCAATGAAACACTATCTCCATTTTCAAATACAAATAGGTTATTTGTAACATCAAATGGACTATTTTTACGCCTACCGTATATATAATTTATTCTACCATAGTTAATGGCAGTCGACAATGGGATTGTAATATTAGTATGAGCACCGTTAATTTTAAAGGTGTATCTGTTACTTGATTTTAGATATTCTGAATTGACACCATCTTTGTTCATAAAAAACTGGATTTCGGCATCTTTAAACATCGTAGTGTCCTCCACAATTACCTCTATTTTTACATACTTTTTATCAGTAATCTTTTTTGTTTGTGCCTTAGTTAATAAGGGGATAAGGCTAAATAAGTGGATGAAAACAGCTTTTATATAGTTGTGCATTTTTAATCTTTTTAATTTTTAATTAATCGGTTTTGTACCATGAAAGCAATGATACAGCAAATCAGTTGGAAGCAATATCATAGGATATAGCCCAAATGATGTAACTTCATTTTAAGATGATACATAGTACTTTTAAATTGCGCTCTAGCTCTCCGGAAGAACCAGGTAAACTTCTGTATTGGAGATGGGGTATTACCTTAAATTCTGTTCGATACCGCTTAGTGCAATTTCATCATCTGGAATTGGAAAAATCCAACGTGGGTCATTTGGTGGTAAAGTATAGGTTACCTCATTTAGCGTACGACTTAGGGTAATGTTAACACCTTCTTTATTCAACCTCTTTAAATCGTGCCATCGCAAACCACGCCATACGAGCTCTTTTCTACGCTCTAGCAACACCAAATTTAATGCTTCTTGTGGTGAGGCAGCAGCTAAAGGAATGTATGGTTTAGTGATTGTGTTAGGAAAGCGTTTAATTAACAATAAATTTAACCAATCCATTGCCAAATTCGTTTCTTTACGCCTTGCCAAGCACTCAGCTTTAATTAAGTAAACCTCGTCAGTAGCTAGACCAGTAAATGGATAAAGACCTGTTGAATGATACCCTCTTTTTTTCGTATAGGTGTTTGTTACAGCATCAAAACTATAATAGATAGGTAGCCTTAGGTCATCTGTTTTGTAACTATTGATTAGGTCTCTTGCTATCTTAGCGGACGAAGTCGCTACAGAACCAGTAACTTCACCATACATAGTTGCTTGTAGAGATCTATAAATTAATTCATCATGAGTAATGGTAAAAGGTGTTGCAGATGTTTTACTAATGGTATTATAGTCTATTAAAGTGCTATAAAGGTTTAAGGATTTGTCTGCGTAAGCTTCAGCCTGGACGTAATTACGCATGTCTAAATAAATACGTGCCAAAAGTGCATAAACGGCAATTTTCGATGGCCTATTGAGATTGGCTGAAGGTCTTGTAGAAGGAAGTAATGGTTCTGCTGTATTTAAATCTGCCAAAACCCTATCGAAACTCTGTTGAAGGCTGGAACGTCGTTCGATATGTTCAATTGCTGATGTTAACCTCAATGGAATACCTAAATCACTGTTGGCTGTCGCAGCATCATATGGCATACAAAAATTACGTACGAGATCATAAAAAGCATATGCTCTTACAAAGAGTGCCCAGCCCTTAAGGAACTGGCCCTGGCTTGTGCTCGCATCAGCGGAGGCCTCTAGACCATCTAATACTGCATTTGCATAAAATACAGTTCGATATGGTGCATTCCAGTCGAGTATCTCATTATCGCCTTCATAGATATTCTTGTTCCAGATGTAGGAATTACGCTGTGTATTATTTGGCAGACCTTGCCACTCTGCAAAAGTAGAAATTGTGTAATCGTCTGCTGCCATTTGCGCCAATCCGCCTGTCCGTCTAATTATTGAAGTATTCTCCAAAAGGTTATTAAAGTCGCTGAGGCTGTTGGCCACTACTATGTCAGTGCGTGGTTTTTTATCTAAAAAATCTGATTTTCCGCAAGAGCCTAAAATCAGTAATATGACGAATATTCTTATTGTATGAATGAATCTTTTCATGTCTTGTCTTTTAAAATGACGAACAATTTTACCTAAAGGTCTATCTTCAACCCAATGGCAAGTGTTCGCACATTTGGTATGCCATTGGGGCTGTCTGGGTCAATTTTCCTTTTATTAGATCTCCAAAGAATTCCTAAATTACCTACATACGTAAATATATTTAGGTTTCTAAATGGCAGATTGGTTCTTGCCGGAAGTGTATGGCCTAATCGCAAATCCTGTAAACGGATATGATCTCCTTTTTCTACCAATACATCGGCATAAGTGTATAGGTTTGTACGATTGGTTGATGCAGGATATACAAGTGCGGGCACGTTAGTCTTCAGCTCATCTCCAGGCTGCTGCCAACGATTTCCATAATCGGCCATTTGGTAGCTACCTCCAGTGGAATATAAAGATCCATTTTCAAGAGAGCTTCTTCTAAAATAATAACCCAATTTATAGAGAACATTGAAAGACAGGTCAAAACTCATATAGCTAAACGTATTGCGTATACTTCCGAAGGAAGTAGGAACAGCCGAACCGTGGTATTTAAGCTGAGCTCTATCAGTTGAACTCATAATACTATTATAGTCTGTACTGACCAATCCGTTCAAATAACCTCTCGGAGCACCAATATCATTCAATCCAGCATAACTAAAACTAAAAAGTGAATAGAATGGATAACCTTCTAACGGGTTGTTGTAGTTAGCGGAAACAACATTAAGATTTGTGCCGTTACTCACCTTATAATCTGTTACCTTACTGGTGGTGTAATTATATAGAATAGTGGTTTGCCATTTAAAGCTCCCACGAAGATTAATGCTATTTAATTGTACATCAATCCCTTTGGTCAATGTATTAGCAGAGTTCCCTGTGTATAAAGAAATCCCGGTTTGTGGCGCAATTGGACTATTACCAATCAAGTCTATACCTTTTTTACGCCAAAAATCTATACTACCGCTTAAACGGCTTTCTTTCGTAGCAAAGTCAATTCCTATATTCGTGTTACTAATTTTCTCCCATCGCAAATCAGGATTAGGAGGATTAACAATACTGGCAAAATTGGTGTTATAGTCATTGCCAGCAACTGTCGTAGCTGTAAGATAAGCTGAAATACTGTTGTTCACATTCCCTGTGTAACCAAATGTTGTACGCAGTTTAAGCTGCGGCAACCAATTGATGCTATAAAATTTTTCTTTATCAATATTCCAAGCTAGGCCAGCACTCCACAACGGTACTCCTTTCTGGTTTGTAGAAACACCAAAGAGGTTAGACTCATCTCTTCTCGCACTGAGGGTTACTATATATTTTTGATCATAAACATATGATCCGTTGAAGTAATAGGAAAAAAACCTATTTGTATTACCAGACTGGCTATTGTTTGCGTTGATACGTGCGGTGCTGGTAGGATTGTAAAACAGTGGATAGTCAGTAATATAGCTAAGCGTACCATTTTGATTAATAGCAGTTTCTGGGTTGTAACCATACCACGTCATGGTAGTCCTAAATGAACTTTGATCTTTAATCTCTGAACCTGCCAAGGTGCTAATGGAATGCTTGCCCCAACTATTACTATAGTTTGCCTGAAAACGTCCATTGTGCGACCTAAGATTTCCCATATTTGAACTCAATATACCCCCCATAGGAAGTGGGTAGGTAACTACACCTGTAGTGGCATTAATCTGTGAAAATCTGTTGATTAAGTTACGTGCATAATAAGATTCTAATTCATTTAATGTGTTAGCATCTGTTAGCGCCTTTTCATAACCGTAAAGTGCAGAAACTTTTAGTCCTTTGAAAATATGATAACTCAAAGAAAAGTTAAGACGGTAACTAGTTAGATCGCTTGTAGTAGTTCCGTAGCCATTGTTTATCTCGTCCAAAGGTTTATAGAGCCAATTTATTAATCTTCCACCTCCCGCCGTGCTAGCATAAGAAATACGAAAATCCCTTGCCTCATTTAGAGCATTACCATTAGCATCTACAAACTGAGTATAGGGATAGGTTGCACTTAGTCCCGGTCCATTTTTCCCTTTTGAACCTGTATAGATGATATTAGAGAATAGCTCAAACCTGTTATCTAAAAAGTAATAAGTATTGCTCGCATTGAGTGTTAAACGCTCGTAGCTATTGTTTACAGTACCGGCCTCATTGTTATTGTATCCCACAGAAACGAAATATTTTTGCATACCGGTGCCACCATTAACATTGACTTGATATTGCTGTTGTAGTGCTCTTTGGTAATTATACTTTAGCAATTGCTCACGAACGTCATAGCTACGTAATACATCCAATTGCGCGCTCTCTTGTGCTTCGGTAATTGTACCGTTACTATTGCGGCGTGCTAACATAATTTCTATTGCAGGCGATAAAGCTGTAAAACCTGTATTAATTATCGAGTTGTAAGCCCCCTTGTTAAAAAGAAACTGTTGCACCTCTATAAATTCGGCTGAGCTTAATTGTGGCTGATAATAAAGATCAGGATTTTCGGCCACACTAATAGAGGAATTGAAACCAACTTTAGGAGTGCTATTCAGTTTTCCTTTTTTTGTAGTAATTACAATAACACCATTACCACTCCTTGCACCCCACGCAGAGGCAGCTGCCGCATCTTTAAGTACCGTAATGCTTTCTATATCATTTGGGTTGATATTGTTAAGGTCTCCATCATAGGGAAAATTGTCTACTACAACTAATGGTGCAGCTGGAGAAAACAAGGTGGCCCTTCCACGTACCTCTATTTCACTTTGGCGTGCTTGCCTTGCGCCGTTGCTGGTAAAGCCATTTTTATTAAAGATTACTCCACTTGTAACTCCATCTATGCGGTCTAATATATTGGTACTTGCTCCATTTCGGTTCAACAATTCATTATCTATTTGAACAAAGCTACCTGTAGCACGTTCTTTTGGAATATAGTCAAAACCTGTGTTAACAGTTACTTCATCAAGCAATGCGGTAGTAAGTCTTAGACTAATAGTCGGCTTTGTGTTGTTCTTAACCGCAATTTCGTACGGTTCGTACCCAATAAAACGTACCAAAAGTACCGCGTTATCATTGGGAACAACAATACTGAACAATCCCTTATCATCGGTTACGGTACGTTGCGTTGTGCCCTTCAAAAAAACATTTACCCCTGCAAGCGGCCCACCGTTTTCATCGAGCACTTTGCCGCTTACAGTGATATTCTGTAGGTACTCGCCAACACGTTCTAAAATGGTCTTCTCTTTAGGCTTTACAACAATGGTATTATCTATAATATAGTAGGTTAAGGGCTGCCCCTCAAAACACCTATCCAAGGCGGCTTTAAGGTCTAGGTTTTTAATATTTAGGGTAACAGGCTTTACTCCCTTAAAGGTTTCTTTGTTGTACAGAAAGCCGTAACTACTCTGCTTTTTAATGGCTTCGAAAACTTTTTCGATAGAGGCGTTGGTAACCGTTAGGCTTATGCCCTGCCCCCGTGCCGATGATGCCGCCACGCTGAAGAAGGTGACACCAACAATAAAAGCAATAAGGTTGATACGCATAACAATTTGCTTTAGGGTTTTATTGGCAATGCCATTTTTGAGGTGTTTGACCAGGAAGCCCGTACTGCGCTTCCATTTTTTAAAATGGGCATAGCAATAGCATGTAAAAAAAATCATACTTTTGAATGTTTGGGTTAGTTGATTAAATGTTAGGTTAGTCGCTTAGTAGTTGATCTAACACCTGGACTTTGCCAGTAGCGTTCTCCAAAACGTTACTGGCTTTTTTATGTCCAAGATGCTTAATTAACTAGTTCTAAATTTTTAAAAAACGTGTACTACGGCATAGGCATTAAGGGATTAGGGGTTAAAAAAGTGTTGTATGTTTATGATTGTGTGTATTCTTCTGGTGGGCCTTTAATTGCATTAGCTATTTACTTGATATCGCTTTTACGGCTGTACAACCAGTATTTTCCTGTTGGCACCTTGTTCTATCTTAAAGTTAACGTTACTGGCATTGAACATTGCCACTATGGCGTCAAGCTTGGCTTTTCGTGAGATATGGCCAGTGAAAAGTGCTTCGGGAATATTTCCCTGATAGGTTACATCCAGATTGTACCATCGACTAACCTGCCTTAAAATAGTTTGAATGTCTGCGTCCTTAAATTCGAACCAGCCGTTTTTCCAAGCTAGCGCAGTTTCCATATCGGCCGGCACTAGCTTTATTTTGTTATTGGTTAATATAGCTTGCTCATTAGGCTTTAGCATGGCCACATTTTTCGCCGAGGATGATACCCTTACAGAACCCTCTGCCAAGGTTGTCACAGTCTTGCCTTCATCTTCATAGCTGTTGATGTTAAAGTGTGTACCAAGCACTTCAACTTGCTGGGTGGCAGTATGAACGATAAACGGTAGCCTATTTGCAGGAGATTGCTTCGTACCTCGCAATGACGTATAAACGGATGCTACCTCGAAGTAGGCCTCTCCTACCAATTCAACCCTGCGTACCTTATCACCAGCAAACGAAATCGGATAGGTTAATGAACTGGCGGCATTTAGCCAAACTTTGGTGCCATCTGGCAAAACTACCTGATATTGCCCACCCTTAGGAGTTTCAATTGTATTAACTGCGCTACTGACCTCATGCTGGTTACTCCTGATGGTATAGACAATCTGCCCATCTTCACTTTTGGTAATATCCATGCCTGCCTGCGCCGCTAACTGTCCCTTTGTAGCATTATCTAGGTCTATCTTTCTTCCATCCGAAAGCGTCAGTATTGCCCTATTTCTTCCCGGAAGTACTTGCTGCACCAAGTTTACATTATTGATAAGCACCTTCTCTCTGCCAATCCTTAGGTAAATTATGGCCGCAAGCACAAGTAAAACCACACTGGCAACTGCTATTTTAAGCCATAGTTTTACAGGCTGCTTTTTGTTTGGAAGTGTTTTTGCAACACCTTGCCAAATCTCTTCCTTCACGTGAAGAAAATTCATGTCACTTTCGGAGAGTTCCGATTTAAGTTCCTGTTGCACATACCAATTTTCCAACCATTGCCGCTCTTCAGTACTGGCTGTTCCATTTTGGTAACGTGCTATAATTTCCTTTACTTGTTCCCTATTCATGACTGCCCATTAAGGTGCTTATAATGGTAGAACAAGTTAACGAAGGCTTGGGGGTATTGGGATAACAAAAATATTTTCTTGGCCTGCCGTTAGCTATATAGTGATATACTACCTTAAAAGTAACAGCACACTCAAGCCAATGTTAACCGCATTTAACTTTGGCTTTAATATCTTTAGTGCATTCTGTACTGTCTTTTTAACAGTCTGTTCAGAAATATTGAGCTGTGCAGCAATCTGTTTATGTGAGAGGTCCTGCTTTCGACTGAGCTCAAATATTTCACGCATTCTAGGGGGAAGATTAGCTATTTCGTTCTCTATTAATTGTAAAAGTTCCTTTTCTTCTAACAGTTGGGTTCCGCTGAGCGTGGCCTCGTCAATGAAACTGGCAATTGAAGTTAGATAGTCATTCCTCACCTTATCCTTTGCAATCAGGTTAAGCACTTTATTCCTGAGGGAAATATAAAGATGCCCCGAAAGCTTAATGTTTTCATTTATGGTAGTAGACTTTGCCCAAAGTGTTATAAAGACTTCTTGAACAATATCTTTAGACTGGTCTTCGTCCTTCAACATACGGAACGCATGATAGTACATCTCTGCCCAGTACCTATTGTAAATTTCGGTAAAAGCAATCTCATTGCCCTGCTTTAATAGCAGCACCAGCTCACTATCGGGAAGGTAAAGTCGCTTCTCCATCGGCTGTTCTATTAGAATTTACATGTCTTTATATTCATAAAGTTACAATTAATTTTGTTAACTTTAGGTTAATACAGGTTGTTTAGGATTGTCGCGCTCGGAAAACCAAAGATTTTGCCGCTACCAAGTATCATCCTATAAATGGGATACTTAACGTTTTTTCAAGTTCACTACGTATAATTTATAGGTACTTTGATTTATTATTAGGCATTAGCCATCCCCTTTTGTTAAATGGGACAAAGAACAACTTGTTACTGTTGCTATAACTGCATCGGTATGCAGTTATCTGAACTAAATAATGCCTCTCTAATGAAAGAACCCTTTAAGTTTAGTTTTTCAGAAAACCTTCTGAAAAACGCCAAGTTTTACGATGAATGCCCAAAAGATTTTGAACCAAAAATCTCCTATGCTGAAGTGAGCTATATGGTCACTCCCCATTTTCGCCTATTAAAGCAGTTATTTAGCGGAACCAATATATATACCGCTCTGCTGTCCAGTAAAATCGAAAAAACAATTACCCTAACCAATGTCATTGACGAGTGCTGCATTGCTTTCTACTATGTAATGGAAGGAGAGATCAGCTTGCCGATGACAGGGCAAACAGAATTACGCTGCATAACGCAGGGAAAATGTTTCATACTTTACGTGCCAAAGGGATCTTATATTTCAGACTGGCTTCCAGGAAAAAGTACTGTGGCCTATGTGGTTCTTAATAAACGGATGGTTAAAAAGATGTTCGACGACTACCCAGAACTACAGCCAATCTTTACTAAACTATTGAACAATAGCGCCAGTGCATCTTTCGAACATCTTTATGAAATCAGTAGGCCCATGTATGCACAGTTACGAAAAATGGCAAATTTTGCACAGCAAAAATTACTGATTACAGAATCTGCAATCCTTAAACTCTTTGCTGAGCTACTTGAAATGCAGCTCCAACAGTTCGGAGCCAAAAGCTATTCCAGCATGGGAAGAATGGAAATAGCTTTGAGGGTGTTTGAGTATATTAGGCTAAACGCCTTCCTTGGCCCATTACCCAAAATTGAAAAGATAGCGGAAATGCATCACATTGGACACCGTACCCTGTTGAGGGAATTTAAATACAGGTTCGGCTATACGTTAAAAGATTTCATCAATTACGAAAAGATGGATGCGGCCCATTATATACTCGTGCATGACAATATTTCAATCGCTGATCTTTCGTTAAGATTGGGCTATACAAATGTTCAGTCGTTTGCAAGGATTTTCAAGCTCTATTTCGATTACCCACCAGCTGAAGCAAGGCTACACAGGGATTATAAACTGAGCAGATTTGTCAAAAAAAGCTAAATCATTTTGTCAAAAGGTGTTAAAAGCATACCAAAATCTTATTCCGAACTTTAGTTTAATGATTTAGGGAAATATCTCCCAAGGTCCTTAAATAAAAGATTCAATATGAAAACTAAGGCATTATTTTCTATCCGCTTTATTTTTCCCAAACGGAAAGCGGTATTCCAGCGGTGGCAGCGCTAAGACTAATGATAGTAGGCCACGTACCTACCGGTGGTAGAGCCACCTCCCAACAGTTAACCACCAATAATATAGACCGATGGAGACTATAACCGTAAAACGAAGATCGTTTCAACTTTCAGAACAGGGTAAATCAAACTTTACCTTTGTAATTGGCCTGATTTGTTTAGCTCTTTTTGCACTTTCGGCATACGAAAAGCTGATAGACCAAGAGCGTTTTACAGCGGGGCTTTCTAAAGTGAAGTTCATTGGAGATTATGCTGTCTATGTTGCTTTGGCCGTGCCAATTGTCGAGATCATTATCTCTATTTTGCTGATTATTCCAGCAACACAAAAACTGGGGCTGTATGCCTTTGCCGCACTGATGTCTATTTTTACTGTGTACATAGCAAGCATGCTGTTATGGGCAGAAAAGCTTCCTTGCCACTGTAACCTCATTGTAGAAAAACTCAGCTTCAACGAACATCTTATTTTCAATATTGGCTTTATCCTACTGGCATTGTTGGGTATCTATCTAAAGAGAAAAACCTGAAAAAAAAATAACAATTCTAAAAATAGAAAAATGAAAACATTAAATTTAAACAATGCCAAGAGAGTGGCATTAAGCTTATTAGTAGCAGTATTTGCTATCGGCTTCAGTGCTTTTAAAAGTTCAACAACAAAGGTCCCAGCTGTAGCGTATGTACAAACAGGCATTAATGAATATTCACAGATACCTTGGTCAAGCTACAACGATGGTTTATGTCAAAATATCTCAGACAAACCGTGTGCATTTGTACAAGATGAAGCTGACACAAATAATCATGGGACGACACTAACCGAAACAGAAGCTAGAGCAATTGCAACGCTCCAGGCATCACCCGAGGAAGGTATGTATAATCCGTAATATTTTTAGGGGGTTATTCCCCCCTAAAAATAAATTATATTCCAGCTGCGGCTTCTTCTATTAAAGCTATCAATTTTTTAGTGTTCCCTTTTTGAATACTCCTTTCATCTTCGTCCAGGGGGCGAGGAGGTCCAGCATCGTAGATGAGACCGTCCCTCAACAGGAAAATTGTCGGATAAGAGGTGATATTGTAATGTTCAATTAATGGATGTATTTTGCCTTTAGCACCACTTTTTCCACCAGCATATAGGTTAATAGAAGTAGGTTTAGTGTACAGTCCAGATGCAATGCTTTTAAGCCAAATTGATTTATCAGCATCTATACTTATTGTGACAAATTTTACCTTCGAATTGCCCTTGAAATATTGGGCGACTGGTTGCATTGTTTTATTAAGCATTTGACATGGTCCACAGCCCGTAAACCAAAAGTCTAGAAGTACCACTTGGCCCCTAAAATCCTGCAAACTGACCATCTGTCCCATATCGTTCTCCATCGCAAATGGAAAAAACGGAGTTCCCCTATTTGTATTCCCACTTGTATCTGCTAAAATTGTCCTATAGACTGGTTGTTCGATTAGTGGCAGAGCTTCTTCGAGAAAAGGGAGTGCCGCGGATCTTGCCCTGAAATTTAGAAAAAAAATAGTCAAAAGCTTTTCTCTGATTATTCCATTGTATTCTGACTTTACTCTATTAAATATCCTTTTAATACTATTATTTGAATCATCTGGTCTACCGTTAGTGCATCTTAGATCCTCTAGGAGAATCTGTTCGAAAAGAAAATCAACATAATTTGGGGATGCCGCTAGTATTTCTGTGCTGAATTTGGTTTCAAGGCTACGATCTATGTTTCTGTATGCTGGACTGGCTAAAAATGCCATAAATCTCTTTTCATCACCAGCAACGATGCGGACGGACCTGAGGGTCGTATAATATCTCAATCCATAACAATTGGCTTCCATGATTCCTGACAGCTCCTTCCCCAAGGCAGGTTCCATTGCCCTTACTTTTGCCAACCTTAAATCCAGTATAGAATCCTTCTTCCTGCTATCAAGTTCTATAGCTTCGGCCCATTGTTTGTTATTCTCAAATTTTCGATCATCTACCGTGGGCATGTACCGTAACCTATATACTTCATTTTGGCAGTTCAATTTTGCCGAACCCCTCCCCGAAAATTTATGATTCTCCTTTGAGAGGATACAACTGATACGGTCGCCCCTTTCGAGTATGTAGATATTATCATGGAAGCTACCACCATATGGGCTAAAACTGATATGCAAATAAGCCCTCCCGTTGATCTCCGGAATGACCAATCTGAAATAATTTGTGCTGTCGACTTTCAGCACATATCTTATCGCTGGGGCAATGATTTGATTTGCAGCGAATTTGGAAATACTAAGTTTGACGGAAAATTCCTGGTCTGGTCTCAGATTGATGGAATGATCAACAATCCGACCTTCAATAACGACATCATCTGGTCCAGCAACATCATTATTGTGCTGAGCTTTTGCCGTAGCAAAAACTAATGATAAGAGAATTATGATATATAATTTATGTTTCATAAATATTAAAAATTAATTAAGCCGAGGATCCTGTTTAGTTGCAAAGCATGTTCCTTGACAACTTTTTGGACCTACTGTCACTTATTACCTTAAATTCTGTTGGATCCCACTCAGCCCAATTTCATCATCTGGAATGGGAAATACATACTTGGGGCTATTGGGCGGGAGTGAATAAGTGTTACCATTAATGACACGCGTTAACGTAATATTTGCACCTTCTTTGTTCAAACGCTTAAGGTCATCCCAACGCAGGCCACGCCAAACAAGCTCTTTTCGTCGTTCCAGTATTACCTTATTTACCGCATCTTGGAAACTGGTTGCCGTTATAGCCTGAAACGGTTTCGCAGGTGTTGTAGCTGCTGGATCCCAACGCTTGACCAGCAATTGGTTGAGAACATCCATAGCTGCACTTACATCCCCCTTTCTGGCCAAACACTCAGCTTTGATGAGATAAACCTCATCCGTGGCCAGACCTACAAAAGGATATAGGCTATTGCCATGATATGCTCTTTTCATCCTGTACGAGCCGTCTGTCTGTTTAACATAAAACATAGTTAGCCTTAAGTCATTGGAACCATAAAGGCCAATCAGCTCGGGAGCGATTTTTATAAAGGTGTTAGCTTGGGCTGTTGATGCCCTTGTCGCTGAATATTTAGAATAGATGAGCTCATCATGCGTAGTTGAAAATGGCACCGTAGAAGTTTTGCTCAGGGTGTTATAATCGACCAATTTATTATATAGCCTTAGGCATGTATCGGCATGTAGCTCAGCCTTTGTATACTCCCGCATATTTAGGTATATCCTCGCAAAAAGGGCTTGTGCTGCAACTTGCGAAGGCCTGTTGCGATTTGCGGGAAGTTGTGCTTCCAATAATTTGCTGGCCTGCGTAAGATCAGCAATTATTCTGTCGAAATTCTCTTTCACCGTAGCACGGGGCATGAGTTCGTCGATAGACGGCCTAAGCCTTAATGGAACTCCAAGCTCTATTGAGGCGGTTGTAGGATCATAAATTGGCGCGAAATTATTGGTCAGTTCATAATAGGCAAAGGCACGTACAAACAATGCCCAACCTTTGGTTTTGTTGTACTGCGAGGTATTGATTGCTGTTAATTCTATATCTTCAAGCCCCTTTAAAACATTGTTGGCGTAGAAAACAGCAGTATAGGGCTTATTCCAGTCTTCCGAAATCTCGCCCTCATAAAGGTCTTTCGCCCAGATATAGGCATTACGTTCTGTCGCTGTCCTTGCAGACAACCAGACTGCATCGCTATAGAACTCGTGCTCATCTGCTGAAAGTAGGCCTATGCCAGACGTAATGTTATTGACATTGTAATTATCCAATAGGCTCTGGAATTCCTCTAATGTAGTTGGCTGAAGTATTGAGGTGCTCGGTTTTGCATCTAAAAAATCCTTAGTGCAGCCACAAATTGATATCAGGGCAATGGTAGAAAATAAATATAAAATTCGTTTCATGATCTGTCTGTTTAGAAATTAGTTCGAAGGCCAAATGCGATGGTACGTGGATTGGGATAGCCTATCCTGAAATCTGGATCGATGCCCTGCTTGTTTTCCCTCCATAAAAGGCCAAGGTTGTTGGTGTAGACGTAAATATTGATGTTGTAGAAGGGCAATTTGGGGAATTGAGTTTTAGAAAGACTATAATTTAGCTGTATGTCTTGTAGCCTGATGTGGTCTCCTCTTTCCACCAATGCGGCAGAATAGGTATAAAAGTCACTACGATTGGAGACATTCGGATAAATAAGTGCTGGAACATCGGTCGTCAATTCATCACCTGGGTTCTGCCAACGTTTATCATAGTTCCTCTGGATGTAAGTTCCCGAATACACAGAGGCATTGCTCAATGATTCCCCTCTAAAGTAATAGCCTAGTTTATAGATGATATTAAAGGAGAGCTCCAATTTGCCATAAGACAAGGTATTGCGCAAACTGCCAAAGACAGTTGGTGTTGCCGAGCCAAAATATTGCAGTTGGCTACGATCTGCAGAGTTCCTTATCGCCGCATAATCGACGCTTACTTGGTCATTAATGTATCCTTGGGGATTTCCTGATGCATTTAGGCCTGCCCATTTATAGGCGAAAATGGCATTGACCGGATAACCTAGCATCGGTGATAAGCTGTAAGTGGAGCCCGTGACAATACTCGAATTGGCGCCAGTAGAAATTTTATAATCCGTTATCTTATCCTTTACATAATTGAAGATCAATGTGCTATTCCATTTAAACAATCGATCGATAATCTTCGTGTTCAACTGGATATCAATGCCCTTAGCATTTGTATTCGCCACATTTCCGGTAAATAGCGAAATTCCCGTCTGTGGTGCAATTGGACTGGAACCGATAAGATCGATCCCATTTTTCACGTAAAACTCCATACTACCCGTTATCCTATTATTTTTAGAGGCAAAATACAGCCCAACATTAGTATTCTTTACCCGTTCCCATTTCAGGTTGTCATTTGGTGGGTTCACAATCTGGTACGCCAGCACAGCATATGGGTTGTAATTGAATGCTGAAGCAGTCAGATAGGCTGATATCGAGTTATTGACATTTCCATTATAACCGAAGGTGGCCTTTAGCTGCAAAGATGACAGCCAATCTATTTGAAAGAAACTCTCTTTGTGGATGTTCCATGCCAAACCTGTCGACCATAATGGAACACCTTTCTGGTTGGCTTTTACCCCAAAAAGATTGGATTCGTCCTTTCTGTAGCTTCCTGATACAATATATCTGTCATCATAACTGTAGGAGGCATTCCCATAGAAGGATATGTACCTGTTTACGGTGGACCACTGATCCGTTGTAGCAATAATACGTGAGGTAGACGCAGGATTATAGTAATATGGATATAGATTGATTGGGTCGATAATCACACTCGTACCAGTTTCTGGCCTATATCCATAAACCGTATACATATTTCGTTTCGAATTATCATCGCGGATTTCATATCCAGCTATAGCAGACACCTCATGTTTGTTGTGAAAGAACTGGCTAAAATTAAACTGTGCCCTACCATAGTTGGATTGGCGCGTAATCATGTGAGGACTGTATACACCTCCGTAGGGTACTGGTCTGGTGACCAGGCCAGTCGTTACATTTATGTTCGTAAAACTGTTAACCATATTACGAACGTAATAGGAATCGCGGTCATGTGTAGTCTCTGCTTTGGTGTTTGCGCTGTAATACTGGTAGTTGAGCGAGAATGTCAAGGGTTTGATAACTTTATAATTCAACCCTAGATTGAGCCTATAGTCGGTGAGGTAGGTATACTGGGTAGAGGTTTTATTCCTTAGTTCATCCAAGGGGCGATAATTCCAATCCAATAGTCCAGTATTTTTCTGTTGCTCTATATAAGATGCACTAAATCCTCCGCCCCTACGAATGGTAGCAAGGGCATTGCCATCTGCATCGGCGATTTGATCATAAGGACTGAAAGGCGTGTAATCATAGATATTGGTATTATCTGATTTGGATTTCGAAAAGGTGATGTCTGTATTGATCTTTAGTCGATCGTTGAACAAACTATAGTTGTTATTGCCTTTTAGTGTAATCCTGTCGTTAGTATTCGCAACGGAATTTGCCGCATTCTTATCATATCCCGCAGAGAAATAATAGGACTGATTCTTGCCTCCCCCCGTGACATCTGCGGAATAATGTTGTATACTGCTAGTCCGATAAAAATACTTGTCCAACTGGTCTCTTACATCAATATTTCGAAGGGCATCTATTTCTGCATAACCTTTTTCTGCATAGCTAGGATCGAGCTTTATTTTCTGGAGTATGGCCACTACCGGCGAAATTCCTGCAAAACCGTTATTTATGGTTGCTGTATATGCGCCCCTATCAAAAAGGAACTTCTCAATATCTATATATTGGCTTGATGTTAATTGCGGTACATGATATAGGTCTGGCTTATCTCCAATCGTCAAATTTGCATTTATACTGACTTTTGGTGCGGCATTGAACTTACCCTTTTTCGTGTTGATGACGACTACGCCATTGCCCGCTCGTACGCCCCAAATGGAAGCAGCTGCCGCATCTTTCAATATGGTTACGTTTTCAATAACATCGGGGTTCAATGTATTGATGTCGCCCTCGAACGGAAAATTATCGACTATAATAAGCGGCGTGGTGTTTGAAAAAATTGTACTCCGTCCCCTTACGCTTATGCCTGTTGAATTTCCTACATTATTATCGAATAGTAGTCCGTTGGTAACGCCCTTCAATCTGCTAAGTAGATCGGAAGACACAGCTCTATCTAGTGTCTTATTATCAATAACGGTGAACGAACCGGTCGCCCTTTCCTTTGGGATTTCCTGATACCCCGTAGAAACGATATCTACCGCTTCTAGTTTAGCTTCCAGTGGAACAAGTGCGATTTCGCCCAGTTCGCTTTTTGCGGTTACTTCTCGTGCCTCATAGCCAATATAGGTAATTGTTAGTAAGGCATCTTCGGATACATCATTGAAAACGAACCACCCTCGTTCATCGGAGACAGTCTTTCTAGTGGTTCCCTTGATCAAGATGGACGCATTAGCAAGTGGCTGGTCCTTCTCGTCGATAATCCTGCCCCTTACATTAATCGAGAACAGGTAATCTACAAAGCGGTCTAGTATACCAGGATCTTTTCTCTCTTTTATGGTAATGGTTCTGTTTTCAATGCCATACGTGAACGGTTGGTTCCTAAAGCAGAGGTCAAGTACCTGCGTTATAGATGCATTTTTGATATCTATGCTTACTTTTTTGGCATTGGCCAATTGTTTGCTCGAGTACAGGAAATCATAATTGGTCTGCCTGCGCAGGTCCCTAAAAATATCCTCTAGCGGGGCGTTTTTTTTGGAAAGCGTTACCATCTGGGCATTGGTGGTGGCGCTTACCTGTAACAAAGGAATGATCAGTAAGAGAAAGGTATACTTCATGATCAATATAATTTTATTGGCGTAGCCCGGCACTGGCACACCTTCACTGTAAAATTTGTACATTTGAATGGTTTAGGTTGTTAATCTGTTTACTGCATTTTATCAGCCCTCTAAACCAGTTTGATCAGGGGTGTTACGAGCACTCCTGATCTCTTTTTGTCCAGATGGCGTTGTCGTCTGGTCTAATCCATAACCACTACCCTCCTTCCCTCTATTTTAAAGTGGACGTCTCCGGTAGCTTCCATTAGCCTTAATACTTCGGAAATATTCTTATTGCGGGATACGGAACCGCTGAAAAGAGCGGTGGGCAATTTGCCACGATATGCCGTTTCAATGTTGTACCAGCGTTCAAGCATGGACATAACAGACTTGATATCGGCCTGCTGGAATTCTGTCCTGCCGTTTTTCCAAGCGGTCTCCAACTCGAGGTCGGCGGTTACCTTCCTAAGTTCAGAATTATTATTGATGGTCTGTTCGCCAGGTTTTAGCTGTTGGGCATGCCGCTGAGCATTAACTTGCACAGCACCTTCCAAAAGTGTAGTTTTCACGGAACTTTCGTTATAGCTGTTGATATTGAAATGTGTACCTAAAACCTTCACCTGCTGGGTGCGGCTAAGTACAATAAATGGATGATGTGCATCTTTTGCAACTTCAAAGTAGGCTTCGCCATCCAGAACTATCCTTCTATTAACTAACCCTAAAAATGACGAAGGAAATGTAATTGTGCTGGCGGCGTTTAGCGCTACTTTAGTACCGTCCGGTAATTCGATATTGTACTGTCCACCGATTGGCGTGGTGATGGTGTTCTGTCCTTTGCTACCTGCAACCCGCGCTATGGATGTGCCATCCTCATAGGTTAAGGAAGAATTTTTTACGATAATTTTAGTTCTGCTCCCACTGAGGGATATTTTCTTTCCGTTGAAAAGGGTGAGTACGGCACTGTTTCCCCCAGGCGGTACATCGCTGTTATAACTGATGGTTTCCCTAGGTAATACCATACTAGTGTTGCGCTGCCCCAAAAAATAGGATCCAAAAGCGATAACCAGTGCCGCGGCCGCTGTGGTAATGTAGACGACACTCAGCCTCACGGCACCTTTCTTTGAGTTCTTTGCAGGCTTGATATTGGCCCATACCTGATCCAGTCGCAACGACATGTTTTCGTGATCAATATCAACCTTTTCTGTCCGGCTGAGTTCGAGGTACCAGGTTTCCAGTATTGCTTCTTCCTGTTCCGTAAGCTTTCCCTGTTTCCTCTTTTCTAGAAGATTATTTATTCTCTCTGGATCCATAGTGGTCAGAGGCGTTTTAGTACCGCCCTCTAACTACATTACGGATGAAGACTGCCTTGGTTGTAGATGACCTGAAAATTTATTGGCATGATATGGAAATTCGGAATTTTTGGAAACATCAGGTACACCATGAACAAGAACAAAATGGTCATCAAAATAAACAAGTTGATCTTCATCTTAAGAATCTTGATTGCCTTGTTGATCTGTGTTTTTACGGTCTTATCAGAGATATTCAGTTCGGCGGCAATTTCTTTGTGGGACATGTGATTGAACCTGCTCAATCGGAAGACCTCACGCATTTTTTCGGGGAGTTGTGAAATACCTTCCTCTATTGATTTTATAAGTTCATTTTCCCTTACTTTTTCGTCTGTAACCCAAATGCCTCTTGCTTCGACATTGGCGAACTTTGCGGCGTAGGTATCACTTGTTTTCTGACGAGAAAAAATATCAAAGATTTTATTTCTGATAGCCCTGTAGAGATAGGCATTAAGTGGCACCTCAACGTTAAGGTGCGGCGCTCTCTGCCACAGTGCGGCGAACAGTTCTTGCACCACATCCTGAGCATCATCCTCGTTACGGAGCAGTTTCACCGCGTGCAAGTAAAGTAATCCCTTGTAGCGCTCATAAATCATGGCAAAGGCGTGATGGTCTCCACCTTTCAGTAGGGCCATAAGCTTTTGATCACTGTATGTTGGATACGCTGACATAATAATTTTTAGAAGGGGATTGATTGTTGATGTGGTCTTGCAGTAAAACTACACCACATTTTAGAAAAATAAAAGTATTAAACGCTAAAATTTGGCAGAAAATTGAATTTTAAGCAAAATAACAGCCAACAAATTGTAATATTTATAAAAAATGAGATATTTCGATCTTACGATGTCTATTATGAAAAACTCATGCTATCGCGATCATCTTTTCTAATACAATCGGCAATAAGTACCCTTCATCTAAAAAAAATGGGATGCAACATGCAGCACATGTTGGGTTTGATTCCTGGTCATTCAAGTTCAACCTCATCTGGAATAAAAAGCTCCACCTCATGTAGGTACAGATCTGTCGTGCTAAACTGTCCCTGGCTTTCGTATCGAACCTGTAGCCATTCGTCTTCGATTTTTAGTACATAAAGATCTTTGCCCCGCAAGATATGACGGTGCCTTACTATTTTTCCTATCTCGATACGATCTCCGTCCATTTCTATATTCAATAATCGCCTAATGATAGTGAAATTGGGGCTACTTTCGTAAAAATTTATAATTTCATAAGAAAACCTAAGTATCAAAGGTTAAATACTGAAGGCAGACTTCATTCTCATATTTTATCAAACACAAAAAAGCTGCCCTCTCCATTCCTATAATAGAATTGGATACTATGGATTTAAAAGGCAAGCATTCGGATATTATACCAAACAAGAAACAAGGAGCTTTCTAACTATGGGATGAGATTAAGGTTCCAGCTTACACTAAAGAAAGCGCCGACTCTCGTTGCCTCTTCTACCGGTATAATCTCCGGGGCGTCCGCTTTCTTTACAATCTGACCTTCAGAATAGATGCCATTTAAAATATTAGCTTTTGCAACAGAAACGCCCCCAGTCAATATAATCCTATCTGATTTACCTAGCAAAATCGAACCTCCTAGATGGGTATAGAACCTTTGATCTGTCCCTGTACTCGCTCCTATCAGTCCACCAAATTTAAAGCCCCCTTCTGTACGCGTATAAACATGCATGAACACACCCAAAGATGGCATAAGTACATTATTATTTCTGTTTCTCTTAATGACGATGCTGTCTGAAAGCACATTGCCCGCTCTATAATATGGGTCTTTTCTATAGGACTGATCAAAGAATTTTTCTCTGCCAAAATTCAGGACAGCTCCGGTGCTAAAATCAATCTTGATACCGTTGGTCACAACAGCGTTCAGATTAAAACTTGTTACCTCTGGATAACACGCAACATCCTGCTTCTTTTTGATATTTACCTTAATCAAAATCTCATCTGTACCGTAGTTAGCATACTTTGTCACCACCTTAGTAATTCTCGCGGTCATAACTTTATTGTATGCTTCCAAGATTTTATCACCTATCTTAGCTGTCTTCAATTCATTTAGTTTATCTAGAAGTTTTTTGATGTTGTCAGTTATTTTATCAACTTCATCAGTCTTCTTCTTTACTGATGTTTCCAGTATCCTATATTCTCCCAACGGCATTTTTTTATCAGTATCAGAAAGTACAGCAACATATTTCTTTTTTAGATCTTCCGCTTTTTTACGTAGTTTCTCCAACGTAGTTATTACTGTGGAAACATTATCATCGGTCTGGGAAACTATATTTATAGGTAGGTTATCTGGATCAATTCCTGATACCATTGTAGATAAATAACTATTAGTCTTGCTTTTTAGCTCAGTGTCGCTTAAATAGCAGTTTATCAATATTTTCTCCAACTCGCTAGGAACAGTCGAACACTTAAGCACATCCGTAGCAGCGATTTCATCACCCGGATATTGTCCCAGTATCACTTCAAGATCTTTATCGGTTTCGGTTTCTTTTGAAGTTGCCTCCACCAATGCCTTGCTTGCATTTTTGGGAAGTGCACTAGCTTTTGCATTTTTTGATGTTTCTTTTGCAGAAGCTACGTTTGTCAAAGAGGGCATTTTAAAAAGTGCGTCAAAACCATCGGGCTTTTGATTAGGATAGGTAATAAGTGTATCATTTATTGTTACTTCGTAAAGGTAAGGGTTAAGGTTTAAAAAGGTAAGGGTCAAAAGTTTCTTAGCCTTTAAATACTGTACGGGTGGTATCTTTGGATTTCTAAAATCGAATGTAACATCTTTCTGCCCATAGGAATTAAGGCAACCAAATATTGCTAAAATCAAAGCGAATAAAAAAATTTTCATAACAGCTGTTTTAAATATTATTTTTCACTGCAGCTTTTGCCTGAATAGAAAAGCTTTATGTATTTTCTGTCAAGAACAGAAAGGGTTGTCGCTTCTTTAAATTCTACGGACTGATCCTTCAACAAACCTTTTGGAATTTCATAAATCATGATGGAATTGGGATCAAACTCACAATAGATTGCACCTGGCTCTTTATATTTATCGATGATATTGAATCTGACCCAGGCTTCATCAACGTTAAATTCTTTCCTGTAATAAGCAAAAAGAGCGGGCTCATCCCATTCTAACTTGAAGTTTTGGCTTTGAAGTTCATGTAGAAGCCCTAGGACATGGCCAAATTCATGCAATATTATGCCTCTGCGTTTTTCCTTTCCCTCTAGATAAAGTTGGTCGAGGGAAATGGTTACCGAATCCTTGGATATAGAGAGTGCGTTTGTACCAACGTAAGACCACCATCCAGATGAAGCAAATGATAACCTTATATCGCTTTTCTCTCTCGAAAGAGCTTTAACAAAAGTTACCCCTGTATATTTCGACCATTCATTGGCAGTCTGCAATACTTCATCTCTGAGCATACCCTTATCATCAATGAACCAAACGGAAACAAGTTTTTTCTTCCAAAAAAAATTTCTATCACCTAAAAGACTATCAGCTGGTGCCCACTCACCTTTGATAGTACAGAGATGTTTTTTTTTGGAATGATTATCCTGAGCTTTTAGCTCAAGATTAACAAAGGAAAGGAATAGCAGCGATACTATAAGAAAAAGGACAGGGCTACCGACCTTTTTAGCGTTTAATTTCTTCATTTTCGATTGCGTTAATAATACTAATTTACAGAAAGACAAGTTTTTATGCAACAAATATTTCAAGAAATCTGTATCTATGCAACCAAACAACACAACATACTATACCTACAATCAATCCTATAATATAATCTATTGAGGTCTATTCTTCTACACCTTAAAAGAAATTTGGTGGTATAAAAAATCGAAACTGCTACGTAAACGCTACTTACGCGCCCAAAAATTCCCTACCGTTCATTCATGCAAGACATCCAACCCCTTTGTTGTTTCTTGTATTCAAGCTAATCATTTTAGAGGTTTTCATTTCCAAGATGCGAGAACTCAAAAGGGTTCACAAAGTGTCCATCTGTGAAGAGGTCTGGAACGCAATCGCCAAAGAAAAAATGGCCGAGTGGCTGAAGTACCTGTTTAAAACGGTCAGGAAGCATTTCGGAGAGGCAATCGAGTCGACCCCAGATGCGAAAGAATGACCGCTACATAGAAATGCTACTGAGGCCGTACAAGAATTCATTCTTAGTCTGAAAGAAGCATACAGGCTAGCATATTGAACTATTATTTGAAAGTGACTTTCACCTCCGTCCCCTAGCCAAATTAACGAACGATATTTCGATTTAGCTAAAAACATTGCTGGGTTATGATAATAAGAAATAAAACTGCACCCACATTCCCAAAGCAACAAGTTAGATTTAGTCCTTGAAAGAAAACTCATTTTCAGAACTGAACCGTCCAAACATTTCTTCAAAGGTTTTTTTTAATGAATTAAATTCCATTGGTATCCTGTCTAGTAATTGGACACTGACGCTGAACTCTTTAACCTTGCCATCTTCAACCAACGACCTAAATTTGACACGGCCATCACTATCCAGTACGGTTGACATTTCGAAGTTATGTTCTCTAGCCAATTTCACCATCACGGACTGATCAATAAGTATGACAATTAACATTTCCCCTTCCAGAAATCGGATATATTCGATTGGATCTTTGATGGACAAAGAGAACGGAAAATAGCCTAGGTTTGTAAACTTCTTTTCATTTAAGAAGTTGACCATTGGAGCCTTGAAGAGTTTTATAACTTCACTGAATCTTTTTTGAAATTCATCTTCCTTGTGACCAATCAAATAATATAGTCCAGGCTCAGCCTCCATACCTGCGTAACCTTTTTCGCTAGATTTTTCTATAAGACGATTTAATAAAGGAATGTGATTATCACGATCCAGTTCCATCACTACACGCTTCATTTTTTCCTTTACATCAAATAATCCATCTGTTTCATCATTTTGCAGATAGTCAAATACTTTTCCGGAATTTTCCTCTTGCCGTACAACACGTTTGTTCCGATTTTTGCTTGCTTTAACCTCGATGGGCAGATAACCCTCGCTATCTACGATGCTGATATCCCTAAATCGCAATACCGATGTCAGGTCATGCAAAATTGCAATCATTCCATTTTCAAAAGCCTCTTTGAAAAATCTCTTCTCTGCTCTGAAACCGGATTTCCCAGAAATAAAACCAGCATCTTCCTTAAAAGCCTGCGGTTTGATGTCATAACGGGATATAAAAGAAAAAGCTATGCCATCTCCGACCGATTTGAAACAACTCCTCAACCAGTGGTATTCCTCGATCTGATATTCCAAATAAGCGATGAGATTTTTTGCTGCTAGCGAATCTTCCTTTGAAAGCAACCGTTCCGGATTTTTTCGATCCCTTTGGATTTCATTTATCTGTTTTTTGTTGGCTAAAATTCGTTTTTCTATGTAAATATGGCGTTCTATTAGTCCTTCCTGAAGAACTTTCCATTTTAGAGGAACTTTCAGTAGACTCTCACGTGCCTCATGCAACATTTTAAGATACTTCTTAATAGATTTTTTATAATATTGAACCATGACTACTAATAGATTGAAACTAAAAATACAGAATACCAGCAATAAAATTATCATGTAGAAAATATAATTCGAAGGGCATTATGGAAGATTTCCGCATAGAAATGAATCGCCACGCAGAAGTACTGGAATGGTACCAGGACTGGACATTGTGATTTCCTGCTCAAGATTGCCGTCAACGACATGAACGCCAATAACCGATTTGTCATCAAGCACATCGGCTGTGAAAAAGGTGGAGAGCTCTATGGTTATGCTGCAATCAAACTCAGGACCGCCTATCTCCTTATTAAATCTGGAAAAAAAATAGCAATTTTTTATTGCTCAGACAAATATACTAGGTGATGTTACAAAAATGGCGTTATCGACCCAGATATTAGTGAGGTCCTAAATTCTTAAGATTTGCACTGACATAGAATTGCCTTTCTAACTATAATTTATCTTTCTTTGCCGTTACGCAATTAAAGCTAACACATGACTTTGACGAAGCTGGTGGTGGTTGTCCGGAATCGCTTAACAACTTCTTTGTCAAAGCTGTGTCGTTCTTTCATTTAACTGATGGCGTGGTAGAATTACGGGACCGTGCATGGGGGCAGGCATTCTCAGGAAAACAATTACTTGATTTGAACAATAAGCCTTTACGATTTCAACTAAAGAGCTACCGTGCACAACTTTACACACTTGGCAGGAAGCTGATTCCAGATGTTCCGTTGAGCGCTGGTGCTAAATGGCTTTTCAACAATGTTAAGAGTCGCTCGACTAGCAGGGAAAAAAACTTGATATTCGAGGTCGTTTCCAACGTTTTAGACCGAAATGGCGATTTAATAGCTGGCATTAAAGATCCTGAAAAAGCAATTTATGATATTTCGATTTATCCAGTAGATCTTAATAAGGATGGCAGCGAAGAAATTTTCCTATGTTATTCATACAAAGGAGATTTTGGCAGGGCCGCAAATACATTGCTTGCTATTATAAAGAACAATACCTGCGCATATGTGCCCTGCTTAAACTTTCTTCTCAACTTCCTGATGTCATTTATCCAGTTGGAAAATATCTACCGGCATTAGTGTTCACCGATGTTGGATTTATGCCTACGATAGAAGGAGAGAATCCGATATACAGTTGGGACGGATATAAATACAAAAAGGGAAAGGTGGTTAACAATCGCCAACTTCGCTTACTAAAAACAGTAAGTATCGAGTCCATCAGTAAGACATACCAATTATTTTTGAAGAACTGATAGTATTAGGACCAATTAGTTAAAGTTTAAAAAATCAAAAAGCCCAGGATCATCTTTATCGCGGAGAGATTTTGGTAAAATTGGTTTTGGTTCAAGCATTACAAAAATTCCCCCATTCTCGTCCTCACTAAAATCCTTACATGCTTTTCGGCTTACAATGGTAAATTCATTAATCTTAAAGAAAAACCAAGGATTTAAAAGCTTGCAAAACTCTTCCAGTCTTTCTTCAAGTCGGGTTTCATAGCTTATGCCCTTATGGCTGGTGATGAAATATGTACTACCATCGTAAAAAATGTACGCAATATCTGACACATTGAGGACTACCTTTCGCCCTGCGTAGAAAACTTCCAAACTTCTGATAAACTGGTTTAATTGTCCGAGATAGACTAATAGGTTTGTCAAAAAAAACGTAGTTAAAATAAGAAAGATATTCAATAAACTGATAGACTGCACAAATAGCCCCATTGCATCTCCGAAAAGTGCAATAAAAAACCTACCCTGGAAAAACATAAAAATATACGGACATAATAGGACTACACCGATCATCAAAGTAACAAATCGTAGATCTGTAATATGGAATTCAAACTTCGGAAGGATAAACATACAGGCATAAAATATCCATTCTTGAACTAAGATAGTCCCCAAAGCAAATATCAAGAATTTATGGAATGCAAGCTCTTGGACAAAAAGGGAATTAAAATCAGCGCCGAAACCGCAGGTATACCAAAACATTTCAAACGAAACGAGCAAACAGATGCACATCCTCATCCAGAATCTAGGAAGCAATACTCCTATCTTCGAATTCATGAAAAAAAATGAGTTTCCCATAGTTTATTTTAAACATTCCATTAATAGCTAACAAACAACAAAACCAACAATAAACCCGGGCAGTCGACTATTTTTATTGTCCCTCAAATAAGAACAGCGTATCGGCCTGCCACTTTAAGTAGGGAAGTATTTTTCTTAAATAAACCTGCTGACCTAGAGTTGTCTATGCAGATATATGTCATCGAATGTGATAATGACATTTATTTACACCCCAAGAATAAAAAATTCTTCCCCTCCAGACACTTGCTACAAACCAACTTACTTTTCTCATTGTCGCTTTCGATATAGAAGCAAGAAAGCTATCTTTTTCATTCCAATCTTTTGTTATGATACCATCACCGATTTCCGGCTACTAAAATATGCTGTTAGTACAAGTCCAATTTCACCATGGCAAGTAAATTCCGATGCCCTAAGGCTCACTGACCTTATCATCATTATTAATCGACCTTCTGTTCTTTTTGATAGACTGCCTCATTTTACCAAACTCAAAGACCAAACTCAGGTTCACGTCACGGATAATTCGCTGATTAATCAGGCTTTGCCTAAAAGTATCCCCGCTGAGGCTATTTTCAATATCAACACTATTCTGGAAAGGGTTGGCCACAACCAATCTAGAATACAGCTTATCTTTCAGAAAGGTCTTTGACACTCCAAAGGAATTGTAGAAATAGCCGCCCTGTGACCCCTGCAACCTCACGGTTTGGCCGGCATAGCCAGCATTTGCGGTAGTCTGCCATCCTTGGCCGAGGTTATAGAATAGGTAGGCATAGGCATGGCCTTCGATACCACTGTTCTCAAACATCGTTGCTCCCACCTGCCCACGAAGGCGGATTTGGGATACGGTTCCTGTAAGCTTCATGCGCATTTTCTTGCCAAGCGATTTAGAGAAATCTGTAGTCAGCGTAAGCTGTTCCCTACTGCCTACATTACCATATGTGGTCCTTGAAATGCTATCTGTGCCTAATTGGGTCAAGGTCTGTATGGCATTGTTGGAAAAGATGTAAGAAGCACCGACTATCAGGTTAAGTTTTTTGAAGTACGTGTATTCTAGATCAAGCTTGTTGTTGCGTACTGGTCGCAGGTTGGGATTACCAAATACCTGCACCCTTGGATCGCTGATATTCACAAAGGGATTGAGCAGGGAAATATCTGGTCGCTGAATCCTATTGGTATAGGAAAGCCTGAGGCTATTATCAGCATCGAGTTTTTTCTGCAGGATTAATGTCGGCAACAAGTTCAAGTAATCCTGTCCAAAGGATGCCGAGGTAAAGGCTGCGCTTATATCGGTGTGTTCCAAACGGATGCCTGCTTTAAAACCCCAAGACTTATATTTGAGCGTATAGCTGTTATAGGCACTTGCAATGGCGAGATCATAGCCACCACCGTTATCATTTACACTGCCGCTCTGTTCATCAAGTATCTGCGTTGAAAAATCAGAACTGTTACTGCGATGAATATACTTTACACCCAGTTCGGTATCAATATTTTTTAATTTACCTACAAAGTCCACTTGCACATTGTTCTCTCTAAAATGGGTTCGATTGAACTGCCCATAGTCATCAAAGTCGCTTTGTTGCTGTGAATAAAAACGATTGGTATTCTCGGTAGTCCCCTTGCTATTGGCTCCCTGATAGGAGAAAGTAAGCAATTTGCCTGGCTTTTTTGCGAATCCCAGCTGGTAATTGAAATTCATGTTATAAGACAGGCGGTCATAAGTAGACAATAAATCAGTGCTGTAGGACTGGTTGCTCAAAGCATCATTTCCAGAGATGGAAACCTGTTGATTGTTACGGTATCTATTGTTGCCATCAGATAGTGTGGCATTCAGCGTCAATAGGTTAAGGCTATCTATTTCATAACCAACAAAGGCACTGGCATAAATGGAGTTGTCATATCCTCTGCGATGACCTATCTGCCTTAGCAGATCATCTTCACTACCTCTACGTGTAAATGCTATATCCGATATCGGCAAGCCGCTGTGCGTCTGGGAAAGCGAAGATGCAAGTCCAAGTTTCCCACTCTTTAGATTGATGCTTCCATGGGTACCGTTGTAAAGCCTTCCAATATTGGCGCCTGCGTTGCCGTTGTAACCATCAATGACCTTCTTCTGGGTAACGATGTTAATAATCCCTCCCAGTCCCTCTCCCTCGAAGCGAGCAGGAGGCGTCGTATACACTTCAATATCCTTAACATTAAGCGCGCTTAGGTTTCTTAGGAACTGTCGTGGGTTCTGGTCTGCAATTGGTGAAGGCCTACCATCTACCAATATCCTGAAATTGGTAGATCCCTTCAGTAGCAGGTTATCATCAGCGCCAAGGGAAAGATAGGGAACCTTGGGTATGATATCCATCAAATTGGAAGTTTTGCGGTCCTCGTCTAGGAGCACTCTGTATACAGTCTTATCAATCTCCTGCCTGACGATTGGACGTGGGGCGGAAATCTTGACTTCTGTCAGCGTAGTTTGCTGAATATGCATCAGGATCCTCATCGCTCCAAGTTCAACCTTCCTGGTTACCTTGCTGTATCCCATTGCAGATACTTCAATAGTATAAGAAGTGTCTATTGCTAATTTGAAAACAAAATGGCCCTGCCGATCACTTAGAACTGTTCCCACTCGTTTACCAGCTTTAGTGCTCAGTGAAACGGTTGCCTGTGAGATGGGTGCGTGATCACTTGCATCAGATAAACTCCCATGCACCCCTGTGTCCTGCTGGGCAAAGGCATGTTCCGCCAAAAAGATGAGAATCAAAAATAGAGAACAGTTTAGCAGCGAACGGGATTTATCGAACATAAAAGTGGGTATCGAGGTGTAGTGGGGACGTATCAATAGCAGGCTATAGTGGCATCATAAAGATCGCGGGCCATTTTATTATCGTAAAACGCGCCCAGTGCCAAAAGCTTTCCCTGTTTATCCAATAGTAGGGTATTATAGGCCTTATCAGCCAAGGGAAAATTATTGGCGTTTTTGTAAGAGAAATAGGTCTGCTCGAAATATACCGGATAAGGGAATTTCAATTTATCGATAGCCTCCTGTGCATAGAACCTGGTTGGCGCACCGGCAAAGAAAATATAGTTGACCTCCTCATTCTTGTATTTAGCGAGATAATGCTGGATGAGTCTGAGCTCGTCGATGCAGTTGCTACAGTCAGCCGTAAAAAAATGTAGGATTGTAAATCTCTTCTTTCGTAGTTCTTTGGATATAGTTGGCTCCACCTGTTGCGTACCAGTTGAGAGCAGCTCATGTTCTGGAATATTGACTTTGCTTAGAAAACGTTCTTTAAGCACGGTCTTGTTGGTCTCAAAATCACAGTTTCCATTGCAGGAATCCAAAACCAGGAGACAGGTGATGAATGTGGCAATTAATACCGTTGTTTTTAAGCTACGGTCAGATATTTTATTTGATGGAAACATCGGCTTTGACTATCATTTGATCATTTGTATTTACGCCATACATGGTTGTGACATTCCCCTTTCGATGTAGCGCAGTAGGGTATATTCTTCTATTGGTCTTCCATTGTGCCACAGCATTGCCTTCCCAATCGAAGACCAGGACACGGTCCGCACCATCGGTTTGGAAACTTTCGCCACTATAGGCTACGTAGAAATAATCAGCCGTAGCAAATACAGCTGTATAGGCAGCACGTAGGTCTTTGGCAGGCAGCACATCTATAAAGCCGTCTTTTCTTCGCTCGACTGAGAAATCAGGAAGAAAGTAGTCGGGACCATTGATAGCGATTTTCAGCTTACCGTTATCGAAGATTTCAATTCTAGCCAGCCGGTTATAGGCAAGTGCATAGGTATCATATCCCGGCCTTTTGGCCAGTTCCAATTTCAGGAGCTTAGCCAATACCGTATCTCTGCCGAAAGGGATTTTATTTTTCCATTGCTCTGGCAGCATAGGTACTGAGCCTATAGACCTTGATGAGGTTGCGGAAAATTCATAGTAGCGGCCATCGGACCTATAATGGGATGAAGCGGCAAAGGTACTGTCGTCGATAATTGCCAACGATCTTGCGTAGCGCATATCGATTGGAATATTTACCTGGCCCTTAAAGTAGGGCTGGCTTTGATTTGCGGCGAGCAGATCAAAGTTTAACAGACGTTGGCCGGTACCATCGAAAATCCATGCAGAACGAGGATTGCCATTGGATAGCACCTGTACAGCACTGAGCCCCTCCCCCTCTGCCTTTCCACGATTGAAGCAGGTGAAAAGGATTTTTTTGGAGTTCAGACCATAAACTGAAAGCAGAAAACTTCGTTTGGCCCCGGTAACCAACATAAAGGTATCGACCACGCCGACCACGCTAGAATAGTTGTCTGCAATACCCAAGGGCTCAAAGTTTATTATTTGCGGCTGCTCTGCCTTCTGAACGATAAAATCATTCCCCGAATGATCTGAAAAAGTTTGATAGGTCTTTTTGATACGTTCTTCCATGTCCTCCTTGGACTGACAAGCGCAGAACAAGCAAAGCACCATAACGGTGCTTGCGACAGGGTGGTTTAAGTATTTTTGGAACGTCATGTACAGGGTGAGTGGTAGAGATATGCTTCGATGATGGGGACAAATTAGACTGCCGTTTCTATCGTCCCGGCAGTCTTAAAGATTAAAGGGATTGAACCTCTTTTTCTACCAATTCAGCGTTGAAGTGGATACCGTTAGGACCTTTACAATCTACAGATTGTTTGTAAGGACAATCAGCACCGGAATCACCTGCCAAATCAGCAGTGGTTCTTGCTTTGCTTGGACTTGTTACGAACATAGCCGAAACCAAAAGCGCAAAGGCAGCGCCTCCTAATGTCAGTTTTCTTTTCATATTGAATTATTTTTAAGTTGAATCCAATATGAGGACAATGATGTATCTAGGCCATTTTTATTATATCAACTGGCTGAAATTTTATATGAACCACCTGATATCGGTGAAAACTTTCTGTGGAAATCGGTCGCAGGCGAAGAAAATAATCAACTGATAGCACTGTATAGAATAAGGTGGAAAAGACGATAATATCCCCACTAACGTTAAACTTTACAAACTGAACTAACCCGTCGGAATAGGAAAGCTCCCCTGCCCCCCAACGGCAGCGCAGCATACACGCTTTCAATCTATTTAACTGTCAGTTGAGAGACTGCTTCATTAAGCGCATATTTTCTTCATATTCATATGAAAGGAACTCTGAAATGATTGTTGTTCGCATTCCATCTCGAATGCAGCTGAAATGGGTTGCTTTTTAAAAAATTATATTGCCCCAGAACATTTCCCTAGCCAGTGACCAATAGGGCTTTACAATAATTGAAGTGGGATAAACTCAAACAATTGGGCATCTCTATGGTAGATATTATGACATCATCTTATTATTTTTTTAATAGATTAGCGAAGATCTAATACAAGGGCTCGAGATTATGGAGATATGGAGTATCATTATTGATGACGAACCGCATGCGATTGCTGAACTGGCGGATATAGTGTCAAGGGTTCCTGGCATTTCGGTAAGTGGTGAATTCGACAATGTTTCGGAGGCCTTTGACTTTGTAAAGGAAATTGGCCATATTGATGTGATTTTTTGCGATATCCAGATGCCGAAGATGAATGGACTTGCCGCAGCAGAACTGCTAAAAGCTTATTGCGATCACCTGATCTATGTCACGGCATATCAGGACCATGCCTTTGAAGCTTTCAGCGTACATGCCTCTGCTTACCTTCTCAAACCGGTGAGTACCGAAGCAGTTGTGAATACCATGATCAAGGTAATCCAGAAACGCAGCCGGCATAGCGAACAGCAGTCAGACGAACTGGTGTTTATCAAGGGTGGCCACAAAAACAGTTTCAGCAAATTGGTGCTGAAGGAAGTCTATGCAATTGAGGCAATGGCCAACTACGTAACAATACGGAGTATGGATGGTGAGCATGTGACCTACATGGGTTTAAAGTCGGTGGCCGAACAGTTACGCAAGTACGAGAACTTTTATCGGATATCAAAGTCGGTGATAGTGAACATGGACCATGTGAAAACAATAGATGGGCATATAATCAGGATGGACAACAATCAAGTTTATACCGTTGGAGAGACCCATAGGGGCGCGTTCCACGAATTTATACGCAAACGCACCCTTAGGCCCTAAGGTTACCTCTTACCACCCATGATAGTGGCGATGACATCGGTAATGGTCATGTAGGTAGTAGTGACCGTTGTTGAAGTTGAGGTTGTTGGATCCGTGCTGAAACTTTCGTTGGAAGTTTTTCTAAATGTGAACCTAGTTCTCATTTTGATTTTTTTGTGAGTTGAATTCATGGCGTTTTTTCGCCAAGAATATTTTTAAGCCAGAGCGCAAACATTTTTATTATAGCAACTGCGGCAAACATTATATGAACCCAGAATATCGCCTCTCCGGAACCCTTAAAGTGCACCTGATCTGTTGGTCGGTATTCATCGCCTATGAGATTCTTGTTGCCGGTATGATTAGTGGGCAGTATGCCAACATTATCTATTACATTGCCTTCTATGGACTCAATATTTCACTTTTCTATTTCCATGCGCAACTGGTTATGCCTAAGTCTTTTGCAAATGGGAACAGGACAATATGGCGTCTACCCTTTCTTCTTGCCATGGAAATTTCTGCCTACATTGGTATTACAATCCTGCTCAGCTACGGACTAGAGGTTCTGCACATGCGTAAATCCCCGTTACAGTTGAACAGCAGATTTTTCATTACGACCATCTGGCGCAGCGGCCTGTTCCTGATGTTCTCCTCGGGTTATTATTTTCTGCGCAATTATCTCAGACGTGCAAGAAGTGAGATGGAAAGGGTCTTAGCAATGGAGCAACTCAATGCCAAGTTGGTCAGGACAGAGCGCGATTTTCTCCGGGCACAGATCAATCCGCACCTGCTGTTTAACATGCTGAACTTCGTTCGTTATGCCAGTAAGCGGAAACCAGAGCAGGTGGACGATGCAATTGTTGGACTATCGCAACTGATGCATTTCGCTATGGAAAAAACAGTGGATGGCCTTATTCCCATCAAGCAGGAACTGGCACAGATCAACAACATTATACAGTTGAACCAGATGCGCTTTGCTGGCAAGCTACACATCCATTATCAAGCCAAACTGGAAGACGAAGAGTTGCAAATGATCCCGATTGTATTGCTCACATTGGTAGAAAACGTATTCAAGCATGGCTACCTGATGGAGCCTAGCTCACCTGCTGAAATCAATTTCAAGGGGGATAGTAGCAGCTTGGTATTTACGACACGAAACTTGAAGGAAAGTGGCAATGAGCTGTATCGCAGCACGGGTAATGGACTAGTCAATATCAAGTCAAGATTGCATGATACCTACGGCAAACATGCCAGTCTCCAACATGGTACTGACGGGAGACACTATTGGACTAGACTGGAAATCCATTTTTCCGAAGCAAACTAATTTTCTAGGCTGCATGCTACATAGCATCAACAAATAGATTCTGACTCCGTACAATATCACCTTCTATTTCTAACGTTTATGTTTATAAAGTTCCTTATTCTAGACTATGAAAGCTCAACAAAGACAGCAATTAGAGGTCTTGGGCCAGGCCATTTGCCGAAGCCCATTGTTTCCTATAGAGACTACACTAATCGAAGCCTGGCCCATATTGAAGCGGCTAATCAAAGACAGTGCGCCTGAATTCTACTCGATTATTGCCGAACTGGATGCAGATAATCTTTCGCGGCAACCAGAAAAGGTACGCTTTACGATATGGAAATACTTTAACCGTAGCCGTTACAGGGCTACACCATTTGGCGAATTTGCAGCGGTTGCAATGATTCCTGTCCAAACTGGCGATGGCTCAATTGTTTTGCAACAGGACATTCAGGTATTATCACGGCCAGATTGGAAATCATTACCGCAGATTGATTATCAGAGTCCGTCCATGTTGAAGGCAAACTTTCGTACCAACCCACTCTGCTATTTGTATGGTCAGGAGTTTCACTACCTGTTCCGGGGAGAAAAGCAATTTGAGCTGAATGCCATTGAGCGTAGGGAAGATCTTGAGCTATTGTTGAATTTTTGTAGGACACTTCGATCTTTCCAAGCAATAGAAGAATTGATGTGGAAGGAGCTTGCCATGAAGAAAAGAGGTTTGCTTTCTTTACTTAAGGAACTTTTGGAATTACAGGTCCTGGAATGCGACCTCCAAGCTAACATCACAGGGCAAGACTTTTTTGAACGAACTCGGCAAGAGACAACTGATCTGCGCTACACGATAGCCACCAGATGTCACATTGATGGTGGTTTAAAGAAAAGTATAACGCACGAACTCAAAGCCTATACAAGTTTCGTAAGCCAATGCATACAACCTGCGTCGAACGACCTACTGGATGAATTTAAGCAGAACTTTCTGCAACTTTGGGAGCAGCGAAGCGTTCCGCTAAGCTTAGCCCTGGACCCCATTTTGGGTATTGGCTATGGACAGGACAAAGAAGGGACGCAACTTGGGTTGGTCGGTGAACTACAGCATCGCCCGGGAAAAGGACAAAATCATCGCATTGTTTACAATCGCCTGGAACAATTCCTGCTTTCGAAGATGGTCGAGGGCGGTGAGATACAATTGGCGGATTTCAAGTTAGAATATTCCCATACCCCATTGCCCAACACGACCAACGTTTTATTCCATTTATACCAAGGCCACCCGGTTATTCATCATGCAGGTGCAGCCACGGCTACAGCACTTTTAGGACGTTTTACTCCAGTAGGCGGCATCAACGAACTATGCCTCCAACTCACGGAGATTGAACAAGGTGCTAATCCTGACGTCATTTTCTTTGATATCGCCTATCAGTTCGAGGGGCGTACGGATAACATAAATCGTCGCCAGCACTTGTTTGCTACTGAACTACCCATAGGTAGTTGGTCTACCTTTTCCCATCCGTTAAACCTACAGGACATAATGGTATCCATCAAGGAGGGACAAATCATCCTAAATCATACAGCAACAGGAGCAAGACTAGTCCCCCGCCTAGCCTCCGCCTATAACCATGGTCGATCAGACCTTGGCCTGTTCCGTTTTCTTTGCGACCTGCAATATCAGGGCATCCAATCAAAGCTAAGCATAGATCTACCGACCATGTTCCCCAACTTAGATTACTATCCGCGGGTATATTTCGATAAGATTATTGCTAGTACGGCAAAATGGAAGCTTCACAGGTGTGAAAACGTAGAAACATTGTTAAGTTGGCTTGCTGAAAGAAATTTGACGCAGCCATTCACCATAGGAAAAGGCGATCAGACATTGGTAATTGACCCAAAGGTATCTGTGGACTTAAACTACCTTTTGCAGTACCAAAAGCTACAAACCAGCGATATCTATTTGACAGAGGCACTAATAGATCAGGCTTCAATGGTATGCAATGAAAATGGCAAAAGGTTCCATGCGCAGTTCATTCTGGCACTGACGCATCAGAATAAAATCTACAAACCCTACAATGAAGAGAGATCAGCAACACAACACAGAGACTTGCGTATGCCAGGAGGTCAATGGTTATACATGGAATTGTATTTGCACCCAGAGGTAACGGATAAATTCCTTACAGGGGAAATACGTACGCTGATCAAGCAGCAGCAAGAATTGATCAAAGAATGGTTTTTTATCCGTTACAACCAGCCGGAACCGCATATCAGACTAAGGTTGAATTTAAAGAACCCCAGCTTATTGCCTACCTTACTGGTTCACATTAGTGGATTGATGGACATCAGTAAACATTATGGTCCCTTGAAGCGTATGGAGATCAGGTCTTATGAGAGGGAAATCTTTCGTTATGGGGAACAGCAGCTAGACAAAGTGGAGCATTTCTTCTATCTTGATAGCTTGTGGGCATTGGAACAACTGCGGCTGTCATTAGAGGACCTTTATGCTCAAATTATCACCTTTGCCCAAAAGCTATGCGCAATCTTGTTTCCGGAAATTTCAGAACAGACTGCATTTTTTGGAAGCATAGCGGAAAACTTTGCCAAGGAAATGAGCTTTACCAAGCACGATTTTAAAAAGATAAATCAAGCCTACCGACAGCAACATATGACTGAACGAACAAATGAAAAACTTGTGAGATATTTTGCTAAACTGATTACTAATTATCAAGCTGAAAAAAGGGAAATCCTGCTTGCCGATCTAATCCATATGCACATCAACCGGCGATTCAATGGTGCTCCTCGAATGCACGAGGCAGTACTCTATCAATTTCTTTATAAGCGAAGCCTAGCCCAGCAACAGCAACAAAAAAATAGTTAAGTGATTGACTTTTATTTAATTATTGGATTTTTTCTTTAATTTTAATGATGAGGGAACTTGAACCACCATTTAATCTGGAATTGGAAGGACAGCAGATTACTGTGGCCGAACATAACATCGGGTCTAACAGGGTGTTTCATATTGATTTTAAGGGCTGGAAAAAACCGCTGGTGATTGCGATAGGCATTGGCCTAAGTAACCAGAAATTCTGGACTTCGATTCCACAGGGAAGACAGGACGAGGCGGAACAGATTGGGAAATTGATTGCGGAGCATATCCGCGCTAAAAGGAGGTAAGACATGTGTTATTACAATGGGCAAAAAGTAACCAAAGCGGAATTTATCCAGCTTAAGCAACTCGAAAAAGCGGTTAAAAACTATGACTTTTTGGATACGGGTGTCCATAATGGTTTCAATTATGCACCCTGTGCGATAATCGTGGCAACAGATGACCGTAGGGATTTTGAAATACAGCAGGCGGAATGGGGATTTATCCCAGGCTATTCAAAAGACCGGGAAGAGGCCAAGAAGTTCAGAGGAATGTATACAACTCTTAACTTTAAGGCCGAAAATCTGTTTGTTAACGAATCGGGCAAAAAGTCTATGTGGGCAGAGGCTGCACGAAAACGCCGCTGCCTGGTTCTATCTACAGGTATAATCGAATCTATGCACGTGCCTACCTATGGTAAGAAAGGGCAATTGCTTAAGGCAACCGAAAAAATCCCGTACCAGATTGGTATAGTGGATAGGGAATATTTCTGGTTTCCAGGAGTATATAATGATTGGTTTGATAAAGAAGCTGGGCAATGGGTCAGAACTGTAGCTTTTGGAACTACCGCTGCCAACGGCCTTATGCAGCAGATCCATAATTCCAAAAAACGGATGCCTACCATACTTACTGATGATCTTGCATGGGAATGGCTAATGGAAGAACCGAGCGATGAGCGACTAACGGAAATTGCTTTGACCCAGATTCCCTCTAAAATGATGGAGGCATGTACTATCGATAAGGATTACCGGTTTGCAGGCGAGGCTACTCCTCTGGAGTATCCCGATCAGGCGCCGCTTGATATGAGCTTTGTCGATCAGGAAGTGCTGGATTTCGACCACTGGAGAAGTTAAGGAAAAAAATGCCATAAAAGTATGCTTTCCGTAAAGATTTTTTCTTTGGGAAGTGAAAGATATTGGCTGCTCTACTCTTAGCAAGCCCAATCGGAATAATATCTAACCTATACAAACTTCGAAATAAGCCGGAATTTCGGTAATTTAGGAGCTGCCATCGATACGGGCGCTCAATGGAAAAGGAAATTGTCAAGAGATTAGCTCCTACAAAGGATACACTTACCCTGCTTTTTAGTTTGAGCGGAAATGTGTGCGCATTTCCTGATTGCAATAAAGCACTTTTCAACGTAGAGAATACTTTCGTTGGACAAGTATGCCATATAGAGAGCGCCAGAGTGGGCGGCGAAAGGTTCAATGCTGATAGCACTAATGAAGAAAGGCGGCAGTATAGCAACCTAATGGTTATGTGCTACGAACACCATAAGGTTACAGATAACGTGGAGGTGTATCCTACCCACAAAATGCGCCAGATAAAATCCGATCATGAGAACAGGTTCAGGGCTGCACCCACGTTTGCATCGCAAGACCAGATCGACCGGATCGCCCAGATAGAACTTCAGAAATCAATTGACACCATAAGGGACAATACCGAGAAAGTATTGTCTGTCCAGGACATGCATACCCAGATGATGAATCAAATCCTGGCGGCAGTTCAAAACGAAAAGCCAGATAAAATCTTAAAGACGGACTTTGACAAGCAGATCGATGGCATCATTTCCCTTAGGTCAACCTACCAGCATAAGGCGGCGATCAGGCTTTTTCAAAAAATGGTAGACGAGGATTGGGAAAATCTATCTGCCAGGGAGCGCTATCGGGTCAAGGCAAACCTGGGCATATTGCAGCTAGATCTGCTCGAGGATGAAGAGGCGGCAAAGCATTTTATAGATTCCTATGCCTATCAGCCTGATGATCCAAAGGCGCTCGGATGGGCAATCCTAGGCTATTCATTAATCGGCGATGCCGAAAATGCAAAGATGCTTATCAAAAAGGGATTGGAAATCAATCCCAAAGATGTGGGCATATACGGTGCCCTTGTCAGGTTAAATAAAAAACTGCCTTTAAAAGAGATCATAGAAATAGTTCCGCCCGATTTGCGCCAACACGCAGAGGTTGCATTTGAGATTGCCCGTGCAGCGCAGTCGAATGGAGACCATGAGACGGCCATTACATGGGGACAGATTGCGCTCGACAATGCCTCCGATAGTAGGTACGAACTCCGGGCGGTGCTGGGAACGATTATCCTGGATAGCATCCGGAGCCCTTACCATGTGGTCACTTCCCAGATCAGCCATGATACGAGAAGCAAAGCAGGATATATAGTAGAGCTTTATAGCCAGGCCTGGGATGAAATCAAAAACACCGATCTGCGCGAATCAAGGGTCTGGTTCCTGATCAATAGGTCAGTTGCCAGGACATACGTTGAGGATTTTGAGGGAAGCTACCAGGATGCCAAGGAAGCGCTCAGTCACCGGAGGGATAGTTTTTGCCTGCGGCATGTGGCGATAGCAGCTGCCAGGACCAAGCGCGAAAAGGAAGCCATGGAAATAATAGACGAGCTGAAGCCCTTGCTTTCCGGAAGCGATCTCCATGAGCTGGAGCATTTCCATGGCCAATTGTTTCTCCAGTTGGGAGAGGTGGAAAAGGCGCTCGATATGTTCCGAAAACTTCTCGGGCAGGATATTTCCCAGAGCCTGCGTCTTTTCATCATAGACTTTCTAGGCCAGGGGGAGCTTGATGCGGGCAATATAGACGCAGCGATTAATCAGAATAATTTGGCGCTATCCATCGATCCGAATGCAATCCCGGCACAGCTGCTAAAGGGGAAGATTGCGCTGAAAAAGCAAGAATATGAGCATGCAAAGGAAATCTTCGGCCATATCCTTTCCATTATAAATCATAACACTCCTGAGGTTGATATTTTTGATCTATCCCTTCAGTTTGAGGAACTGAAAATGAATAACGAGGCCATAGAGCTGATGGAATTGGTATCGGATCTGAACAGCTACTCGTCCAATACCCAGAAACTGCTAAAGCTTTATTTTAGGGCGGGCGAATATGGAAAACTACTATCGGCATGCCATATGCTTACCGAGAAATTTGGTCCCATAATGATGGTGACTGAACTTAAGGCATATGTACAGGCAGAGATCAATGATTTTCCAGCGGCAATATCTACCTGTCTTGAATATCTTAATGTGTATCCCGGCGACCAGTCGATACAGGGCAGGCTTGCTCTTCTTTATTACAGAAAAGAGGAATGGGATAAAGTTGGGAAGATAGTCGACTCCATAGACCATCTGGATAGAACGCTGGCAATGGATATGCAGTTCAAGCTTGCAATATCTTGCCATGATTCTGGAAGGATGGAAAAATTCCGCAGATTTGCATTGCAGGCCAGAAGGCAGTTTATGGACCACGTATCGGCTCATGAGAACTTCATCCATTTGGGAACGGTTATTTCTCCCGAGAGAGAGCATCCCGAGAATCCGTTGGTTGTTGGTATTGATTGCGAAGTGACAATCATTTCTGGAGAGCAAACGATCATCTACCGCATTGAGGATAGATCTGATTTAAGTAGAAGCCATGGTGAGCTATCACCAGATAGCTCTGAGGCTATGGCAATGTCGGGCAAAAAGATTGGAGATGAAATAACACTCGGACCTCAGGCAATCAAATATACTATCATAGATATTCTACATATTTTCAATGCCGCCCTGCGGGAGAGTTATCATCTGATAGGCACTACATTTGCCTCATTGACAAGCTTCCGTCAGATGTCTGTTGGCGATACCGGAGATCCGGAGAAAGACTTTAAAGCCATTTTCGAAGCGCTGGACCGGAGATCGGCCGCAGATAGCCATATGGCCGATGCCTACAGAAAGGACATGGTCCCAATTTCCGCCATTGCGGCAATACGTAATGCTAACCTGATCATGGTATGGAAAAACTTTATTTCAGATGAGAGGCTTGGAATATTTACCGCTTGGGACGTAAGCGAGGTTAATAGCTCGTTTGAATCACTTAAAACACAGGCGTCGTTGATGATCGACGTTACAAGTCTTTGCACAATAGCCCAGATTGGGGGGCTTAATGAACTCAAACTGCTGGGTCTTGAGCTTTTCGTTTCCGAATCATCCGTACTGCTTATCCATGAGATACTCCATGACCTAAAGACCGATAGCCTTACGGGAAAGTTCATGTTGGGAAAAGAGGGTGATAGATACATACACAGCTTTGCCTCTCCGGAATTGATACAGTCCGAAATCTTACTGTTTACAGAACTTCTCTCCTGGATCCGGGAAAATTGCAAAAGCCTTCCCTGCAATGCGGCCCTTAAAATGAATGCCGAAAAGAAAAAAAAACTAAACAAGAATATCGGAGAGACGACTATTGATTCCATCCTTACCGCAAAGGAACAGGCAAGCCTCCTTCTTGTAGAGGAAACGGCTATTCGTATAATGGCCAAAGCTCAGGATGGAGTGCCAGGTACTGCCAGCTTCATCATATGGGCTTATCTTTTTGTAAATAAAAAAATCAAGAGGGGAAGATATGTTGACCTTACAATTGGGCTACTTGGCATAAACTATAAGCATATCCCATCGGATCAATATATCATGTTAGAAGCGGCAAAGAGAGCTAACTATCGTTATCAGCATCCGCTACCTCAGGCTACTCGAGGCCTATTGTCCCCAATGATGAATGATAATTTCACGGTCCATGTTGTCTGCGATTACTTTATCTCGCTCTACCATGAGACGGTAGATTTTGTACCTGAAGCAGATATAAATATAGTGTGCGAGAATCTGATTGTAAATACCCTTAAGGTTCTTTCTGAAAAGTTCTTAATGGATGAGTTCATCGGATATATCATCCATTGCTTGTCTACCAAGATATATGTGAATAGTAAAGAATACTTAGCCATTAAAAATATCGTCGGTGACTTCTGTAAAAATGTCTACCCAGGTTTAAAAACTTAAATGCACTTGACATATTGCGCTTTTGAAGAGGAGTTATCAGCCCAATGCCCTATCAAGTCCATATTTTGTATAAACTCAACCGAAATGAGAAATTAACAGCAAAATCTTGACCCACAATGGGCTTGTTTTCGCAGATTGTGATCGGATTGACGTCTAAGCATAGTCTAGTCCGGTAACACTATAGAAAATGTAAGTTTGTAAAACGCGAATCTTTAAATTATCTTCAGCCACTAAATTAACATACTCAAAAGATGGGATACTGGAAACAACTAATGATCGATAGCCATGAAGACGAGGAAGGTAATGCAATTGCCGATGCTTTGGGCATTTCCTATTTCGACTTAAGGAAAACAGATTACCAGATTGAGGAGAACATAAGTGATGAAGGAGTTCTTTATAACTACCGGATTGCCTTTTCTGATCGCAGCCCTAAAGAAATATTGGATAAGATAGAGGGGCTGCATGGCAATTCGGTCGATATCGCTATCGAGGTGCTACAGGGCGAATATGAACAAAACTGGGAGGACGATTATGAATATGATGCTATTTCCAGCAATCCCGGGCTCTCAGACAATTTTGACCATGAGATTGAGAACCTTCAAAAACTTAACGAAGTAAATCTCAAGGATGATGAGCTGAATGTCATCTTAAAGCGCCATATATATATCGGTGTTATGGGCACTATGGAAACATTCCTCTCTGAAACATTTGTCAAGCTTGTGCTCGCAAATCCCGTCAATCTTGAAAAGTTCGTTAAATCCAACCCAGAGTTCGCATATAGGAAATTCGACTTGAAAGATGTTTTCGAAGCATATAAAAACATTGAGCAGACTGCAAAAGGCGTTATGCTCGATACCATCTACCATAACCTTCCTGTTGTAAGGGAAATGTACCGAAGCACTTTTGAGATTGCTTTCCCAGCAATCAAAGAACTGATTCAATGTGTCAAGGTACGCCATGATCTGGTACACAGGAACGGTAAAACCAAAGATGGCGTTGCGCATGTATTGGATTCTGATACTATCGACAGTACTATAGCAACGGTTAAGGATTTAGTGGCGGGTATTGTTGCAGAAATTGGTGCAAAAGATGACTTGGAACTCGATTTCTCCGGTCTCTGAAAAAACGAAATTTTTGATGGCTAGTAATATTACAACGTATGATATCAAAAGAAAAATATTGGATGGTAGGCGAATCCAACTCAGACTTTACCCATTACTATGGAGGATTTTATAAGGATGGGAAGCCTGTGTTTACGATGGCTATTGCAGATGCCTTACACATCGTTTCGCTGGAAAATGCCAGACAGCTGTTCGCTGTACTGAACACGATACTTCCCTGCGAGATCTGGATGGTTGACGGTCATAGCGTGACTAAAATTCAGTCCGACCAATAGTAAATTGGACATTTGTCGATGAACACCTCCTAGTGAATCTTAATCTAATTTATAGCTGTTTCTACGGGCAGAAGCTTAGCTTTTATCTTTTTGATTGCTCAAATAAATATTTTAGAAGTGGTATAGTGACCAGTATTTTGTGTGGTTTGTCTTGGATAATTTATTTGTTTTCTCCATTCTTATAAACTGTAGGTTGCCAAATTTGGCTCGATTTTCTTTAGTTCTCCACCAAAAACGCAACTTTTCCACATTTTATTTTTTACTAACATTTTTAGCTTTATGTTTGTTGTGTAATTTATAATGCTAAAATTAATAGTATTAAATTAACTCAATTATGAATGATAAAAGGGAATTGTTTCAAAAATTGCAGCAGGATATTCTGTTGTGGCAGGGCTTTAAACCCTTGGCCTCGGGCAAGCCTGAGCGCATTGGCCTAGGAGATATTGAAGATGCTTTCCCAGGTGGTGTATTCCCAAAAAAAGCAATCCATGAGTTTATTACTGTTGTCCCTGAGCATTCAGCGGCAAGCGATGGCTTCATTGCAGGTCTGCTGGCCGTGCTTATGGAAAACGGTGCGGCATGCGTGTGGGCAAGTACTTCGCGTCATCTTTTCCCAGCATCGCTTGGGCTATTTAATGTAGAGCCAGAGCGCATTATTTTTATGGATGTAAAGACCGAAAAAGATGTGCTATGGATTACAGAGGAAGCGCTAAAGTGTGAGGGGCTCGCGGCCGTAGTAGCGGAAGTGAATAACCTTTCGCTCATCGAATCGCGAAGATTGCAACTGGCCGTAGAATCCAGCGGCTTAACAGGTTTTATCCTTCGAAAAGATGAAAATAAAACTGCAAGTACAATGGCCACCGCCAGGTGGAGGATTAGTCCCCTGCCATCTCAGGCCGAGGACGGTATGCCGGGACTCGGGTTTCCCCGCTGGCAGGTCGAGCTGCTAAAGGTACGCAATGGGACTCCTGGAAACTTCGTCCTTGAATGGGCGGGCGAAAAATTCCTAGAAGTTAAGAAAGTCAAAAAACAGAGTGTTTGGTCTGAAATGGAGGGCAGGCAGATTGGATAGCTATTATGCAAAGGCGTTTTGTTTCCATATGGTTCCGCCAACTGCTGGCTGACTGGCAGCTTATCCGCAGGCCCGAGCTTTCCAGTGTACCCTTTGTTTTTGCTGCGCCAGACCATGGGCGAATGATGATCACTGCGGTTAGCGAGCTAGCACATGGATTTGGTGTGGAGGTTGGAATGCGTGCGGCAGATGCGAAGGCCATTTGTCCCGGACTTGAGGTTTTGGATGATAAATCTGGAAGGCCCAGAAAACTGCTCAAAGGACTTGGCGAATGGTGCGTGCGCTATTCTCCTGTCGTTGCCATCGATGAATTTGCAACGGATGGACTTCTACTTGAGGCAACCGGATGCAGCCATCTGTGGGGAGGGGAACGCGGATATCTAAAAGAAATCGTTTCTAGGCTAAAAAGCAAGGGCTACACCGTTCGAGTTGCAATAGCTGATACGCCGGGGGCTGCTTGGGCGGTATCCCATTACGGAAAAGTGACCCCGCTGATTCCTATAGGAGAACATATGGATGCACTGCTTAATTTAGTTCCAGAAGCCCTGCGGCTTGAGGAGACTACACTAGCGAAACTTCGAAAACTGGGGTTCTATCAGATCAAGAGTTTTATTGGAATGCCCAGGTCGGTCTTGCGCAGGCGGTTCGGCGAGGATTTTCTGTTGCGCTTGGCCCAGGCCATAGGCACAGAAAACGAAGTGCTCATACCCTTGCAGGTGCCTGTGCCGTTCAGCGAAAGACTGGCCTGCCTAGAGCCTATTAAAACAAGAAACGGAATTGAAATCGCTATCAATAAATTACTTGAAAACCTGTGCAAGCGCATGCAGGCCGAGGGAAAAGGACTAAGATCCGGTGTGCTTACCTGCTACCGGATCGATGGCAAAGTGGTACAGGTTGATATCGGCACAAGCGGGGCATCGCATAGCATTAGCCATCTGTTTAAGCTTTTTCAGCTGAAGATTGATCAGATCAGGCCCGCCCTTGGCATTGAGCTTTTTGTGCTGGATGCGCCAAAGATGGATGATGTAGAAGTTCCCCAAGAAGAGATGTGGACATCAAAACCGGGCCTGGATGACCAGAGCGTTATCAAATTGCTTGACCGCGTGGCTGGAAAGGTCGGCTTTCAGGTGATACATCGCTATTTGCCTGCCAAAAGGTATTGGCCAGAAAGGGCGATACTCAAAGCTGTTTCGGTAACCGAAAAACCAAATGCGCCTTGGCGGGTAGATAAGCCCCGGCCTACGGAGCTGCTTGAAACCCCAGTTGCAATAGAGGTGATGGCAATTATCCCAGATCATCCCCCTAAGTTTTTTATCTATAAGGGAGTTCGACATATCGTTGCAAAAGCCGATGGCCCAGAGCGCATCGAGCGCGAGTGGTGGCTGGATCAGGGCGAGCATAGGGATTATTACCAGGTAGAGGATGAACAGGGCGGCCGCTATTGGCTTTTCCGTTCGGGCCACTATGGTGGCGAAAATAAATACAAATGGTTTATCCATGGATTTTTTGCGTAAAGGATAGGTTATGGCGTATAGCGAATTACAGGTGACATCGAATTTTAGTTTCTTGCGGGGGGCATCACATGCCCATGAGCTGGTGGAACAGGCGGAGGCTTTTGGCTATCAAAAAATAGCTATCACAGATCGTAATACCCTAGCCGGCATTGTTCGCGCGCATGCGGCATGCAGGGAGAAAAACGTAAAGCTAATCCCTGCCTGCAGACTGGATTTGCTGGATGGACCGAGTCTACTGGCATATCCCACGGACAAAGAAGCTTACGGAAGATTGTCGGCGCTGCTCACCCTTGGCAATATGCGTGCGGAAAAAGGATCCTGCCATATTTCAAGGGCGGATGTCTATGATCATTGCAAGGGAATCATCTTTTGCCTTGTGATGCCCGGCGAGCTCAACCGCAGGTTTGAATACGAGCCTAGTTTTATCAGCGCGGTCGCAGAATACAAGCAGGCCTTGAATGGCCAGCTATATCTAGCGGCCACTAGGTCCTATATGGGAAATGATGATAAGCTTATCTTCCGGACATCACAGCTTTCAGATTTTTACGGGATTCCGGTGGTGGCAACAGGCGATATCCATTACCATGAGCCCTCGCGTAGGGAGTTACAGGATGTGCTGACATGCGTGCGGGAGAAATGCACTATCCAAGATGCGGGTTTTCGCTTGCACCAGAATGCAGAGCGATATATGAAAGAGATGGCCGAAATGGAGCGTTTGTTCCGTAAATACCCGAGCGCCATCAAAAACACAATGGTCATTGCCGAGGCTTGTAATTTTTCATTGGATGAATTGAAGTACGTTTATCCCGAAGAAATCAATCAAAGTGGCAGAAGTCCAATGGAGGAATTAGAATTCCTTACCTGGAAAGGGGCGCATGAGTTTTACGGTGAGGAGATCCCTGAAAAGGTGGTAAAAATGATCCACCATGAGATGGAATTTGTGAGGCAAATGGATTATGCCAATTATTTTCTTTTTGTAGAGGATATTGTACGGGAGGCCAGGTCTCGCGGTATCCTCTGCCAGGGTCGGGGTTCGGCGGCTAATTCCGCGATATGTTTTGTTCTGGGAATCACTTCGGTTAATCCCATGAAATTTGATCTGCTTTTTGAACGGTTTATTTCCCCTGCCAGAAACGAGCCGCCAGACATCGACGTGGATTTTGAGCATGAGCGAAGGGAAGAAATCATCCAGTATATCTACAATAAGTACGGTCGTGACCGGGCGGCAATCGTAGCAACGGTTACCCAGCTACACCAAAAAGGTGCAATCCGGGATGTGGGAAAAGCAATGGGACTTTCAGTTGATACCATCAACAGATTGTCGAGTTCCATTTGGGAGTTTACCGATGAAGGGTTCGAGGGGAAAAGGGTTACAGAACAGGGCCTTAATCCAAATGACCCACACCTTAAAAAAACCCTCGAGCTTACCTCCCAGATGATGGGCTTTCCGCGGCAGCTTGGCCAGCATACCGGGGGATTTGTAGTGACCCAGGGAAAGCTTACGGACCTGTGCCCTATCCTTAATGCCCGGATGGAGGACCGAACGAATATCGAGTGGAATAAAGATGACATTGATGCGCTGGGCTTTTTAAAGGTCGATGTACTGGCCCTTGGAATGCTTACATGTATACGCAAGGCATTCGATCTTTGTCGAGACCATTATGGGAAGCAGTTTACCCTGGCCAATATTCCACAGGATGACCCTGAGGTTTATGACACGATCTGTCTGGCCGATACACTTGGCGTATTCCAGATCGAGAGCCGGGCGCAGATGTCCATGCTTCCCAGGTTAAAACCCCGAGAGTTCTATGATCTGGTGATTGAGGTGGCAATCGTTAGGCCTGGGCCGATACAGGGAGATATGGTGCATCCGTACTTGCGTAGGCGAAATGGCGAGGAGCCTGTAGTCTATCCTTCGCCGGAGCTGGAAGAAATTTTGGGACGAACGCTCGGCGTTCCGCTGTTCCAGGAACAGGCGATGAAAATTGCTATAGTCGCGGCCGGATTTACCCCGGCCGAAGCAGATGGGCTGAGGCGGAGTATGGCAACGTTCAAGTTCAAGGGGCTGGTGAACCAGTATGAACAAAAGCTCATTGATGGGATGCTGGCCAAGGGATACACACTAGAGTTTGCAAAGCGGATATTCAAGCAGCTGGAAGGATTTGGAAGCTATGGCTTTCCCGAATCTCATGCGGCAAGTTTTGCGCTGCTGGTATATGTGTCGTGCTGGCTAAAGCATTATTATCCGGATGTTTTTGCTGTGGCGTTGCTCAATAGTATGCCTATGGGCTTTTACCAGCCAGCGCAGATTGTGATCGACGCGCAGAAGCATACCGTTGAGGTGCGCGAGGTGGATGTTAATTATTCGCTGTGGGATAATAAGCTCGAAGAAAAATCGGGCAAATATTTCGCTTTGAGATTGGGATTTCGGCAGATCAGCGGCATCCGGTCTGATGATATCGATTCCCTAGTGAATGGTCGTGGCGAAGGATATAAAAGCATCACCGCTCTTCGCGATGCAGGAGTTTCAATTGCGGCGCTCGAGAGATTGGCCGATGCGGATGCTTTTCGTTCCATGGGAATGGATCGGCGCAAGGCATTGTGGGAGGTATCTGCTTTGCAGGATATGCCGGTGGAACTTTTCAAGGGACAGGCATCTGAAAGTGTGCTTGAAACGCAGGTCGAGCTGCCGCTTATGGGAAAGGGAGAACACGTGGTGCAGGATTACGCAACGGTTGGACTTTCGCTCAAAGCGCATCCAGTAAGTTTTGTGCGGCCCCAACTGGATATGCTCAATATCCGCAGTTGCCATCATATCAACAACGATTCTATTGATGGGCAGCTGGTAAAAGTGGCAGGACTGGTGCTGGTGCGTCAGCGTCCCGGAACTGCGGGAGGTGTTTGTTTCATCACCGTTGAAGATGAAACGGGATATTCTAATCTGGTGGTCTTTGAAAAACTATTTGAAACTTACCGTAAGGAAATATTGCATGCAAGGCTGCTGATGGTCGAAGGTAGATTGCAGCGAGAGGGAAAAGTGGTGCACGTGATTGTTAGTAAGTGCTTTGATTTTACAAAGATGCTTGGCAAGTTGGTGCAGCGAGAGGTTGATGAGTTGCCGGTACTGACTTTAGCTCGAGGTGATGAAAAAACTGCGCCTTATCCGTCACAGAATAAACGGACGCAGGTTCGCGAGGAAACACCTAAAAAAGCTTTTCATGGTGGTAGGAACTTTAAATAGTATTTATTTAAATTCCGTATACAGTTAAAACAAAAATTAGAACTACTAATTAATTTGTATTTTGGAGAAATGAATGATGATTTTCTCACAATTGGGTGCTAAACTTTCAAAGAACCTATACAGAACCAATAAAAATCTTAAGTTTGTCTAAATTACCGCATGATCAAACCACTTTACATAGCAGCTTTGCACAGGCCTTTCAATCAACAACTGAAAACTAGTAAGTGGGTGTGCGTTTTCATTGCATCTTCAAAAAAATCCTATACAGCCTCCCAGTTATTACCTGAATTTTACTATCAAATGATATTTATTCTTTATAGAGAATATCAAAAAGAAATTCCAACGAGTTTTAACGGTCTGCCCAGTGACACCGCGGTTAATACCATTTATGATTATATTAAAAAAAGCTCGAAGAAAAAATTTCTAGAGGAACTCCCCGGAATTATAAGGTCAAGAACGACTTCAATTGAGAAGCAAATATATTCCACATACAAAGCAGCATCGTACTATGTTAATTTGGCAAAAGATAAGTTTGATTTAATAGACGGTAAAAATATTCTCACTCATAAGGGCCAGGAATTGACCAATATAAGATCTGGTTTTTTTGCCATTTCTAAAAAAGAAGCAGTTTTTTATTTCGAACGACTGCTTGAAACAGATTTTCACCTTTTTATTACAAGATGTCTATTTATAAGATTGGAGAAAAAATATAACCTAAAGAGCTCCCTTGACGAACAGGGAGAATTTATTGTAGAATACCTGAGGATTAGGCATTTTAAGTTTACTTCTGCCAGCTTGTCAAATTATAATGTCGTAAGAAATTGGTGGGTAGAATCGTTAAAAATTCTCGACATCAACGGTAATATCCGCAAGAGTTTTTTTGAAATAATCAAAAATAACGCGCATTTTCTTTCATTGTATGAAGACCTAAATGGTCTGTTTAAAAAATTTGAAGCTGAAAATTTTAAAGCTAAAACTACATATCTTAGAAGGAAAGATCAATTTCTTAATCTATATAGATACATGCTTAAAAAGAATAAAAGCGATCAAGACTTTGTAAATTTGCATGACATTAAAAACGAAATGCGAGTTTCTTTGGAGAATTTTCAAAAACTGCTAAGTGAGTTTTATGAAAAAGAAAAGGGAATTAGGAATATTTTTTTTAGTAATACTGTAAATTCTATTGACACCCGTGAAAGGTTTCTTGTAAGAAATAGGCCTGTGATAAAAATAAAAATAAAAGAAAAATGACATTAGATAATCTTTGGGAAAAGTTACCACTGCCGGATACACATTTATCTACCTTCAAAAAAGATATAGCCGAAGGGAAAGTACCGGAACTGCCATTTTTTGTTATTGGCCAACCGTCTTTGAAGGCAGTCGTAAAGACAAAATTGGAACAGATAGACTCTGATCGCATGCTTACGAATTTAATTATAGCGGATTATGGCAATGGTAAAACCAACCTTCTGAAATATCTACAGCTATTTTTCAAAACCCATAAGTTAGGAATCAAAGTCGAATATTCTAGAGCTGACGTTGAGAGGACAGACTTAGTTCTCTTTCTTTTGAAGATTATTCAAGATCGTTATACTACCGAGCTCGTTCGTCTAATAAATACAATCGATGACGCCGAGCAGATTGCGGGGTTTGCAAATAACTTTGAGAGCAACTTTAGAGAAATTGAGCTGTATACCAAAGCACTATTTGCATCGGGTAATTCTGAAGAGGATATCTTAGAGATTCTCTATCTTGGAACTGGTCGATACTCAAATAAAAGATATTTTGATAAACGAAACCTTGAGCAAATCCGAGACTTTAATAGGCGTGAGATACTAGTATTGTTTCTGAATATCCTTTCATCTGATGGCCAGTATTTAGTCTTCGCAATTGATGAGATAGAGAAAATCCGTGAGAAATCAAAAATTAGGTTTAATCATTTCCTAACATCATACAGAGAGCTGGTAGATTTGTTCAATCAAATCAAAGGCCATTATTTATTAGTTAGCTTTACCACTGGAGCTGGAGAGGCCGAGATTAGTACCGCCAACGAGGCGCTTTACACGAGAATAAAGAAGGACATTATACAGGTTGAGCAATTAACAAAAAAAGAGGATCTTTTAAATCTGATTGATTATCTGAACGAATTGTTCGATACACAAAAAAATTCAACTGAGGTTTACAATACCTATATTAAAAATAAAGGTTTTAATAATCGTTTAGCAATTCAGAATATCTCTAGCATTTTATATAAGGAGCACAGAACCAGAACATTAGCTGAAACACTGGAGGAGAAGGATTTGACAGAGATCTACAAGGAGACTGAAGATAGGCTTGAAGAAGAAGAGGCATTCAAAAACATGAACCGAAAATTCTTCGATCCTTTCGAATTTTATCTTGAAGAGATAACATCGGGAGGTAATTTAAACAAGCAACAGCGACTCTACGTAGACGACAATGGAGAAAAAGTTAACTATTTTATTTTTAATACCTATTTAGAGGATTTCCAAAATGAGCGATTGAAAATTGAAAAGCTTTTATCAGACTATCCAGACTATCTAATCGTTATTTTAACCCCGGAAAAATTGGAACTAACCTTTACTGCATTAGAACTTGCAGATGATAGTCGTGTTGAGCTAATAGATTACGATCCGAAAGAACTTTTAATATTATTAGAGATGTTTAGGAATAATTATGACCTTCAACCAGCCCTGATCGAAATCATTTCCGATTACACAAAACAAAAAATCTAAATCAGATAATGTTCGATAACGCTACTAATATCCATTTATACAACTATGAGGTCAATCTTGACACTATAGTTAAAGCAGTTTGTGAAATTTCAATTGATATTGGAAAACAACTCGAAGAAATCATCGATTTGAGAGATAAAGAAAAGGGGTTTACTATTTTAGACTTATTTTCAGATGAGGTTTTAATTGAAATGTCTGTTCGTCCAGAGGAGCTGCTGGAGAGAATAGATGACAAAGATGAAGTTATTCCAGGAATTGGGAAAGAGGGGTTAATAGCGAAGATATCTGCATATTTTAATAAAAAGATAACGAAATTGCCAGAGTTCGAAAATGTCCTAAAAACATCTGGTGACATTATGTATTTCAATCGCAAACAGACTCGTTTCTTGGGTTTGGGCGATGGAGGTAAGGAAAGACTGAAGGCAGCTATAAAAAAAGCCAAAATTCTTAAAATCTTAGTTTCTAAACTCCACAATGAAAGAATCCAAAAAAGCCTGGAAAAACTGGAAATTTTCGAAAACGATATTTTCTATAGAAATGTAATTAATGCCGAGCGATTAGAAGGTCAACCAGAGGCATTATTGATTCCAATTAACCTGTTGCAGGACGACGTTTTGACTAAAATAGTGATAGATGAAGATAACATATGGCTCAACGTGGCATATTATAAAAAGCAGTTTTCAGAATTTAATATAGAAAATGGAATTCAGTTAGCAGTTGATGATGAAAATAATGAAATTGGAATACTAACTGATTTACACTTAATACCTTATGTTGGAGTCGATATTTCGAGCTTTGTGAAGCCGGAAGGTTTACTTGAATATTATTTTTTTATAATTCAGAAGTCGTATACAGTTAAAAAAAGGGACAATACTAATAGAAATAACGACCTCGTTAAAAAATTCATTGAAGCAACAAAAAATCCTAGGCTAAGTCAATTGTTGTCAAACTTGAAGAATAATTTTTATTTACCTGGAACAATAACTATCGATGTAGATTTTGCGGAGTTCTTCAACACTGTCATATCCTTTGATGAGCTAGATTATCTAAAGGAATATCATTTCCTTTTGTCAAAAAACATTCAAGAAGAAACAGCATTTGGCGTATACTCTCATGAAAAAAAAGATAAGGATTATAATTTAATTCATTGGCTTAACCATGATGGAGAGTCAAGTCTACATCATTATCGAAAAATTGAGCCAACCAAAAAGAAGAAAAAATTAGTATCTGCGCTTAAGCCAACAATTAGTTACTACTTCGTTGCTAAATATTTCGAAGATCTTGTCAATACAATTCTGGTTAGTAATGAAAATAAATTTTTCTCTAATCAATCAATCTATATTGACAAAGTTGAATTTTCAGAAATTGATTTTTTTGTGCAATCTCCAAACAAACTTGTTTACATAGAGGCAAAAACAAAACTGACCAAACTTTACATTGAAGGATTTTTGAAAAGAGCTTCTAATCTGCTTGACAAATTTAAATCGATGATTGATCAGGAGGTTGAAATCGAATTTCTTTTGCTTGGGTGCTTCAGTGATAGTTCTGTCACAGACTACCAGTATTTTATCGATGAAAGTCCTAAGAAAGATCAAGGCTATAATAAAAAAAGGGAGAATTTGAGCTGCATCCCATATTTTTTCAAAGTGCCAATACCCGACAAGGAAGGAAAAATGATCACCTGCATCGCCGAACCAGAATTTGACAAATTACAAAAACTTCTACTAGAAATATGCCCGAAATAAAGTTGCCTGTGACTAGGTATTATGGATCAAAACGTAAACTGGTAAAGAAAATTTGGGAAGCACTTACTGAGCAAGGTTTAGAGTTCGATTCTGTTCTGGATATTTTTGGAGGAACTGGTAGCTTCTCATATTTCGCAAAAAAGAACAATAAAGAGGTCATCTACAATGATATTTTTACTTTCAACCAACATATTGGGCAGAAACTAATTGAACAGTCATCAAACGAATTAGGGCTTGATGAGGCTGTTGGTTTGCTTTTTCCACAAAAAGGTATTTCATATAGAAATTCAATCACAAAAAATTTCAATGGAATATTCTTTACTAATGAGGAGAATCAGCAAATCGACGTATTTGTACAAAATGCCGATCGGTTAGAAAGTAATAATAAGAAATTAAGTGCATATTATATTCTTTACCAATCCTGCATTATCAAAAGACCCTATAATTTATTCCATCGCAATAACCTTTCAATGCGTACTAATTATTCAGGCGGAGGGTTCGGCAACAAAGTTACTTGGGAGCGTTCATTCGAAGAATTATTTAAAAGATTTATTGATGAACTTAATGAGGTTACCTTTGACAATGGCAGAAATAATATTGCAGTTAACTTTAGTGCTTTGAACTGCCCAATGAGGGCTGATCTAGTTTATATTGATCCTCCTTATTTTAGCAAAACGAGAAATCATACAACGTATCATTCAAAGTATCATTTTCTTGAAGGGTTGGCACACTATAATGAAATAGAACAGAATATTGATTTTGGAAAGACCAATAACGAAATACAAATAAATAAAACAACAGAATTTGAAAAGCCGCAATTGTTCTGTAATCAGCTTGGTCAGCTATTGAGGCAACATAATGATGCAAGTGTTGCAATCTCATACCGAAACAATGGTATACCAAGCATCGAAGAAATCGCGGAAACGGTTCAGATTAGTAGGCCAAATAGTAGAGTTGAAATAATAGATTTAGGATTATATGGCTATGCATTGAACAAATCGAACTCAAGTAATAATGAATTTTTGATAATATCCACTAATAATTAAAGCAATTTACTCGCGAGTGTTCAATCTATTCCCATTATCGTAATGTAGGCCTCATTTCTTTTTTGACCATGGGATCCAGATGTTCCTCAAAGGTCATCAGGTTCAGCACCTCATCCTTTAGAAAGATGATAAACACTTCGCCTTGATTCGAACTTACATAGCTTCACCGGGTCTTCCATTGAGTTGAAACGATTTTCGGATGCCCATCAACAGAGAAGGAAAACCTTTTCTAAAAAAGGCTTCGGAAAGGTGAATAGGAATTCTCAACATAACAGGCTCCAATTTGACTTCGTTAGTGTCCCGAAGCACGCCCTAGTGCTCGCAAAATTTCCGTCGAACAGAACGCTATAACATTCGCCGGCCTCTACAAGGGTTTCCTAATTATTTCCTATATCTCTAAGGACGTCAAAAACATATCTTTCAATGACGATAATTTTTATAATAAATGCATAGTGGCTTTTCTTTTTTAGCAATAAACTTAGGGTAATGCCTCGAAATAAATAATCTTAAATACTAGGTGAAGTTTTCCTGAGCCGACCAGAGAACCTTTTGCATATCTATCCCTTTACCTAATCTATCGGAAATCAAATTATTTTTTGATTGATACATATGAGAAAAGAATCCATACCCCGAATCCGACAATAAAAGCTGGCAGTGGATTCTTCATCGATAGCCCTCCCAAGAGTGTTAATGTAGCGACTATAACGGTTAGCAAAAAAAAGATGAGATTTTTCATGATATTTCAGATCTAATGTTTTCAATTGGGAACCATACCCTGCACGATTCCATTTTAAACAGTGCATGGTATGGTTCATTGAGCAACTCTTTTTATACCTGCAATTCCTATATGTGTAGTTGGTAGCTAGCCATCTAATTTGCGTAGTAGTTTGATAACTTTCATTTGTACCTCATCAACAATATTCCAGTCTTTTTCGATGTAGATATCCGTTGTTGAGTGCTCATTATCCACGTGGTTTAGCGCTAGCGCTACATCATCTTTACCCATTCTGCAAGTATTGCGCGCGATATTTGCGAAAGTGTGTCTGGCCCAATATATTGTAAGTTTTTCAATTCCGGTAGTTTGTCTAAGTTTTTTCATTCCCATCCCCAATGCTTTATTTAAGGCATTAGAACTGATATAGCGGCTGGATAACTTCCCGACATACTTTTCAAGTAGTGGCTCTGCCTCATCAACAATTTTTATACTGATAAAGGCATTATCTTTCCTCTGACCTTCGGTTTTAGAGCGGTTATAATCAATTCTGCCATTTCTTAAATTATGTTTTGACAATTGGTATATATCTACGGCATTCATACCGCATAAATAAAATGAGAGCATGTAAAGATCTTTGGCAAGTTCTTCACGGCTACCAGTCTTCGTTATACATTGCCTGACCTGCTTTACTTGTTCAAGAGTGTTGTTACGTTTTTTAGTTAACGGCGGAGATCCTACTTTGTATTTATTAAAAGGGTAATGTTTGATTTTATAGATTCCTAGGTCTTCATTATTATACAGATTACGGGCTGCATTAAATAAGGTCCGCAAATCTCTCATGTGATTATAAAGCCCGCTGTCGGATAATCCCTTATGGATTGTCTCCTTTGCCCCTCCCTTCTGTCCGGTTTCTCGTGACATAGTTCGCTCACCTCTTAAAAAGTGTTCATATGAAACCAGCATATTTGAATTGATTTCTGTAATGGAGACGGATTGTCTTTTGAAATAGTCAATCAAACTATTTCGTATCACACGATGGTTATGTGCTGTGCCTTTTTTTCCAGCATTTTCACTTTTCTCAATGTGTAATGCACAAAATTTTATAAAATCTACATCAGCATCCTTGTCCCGGAGATAGTCCCTTAAAGATTCTGCATCAAAAAAGCTTAGTCTCTCTCCTAACTCACTGATGACTTTACGATAGCCCTTGAGTTGCTCATAGATTAGGTCATTGACGAAATCGTCTTTGACTTTCATCTTAGAGGTCAGTTGCCTCTTGACTACATAATGGGCTGTATCAATATACCTTCTCTGATTCATGTGATGGACACAAATTTTCACATTGTAGGTTCCATCTGTTTTTTTCTTGTGGTGTTCAAACACCTTGGCGCTAATGGTTGCCATAATCTCAAGATTAGCACGCAAAATTTTCGTAACGTATTTGTAACGGTTTTACGTGAAGTTTAACAAAAAATTATGTAAAACCTGCTTTAAAGGGCTTCTTTAAAGCATGATTGCTGACGGTAATCAGCATCAGAAAAAACAAAAAACCGCCTCAAATTACTTTGTAAGGCGGTTTTTGACATTGTGGGCCCAGCTGGGCTCGAACCAGCGACCAAAAGATTATGAGTCTTCTACTCTAACCAACTGAGCTATAGGCCCCGAAAAACCTTTCGAGTTTTGCGAGTGCAATGTTACATATTTGCAATGAATTTTGGAAGTACTTTTACATGAAAAAATAAAAAATATTATTTCACTCTACCTAATAGCCTAGCATTTAAAATTATACGTTTCACTAAAAACAGTTGAAATTTCAAATTAATGCTTAATCAATTTCAATTATTAGCAATTGGCAACAATTAATTATCTTCGTTGACCATGGCGAAATTCAAAAACATCATCTTCGATTACGGGAATGTAATCTTCGAAATCGACTTTAAACGTACGCAAACAGCACTTTCTAATCTAGGAATAAGCGATATCGAATCTTTCTTTGCACATAAAGGCCACAATTCTCTATTTGATGATTTTGAAGTGGCCGGCGTTAGTGCCGAGGACTTTAGAAATGGGATTAGAATAGCCGCCAATAATAAAAACCTTACGGATGCGCAGATTGATGAAGCTTGGAACAGCTTATTAATTGGCGTTTCGAAAGGCAACCACGATGTTTTACTTGCCGTTAAACAAAAATACCGAACCTTTTTGTTAAGCAACAACAACCAGATCCATTATGATTGGATCGTTAAATACCTTCAAAAGGAGTTTGGCATCAACAATTATGACCACCTATTTGAAAAAGCATACTTTTCACAGTTGATGCGTTTAAGAAAGCCAAATGTGAATATTTTTGAACAAGTGCTTAAAGAAAACGACTTAGATCCATCAGAAACTCTTTTTATAGACGACAGTCCTCAACATATAGCCGGTGCGAAAAAAGCAGGACTACACACCTTATTAATGGATGTACATCCAGAAAAGCTCAATGAGTTTTTGGTTCATCACGCTTTGCTTTAAATCTAGGGACACTTGGATCAAAGTCGTAAGGCAATCTTTGAGCGAGACGAATCGAACCCATTATCCCTGTTGTTTTCAAGGTATTGGTTAATGCATATCCCTGTTCAGTTAAGTAAAATGGTTCGGTATTGATTAAAAAAACAACAGTTTCTTGCTTAGGCTCCTCTTTTTTCCCATGCTCTGGAATAATGTAACTACTGCTAAGGTGCATGGCATAGCGTTCCTTCAATGGTGTATATTCCACTAAAATAGAGTCCTTAAAATTAATTAAAGTTAGTTTACTTACGGGATCGAAACTTGAAATTGAATCTTTGCTAATTTCTGTTATTGTTTTAGCCAGGACTGCGGGTTGTGCAAGAAACTCTTGATAATATTTTAGTGAATCCTTATTTTTAACCAAATCGTTCCACGCAAAGGTCGATTTGATTTGATCGGAGGAAATTCGCTCTAACTTCAGCTTGTTAATTACATTTACTACCCGGTCTCTTTCTTTGTTTTTTACAGATTGGTATCGAAAAAGTTTAAATCCTTCCTCAGCCAGCTTATTATCAACTAATGCCTTAAAAAAATGAGCTTTAGAGCCAAAATATGCTAGGTTTGTTTGGTATTGAATGTTGTCTCTTTTTGCGTAGTTCAGCTGTTCTTCAAAAAAAACACTGGAGCGATACACTAATTCTTCAGTTAAAAAATTGTAGCTAAATTCTTCTAGATCCAACTTAATTTTATAACCCAGCATTACGTGATCAATATATATAGGCTCATAATTAGTAGCTGTTAGTGTATTCATTTTTTTATTATAATGAAACTTGATCACCTCTGGATTAATAATTTTAGCAGGATAATAGGCATGGCTATTGTCTCCCATTAATAAGGTGAAGAATAGCTTTTCCCATTTCTTCCACTCATCTGGGTTTTCTTTTGTCTGATTGCCAATTATTACTTCTTTAAGGCTTTGATTTATTGGTTTTAAAGTAATTTTAAGTTGCGCATTCTTAACGACAGATGCGACACTTACCTTCTCATAACCGACACAAGAAATCACTAAATCCTTGTACTCACCATCAGCATAAAGCATAAAGTTTCCAGCTTCATTAGTTTTGGTGCCTATTTTTGTAAAATTATAATAAACGCTTGCGTCAGGTATAGGCGCTCCAGTTACTTCATCCCTAACATTCCCTCTAATGGTAATTTGGGCATTTGCAAAAAAAGGAAATACTGAAAACAGCGTAAACAAAACAAACTTTAAATTTTTACTCCTGAGATGCATTGATGGTATTTATTAAATGAAAGGCTATTGCCAAGATAGGAAAAAGTGCAAAGAGTGAAAAACATTTATTAATTTTAATAGGCAATCGCAAGCAATTATGAATACAAAAAAATATAATTCACTAAAAGAATTTTACCCGTTCTACCTAAGTGAGCATCAAAATTTAACGAGTAGAGTATTACATTTCATAGGAACAGCATTGTTAGTTTTATTGATAATAGCAGCAATACTTTTCCATGATTGGCGCTTTTTTATTGCCATTCCTTTTATAGGATATGGGTTTGCCTGGGTTGGACATTTCTTTTTTGAAAAGAATAAACCGGCTACATTTCAATATCCTGGATATAGTTTAGCAAGTGATTTTATGCTTTTTTGGGATTTATTGAGTGGTAAGCAACCATTTAAGGTCAAATAGCTTTTGGCTATAGGCTTATAGAAAAAAGCAGTTTGCGCTGGCAAACCATTCTCGTTAGTTTTGTTGATATAGCAGGCTGATTAGCTGTAAGTATTTCTCGAAAGATTATATAAATAACAGCAGCTTGTTTTTACGCTCGTATAAATAATCAGAAATGAACTAAAACATGAACAATGGAAAATAACTCTAATGACATTAGCAAATGCCCATTCCACAATGGCAGCATGAAAAGCAACGCAAGTAATGGTGGCACAAAAAATCGTGACTGGTGGCCAGATAGATTAAATCTGAATATTCTTCGTCAACACTCAGCATTATCAAACCCAATGGACAAAGATTTCAATTATGCTGAAGCTTTCAATAGTCTTAATTTGGCAGCAATTAAAGCAGATCTGCAAGCATTGATGACTGATTCTCAAGATTGGTGGCCAGCAGATTTCGGGCATTACGGAGGTTTGTTCATTCGCATGGCATGGCACAGTGCTGGAACTTATCGCATTGGCGATGGCCGTGGTGGTGCCGGACAGGGACAGCAGCGCTTTGCACCATTGAACAGCTGGCCTGACAATGTAAGTTTGGATAAGGCCCGTAGACTGCTTTGGCCTATCAAACAAAAGTATGGCAATAAAATATCATGGGCAGATTTGATGGTTTTAACCGGTAACGTGGCACTGGAATCTATGGGTTTCAAAACATTCGGTTTTGCTGGTGGACGTGCAGATGTATGGGAAGCTAGCGAGGATGTATATTGGGGAGCTGAAACCACCTGGTTAGGCAATGATGAACGTTATTCAAAAGGGTCGGAAGGTGTTGCTGCTCATGGCGTTTTGGTTTCTGATGAAGATGCAGATGGACAAAAACATTCTCGCGACCTAGAAAAACCGCTGGCAGCTGCCCACATGGGTTTAATTTATGTAAATCCAGAAGGTCCAGATGGCAATCCAGACCCTATAGCTGCAGCAAAGGATATTCGTGATACTTTCAGCCGCATGGCCATGAACGATGAAGAGACGGTTGCATTAATTGCTGGGGGGCATACTTTTGGTAAAACTCATGGTGCAGCCTCATCTGATCATGTGGGCAAAGAGCCCGAAGCGGCAGGTATGGAACAATTGGGGTTTGGCTGGAGCAATAGCTACGGCAGCGGAAAAGGGCCAGATACCATTACCAGTGGATTAGAAGTTACCTGGACCACCACACCTACTCAATGGAGTAACAATTTCTTCGAAAATCTTTTCAAATTCGAATGGGAACTGACTAAAAGTCCAGGCGGAGCTCATCAATGGGTTGCAAAAAATGCTGAAGATATTATCCCAGATGCTTTTGATCCTGGTAAAAAACATAAACCAAGCATGTTAACAACTGATCTATCTTTGAGGTTAGATCCAGGATTTGAGAAAATATCAAAACGCTTTTTAGAGAATCCAGACCAATTTGCAGATGCTTTTGCACGTGCATGGTTTAAACTCACCCATCGTGACATGGGGCCTCGTGCACTTTATTTAGGTCCGGAAGTACCAGCAGAAGTATTAATTTGGCAAGACCCAATCCCTGCTGTTGATCATGATTTAATTGATGATCAAGATATTGCAACATTAAAAAATCAAATTCTCGCATCAGAACTAAGCATTGCGGAACTTGTTTCTACAGCTTGGGCTTCAGCAGCTACATTTCGCGGCTCTGATAAACGTGGTGGTGCAAATGGTTCAAGGATTCGTTTGGCACCACAGAGATACTGGAAAGTCAATAATCCAACTCAGTTAAACAAAGTATTAGGTGCTTTAGAACAAATTCAGAATGACTTTAACGGTACACAGACAGGCAACAAAAAGATATCATTGGCAGATTTGATCGTTTTAGCTGGAAGCGCGGCAATAGAAAAAGCAGCAAAAGATGGCGGTTATGATGTTAGTGTTCCTTTTGATGCAGGTCGCACGGATGCAGCCCAGGCAGAAACCGATGTAGAATCATTTAGTGCATTGGAGCCAATTGCAGATGGTTTCCGTAATTACAAAAGCAATTACAATGTAGGTGCAGAAAAATTATTAGTGGATAAGGCACAGCTCTTGACATTAACTGCTCCTGAAATGAGTGTACTGTTGGCTGGTTTGAGGGTTTTAGACACCAATTTTGATCAATCTAAACATGGCGTATTTACAGAGAGACCTCAAGTACTCAGCAATGATTTCTTTGTGAACTTACTCGACATGAATATTGCTTGGAAAGGGACGGATCATTCTCAACAACTGTTTGAGGGCAAGGATAGACACACTAATGAAACAAAATGGACAGCCACTCGTGCCGATCTGGTATTTGGATCAAATGCAGAACTTAGAGCTATTGCGGAAGTATATGGAAGCAGCGATGCATCCGAAAAATTCATCAAAGATTTTGTAGCTGTTTGGTACAAGATCATGAATCTGGATCGTTTTGATTTGAAATAATAGGAAGAGAGTCCGAAAGTCGGGAAGTCCGAGAGTCGTTCCCCTCATATTTGTATGAACGGCCTATAAAAGCACTTAGTATCCAAAATCTGTGCATCTGTGGCAGTCTTCCTATGTTGGCCACAGATGCACAGATTTTAAGGTTAAGAAATCATTTTTAAGCTGTGGCGAAGAGAGTCCGAAAGTCAGGAAGTCCGAGAGTCCGTTCCTCTCAAATTTGTATGAACAGACTAAAAGACCCTTGTGTCTCTGTGACTTTTTACCATACATTCCTACGACGTCGGAATTACAAAATCATACGAAAAAACCTTCGAAATGTATAAAACCATGCTAGAATTAACAAAAACATTTGCAAATCAACACAGAATCTGTGGCATATTAAGCACTTTATTTAATCTATAGCTAATAATTTTGACTACCCAATCTACGTTAATCTTCAATACAGGCTACTCAAAAAACTATTATCTAGCTATTATTTTTAATCAGAAATTCCGACATTTATCATATGAAACCCGAGACTGTAGAAAAAGTAAAAAAATGGGCCAAACGACTTGGTTTCTGGGGTTTTATGTTCTTTTTGGTTAAAGGATTAATTTGGTTGGCAATAGGTTACTTCGTTGTTAAAAAAGTTTAACCATCTGTTTTCTTCAACCCTAAAGATTTGTTTCTATCACCCCTTTTAAATAAGCTTTAATATCATCTCTAGCACCGATAGACCGGTTTAAAATTTCGCCGTTCCTACCAATTACCATATGAACAGGTAAGGCATTGGTATTAAATGTTTCTGTTATCTGTTGGACATTGGCAAGCACTTTATAATCAAACGATCGCGTTTTAAAGAACTTGACCAGGTCATTTCTCTGATCTCCGGTTACAGCAATAAATACAACTTCTGATTTATCCTTAAATTCTTTCACCAGTTCATTGAGTATTGGCATTTCAGCTATACAAGGGCCACAACCAATGGCCCAAACATTTAAAACCACAATCTTTCCTTTCAAATCCGTCAAGCTTATCTCATTTCCTTTGAGATCAGTGCCTTTAAAATTCGGCAATAAATCTTTCGCCAACACATCTTTTTGAGCTAATGGCTTAAGTGATTTTAAATATTCATCAAATGATTTCAGTTTGGTATTCACCAGTGGAAAGAACTTTTTGAGCGAATCCAGCACTTCAACGTCTCCATTTTGATAGGCCTTCTGATAATCGGCCAATGCCAAATTATAATTGCCGAGTTTTGTAAAGGTAATTGCACGAAACTTCAACATTAGCGGCAAAAAATTACCTTCCATATTGCTACCTGTTAAAATTTGGATCGCAACGGAAGCATTTAATATCGCTGATGGCACATCATTTTGTAATAAATAAATTTTCGCTAAATCATAATAGAAAAAAGGGACATGCATTTGATAATGGCCATTGTTTAAACGATAATCATGCTGAACTGTACCTTTTTGATAACTTTCAATCGCATCACTTAATAAATGTTTGGCAACATCTAATTTTTCTTTACGTTCGATATATAATTCTGGCAAATTGTTCAAAGCATAATAAGGAACCTGCTTTTTTTCATACAGTGTTTTCATGACGTTTTCAAATGCTGTAATGCTGATTGTAGGGTCAGATTTCAAATACCCAAAAACATTCACATCCTTACAGACCGCTGCTTTAGGAGAGTTAATGAAGATAACTTTAAGCTTAGCCTTCACATCATCTTCAATCTGCTTTGAACTTGATTTATAATATTCATAATTATAAATGCTAAATGAAAAAGCTGTTTCAGCCGATAAGGGATAATTATCAAATAGCTCAAATAAAAACCCTTTCGCCAATGCAAGTTCTCCAATCTTTGCATTTCCTACACACAATGCTGTCAATAGATCCGCAGTCTGCCCCTCTTTTTTAATCACGGGCTCCAATGTTTGCAATAGTGTTTTTATCTGCTCTTTTCCACTGGTTGGGTCTTTAATCATGCCGATTATATTCATGTACCGAGCAAAAGCCAAATAATTTGTAGGGTGGTTTTTATATTCCAATTTGAATAAACTATCTACCTTACTGCTAAAAAAAGCTTCCAGATAAGCACTTTTCACTGGTTTTGCGCCATTGTTTTCATAAACAAGTAAACTTTGGGTAGCGCTTTCATCATCTTCGTTCAATGTGTAAAACTCTATTTTAAATGACGCAGTTAATGGGGTCAATTTTATCGTTGCTGTAAATTTTCCATGATCATTTGTTAACTGTTGATGAAATTTTTGAATACTTCCATCCTGGAGGTAATTGGTAATTCTTGCAAAAACATCTTCATTTTTATTTAAGCGGGCTATTGACAAATTTGCATCATAGACAAGATCAATATTGGATGATGCTGTAGGTTTTAAAGGCAGAACTTGGCTTACCTGAGCTTTTATATTCAGAAAGCTAATGATACCAAGTGCAAGTAACAGGAATTTCTTTTTCATTTTCGTTTGTATTAATTTGATTTAAAAGTAGCTGAAACGGTTTTATGGCCATTATTTAATTGACCAAGTCATTATTTGAACCTTTTAACTCAAACTTTTCAATTATTAATAGAAAAATTTAAGTTTCAATTTCATTCATCGCCAAAAAACAGGCATTGGTCAGCAGGATATTTAACTTCATCAACTATTTTATGATTTGTAGCAGTAAATAGCTAGTTTCAGACCGATGAACCAGCTAAAAATTTATTGGGATAAATCGTTTACAGATTGGCGTTATAGAATAGTGCTTCACGTCGGATTTTGGCTATTCTTCCTTTCCTCTTGGTTAGACGAAACCATGGTGGTGCACATTGAAGCCGCCCAACATTACCTTGTCACTTTAACAGGTGGTGTGTTTGCATTATACCTCTATTACACCCTTATTTATTTGATTTGGCCTTTGGCTAAAAAAAGAAAGTGGTTCTGGTTTTTTCTTGCGCTGATCCCCTATTATATTATAGCGGTTGTACTCAGAACTTACCATATCTCACTTATTGTTCAATGGCATAACCTGCATAACGTTAACATCCAGGGAGGAGAATTTTGGCAGAATTTGTTTGAAAGACAATTGAATCCATCTAAGTTTACGAGTATCATATTCAGCGGTTTTACCAGTCTAATAGACATCATTTTTATCCCCCTGGCCATTAAATTCTTAAGATATGCTTATCAGTTCAGTCAACAACAAGCCTGGATGCTCAAAGAAAATGCACAGTTACAATTAAATACTTTAAAAGCGCAGCTTAACCCACATTTCTTCTTCAATACATTGAATAATCTACAATCTTTTATCGTTCAACGTGAAAATGAAAAATCTGTTGAGCTCTTGAATAAATTGGCTGATTTCATGCGTACATCTCTCTATGATGGGAACCAAGAGTTTATTACCATGAAAAAGGAAGTTGAACTGCTCCATAATTATATAGACATCGAAAAGGTCCGTTTTGAAGAAGAGGTAGACATCATGGTTGAGCTAACTGAAGATTTTCCTGAATATCAAATTCCCCCATTTATTTTTTTACCGTTCATAGAAAATGCATTTAAACATGGCGGTGGGTTACCTACAGCACAGATCAAAATCGAGATTATACTTATTCACCACAAAGATAAAATCATCCTTAAAACCTCAAATACTTACAATGTTGATCCTCATTCAACTGTAGCCCAAGGAGGAATAGGATTAGAGAATGTAAGAAAAAGACTAGATTTCTATTTCCCAAATGGTTATCTATTGGAATTAAAAATAATAGGTAATACTTTTAACGTCAATCTCGAACTTAATAAATGATAAACTATCTCATTGTTGATGATGAACCGCAAGCTCGCAAACTATTGCAGACTTACTTGACGAACATACCCAATTATCAACTGATTAAATCTTGCAGCAATGCTATGGAAGCTTATGAGGCTTTACAGACCACACAGGTAGATTTGATGTTTTTGGACATTAAAATGCCATTGGTTTCTGGCACTGATTTTCTGCGTTCGCTTAAAAATCCACCGTTGGTAATTTTCACAACCGCATTTAACAAATACGCGATGGAGGGATATGAACTCAACGTGATTGATTATCTGCTTAAGCCGATCGCATTACCTCGTTTATTAAATGCAATTGAAAAAGTTAACGAAAAGATCAATATAAAGAAAAAAGATGCTACTATACAGGTAAATGAGCATCTATTCATCAAACATGATGGCAAATTGATGAAGGTTAACTTTTCAGAAATCTTGCTAGTTGAAGGAATGCAGAACTTTCTTAAACTTCATCTTGCCAATAAAATACTAGTTGCATCGCACACCATGAAAGCCTTAGAAGAAATGCTTCCTGCAGACAAGTTTCTAAGAGTAAACAGGTCTTTTATTATACCCATAAATTCAATTGTAGCAATTGATGGGAATATCGTTGAAACTACTTACAAAAACGTACAGATTGGGATCAGTTATAGGAATGAGGTGATGAAAATTCTTAAATAGTAAGGGAGTCCGAAAGTCCGAGAGTCGGGAAAGTCCGAAAGATAATGCGGCATAAGCGAGGTGTGTTAGGGAGTCCGGAAGTCGGAAAGTCCGAAAGATAGTGCGACATAAGCGAGGTGTGTTACGGAGTTCGGAAGTCCGGAAGACAGTACGTCTTAAGCAAAGTGTATTAGATTGAAGGGAGACTGGGGATTATGCTCAGTAACTCATGTCCATTGACAATTGAACAAATGAGCAAATGAACCAATGAACAATTGAACTAGTAAACCAATAAATCTATATCCTTCTTCTCGTTTTTTCTTTGGCAATTAATCCGAGTTCTCTTCCTGTTTGTCCTGCAACTGAAGTATTTTCTTGTGCTCTTCTGAATAGATAAGGCATTACGGCTTTAATTGGCCCGTAGGGAACATACTTAGCTACGTTATAACCAGCATCTGATAGGTTGAAGCTCAAATTATCGCTCATTCCTAAAAGCTGGGCAAAATAAACATGCGGATGATGATGTGGAATATTATTTTCGTCAATTAGCGCTGTTAATAAGCGGCTGCTTTCTTCATTGTGTGTGCCACAAACAATTCCGATCTGATCAATATTTTGGACACAAAACCTTAGGGATTCATCATAATCTCGATCTGTAGCGGCCTTATCTGGTTGTATTGGCGAAGGATATCCCATTTCGGCAGCGCGTTTTCTCTCCTTTTCCATATATGCACCACGAACCATTTTTACGCCCAAAATAAATCCAGTTTCTTTTGCAATTAAATAATCTGCTTTTAAATCTGCTAACTTATCATGGCGATATAGTTGATAGGTGTTATAAACAATTAATCTTTCTTTATTGAACCTTGTCATTAGCTCTAAAGCAAGTTCATCTATGGTATCCTGAACCCAGCTATCTTCGGCATCAATCATCACAGGAACCTGTTTATTAAATGCTGCCTGACAGATTTTCTCACATCGTTTTTTTAAACGATCATATTCTTCAACCTCTGCAGGGCTTAGCGATTGTTTTGCATCTAATTTTTCTAATAAAGCAAATCGTCCAATGCCTGTAACTTTAAAAACCGTAATAGGAACACGTGGATCGCCATCAGCCCTATTGATGGTCCTGATAATTTCTTCGCAGGTAAAATCAAAGACTTCTTCCTCATCCTCACCTTCTACAGAGTAGTCTAAAATAGTTCCAACCTTGCCCAAATGCAACTGTTCAATAGTATGTTCGCAATCGTTAATGGTTTCTCCTCCGCAAAACTGTTTGAAAATTGTGGCTTTGATTGCTCCTTTGATTGGAAAACCAATGTTTAACAAAAAATTGGTAATTGGCGGACCAACATTCGTTAAAAAATTACTGCTAATAATCTTAAATAACCAATAAGCTTGTTTAAGCTCAGCATTTGATTTATTACGAAAAGCAATTTCTGTATTGTCAAAATTGATTTTTTTTCTGGGCGATATTTCCATTTTTAATAAGGTGCTTAGTCAGAAGTTTGCAAAAATATGAATTACAATGGTTGTTAAGCTAAAACACTTTATAAATAATTGTAAATTTGCACCACGATGATAAAATTCAAACTCGAAGGAGAATTCATTCCCCTTATTGCACTTTTAAAGGCCACAGCTTTGGTTCAAAGTGGTGGCGAAGCTCAATCTGTTGTTGAAGAGGGCTTGGTAAAATATAATGGTGCGGTAGATTATAGAAAACGCCTTAAAGTTAGAGTTGGTGATAAAGTAGATTTTATGGGCAAAATAATTGAAGTAATCTAATGGAACCCATTAAAAGCGCAGACCATTTTATCTATTTTGAATCGGGCTTATCCCCACTTCAAGATCTTTTGAATGAAAATAAGTATAGTAAAGTATTTGTTTTCGTAGATACCAATACAGCCGAATTATGTATCCCTGCCTTCAGGTCACTTTTAGATGACCTTGATGATTTTGATATCATAGAAACCGATTCTGGGGAGGAGAACAAGAACATAGACTTTTGTATCGGAATTTGGAAAACACTCTTGGATTTCGGTGCAGACCGCAAGTGTTTAATGATCAACCTAGGTGGTGGTGTAATTACGGATATGGGTGGTTTTATTGCTTCAACTTACAAAAGAGGTATCGATTTTATCAATATTCCTACAACATTACTTTCACAGGTAGATGCTTCTGTTGGGGGTAAAACTGGGATCGATATCGACAATGTTAAAAATATGGTCGGCACATTTAGTTTACCACAAGCTGTATTCATTGAAAACTCCTTTTTAGCGACACTTTCAGCAAGAGAATTACTTTCTGGTTTTGCAGAAATGATTAAACATGGTTTAATTGCCGACAAAGCTTACTATGAAAGCTTAAAATCGAGTAAGGAAATCAATACAAGTCCTGAGGCAATTTATCGTTCTGTTCAGATTAAGAATGAAGTAGTTACTCAGGATCCATTGGAAAAAGGCTTACGTAAAATCCTTAATTTTGGGCACACGATTGGGCACGCTGTAGAAAGTTATGCCTTAACCAAGGATAAAAAACCTTTAACTCATGGTGAGGCAATTGCTATTGGGATGGTCTGTGAGGCTTTCCTTTCTGCTAAATATTGTAATTTAACACCCGATGAACTAGCTGATATTTCAACTTATATCACTAAAACCTATCCCAAATATAAAATCAAAGAAAAAAGTTTTGCGGCTCTAATCGAACTAATGCAAAGCGATAAAAAGAATGAGGATGGCCATATTCTTTTTTCTTTATTAGATCAAATTGGTCGTTGCACTTTTAACTGCCGTGTAACTACCGATGATATTTTAGGCAGTTTAGTTTACTACAACAATTTATAAATGAAGTTTACCGGAAGTGATATTTCTGTAGGTGGATTATTTGGTTTCGTAATCGTTTTAACACTGGTTGAAATGTATTTCAGCTACCTGCACGATAGAAAACTATACACTAAAAAAGATACATGGACCAACATCTACTTAATGGGAGTTGCCGTTGTGATCAACCTAGGAATGAAAACTGCTACATTCTTTTTATTGGAATACTTTTACCAGTTCAGACTATTTCAAATCTCTAATATCTGGTTGTATTGGATTGTACTGATCTTAGCACAGGATTTTTTATATTGGTTTTTGCATACTGTAGGCCATTTCGTTCGTTTTTTCTGGGCAATGCATGTTACGCATCATTCATCAGAACATTTCAATTTAACAACAGGGTTTCGTTCCACTGTATTTGAACCTTTATATCGCGTCTTTTTTTATCTGCCTTTAGCATTTATGGGTTTTACTGCTATGGATATCCTTTTTGCATATTTGGTTACACAAATTTATGGCAACTTGGTACATACACAGGCCGTTGGCAAATTGCATCCTTGGTTCGAATATATTTTTGTAACCCCTTCTCACCACAGGGTCCATCATGCCAGTAATGTACGCTACCTGGATAAAAACATGGGGATGGTCTTAATTCTATGGGACAGGTGGTTTGGCACCTTTCAGGAAGAATTACCTGAGGATCAGATTAAATATGGGTTAACTACGCAGCCAAAAGATACAGGTCCTCTTAACATTATTTTCCATGAGTTTATCGCACTAAAGGCAGATGTTAAAAAAGCACCAACCTTTTGGGATAAAGTTAAGTATGTGATCAATCCACCGGGATGGAGCCACGATGGAAGTACCAAAGTTGCGAAAGTAATGCAACGTGAATTGAGAGAAATGGAAGCCAAAAAATAGATTTTAAGCCTCCATCGGGCCCAATCATTGATAGTGCCAAACCACAACTTAGTATAAGGGCAAGTATACAATATCACGAAAAGAACTTATCTTGTCACGTCCATTTCTACTAAAAAATCTAGGATGAAATTATTTAAAACTTCAACTCTCTTTATCCTTTTGGGAATTGTTTGGTTAACTGCAAAGGGGCAAACTGGAGTTTCTTATAAAAATGGATTTAGCATACCAGAAATGCAATCTTTAATAGATGAGCTAACCTATGAAAATCACAAAGTTGTTTTAGAACAAAAGGGCTTCAATACCGTATTGACCAAAACTAACCCTGGTGTATTTCTTTATGAAAAATCGGATAAAACGCAGTTAAAGATATTCTCTGAAGAAAAGAAGATAAAGTGGCTATCATTCTCTGCCGATAAATTAACGTATTTAAAGGTTTCAGGTGAGCTTGCAAATAATTCCTTTCAGAAAATACAGCAAATTGGAAGGTTTTCGACCTATAATAAAAATCATTACATTTTAATTCTTGATCCAGCTGAATACAGGTTCACCATATCTTTTTCAGGAAGCCAAACCGCTATCGCAAAAACCACTCCGGCGCCAGCGATTCCAAAGCCAAACACAATACCCCCAATAGAAGTTTATTATTCTGCAAAAGAGATTGCAGACGCCATGAACGCAAAAATGTCCAGTGCACAAATTAGCCGTAAAACTCCATCCTATGAATTTGAAGTATTTGGAAAAATGGACCTAGATAAGCGTTCTATCCGATTTATCACGAAAGAAAATGTACTCTATCTGCAAATCAATATCCCCAGAAATAGGCAGTGCGATTACGGTTTAAAAGAAGTTAAAGCAAATTGGCTCGGATTTACAAGTTATACCGGCGATCATTTTTATATTCCCTTACAATTCGTCTATGAATGTAATGATATAAAATATGAGGGTTTGCAAATTGGCTTCCCATTAAATACGCCTGTTACCCGACTTGGCGTGGAAGCATGGATAAAAAAAAATGCGACTTTCAAATTGAAAGAATAGCCCACTATCGGTAACTAAGTTCATATGTTAATAATTCTTTATCACAACTTCATTTAAGGTTCTAATCTTACACTTAAAAAACTCACCACAATTAGGTATTTTTCATACTGTCTTAAAGCAATATCTTTAACTCATGAAATTGCTAAAATTATTTTCACTTCTATTTTTTATCGGCGTTGTTTGCAATCAGGTAAATGCTCAGGTTGCCAATAGTGCTGGTTATAATATCACCGAACTGGAATCCATCTTGGACGAAATTACATTTTCAAATCTTCGGACGGTTTTACCTAAGAAAGGGTTCAAACTTGAAGAACATGATGTTGATGAGCAAGTTTATGTATATAAAAAGGCAGACCAAACTGCCTTATATGTTCACTATGAAGGTAAAGAGATCACTGAAATTTCCTTCTCTGGAGATAAAAAAAATTATCTTAAAGCCGTTGGCGAAATAGCAACAAAGGGCTATCGGAAGTTTTCAAGCGAGGGCAGTGCTACATTATTCAAAAAGGGAAAGTACTATCTGAGCACCCATGCTGATCACGAAATGGTTACCATCTACAACGTTAATGAAGCAGATGTTCCAGACAACATTACGTCAATCGCTGCGGATGAAAACATCATTAACGAGCTTCTAGAATTGGTAGATGTACTTACCCTTGCCAATTACCAATCTGTACTTGAGCAAAGAGGAATGAAACTAGAAAGAAATGAGATAGAAGCTGGACGAATTATTTTTAAGAAAAACAATGATATTAAATTATACATCAACCTCAAAGCTGGAACTTTATCATCGGTTCATTTCCTCTTATCTCCGGAAAGTTTTAAAAAAGCAATAGCCGTAATCCCGGGGAATAGCGATTTTGTGAAATCAGGTGAGGAGTCAAGTGGGACCAGCACCCTTATCCGCTACAGATATAAAGGTCATGATTTATCAGCGAATAACAACTACTTCCGCATCACCATGTGGCCTAATGCTACTTCAAACGCAAGAACAATCAATGTTTCTGAAACCTATTATTCGGCTAAGCAGATCGCAGCTGCCATGAACCAAAAAATGTTCAAAGCAACACTTGGCAACGAAGGTTCAAGTTATAAGTTTGAGGTTTTTGGATCCATGAATTTGGATAAACGTTCTATTCGGTTTATAGATAAAAATGGCATACTATATCTTCAAGTGAACATACCAAGAAATGGTCAATGTGATTATGGTTTAAAAGAGTTTATAGCTGAATATGGAGGTACTACAGGTTGGGGTGATGATTATTTTTATCTGATATTCGCTTTTGACTATGAATGTTCGAATACGCTTTATAAATCTTTAAATGTTCACTTTAAATCTTCAAGTACTTTTACTAAGGATGGAGTAGAAAATTGGATCAATAAAAATGCTAATTTTAAAAGGTAGATTAATTATACAATTAACACATCCCATTCAAATGTAAATCCGGTTTAAACCGTTTTCAAAAACAGCCTAAATCTAATGAAATTAAATTTTGTTCAAATTATTTTCAAATAGCTATTGACAAATTAAATTTCGAAACGTACATTTGACACCAAGAAAGAAAAAATGAAAATCACTAACACATATTACTTTGGTTACTTCTACTATTTTAGTAAGAGCCGGGGCTAGTATGCAAAAAGATAGATAAAAATATTAAAATGTATAAGAAAGTCCCGGCCAAAAGCTGGGACTTTTTTTGTTTAAAGCAATCGTAAATCATGAAGACAATAAAAACAAGGGTAGCAATTCAGGGCATCAAGGCATCGTTTCACGAAGAAGCTGCATTTAAGTTTTTCGGTAGGGATATCGAAACCATCGAATGTAATTCTTTTAAGCAAACCTGTGATACTTTGGCAAAAGGAGATTGTGACTTTGTAATCATGGCCATTGAAAACTCGATTGCTGGTAGCCTCCTACCCAACTATACGCTAATTAGGGAATATAATTTCGCAGTAAGCGGTGAAGTGTACCTACCGATCCAATTGCACTTAATGGCATTGCCGGGCGTGAAATTCAAAGACATCAAATTTGCTACCTCACACCCTATTGCAATCAGACAATGCGTCGATTTCTTTGATGACTATCCCAACATCCAGGTAATTGAAAGCAATGATACTGCAGCATGTGCAAAAAAGATAAGAGATGAGCAGTTAACTGATACAGTGGCTATTGCGAATACTTTAGCAGCAGAATTATATGGTTTGGATATCATCGAAAGAAGGATAGAATCCAATAAGAAAAACTATACCCGTTTTCTCATCCTTCAAAAAGATAAAACGGATGATCAAAAGCCGATCAATAAGGCATCTATCTGTTTTCAGGTAGGCAACCATGTAGGTGCCCTTTCTAAAGTACTTAACGTATTTGCAGAACTGAACGTAAATTTAACAAAAATACAATCCATGCCCGTATTGGGAAAAAGAAACGAATACTACTTTTATGTAGACATGGAATGGTCTGATATTGAAAACTATGATACGGCTATCCGTAAAGCACTAAAATATACCGTGAACTTTAATATTATGGGCGAATACGAAAAAAACGATAGCGTTGAGAAGGTTAATTAGTCCGGAAGTCGGGAAAGTCCGGAAGTCCGGAAGATAGCGACCTGTCCCCCATATCTAACATCTCCATACTCAAATCTCACATTAAAATGAAACAAGCCATTCAAAATTACATAGAAGCTTATAACAATTTCAATATTGAAGGTATGCTTGTTGATTTAGATGAAAACATTGTCTTTGAGAACATTAGCAATGGTGAAACGACTTTAATTATTGAAGGTATCAACGACTTTAAAAAACAGGCAGAACTTGCAGCAACTTATTTCACTGTAAGGCATCAAGAAATCCTGAAAATAGAAATGGAAAAAGATAAGGCCATAGTATCCCTAAAATATACAGCGGTTTTAGCAAAAGACTTAGCTGAAACTTTAAAAAAGGGCGATGAAATGAACTTAAATGGAACTTCAATATTTTACTTCAACCATCATAAAATTACAAAAATAGAAGACATTTCTTAGCCTAGCAGCTTAAGCATGTCTCAAATCTCACATCTCATATCTCAATACTTATATAAAATCCCAAAAAAATGAAATTACAACTTAACATTCAGCCATTAGATAGCTGGATCAACATCAAAAACGAACCTTTAATTATTTCTGGTCCATGCAGTGCAGAAACTGAAGACCAATTGTTATCAACTGCACACTTATTGGCTGCTACCGGAAAGGTAAGCGTTTTAAGAGCTGGTATTTGGAAACCACGCACCCGTCCAGGAGAATTTGAGGGTATCGGAAGCATTGGTTTAGAATGGCTAAAACGTGCAAAAGAAGAAACTGGTTTACCAACAGCTGTTGAAGTTGCAAATGCAAAACACGTGGAAGAAGCATTGGCTGCAGGTGTAGATATTTTATGGATCGGCGCCAGATCAACTGTTAACCCTTTTACAGTACAAGAAATTGCGGATGCTTTACAAGGTGTAGACATTCCTGTATTGGTTAAAAATCCTGTAAATCCAGATCTACAATTATGGGTAGGTGCATTAGAACGGATCAATAAAGCAGGAATTACCAAATTGGGTGCTATTCACCGTGGATTTTCTTCATTCGAAAAAAGCGCATTCCGTAACGAACCAATGTGGGAACTTGCTATCCAATTGAAAACATTATGCCCAGAATTACCAATTATCAATGATCCTAGCCATATTTGCGGTAACCGTGAACTGATCCCTTATATTGCCCAAAAAGCATTAGATCTAGACATGCAAGGATTGATGATCGAATCTCACCTTGATCCTTCTATTGCTTGGACCGACGCTAAACAACAAGTTACTCCTGCGGCTTTATCAGAAATGGTAAGCAAGTTTACTTTACGCCAACCAGAGTCTAAAAATGAGGAGTTTACCGACAAACTAGCTGATTTGAGAAGAGATATCGATAAAATTGATGACCTGGTAATTCAAAAACTAGCTGAACGTATGGCTATTACCCAAAAGATAGGCGAATTTAAAAGAGATAACCAAGTAACAATTTTGCAGGTTAACCGTTGGGATGAGATCATGAAAAAGCGTACGGCATTTGCAAAAGCTTTAAAACTTGATGTAAACTTTACGGAGAAGTTCTTAGAATTGGTACACGGCGAGTCAATCCGTAAACAAACAGAAATCATGAATGCTGGTAAAGCTGAAGCTGGAATTGCTGCAGAAGCACATGTTGAGGTGAAGTAATTGGTTCAATGGATGATTGGTTCATTAGTTCATTAGCTCATTATTGATAAGCTAATAAAAGGCTACCCATTTTAAGCTCATCGTTTGGTATGCATGTAGCCAAATGAACTAATGAACAAATGAACGTTTAAAAATTAGTTGAACAATTCGTAAATAGTTTAAGTTCATGTTTTGGTATGGTGCATAGCCTATTGAACTGATGAACAAATGAACAAATGAAATTTAAAAATGTCTAAAAACGTATTGCTTTCTTTCAAGGGGAACAAACAAATTGATACAGAAATAAAATTAACCGGATCTAAAAGTGAATGCAATCGCGCATTAATCATTAGCGCATTAAGCAAGGGTTCGGTAAGCGTAGAAAACTTATCGGTAGCAGCTGATACGGTTACACTGGCCAAAGTTTTAAAAGAGCTCGATATTCAGAATTCGGAGACAAATTCCAACAATCAACTTGTAGATATTGGTCCTGCCGGAACAGCAATGCGATTTTTAACAGCATTTCTTTCTATTCAAACCGGAAGTTTTACACTAACGGGCACAGAAAGAATGAAGCAGAGGCCTATTGGGATTTTGGCCGAAGCAATAAAAAGTATCGGAGGGAACATTTCTTATAAAGAAAATGAGGGGTTCCCCCCGCTACAAATTACAGGACCTTTTCAACAAACTGAAAAAAGCGTATCTATAAAAGGCGACATCAGTAGTCAGTATATTTCTGCTTTGCTGATGATTGCACCTGCTCTCCCACTCGGTCTTACCTTGGAAATTGAAGGAGAGCTAACTTCCAAACCTTATATAGACATGACATTAGCCATGTTAGAACAGGTTGGAATTAGGCACGAATGGAATGAAAACACCATAACCATTGCACCTCAAAGTTTTAATACCTCAAAGCTATATGTTGAACCAGATTGGAGCGCTGCTTCTTATTGGTATGCCATAGCGGCCTTAGCAGATGAAGCGGCTATATTCTTACCTGGGTTGAACGGATATAGCTTACAGGGCGATAGTAAAATTACCGAGATCATGGCAAACTTCGGAATTACTTCCCAGTTCAAAAACGGTGGTGTTTATCTTAAAAAAGAAATTAAAAAAGTAGAAAGAAAGATCTTCGATCTAAAGGAATGTCCAGACTTGGCACAAACCATTGTGGTTATCTGTGCAGCACTTGGCCATGACGCCACCTTTACTGGATTAGAAACCTTAAAAATAAAAGAAACCAATCGTGTGTTAGCCTTACAAACCGAACTAGCTAAAATCGGAGTTAAATTTATTGAGAAAAACTTAAGCTATAAACTGGATTGTTCAGGTCTACATTTCCCTGAAAAAATCTTCATTAACACCTATGAAGATCACCGCATGGCAATGGCATTTGCACCACTTGCCTTAAAAATAGCAGAACTTGAAATCGAAGAGCAACAAGTAGTAGATAAATCTTATCCCAATTTTTGGAATGATTTAGTTCATGCAGGATTTGAAGTAAATTAATAATTGAATAAAAATCGTAATACCTTACCAACATTAACTAACCAATAAAAATAAAATGGCAGGAAACTCATTTGGAAAATTATTCAAGATCAGCACTTTCGGTGAATCCCATGGTGCAGCAATCGGCGTTATTATTGATGGTTGCCCTGCAGGATTGGAAATTGATATTGACTTCATTCAGTCAGAGCTCGACAAACGGAGACCTGGTCAATCTAAAATCACTACCCAACGCAAAGAAAGTGATACTGTTCAGATCCTCTCAGGTATTTTTGAAGGAAAAAGTACAGGAACACCGATCAGCCTCTTGATCCCAAATGAAGACCATCGTTCTAAAGACTATGAGCATAATAAAGATATCTATCGTCCTTCTCATGCCGATTATACCTATGATGTAAAGTACGGCATTAGAGATCATCGTGGAGGTGGCCGTTCTTCAGCTCGTGAAACTGCTGCTCGAGTAGCGGCTGGTGCCATTGCAAAACAGTTATTGGCCGTTTATGGAATTGAAATATTTGCCCATGTTACCGCTGTAGGACAAATCAATGCACCTAATTTCGACTCTCATAACCTGAAAAGTGCCTTAGCTATAAGAGAAGAAAATATTGTCCGCTGTGCAGATCCAGCTACTGCAAACCAAATGATCGAATTTATTGATTCGGTACGTAAAGATGGTGATACCGTTGGCGGAAAAATAGCCTGTATCATTAAAAATTGTCCAGTTGGATTGGGAGAACCTGTTTTTGATAAACTGCATGCTGATTTGGGCAAAGCTATGTTAAGCATCAATGCGGTACATGGTTTTGAATATGGATCTGGATTTGCAGGGAGTGAAATGAGAGGCTCTGCACATAATGATGTATTTTTAGCTGGTGATCAACCCAAAACCCTAACCAATTTTTCTGGCGGAATTCAGGGTGGTATTTCAAACGGAATGGATATCACCTTCATTACTGCTTTTAAACCTGTTGCCACCATCATGCACAACCAACAAACTGTTAACGCTGCGGGAGAAGCTTCAGAAATTAAAGGAAAAGGCCGTCATGATCCTTGTGTAGTGCCAAGAGCTGTTATTATTGTAGAAGCAATGGCAGCTTTGGTTTTAGCTGATCATTTGCTGAGAAAGAGAAGTAATAGGGTAATTATTAGTTAATGGTTAATGGTTCATAGTTCATGGTTCATGGTCTGGATTCATAGGGACAATAGTGAATGGCTAATGGTCGATAGCTTGGGTGGCTGAACTCTAGGAACTATATAATAATAAAATTAACTTTATTACTTTAGCACTATGAACAAAGTTAAATGCATTCAGGCTAAATCTCCTGCTATAACAACCTTTGAGGGGAACGGTCCCGATATCTATCGGGATTCAGACTTCTGGTCTTCCGGACTAAAAAAATACCTGACCATCTTCCTATTATTATTAAGCACTACCACATTTGCTCAATCTTATCAACAAGAAATTGAGCAACATTTGGAGGCCTACAAGCTAGACTTTATAGAAAATCCTAGATCACCTCTTAAAAAGGCAGACCTAAAAAACCTTCATTTCTACACCGCGGATATCAACTATAAAGTAACTGCAAAAGTGGAGATCCTGACAGATCAAAAGCCAATTAAAATTCCAACTTCGGGAGGAGAAGCGAAGAAATTTTATCGTTATGCCAAAGCAACTTTCACTTTAAATGGAAAAGAGCTGCAATTAACGTTATTCAAAAGTGAAATACCATCTAGCAATCCCAAGTACCGCGATTTATTATTTCTTCCTTTTACAGATGAAAGCAACCATCAAACAACTTATGGCGGTGGAAGGTATTTAGACATTAACCTAAATGAAATAAAAGAAAGTCTACTTGAAATAGATTTCAATAAAGCTTACAACCCCTATTGTGCCTATAGCCATGGCTACCAATGTCCAGTACCACCCCAAGAAAATGATCTGCCCATTCAAATCTTAGCTGGCGAAAAAAGCTATACGGGAAAAGTGAGGTAGAGTAGTTCATGGATCATGGTTCATGGTTCATGGCCTGGATTCATAGCTGGACAATAGCTAATGGTCAATAGTCGATAGCCTGGGTGGTTAGCTTGCCGTTCGTTTAAAGACAATGGTCAATAGCTTGGATGCTTAAATAGCGTTCTGAACTTCGCTTATGCATTCATTCTTTAATCTTTGCTCTTTAGTCTTTCTTAACTTAACTATGAGGGGAACGGACTCTCGGACTTCCGGACTTTCGGACTCCCACCTATACATCCAGTCTTTAATCCTTGTTCCTTAATCTTTACTCCTCTTTAAGCTATTGCCGAGGGGAACGGACTTTCGGACTTTCCCGACTTCCGGACTAAGAAAACAACTTCGGAAATTGATCAGGTCTTACCTCATTCATCATTGCATATACGGCTTCAATTACATCATCAACGGATGGTTTGCTAAAGTAATCTCCATCAGACCCATAAGGTGGCCTATGCGCTTTTGCAGTTAATGTTTTTGGTTGTGCATCTAACAGATAATAACCTTCTTGTACTTCAAGTATTTGCTGTAAAATAAATGCTGTTCCACCACCTGGTACATCCTCATCCACCACTAATAGCTTGTTGGTTTTCTCCAGCGACTTTTTACAAAGTTGATCAATATCGAATGGTAAAAGTGTTTGTGGGTCAATAATCTCTATAGAAATACCCATTTGCTCTAGTTCTTCTGCGGCTTCTTCCACTATTCTTAGTGTAGCACCGTAAGTAACCACGGTAATATCGGTGCCTGCCTTAATCAATTCGGCTTTACCCAAAGGAACGGTGAATTCACCAACGTTATCAGGTAATTTTTCTTTTAAACGATAGCCGTTCAAACATTCAATTACCAAAGCTGGCTCATCAGATCTGAACAAAGTATTGTACATTCCAGCCGCTTGTGTCATATTTCTAGGTACACAGATATGCATGCCCCTTAGTGAGCCTAAAATCATTGACATAGGTGAACCTGAATGCCACACACCTTCTAAACGATGACCTCGGGTACGCACAATAACTGGTGCCTTTTGACCCGCTTTTGTACGGTAGGATAAACTAGCCAAATCATCACTTAAAATGTTCAGCGCATATAATAAGTAGTCTAGATATTGGATTTCGGCAATCGGTCTCAAACCTCTCATGGCCAGTCCAATCCCTTGTCCAATAATGGTAGCTTCTCTAATTCCAGTATCTGTAACCCTGAGTTCTCCAAATTTAGCCTGTAGACCTGCAAAACCTTGATTTACATCACCGATATTCCCTAAATCTTCACCAAAGGCTACCAAACGTTGGTCTCTTTCAAAATTAGAATCAAAACAAGCATTCAAAAGCTCTCTTCCATCCAGCATTTTGCTTTCTTCAGTATATATTGGAGCAACCTCATCTACCAAAAAAGGACTTTCTTTTCCATCGGTAAATAGTTTGGAACTATATTTCTCTTCGTAGATTTCAGCCTTTTCCAAATACCATTTCACCAGAAATTCACGTTCTGCAGATGGTGTATTTGCACTTTGACGAATTGCCTTCCTTGCTGATGACATCACCTCTCTTCTCAGAGCATCTGGTGTTGATGCCAGTTGAGCAGAGATTTTAGTCAATGCCTGATTGCCATTTGCAAAAGCATTGATCATATTAATTACTTGGCTTTGTTCCTGTTTAATTACTGCCAGAAACTCATTCCATGCCTCTTTCTGTGTATCACGAACAAATTTCTTTGCTTCGTTCTCTAAAACATTTAATTCTTCGTCGGTAGCAATGGCTGATTCAATCATCCACTTGCGCATCTGTAAAATACAATCGTATTCTTTTTCCCAGTCTAAGCGCTCTTTCAATTTATAACGCTCATGTGAACCTGAAGTAGAATGGCCTTGTGGCTGTGTAACCTCGGTTACATGAATCAAAACTGGTACATGCTCAGTTCTGCAAACGTCTATTGCTTTTTGATAAATTTCACATAAAGCAGGGTAATCCCATCCTTTTACCTTATATATTTCGTATCCGTTGGTACCCTCTTCCCTTTGAAAGCCTTTTAAAACTTCCGAAATGTCCTCTTTTGTAGTCTGATACTTGGCAGGAACAGAAATTCCATAACCATCATCCCATACTGAAATCGCCATAGGAACCTGTAGTACACCTGCAGCATTAATTGCTTCGAAAAATACACCTTCAGAAGTTGAAGCATTCCCAATGGTACCAAAGGCAACCTCATTTCCATTTACAGAGAAATTCTTTAGGTAATCTAGTTCCGGATTTTGTTTAAATAACTTGGATGCATAGGCCAAACCTACCAATCTAGCCATCTGTCCACCTGTTGGTGCAATATCTGATGAACAATTTTTGATATCCGTTAAATCTTTCCAGGTACCATCATCATTTAATGAACGTGTAGCGAAATGGCAATTCATTTGGCGTCCTGCCGATGAGGGATCTGCCTCTACACTCGGATTAGCATATAATTGCGCGAAAAATTCTTTTATGGTAGAAATGCCTGTAGCAAAGGCAAATGTCTGATCTCTGTAGTAACCTGATCGCCAGTCGCCCTTTTTAAAAGCCTTGGCCATCGCAATTTGCGGAACTTCTTTTCCATCTCCGAAAATACCAAATTTGGCCTTTCCGGTTAACACTTCCCTCCGACCTAAAATACTAGCCTGACGGCTTTCAAAGGCTATTTTATAGTCGTTTATTACGATTAACTTGAAGTCATCGAAACTTAATTCTGAGGCGTCAATCTGTTTGGTAATCAAATTGCTTTCTATCGGCATAAGCGAGCTGGTTAGGTGACAAATATACAATTCTTTCTTATTCAGACTGAATCTTGTCCGGCAAATAATATTTGGAATGCTTTTTGATTTAGGATATAAAACATTAAATTTGTTTAAATCCAAAACACATGAAAAAGCTAATTTTGTTATTTACGTTGATGTTGGGAATTGGAGTTGCGGCAAATGCGCAAACTAAACCAGCAGAGTTTAAATTTGATACCGAGGTACATGATTTTGGTAAAATTCCTTTGAATAAACCAGTTGTACATACCTTTAATTTCACCAATACCGGTGATGCTCCATTGATCATTTCTAAGGTAGAAACTACTTGTGGATGTACCGTTCCAGACTATACCAAAACGCCTGTAAAAAAGGGCGAATCTGGCTTTGTAAAAGTTACGTTAACTCCTTCCGGACCAGCATTACCATTTAATAAAGGGATTACCTTAACCTCTAATGCCAGAACAACTACAAAAGTATTGATCATTAAAGGTGAATATACTGAAGGCACAAAATAGTTGAAATGAGATATTAGACATTAGATGTGAGATACTAGATAGGAGAAGTGAGACTGGATATATGAGATTGGCATAGTCTAATATCTCAATTCTCACATCTCAAATCTCACCAATATTTTATTCATTTAAAACCCCGTTTATTTCACGGGGTTTTTTATTTTTGCAGCATGCCGAAAATATCAGAAAAAGGGTATCAGATGCCCGCATCACCAATCAGAAAACTTACCCCTTATGCAGACCAAGCAAAAGCTGCAGGTAAAAAAGTATATCACCTTAATATTGGTCAGCCAGATATTGCTACCCCAGAGGGAATGTTAAATGCCATCAAAAATATAGATTTTGATGTTTGGGCATATACACCGTCTGAAGGCACATTAAGTTATAGAACAAAACTGACCGAATATTACAACAAATTAGGGTACAACATCAAACCTGAAAATATATTGGTTACCGTTGGTGGCTCTGAAGCCATTACCATCGCTATGCAAACCTGCGTAAATGAAGGTGATGAAATCATTATCCCCGAGCCCTTTTACGCCAATTACAATGGATTTGCCTGCATGAGCAACGTTGTGGTTAAACCTATCCTTTCTTATATTGAAAATGGTTTCGCCCTACCTCCAATTGCCGAATTCGAGAAGTTAATTACAGCTAAGACAAAAGCAATCATTATCTGTAATCCAAATAACCCAACAGGATACCTTTATTCAAAAGAAGAACTGGAAGCCCTAAAAGCTTTATGTTTAAAATATGACCTGTTCCTTTTTTCTGACGAGGCTTACCGTGAATTTTGCTATGATGGCCGCGAATTTATCTCACCTATGTACTTAGATGGTTTGGAAGAAAACGTAGTGATCATGGACACGGTTTCCAAACGTTACAGCGCCTGTGGTGCTCGTTTAGGCTGCTTAATCACCAAAAACAAAGAGGTTATCGCTTCGGGACTGAAATTTGCACAAGCACGTCTAAGCCCAGGAATGGTAGAACAGATTGCCGGAACCGCAGCAGTTGACACCCCTGATAGCTATTTCGAAGAAGTAAACAAAGAGTATACCCTCCGTAGAGATACCTTGGTTAATCGCTTAAATAACATTGAAGGAGTATTTTGCCCAAATCCAGGAGGCGCATTTTATGTAGTTGCCAAATTCCCAATTGATGATGCAGATGCATTTTGCCAATGGATGTTAGAGCATTTCGAACATAATGGATCAACCGTAATGATGGCTCCAGCAACAGGTTTCTACTCTAGCCCAGGTAGTGGGAAAAATGAAGTAAGAATGGCTTATGTATTGAATACAACTGATCTAGACGCTGCTATGGATTGTTTAGAAGTTGCCTTAGAGACCTATCCAGGAAGAGTAATTTAATTCTTATTTAACTTTTCTTGTAATCATACCGAATCGCCCGTTCCTTAAGAATGGGCGATTTGCTTTGGTCTTTAAGCTAGCACTATTGAGGGTAACGGACTTCCGGACTTTCCGACTTTCGGACTATTAACCTAAATCCTATCCCTCTTACACTCTCAATCTTGATATCCGGATCTTCTGCCAGTAGCTTTCTTAATCGTGTTATAAAAACATCCAAACTTCTTCCACTAAAAAAGTCTGGCTCTTCCCAAAGGTGTGCCAATATATCTTTACGTTTAATCAGTTCCTTCTGATGCTGGTGGAGATAAGTTAACAGCTCGCCCTCTTTTACAGTTAATGTTTTTTGACCAACAGCAGAAATAAGCTGCAGGTTTTCAATGTCGTAATGGAACTTACCAATCGGAATACGTGCTAATGCCGGCAAACTTGGCGGATTAATCCTACGAAGAATATTTTGGAGGCGCAATACTAGCTCGTCGGGATCAAATGGTTTAACAATATAATCCTCTGCACCAAGCTTTAAACCATGCAGTATATCTTCCTTGAAACCACGGGCAGTTAAAAACAAAAAAGGACTATCCACACCTTCTTCCCTAAGTTTCCTAATCAATGTAAACCCATCCTCTTCGGGCATCATTACATCTACCAGAAAGATATCATAAGGCTTCTTTTTTATCACCTCCCTAGCCTCTATTCCATTCCAAACCCTTTCTACCTCAAATCCATTCAATTCTAGATAGGCTTTCAGTTGGTTGCCCAACTCTTCATCATCCTCTATGATCAATATGCTAGCTTTCATTTAATGGAAGTTTAATGGTAAATACACTGCCAGGTTCAGCACTGCTATAGTTAAGGCTACCACCAAGCTGTATAATCGCCTTCCTACTGGTATATAAACCTAGCCCCAACCCTTTTGTATTGTGCTTATTTTGTTGGGGAACCCTAAAAAACTTGTCAAATATCAACTGCTGATACTGAAGTTCAATTCCTAAACCTTGATCTCTGATCTCAATTACATAATTATCCTTTGTATCGTAAGCATGAATAGACACAAGAGATTTTGTGGGACTATACTTCACGGCATTATCAACCAGGTTATTCAATGCCTTATCAAGCAATTGCGGATTTGTATTCAATAGCCTCGGACCAGTTGCTATCTCAACTTCAAGATGATGATCTCTTAGTTTAAGATCGTTAGTATATTCAGTTAAATGCTCAGCAATATCAATAGCCCTAAAAACCGGATCAGCCAAATCTAACATCGCACTTTCCAATACACTGTCCATCGTTTGTTTTATTCTATTAAATTGTCTTTGGAGCGATTGTAAAAGTTCTAAAGCAGGGGCAGAATGAATGATAATCTCTTCTTTTTCCAATCTTTTAAGGATAATCCGCACAGAACTTAAAGGCGTCTGCAGTTCATGGGTAATATTATCAGCAAAGTCCTTTTGTATTTCAGCAAGCTTTTTCTGGCGGATAATGGCGCTGAACATTAAATAGAATAACACACAAACCGCAACCAATAAAGTCGCCGTCATCGCAAGCGTAGTTCCCATCCTACTGATGATTATTCTTTTGCCAGCTGAAGCATCAATATACTGCCTACCTTGTACAATTAGCCGTACATTAACCAATGTATCTTGCCGAATGCCCAAATACATATTACTGCCTACCAAACTGTTATTGAACGAACGAACTTCCCAAGCATCATTAACATTAGATGTCATGCTTTTGAAATCATACCCAAGATTTGCTTTGGTGAGTAATGGGAACTGACTTCCATCAATTGCTAAGATCAAGCGATCAATTTGTATAAGATAGCCTATATTTTGTAACGTGTCTTTTTGTTTAAAGGACCTGTCATAGTCTTGCCTACATTTCCTTAAGATAGAATCACTCTCTTTTGCTATCATTTTCAGTAAGGTATGGCGAGAAGCCTTCTTTAAACGAATACTTTCCAATAAATGGGCAAAGTTATTAGTCAGTTGCCTCTCTACGGGGATCTCTTTGCTTAAAATATAGATTGCACTAGATTTCACCTCCCTGCGATACTGTGCCTCCGTTAATCTATATGTTTTAATAACCAGATCGTACTGAATGAGGATAAGTCCTCCCAATATTACCATGCAGGCCACACGTAGTAAATTTATCTTTCGTTGGATCGTCATCTGTACCAAATATACGGAATGAAATACTTTCAAAACCTTGATCAACCCACGTTAACTTTTCATTAACCTATTCTCATTTTTCAATCGGCTAGTTTTGTCCCATGTGAAATTAATCCATTGCTAAAATCAATATTAAAACCATGATCAAAATAACAAACATCGCAATCCTATCATTGCTGTTGCTAACTAAAACCCTAACGGCACAAGTTACCTCTTTTAGCATAGACGAAAGCAAAATCAATCGCACGTTGGCAGCCAAGCTAGACTCAATCTACAAAGAAGACCAGGAAGACAGGCAGAAATGGACACAATTAGACAGAGAAGGGACGCCAAAAAGAGTGGTCGACAGCCTCAAGGCAATTGTACGTACCAAAGACTCGGCTAATCTTGCACTCGTTGAACAGTTAATCCAGCAACATGGATGGTTGTCTCCCCAAGATATAGGCTTTCAGGGCAGCATGGCACTCTTTTTGGTCATCCAACATGCTGATCTAAAAACCCAGAAAAAGTATTATCCTTTAATCATCAAGGCCGAAAAAGAAGGCAATATCTTATCAAGCAGTGTGGCTATACTTGAAGATCGCATTGCGATAAGGGAAGGCAGAAAACAACGCTATGGAAGTCAGGGATACTATGACAAACAGCAGAAAAGAACACTCATCTATCCATTGGAAGATGTAAAGAACCTGGATAGTTTGAGAAAATCAAGAGGGCTCCAGCCGATGTCTCAATACATCAAAAACTGGAGTGAAGCAGATTATCAATCTTACCTTCCAGAAGCTGAAGAGCAGTTGAAAAGACTGAAAAACGGCTTGTAAAGTCCGAAAGTCGGGAAAGTCCGAAGTCCGTTCCGCTCGATGGTTTACAGCTTAAAAAGCCAGGACGATGGTAAGCATTGGTAATATATTAGCAAAATGTGTTGGATTAATGGTAAAGTCACCCTAAATCCCGAACTCAAATAATTTTGCTAACTTTAGATATTTTACATATTAGTCAACTCATTAAAATAATTGACAAAAATATATCATGAAGTTACCCATCATATTTATGCTATTTACTGATTCTTTCCTCGCCTGTAAATCTCCATAAAAATCCTTCGCACAACCTCATACCTAGCTAACACCAGCCTAATATCTAGCTAATACCTCAGTCATACCTAACAATTCGCTAAACAAAATACATCAACAATTTCACCACATTTAGCAGTTAAAAAGAAGTTACGGTCTTACTATTGTAATCCTCCCTTATACATCTTCCATTATACATCTTCCATAAATCTTTTCTCGTCTGATTGAACTACGGATTTTCAACGTGGCTCTGGAACGACCTCATGCCTACCTTAAAGCTTGCTCGAAGCTACCTTATAGCTAGCTCGAAGCTACATCATCGTTAAATTCTTGACAAATCCATCATAAATCTCCCATTTCGCATCTCACATCTTCCATCATACCTCTTCCATTTTTAACCGTTTTGTATCAGTAATTCCTACTTCTGTATAATTTTCCTAAAGTCTGTCGCCATAGATTTGTACTATTAAAACATTAAAACAATGGCAAAAACAATTTTAATAACAGGAGCATCAAGAGGATTTGGTAAACTTTGGGCAAAAGCCTTTTTAGATCGTGGCGATAAAGTAGCTGCAACAGCAAGAAAAATATCAGACCTAGACGATCTGGTCAGCGAATTCGGCGAAAATATTACCCCTATCCAGTTAGACGTAAATGATAGAACTGCAGTTTTTGAAGCAGTAAAATATGCAAATGATCAGCTTGGTAGTATTGATGTATTGATCAACAATGCAGGTTTCGGCCTATTCGGCACCATTGAGGAAACAAGTGAAGAAGAAGCAAGGCAGCAAATTGAAACCAATGTATTTGGATTGCTTTGGGTAACACAGGCTATCTTACCAGTGATGAGAAATCAGGGACATGGCCACATTATCCAACTATCTAGTGCATTAGGACTTACAGCTATTCCTACCTTGGGGATTTACAGCGCTTCGAAATTTGCAGTAGAAGGATTAAGCGAAACACTGGCAGCAGAAGTAGCAGGATTCGGCATCAAAGTTACTTTGCTTGAACCAAATGGTTTTGAAACAGATTGGGCTGGAGCATCAGCTGTTCAAAGTAAACCGATGCAAGAATATGCAACTATTCGCGAAGCTTTTCAAAGTAGCGCAAAACCAGGCGACTATGGCAATCCTGCAGCAACACCAGCTGCGGTGCTTAAATTGGTTGATAGTGAAAACCCACCATTGAGGTTATTCCTTGGAAAAGTAGCTTACCCATGGATCCAACATGTTTACGCACAAAGGCTAGCTACATGGGAAGAATGGAAGGAAGTATCAACTGCAGCACATGGGGCTGAATAGGCATCATCAATAAAATTAAATTCTACTGACATAATCTACGCCTGAATAGGCGTAGATTTATTTACATTTTTAGACATGAGACATTTTAAGACATTGAATGAACTGCACCGAGCAAAAGGATTTGTCCTACCCGAAAACCCATTGATCAGTTTGGTTAAATGTAGTGGACAGTGTAGTATGGAGGATGAGGAGTTTACGACAGACTTTTATATGATTGGCTTCAAGAAACTAAGTTCGGGCAGGTTCAGTTATGGAAAAACCAAGTATGACCATCAGAATGGTTCCATGTCTTATGTAAAACCAAGGCAGATCGTCTCCTTTCAGGACATGAAATTTGAAGAAGAGGGCTTTCTGATCTTCTTCCATGAGGACTTTTTAAGCGGACATACCCTTTATCAAGACATTAAAAAGTATAATTTCTTCAATTATGATGTGAACGAAGCCTTGCACCTATCTCCAAATGAAGAAAAGATAATGTGGGAACTTCACGACAAGATCAATATCGAATACCTGAATAACCAGGATGAATACAGCAGAGAAATCATGATCGGACATATTGATTCTATGCTGAAATATTCTCAACGTTATTATAAAAGACAGTTCATTAACCGCAAAGAACTAACTGGAAAATTAGTCTCTAAATTCAATCAGCTGTTAACCGATTATTCGGAAAGTGGCTCATTGCGTGAAAACGGTTTCCCTTCGGTTAAATTTATGGCCGATCAGCTCCATATATCTGCGCATTATCTTAGCGATCTGCTGAAGCAAGAAACAGGGAAAACTGGATTAGAACTTATTCATATCTTTCTGATTTCCGAAGCTAAAAACCTATTGACAGGCTCTGGCAATAACATAACCGAAACGGCCTATGCATTGGGCTTTGATAACCTTCCCTATTTTTCAAGGTTATTTAAGAAGGAAACGGGTTTAAGTCCTAAGCAATTCCAAAATCAAATTATAAATTAAAATTGGTTAATGGTTCATAGATCATGGTTCATAGTTTGGATTCATAGACCTATAGTTTAAAGCATCTCATTTATTGTTAATAACTTGGATTAAATTAGAGATTGTGCTTATTACTACTTATGCGTCCCTAACATTTTAAGTGCTAATGCGGCAATGTCCCCTGTTACTTTGGTAGGCGAATTACAGTCACAGTTACTCATTCCAATCACATAAATATCTTCACTAGGTATGTAAACTGCCATAGTTTTAAAACCGAAAACACTGCCTCCGTGCTCCCGTGTAGGTATTCCATTTATTTCTTTGATGTGCCAACCATAACCATAGGTAAACGTTTCCCCATTGTTAAGTTTGTAGGTACTAAATGCCTTATTTGTTTCTTTAGCACTAAGTAATAAATACTGGTTTAAAGCGGTTTGCCATTTTAGCATATCACCTACGGTGGACATTAAAGACCCTGATGAAAAAGGCACACTAAAACTGATGATCGTTTTATTTACATAGCCAACTTCTTTCTTGTGGTATCCATAGGCTCTATTATGGATCACTTTTCGATCACTGGCATAGTAGGACTGCCTCATTCCCACCCTGTCAAAAATATGCTTTTTAATAAAGTCTTCATACGTTTCCCCAGATACCAGCTCAATAATATAACCCAAAAGCACATAACCGGCATTGTTATATTCGAACTTTTCTCCTGGAGCAAAATCAATGGGTTCATTTTTAAAGAAGTCTACCATCATTTTAGGACTCATTTCCTTCTGGGCAATATCAGAGAGCGTTTTCATCTTGGTAAAATCCTTAATACCAGAAGTATGTGTCAACAAATGATGCAGGGTTATGTTACTTCCTGCTGGATAATCTGGCACATATTTGGAAACGGGATCATTTACGCTCAATTTGCCCTGTTCTTCTAGCATAAGGATTGCTATAGCCGTAAATTGCTTGGTGATGGATCCCAATTGAAATACATTTCCTGGTGTTAGGTTAACATCCAACTCAAGATTTGCTTTCCCGAAAGCCTTTTGATAACTTATTTTTCCATGTTGAGCGACCATGAATACGCCCCCAGGACCATTCTTGTCATTGAAATCTTTTAGGATTAGACTATCTATCTTTTTTTCAAGCGTTTGGGCAGAAACAGTACTAAATGGTTTAAAGCTAAAGATCGATAAAATTAACAGAGCGCAGAAGTATTTCATTTTTGTCATAACATGTGTGTGAGATCCATGTGACGCATAATGATCAAGGTAGGTTACAGGTATTATTGGTTCAATTGTTCATTAGTTCAATTGTTGAATAATCACAATGTCCATTCTCTCAACAGACGCATAGATAAAAGTAAATAGGCTTGTGTTTCTATTACTAAAATCTGTGCATCTGTGGCTAACCTTACCTAATTATCTATCAAAAATCATTAGTTAATTAGGCTGATCCTGATTAACCCAATTTATTCCATATTTTAGGGTTCAAACCGTAGCATTTTGGATATCTGTTAAAGCCTCTGGAAAGACTTTAATATGATAAGATGGCATTGTTAAGGTTTAAGGCTTTTTAAGGTTCTTTTAGGCTATTTATACACATATGAGGGGAACGGACTCTCTTCATCAAATTTTCTAATCAATAATAATACTCGCGATCGCTTTTTCCATTGCATGTTCTTTTATTCCAGGGACCTTAAGTCCTTCTGCCCGGAAAACGGTAAGGTCGGTCATACCCAGGAAACCAAGAAATGCGCTAAGATAAGGTGCTACAAAGTCATTTACTTTTCCGGGGCCTTCTGAATAAACGCCTCCAGATGACATGGCTACATAGATCTTTTTGCCAGTGACTTTTCCAACTGGGCCACGCTCCGTATAACCAAAGGTGATGCCTGGTCTAGTGATATGGTCAATCCATGCTTTTAGCTGGGCGGGAATGGTAAAGTTGATCAGGGGTGCTCCTATGACCAAAATATCTGCTTTGAAGAGTTGGGCAATGAATTCATCAGACAAACGAATAGATTGCTTTTGCTCCTCACTTAAGTTTTCGGTTGGTGTAAAAAAGCTTTGCAAAACCTCAGGACTAAGGTGTGGGATCTGCTGCTCAACAAGGTTAAGCTCTGCTATGGTGCTCTCTGGATACTTCTGCTGGATCTTTTCGATGATGGCATTGCCGAGCTTAATGCTATATGATTCTGCGCCAAGCAGGCTGGATTTTAAATGAAGGATGTGTTTCATGAGAATTTTATTTATTGTTTATTTTGGCCATTTCAGGATATGCTATTTGTTTTTGCTTCCTGCCCTCTGGCTAAACAAAAGTAGGGTTACGAACTTACAAAAAGTGAGTAGTTACCCAAAGGAAAGCGCTATCTTCAAGGTAAGTTGTTAGCTTTGTATAATGGAAAAGGTTAAACAAGAGGCACTTCCTGACAAGAAAGAATGTGAAGGTTCGTTAAGAAATGTGATTGATGCACTCTATGTGCTCAGCGGAAAGTGGAAGCTGGCAGTAATTCTGTGTCTGGTACAATCACCAAAACGGTTCAATGAAATCCAGCATGAGGTAACAGGCATCTCGCCTAAAGTACTGGCCAAAGAACTAAAAGACCTGGAAGAGAATGATTTTATTGCTAGAAAGGTCTATCCTACCACTCCAGTAAGCATTATTTACGAAGCTACTGCTTACAGCCATACTTTGAAAACGGTAATTGGAGAGCTAGACGCCTGGGGCGGCAAGCATAGGGAGAAGATTAAAGAAAGCATGCGTCATTAATGGGCTTAGTTCTAATGGTCCGAGTTGGAAAGTCCGATAGCTATCGGGGCCGTTACCCTATTTCAGCATTTTTTGAAGGCGATCAAACATGCTGAACCAACTTTGGTAGGCTCCTGTTTTCTTTGCTTCTAATTCATCAACAGTTTGGTGCAGCGTAACTTTGGTCTGGTTGCCAACAGCGGTGAAGGTAACTGTGGTTAAAATTGCTTCTGGCCATTCATCTGATTTTCCTGCGGCATTGGCGGTTACCAAATCACCTTGCTCATTAGAAAGAAGCATAGAGAAAACTAATTTTTCTGGAGCCTTAACTTCTTTATAGTCACCAACAATCCAACAATCGCCATGTACAGGATCATGGATAACAGAATGGAATTTGCCACCTACGCTTACATCTATTGATTTAAATGAGATGGTACAGCCATCCGGTGCATACCAATGCTGTAAATGTTCAGGATCAGTCCATGCTTTAAATACCAGTTCAGGAGCTGCATCAAACAGGTGTGTTATTAAAAGTTCTTTATTCTTTTCCATGGTCTTTGGTTTTTATGTCAGTTAAATATTGATCTAATTTTTCAAATCTTTTAACCCAATGTTTCTTAGATTGGGCTACCCAGGCTGCTACCTCATCAAGTTGATCCAGTTTTGCCTCACAGAAACGATCTCTACCCAATTGTTTTATAGTGATGAGCCCACATTGCACTAATATCCCCACATGGAGCGAAATGGCCTGTCTGCTCATATCAAATTTTTCGGCTATTGAATTTACGTTATGAGGTTGGGTAGCAATTAAATCAATGATCGCTCTTCTTGTTGGATCGGCTATGGCTTGGTAAACATCTCTTCTGGCTTTCATAATAGGCAAGTATATGCCTGCAAATATAAGCGCAAGTATTTACTTGCGCAAGAGAAAAATTAAAAAAGCTGAAGGACTAAGCTTAAAGATTAAAGCTTTATTTTATTGTGGGGTATGCAACTAAATTAAGCTGACAAAGTGAATTTGGCATTTATTTTGTACATTTGTGGTTCAGGATTACATTTTGGTCTGGATAGACTAGGGAGATTAAAGCTCCAAAATGTAACTGACAAACAACTGGGGCCGTTTTGGATTTGACAGGGTGGAGCTAAGTATGTTAGCATGCAGTGCGTTGTACGGTGAGCACTTTAAAGAGAACGTTCAAAACAATAATTGGCGAAAATAACTACGCCTTAGCTGCCTAATTTAGAATTACGTAAGCTTTTGTCTCGCTAACTGCTGCAATGTTAGGTTAGCATCAGAGGCATCGAAATAACAATGCTAGCTGTTGTAAGGTACGGTACAATGGCGAAATAAAGTACCTAAGGAGAAAGTTTAGGTCGGTTTCCAGCCCGACTGATCCCGAAAACTAATTGGAAAATAAGCATGAAGAAGGCATAATTTATCACACAACTGGACAAGGGTTCGAACCCCTTCGGCTCCACAATCGTTCGCAAGTTGCTAAACACTTGCGAACGATTTCAAATTATTCTATTACATGCTACTTTCATATCGTGATGTACATTAGTAATATTTCTAAAACCAGCGTGGCTGCAACAGGAATCATTTACAGAATTAATCTTATCTCATCACTACTCTGTTTCTTTGCGGCATAAAGCAAGTATATGGGTAAGGAACTTAAACCGTCCCGTAACAGGCAAAGACCTTATACAATGGATATACGTATCGCTGCATATTAAGCATTAGTTAGACACATTTGTAATTTTACTGATGATGCTATTTGATAACTCGTTCAATTTGCTTTGGGAATTGGCTGTCACAATATTCGTCACTATAAATATGCCAATTTTTTGATCAGGATATAGCGCAATCCATGAAGAATGTCCAAAGGTGCCACCGTTATGGTATAACATTTTGTCCTTCTTTTCATAATTATAGGTATTCCAGGCATAGGCTCTTCCGTACTGAACATCGCCAGCCAACCGATCCATTGCCTGTTTAACGACTTTGTCATTACTCTCCAAATACATCTTCATATAATTAAGTATGGAACTTGTTGAAGATTTTAAGCCTCCTGCATAATTGTAATACCTATTTATTATGGGCATAGGCACTCCGTCATTATTTTTTCCGACAGACACATTAGAATTTGCATCATTTTTTAACTCCGAAAAAGTGTTTTGTTCACCCGAACGGGAATAGACATATTTTTGAAATAATTCCTGGAAAGACGATTTATAAACACGCTCTAGGATGTACCCGACCAACTGGATCCCAACACCTGAGTACTGATAATTCTTACCCGAATTGCTAGTTAGTTTAACATTTTTTAATTCTTTAAAAAAGTCTTCTTTTTTAAAATGTCTAAAGCAATCTAATTGTTGATCTGTAGTTTGCGTACTGTCATTACAATTGATAGCTGGGGGAAGTCCCGATGTGTGGGTAATTAGATGGCGAAATGTTATCGGCTTCTTACCGCTTAAAATCAGGTTTGGATAGTTATCATCAAGATAAGTTCTGATATCATCATCGAGATTGATTTTATGGTCATATACAGCTTGGGAAAGCAACAATCCGGTATATGTTTTGGTTATCGAGCCTATTTCAAATATCGTATTACTGTCTGGCCTTTTCCCATTACTTAGTTTGCCATAATGAAATTGGTGTGTTTTACCTCCTATATAGATAGCACCGGATACCACTGTGTAACCAGTGAATTTCATCAACTTAGCCACTTCCTCAGCTATAATTCTTTCTATTGAATCCTGAGTAGGATTTCTTATTTCCGAAATTGGCTGAGGCGTTTTTCCAAATGTACAAGGGATGAAGAACACCAGGCAAGCGAAAAAAAGCTGCTGCTTAAGCTTTTTAACTGGGGGGAATAATCTTCCGCTATTCATATATTACATAATTTACTTTATCAACGCCTGTATTACCTGTCTTTTCATTGTAAGCATACAAGATCAGTTCGTAGTTTCCTGCAGCATTTAGAAGGTAATCGCCCTCAAATAGATTTGTCGATATCAATGACATTTTAACGTCTTTTAAATGTTTTCCATCTTTTTTTAGTATGCCGATCACTTCAATCCCATCGGAGTTCCAAACGCCCCCTTTTTCAATAACACATCCGCACATCATCACAACGTTTGCCTGAATTTGAAAGGGCTTGTCTTTAACGGTGTTCAGGGGGATGTACTGGTGGGTACGCGGTTTTAAAATATCAATGATGAATCCCGGAATTTCCAGGATGATTCCATCTCCTAAAATATCCCGACCGGGAATCAGCCATAATTCGGTACTAACTTTCGCTTGTGCCTGCCTATGATTAAATGGAGAGACAACCTCTATACTAACGAATGTCGGTTCATCAATATCAATTTTGGCAAGGAAGCCTGCCGTTTGGGCATCAACAATTGAACTTCTTCTCGTTTTAGGACTTTTCATGATCAGATCTGTATTACCTGTGCTGCCAGTTGTTTTACCTTCAGCCAAAATCTCCTGATTTATCTTATTTCTTATAATTACATAAGCCCCGCCAAGAGAGCTGCCAATAAATTTTGCATCTCTCGCTTTTGCCCTTACTATTATTTTTGTTTCAGTGGCAGAAACAATGTTACAATAGAAAAGAAATGCCGTAACAAAAATCAGGACCTTCATTTGATATTATTTTTTAAGAATTCTTCCTTGAACCTGTTATGAAAATTCTTGTTTTTTAATTCCAGATCTATGCTGTCCAGGTAATGGAGGATACCCAGATCATCAGCTAACATTTTTAAGATCGCTCTTTCGCAACTATGCCAGATCTGCTCTAACTGCGGCAACATTTTCATTGCTTTGTCAGTAAGTGAAACCATCTGCTTTCGCTTATCTTCGCTATCTTTTTTAACCTGCAGATAGCCCTTGTGGGCCATCTTTTGAACAATAATCGCTACTGAAGGATGGCTGTATCCCAATGAATCGGCAATAGCTGCAATGGGAATCTCTTCCGCTTTTTGCAACAGCATAAATAAAAGGTACCAATTGGGCTCAATATCTATATTGAGCTCTTTGTAGAATTTTCTCACATCGTGAGACATCCGATCACTAATTCTTTTTAATCTGCTATCGAGTGCCTTGTACCCTAGATCTTTAATAAAGTCAGAATTCATTTGATGTTATTTTGTGACCACAAACATATAAAAAATAAAGTTAACTATATAGTTCACTTTATTTTTTATATCATGGTGAATCTTAGACCCGTCTATCATGAAACCAGCCAACTTACCTTGTTAAATGGCGATATTAAAAAAGGTTATGTTTTGGCCGATCTTAGAGGCACTTATAGTAATACAAACTGATCAAATGATAATTCTTAAGCTTTATTCGTTAGAACAAAATGCCCTGGTAAAATTACCGGAGCATTTGTTGGGCTGATTTTAATTATTTAAGTGCGAGCTTAAGCTTAGCCGCACCAGCAGATATTTCTTTAGATAATACTTTGGCATTCGTCTCGGCATCTTCATCATCGTATCGCAGGTATTTCCAGGTGCCGCCTGTACTGGCGTCTTTTATAGCGAGCAAATAGTTTTTCCCCTTTATTCTTAGTTTGCTGGGGCTAACCTTCTCTACTGCGTTGTCTTTCATTTTGGCCTTGGCCAGCATGTCAAGCAAGGCAGCTTGCGACGATTCCAGTATCATACTTTGGTTATACTTCCCCAGGCAGATTGTTGCCGCACCTACCTTGGTAACCGGGCTAAGCGTAAGCCCTATAGGCACTTCTTCGTAAATGGTTTTTATACCCATGCCGCTTAAGGCCCCTTTGGCCATTGCGCTCATTTGCGCCTTTGGCATTATCTTGAATAAGGGCGGGTATGTCATGTCCAATATCTTATCAATTTCCATTTTACGCGTGTAACCAATAATGGTTTGAAAATCTTTTTGGATAATTTGCGCATCTTGTGCTAATGCAGCAGTTATTTGCAAAGGCATCAGCAGGTATAAAATAAGTTTCTTCATAAAATGTTGTATATGTTTAAGTTATTAACATCACTACCAGGCTTTGGTTTGAATTTTATTAAGGAAATATCACAACTACCGCCCCACTTGCGAACACTAATCATCCGACCTTGCAGCCTTTGACCATCGAATCAGATTGGAATTGCTCATCCACAATGTACCTTTCTAACCTCTCAACTCAAGATCCCCAACAAATCATCCTTCGTTAAGCTTTTGAAAACAGTACCATCCGTTTTGATGAGGTCATCGGCCAATTTCGTTTTTGACTTTTGCAGTTTCATTATTTTCTCTTCTATTGTGTCTGGGCAGATTAGCCTGACGGCAATTACATTTTTCTTCTGGCCTATGCGGTAAATTCGATCAATCGCCTGGTTTTCTACGGCAGGGTTCCACCAAGGGTCTACGAGATAAACATAATCAGCCTCTGTAAGATTTAACCCGGTCCCTCCTGCTTTTAAACTGATAAGAAATACTCTGATCTGTTCGTCTTCCTGAAACTGATCTACACTTGCAGCACGGTTTTTTGTTTGTCCGGTGAGGTACTGAAAAGGGATATTACGTTTGATGAGTTCTGCTTTGATCAGATCAAGCATGGAAACAAACTGTGAGAACACCAGGATTTTATGTTGACCGCTTAAACTTTCAATCTGTTCCATCAGTACTTCTATTTTAGCAGAATCAGCACCATATCCTTCTTTTAATAACACTGGTGAATTACAGATCTGTCGGAGTTTTGTTAATCCCGTTAAAACATGCATGCTATTCTTGGTGATTTCGGTCTCATCTTTTGCCGAAATAAAGTCGCGCAATTCTCTTTCATAAGCATTATAGATGTTACGCTGTACTTCATTCATCTCACAATAGATTACCATTTCTGTTTTTTCTGGAAGTTCTTTTGCAACCTGTTTTTTGGTCCTTCGCAACATAAATGGTTTAATCTTCAGTTGTAGCTCTTTGGCCCGCCGACTGTCTTCAAACCTATCAATCGGGGTAGCATAAATATCTTTGAAATACTGTTTACTCCCCAACAACCCTGGACAGGCAAATGAAAGTTGCCCATAAAGATCAAACGTATTGTTTTCTATCGGTGTACCTGTAAGTACCACTTTGTTTCTTGATTGCAGCAACCGTGCTGCCTTGTAACGTTCGGCATTCGGGTTTTTAATGGCCTGCGATTCATCTAAGAAAATATAATTGAAACGATACTCTTTTAAAAAGCCAATGTCTGAAAGTAGCATGCCATAGGTCGTCAAAACGATTTCATGTTGTTCGAAATGTTTGGTTGTTTTCTTTCTATCTACTCCGTAATGTGTGGTAATTTTAATACTAGGCGCGAACTTTTCTACCTCTGCCTGCCAGTTGAAGAGCAACGAGGTAGGCACCACAACCAAATTGGTTTGATGTCCATGTTTATGGCGTTGTGAGAGAATGAAGGCAATAATCTGAATGGTTTTACCCAGTCCCATATCATCAGCAAGGCAGGCACCGAAATTGAGATCATCTAAAGAATTCAGCCAGTTTAATCCCTCTCTTTGGTAAGGTCTCAATGTAGCTTTAAGTTCAGCTGGAACTTCTATTTCCCTTATATTTTGTTCAGCAAGGCGATATTGATAATCGGCTAACTCTGTAGTAATTTCTTGGCTTAAAACGTTTGCATCAAAAAATTCGCCAATGGCAGAGAAGTTAATTTTGGGGATTTTGAGCGATTCTTCATCGGCATCTCCCAGTTGAAAATATTGGGCAATCTTCTTGATCCATTCTTCAGGCAAGATGCCAAGCGTTCCATCATCCAACTGCACAAACTTGCTCTTGTTCCTGATGGCTTTATGCAATTGTTTTATGGTCGCTTTTTGTTTGCCAAAGCTCACCTTTAGCTCTGCATTGAACCAATCTATCCCACTAATAATGCTGATTTGAATTACCGCTTTATTAGCATTGAGCTTATTCTTTTTAAGGTCGTTAAAACCTAAAATAAGCACTTTATCTTTACGCCATTGCTCAAAAGTCTCTAGGAACCAATTTTCATCCAAAAACTTATCTTTATGTAAATAGAAATAATCATGCTCATTCAACTGTTCTTCAAAATCTGGGTGTTGCTGAGCTAAAATTGATATGAATTTGATCTCTGCATCAAGATTTCTTTCAACTTTGAATACGTTTCCATTCTGATCGGTATCAAAGATCTGTTTTCTGGAAGAGACAGCGATTTCAATATTTCCATATCGCATTACCGGCGTTATAGATACAAAACTACCAACATCCGAAAGGTAAATGATTTTTTGGATGTCGTTGTTAAAGTTCTGTTCAGCTAGTTGTTTTTTGGTAGCTGCCTTGATAAATGCATAATCTATTCGAATATATTGCTCTAAATTAGCTAAGATGGTCTGTTTAAATTCATCGAATTTTGAATGATGGATCAGTAAGATCTCATTGTTCTGTTTAAAAAACTCAATCAGCCTGAGCAGATCTGGATTGGCTACCAAGTAAAAAGTCTTCGCAAACAGCACAAAGTAGTTAAATTGGATCTCTAGATCTTTAAATGAATGTGTTTTATCCTTAAAAAACAGCTGTCCGGTAATTTCATAAAATGGATCCTTTTTAAAAACAGACAATCTTACTTCAGCATCCAATGTTGCCAATTGAATGGGCACGATGCTATTGGCACTGATCTTTTCTGAAAGACTTTTATCGTGATAAAATACTGGCAGCTGCAGGGGATTTCTGGCAATCATCTGCAGTGCTTCGCTATCTGAGTCTGACTTTTCTGTTTCGTAGTTGTTTTGGTACTTTGAAACTGCCGTATAAAATTTAACTTCATCAAGATCTGTTGTTTTCCAGATTAAATTAACGGGTTCAACCAAATTGATTGGATTTTTAATCTTTCCAGCTACGGAAAGGTCTCCTTCGTAAATTTCTATTACCAGATGTGCATAGTAACGATGTTTACGGATTACTAAGATCTGCTTTTTAAGCAGTTCCTGTTGGGCAAGCACAACTAATTTAGATTGCTTTTTAGGCAATAACTTTTGCTTTAAAGCTTCTGTGTCAATCTTGATAATTTCTTTGATTTTAGTTGTTATATCAAGTGATTTATTTTGGAGCGATAGTTGAAAATAGTCATCCAAGTTATCTTCGGTTTCCAAACCATAAGCGCTGGCCTCATTTAGCAGCGTGCGGTAGCGAAGTTCATCATCAAAAAAGATCCTGTAGTTTTTTACCATTAAAACTTGGTATAATACTTCCGACTGGTGTGCGCAAAGCTTATTTTTAGGCTGGTTACAGGGACATGAAACAATTAGTGAAGTTCCTATTTGGTTCAGTGAAACAGTGGGAAAGCTTGTTGTTGGGGGGTGTTTAGCAAACACGCCGGCATTAATGTCAATTGCAAGAGCGATTACTTCATCCAATGCAGATTTATCGGTATCTATTGTTGCCGTACTGTGTTTTAACAGTTCGATATAGGTGAGTGTTGAAATATTTTTATCTTCAAATATGTATTCATTTCTAAATGCACTCATTTTTCAAAGGTACATTTTTAAGGTATTTTTCTCATGAATTTTGTATATTGGGTTAATCCATTCAGAACAAGTCGATCGACTTAAATCAAACCAAAAAAAACATAGCTTATTAGTATACCTTATCGCGACCTTATAGCGACCTTATAGCGATATGTCTTTAAGCTTTCTATAACATAGCTCCAGTGTAGGTGTAGTGGAGCCGTATTTGTTATTGGTTCAATGGTTCATTAGAAAGGTTCATTAGTTCATTTGTTCATTGGTCATGCTTTATTCCTAGTCTTTAAGCTATAGTGAACTATGAGGGAAACGGACTTCCCAGCTCTCGGACTTTCGGACTCTTTTATAAAGAAAAGTTATAGCCCAATCGGATGCCAACGAACCTGATTTTCTGATTATCGCTTTCTGCTTCTGAATTTTGGTAGCGGACACTTAGTTCGATATTATTAAACTCATATCCTGCACTTAAGGCCCATCCGAATCCAGTTTGATTGGCACTCACTGTACCACCGGGGCCGGCAGCTTCTATATGATTTAGGGAAACTCCTGCTTGACCTTCCAATATTACACTACTAAGATTTGCCCTGTAGCCCAAATATATCGGAACTGAAGAATAATTTGCGTTCACACTAGAGGGTAGATTTTTAACTGAGAAGTTATTGTAGCCTGCTTCTAAAGTAACGTATTGAGGTTTAGCACTAAATCCAAGCATACCTTTAGCAGCGCCACCAAAACCAGTTTTAGCTACATCAGCAAGATCACCAGTAGGGAAATCTACTTGACCAGCGACTTGGATCTTATTTGTGCCTTTCTGAGCATTTGCAAGATAAGATACTGCAACGAGTGCAAATACGAGTAATGTTTTCTTGTTCATCTTTTTAGGGTTGGGTTAATGGTTCATGGTTCATGGTTAATAGCTTGGATTCATAGGTCAATGGTCAATAGCTAATGGTCAATGGGCTGAGTGGTTAAATGGCGTTCATAGATTGGTCAGATTTCTTTTAGTTTATCAATTTAACTTGAGTTGGTTCATGGTTGATGGATTGGATTCTTGGGTCAATGGTCAATAGCTAATGGTTGATGGGCTGGGCGGTTAAATGGCGTTCATAGATTGGTCAGATTTCTTTTAGTTTATCAATTTAACTTGAGTTGGTTCATGGTTGATGGATTGGATTCTTGGGTCAATGGTCAATGGCTAATGGTTAATGGGCTGGGTGGTTAAATGGCGCTCATGGGCTTGGTCCAGCATTTATTTCATATGAGTTACGTTTGATAGGTTAAGTTTGATATCAAATATAAAGATTTATGCTCTTAACATCAACAGCATTAACATTTTGATCACGCGGCTCTATTTTACAAGGTTTTTACGTAATATTGGTTATCAAATCCTATTGCCTATGGAGTTCCGAAAGCTGTTTCGCCTTATCCTGCTCGCGCTATGTGGCATGAACTGCATCGCATTATATGCTCAACAAAAAGATTCTACCAAACAGGTTAATGTTCAGTCTCTACCTCAAAGTTTCGTAGAAAAGATGCAAGGCCTTGCGAAAGCGGCATCAAAACAAAGCAACAGTGAATTTGATGCTGATAAGGCGGCCATTGTGCAGGCCATAACCTTTGACGAAATTACCAAGCTCGTTCAAAAATCTAAAACCTACCTAAAAACTGGCGTTGATACCATTGGCACCAGAAAGGAATTGATCCAGATTCAGCATGATTACGTCATTGCAGGGGACGGCGTTTTCACCAATACGGGGACGGCTCAAACATTTAGGAACCTGACTGCAACTAGCAAGATTTTATCTGAACTACTCAAAAAGGTAGAAATTAGAAGAGTTCAACTCAACACTTATCGGCATGACCTGAATAGATTTCGATATCAGATTGATTCGCTGCTCAATGTTCCTGAATTATTTAAATTTTCAAGTGATTCGACAACACTACTACGTTATATCCAAAAAATTAAGGTTGTCAATTATGAAACACACCCTGTCGATAGCTCCCTTAAACAGGCAGCAAACAATATCCAATCGTTGCTGAACGAGGTAAATCTTGTCGCATTTAAATTGGAGGGAAGCTTGGAAGAGATAGAACTTTACCAGCAAAAGATCGCTGCACAGACTTATAACAGGGAAATTGGTTCGATATGGGAATCACAAGCCTTTTATAGGCCATTTGCTGAAATCCTGCAATTTTCAAAGGTAAAAGGCCTTTTAACCCTTAGTTTTTATGCCGAACATAACATCAACTTATTGATTGTACTTTTATTACTTGCTTCTATTTCCTATGCCTATCTGCGTTCACTTAAGCGTATTTATATAGAGAAAAAATTGCTGAACAATGATCTGGATGGTCAACTGGTACTCAGGTACCCTTTATTGTCTGCATTATTACTAGTGCTGAATATTTTTCAGTTTATCTTTCTTTCTCCTCCTTTTATCCTCAATGTAATTTTCTGGACTGTATCCTGCGTTTGTCTTACCATCATTTTCAAGAACTATATTGCCAAATTTTGGATGTGCGTATGGCTCATCATGGTATTTTTATTTCTACTTGCTGCTATTGACAACCTGATACTTCAAGCTTCGCGCATTGAGCGTTGGTTTATGTTGGTTACGGCATTAACAGGTGTAGTTACCGGAATTGTGATCTTGATTAAAGGAAGGCAGCATGAACTCAAGGAAAAGTTGATTACTTATGCTATTGGCTTAATGGTGTTATTAGAACTCGTTTCTGTGTTTGCTAATGTATTTGGAAGGTATAATTTTGCAAAAACGCTTTTCATTAGTGGTTTTTTAAATGTTGTGATTGCCATTCTCTTTCTCTGGACTGTTAGACTGGTTAATGAAGGACTTTATTTGGCTTTCAGTGTGTATGCTGGGCAGGATAAAAAGCTTTTCTATCTCAATTTTGAAAGGGTTGGCATTAAGGCTCCCTCCCTATTTTATCTTTTATTGATGTTGGGCTGGCTCGTTCTTTTTGGCCGCAACTTCCCTGCTTATGAGTATTTTTCTAAACCACTAAAAGCATTCTTCGGACAGGAACGAACGCTAGGCGATTATACTTTTAATATCAATAACCTGTTGCTCTTTGTGGTGATCATGGCAATTGCCGTTATTGTTTCCAAGGTAGTTTCCTATTTTGCATCAGACAAACATTTAGCTGGAAGCCGGGATGATAAACAAAGTGGTCATGGGATTGGAAGCTGGATTTTACTGGTTAGGATTTCAATTTTAGGCATTGGACTTTTTCTAGCGATAGCTGCTGCGGGCATTCCGATAGATAGGATCACCATCGTATTAGGTGCATTGGGTGTAGGTATTGGTTTCGGACTTCAGACCTTGGTCAATAACCTGGTAAGTGGACTGATCATTGCATTTGAAAAACCAGTTAACGTAGGTGATGTGGTTGATGTTGATGGACAGGGCGGTGTAATGAAGTCGATCGGTTTTAGGAGCAGTGTAATTTCTACCTGGGACGGTGCAGATGTAGTGATGCCGAATGGTGACCTACTTAATTCACATTTGGTAAACTGGACTTTAGGGGGCGGAAGAAAACGGATGTCTCTTTCCATTGGCATTTCTTATGGAACTGACCTTGAAAAATGCAGGCAGTTATTGGCTCAAATACTTGATTCGCAGGAGCAGATTATAAAAAATCCACAGCCAGTAGTACAATACGAGCAATTTGGCGATAGTGCAATACAGATTAGGATCTATTTTTGGACTAAACACCTGAGTGACGCAGCGGCTACAAAGAGTGAATTGATTATGGCCATTACTAATGTATTTAATGGAAATGGGATTAGTATTCCTTATGCTCAACATGATATTCATGTGCATTATCCGGATAAGACTTAGGAGATGGAAGATATTAGATGTGAGATGGAAGATGTATTATGGAAGATGGGAGACAATGGATACTAGATTTGAGACAATAGATATGAGATAATAGATGTTAGACATTAGATGAGAATATATTCATCTTTTATGATACATTTTCCATCATCCATGATACATTTTTCCGTCTCACAACTCACACCTCAAATCTCACCTCTCAAATCTATTATCTCAATTCTTCTACTAGCTATTGACACCCATTGCGTACAGGATAATATTGACGCCAAATTTGGTGTTGTCTTCAGCTAAAAAGCGTTTATTTCTAAAATCGTAGTCCCATTCGCATCCATAATCTTTATTGCTGTAGAGTACACCTATGCGATTATTGATACTGATGGCTTTGAGGTAATCGTGCACGAGATCATCTCCCCAGCCATTTAGCTCGAAAGATGTTGTTGGCGGCCCTTTCTCAAACTTAAAGAAGGCGCTGTAAATGGCATGGTCATTAGGAATTTTTTTAAGTGCGGTAGCTCCGAACAGTGTTGCCATCTGGGTTTCGAAGGAACGTGCAAACAGTCCATCAATATCATGATTGCAATCATCTACAAATACAAAACCACCATTTTGCACATACATTTTAAAGTTCGCGGCTTCCTGTTGATTAAACTGCACCAGTTTATGTCCACTGAGGTAACAAAATGAGTATTTGAAGAGGTCTGGGCTAGCTAATTCTACGATTTTCTCTTCCTCATCAAGTGGGATTGTTGTGTACTCCAACAATGAGTTTAACAGGTTTGACGGCATCCGTTGGTCGGTATCCCAATCGCCAGAATTATATTTTAACCTCGCAAATGTAAATTTAGCTCTTTGCATCGTTCTAAATTACCGTCATTTTTTATCAATTCAGATTTTTGGCGACATTATCTTGTAAATTTTTTGATATTCTTTAATTGGGTTACCAAAATATGCTCGTTTATCTCCTATATTAATGCACTTATCTTAATTTAATAAAATTTAGCCGAATTGGAACGTTCAGAAAGCAATCTAAAAATATTGACCAGTAAAATTTCTCTTTTAAAAAGCGAAATACAAAAGGTAATTGTTGGACAAGATGTAATTATAGAAGAAATGTTGATTGCCCTTATGGCTGGCGGTCATTGTTTATTGGAGGGTGTACCTGGATTGGCCAAGACTTTAATGGTACGTACGATGTCTCAGGCTTTGGATCTTTCTTTTCGCAGAATTCAGTTTACGCCAGATTTAATGCCTACAGATATTGTTGGCACAGAGATTTTGGAGGAAGACCATGCGACGGGCAAACGTTTTTTCAAGTTTAATAAGGGACCATTATTTGCCAATATTGTTTTGGCTGATGAGGTGAACAGAACACCGCCAAAAACACAATCTGCATTGTTAGAAGCGATGCAAGAATTTGAGGTTACCTATGGCGGACAAACTTATCCTTTAGACAGGCCGTTTTTCATTTTGGCTACCCAAAACCCAATTGAACAAGCTGGCACCTATCCATTACCGGAAGCACAGCTAGATCGTTTTTTACTTTATATTAAAATTGGTTATCCAACGGCAGCAGAAGAAACGCAGATTTTGAGCAGCACTACGGGCAGTAAAAAAGTAACGATCAATCCAATTATAGGGGCTGAAGAAATTAAGGAACTACAGGCCATTACGAGAGAAATTCATATTAGTGATGATCTGATTAGCTATGTGAGTGAGCTGATTCGCGCTACACGCCCAGCTACTACAACGGTTAATTTCGTAAGGGAATGGGTACGCTGGGGTGCAGGCCCAAGGGCTGGGCAAGCGTTAATCCTTACTGCAAAAGCCAGGGCATTATTTCATGGGCGTTATGCCGTAACAACAGAAGATTTACAGGCTATGGCCTATCCCGTACTTCGCCACCGCATTTTGATGAACTTTAAAGCTGAAGCTGAGGATGTTTCTGCAGATAGGGTAACTGATGAACTGATCAAGGCAATTGCAAAACCAAAAGCTAATATTTAATGAGTAAACTACTCGATCCGAAAATATTAATGGCCATTAAAGACCTTAATTTGTCAGCCAAAATGACAATTGATGGTTTTATGAGTGGTATTAACAAAAGTACGATCAAGGGTGCAGGGCTAGAGTTTAGTCAGTATAGAAGTTACCAACCGGGAGATGATCTACGTACTTTGGACTGGAAAATGTTTGCGAGATCGGATCGATATTACATTCGAGAGTCGGAAGTGGAGACCAATATTTCCATACGCATTTTAGTTGATGCGAGCGCTTCTATGAACCATAGTGATGGTGATTTTACGAAGATCGAATATGCCAGGTATCTATCTGCTTCATTGGCATATTTAGCTAATCTACAGGGAGATGCCATTGGGTTATACGTGCTGAAGAACAGTGGTGTTTTTTCTATGGCCGCTAAGCAAGATTATCAGCATTTGGCCAGGTTGTTCTATCAACTGGAACATATCAATCCTGATGGAGCGTTTACAAATGCAATTGATTACAAGGAACTTTTTGCTGGTGCTCAGAAAAGGGAGCTGTTAATTTTTGTAACTGACCTATATCAAAAGGATGAAGAGATTATCAATTTGTTGAATACCCTGAATACATTGCGCCATGAAATAGTTGTTTTTCATCTCCTTGCTAAAAACGAGCTGGAGTTAGATTTCAAAGGTTACACTACTTTTGAGGATTTAGAAACTGGTGCGACTATTCAAATTGATCAGGCAAAAGCCAGAAACAGCTACAAATCCAAATTGGCAATGTACCTGGAAGAAACCAGGATTAAAATGCTCGACAGGCGAATTTCTTACCGCATGCTCAGTACAGATGAACCTTTAGATCAGGCGCTGAGAGACTTTTTAAAACAACGAAGTAAACTCAAAATTTAGGTGATGCAGTTCTTATATCCTATAGGTTTACTGGCATTAGCAGGATTAATTATTCCGCTAATTATCCACTTGTGGAATGTTAAACAGCAGCAGACATTAAAGATTGGCAGTATATCACTTTTGGGAGAAAGCGCTCAGGTCACTTCAAAAAGTTATCGGATTACTGATTGGTTATTATTTATTTTGCGATGTGTCTTAATTGTGCTGATTGCTTTTCTTTTGGCACAGCCCTACCTCACAGCAACTATTGAAGCTAAAAACAAGGGTGGATGGATTTTAATCGAGCGATCAAAACTCCCAAAGGTATATCAGCAGGAACGCAGATCTATTGATTCGTTGCTTAAGAAAGATTATGAAATCCATGATTTCAATGTCGGTTTTACCTTATTAACGTTGGAAGATACAGTTGTTAAGCATGAAATTTCAAAAAGCATTATTGCGTACGGCTCACTACTCAATCAACTGAATACGCTTATTCCGACAGGTGCATCGGTTTATCTCTATACAGATAGACTTTTAAACAGATTTGGAGAAAAGTTGCCTATAACGAATTATCAGCTAAAGTGGAAAACGATTAACGATATTGATACCATAAGTAGCTGGATTACGGAGTTTGCGGGCAAGAAACTAGAAGCGAAGTCAACTCAAATGGCCACTAGCTACCAACCTATAGCAAATGCTGAAAATCCAGTAATCAACGTTGCTATTAATGAAACTGGAGGAAGTAATGACCGTAAATATGTTATTGCTGCTTTAAATGCCATTGCTAATTTCACTAATCGGAAAATTGAGATCAATCATAAAGACAAGAAATACGACATCGGGTTTTGGCTTTCCGAACAACCAGTTACCTCAGCTTTTAAAAACTCGATCAAAACACAGGGACAGACTCTCATATATGCCAAAGGAAAAGAGATTACAGCAAAATCTATTATCAATACCGATGCGGGAACAGTGGCCTTGAACAAAAGAATTGCTTCAGATCATAATGAGTTTACCAAGATATGGACTGATGGTTTTGGCAATCCTATTTTATCAAAGCAAATAGAGGGCGGCTTAACTTTTCTTCACTTTTATAGCCGATTTAATCCACAATGGAGCGATTTGGTTTGGAGTGAGATCTTTGTGAAAGCTTTGATGCCGATTGTAATTAAGGATCAACGTACAGAAGACTTTGGTTTTGAGGACAATGGCAATGATCAAAGAATTTTACCTGTTAGCGAACATGGTTACTATCAGCGCCCTGAATTAACTAAAGAAGGGAAAATCACATCGAGCAAGACATTAGGGAATGTATTTTGGATTATCGCATTATTGATCTTTGCATTGGAAAGAATTTTATCATTCAGTAAAAAAACAACCTATGTTAAAAACTGAGGGGCAAAATTGGATTGCTAATTTGAGGATGAAGTGGATTACGTTTCATCTGATTGCTGTTGTAGCAGGGAGTTTGGGCATTGCAACTCTACTATCAGCAATTACAATTTATTACTTTCCATATGAATATTGGATTATCATCCCGTTTTTCCTTGTTATTTTAATCTTCACGTTCGTATTTAAACCCATTTGGAAAATATCAGCCACAGATATTTCTCGATATGTGAACAATAAATATCCAGAACTGGAAGAGAGTGCCGATCTATTATTGAAAGATAGAGAAGAATTATCGTTATTACAGCAATTGCAGCTGAAGAAGATTGAGGCTACCCTATTCAAATTACCTCAGCCAAAAGAACTGTTCAAAAAGCTCTATATGGGATTTGGCTTGTTAACTATTGGTTTATTACTAAGTTTTGGGGTCAGTAAAATTCCCCCTCTAGCATCTTTACAAAATGAACTTGCTGAGCCGGTATTAACTAGACAGGTCATTGAAAATGTTCTTCCACAGATTTCAGACTTCAGCCTTACTATTCATCCGCCAGCCTATACGGGCAAAGCGGAAAGCATACAAAAACAATTCTCGGTTAAACCAGAAGCAGGTGCTCGCATAGATTGGAAAATTACCACCAACATTGGCGTTAAAAAATTGAAAATTATATTTAATGATAAGGAGACGATCACATTAAAGGCTAGCGATAGAACATCAACGAGTTGGACTTATTCAAAAACTATTAATCAGGCTGGTTTTTATCAACTAGAACTAGACGGCAAAAAATCTGATCTATATCAAATTGTTATTATCCCAGATTTGCCAGTTCACATTAGCATTAGCCAACCAAAACAAAAAACGGTAATAGATATTGGTCAGCCGCAACAGTTTACCTTAAAAGCTAATTTAACGGATGATTATGGGGTAAGTGATGCTTTTATTTCGGCAACGATGGCCAGTGGAAAAGGTGAAGGTGTAAGTTTTACAGAAAAAAAAATGCCGCTACACACTAGTTTTAACAACAAGAAAAATAATAGCGTAACGCAACTGATAGATCTAAAAACCCTGGGGATGAAACCAGGGGATGAGCTTTACTTTTTCATCAAAGCGATGGATAATCATGGTCAATCCAGCAGATCTGACATGTACTTTGTTTCCATTGTAGATACTACTGAATTAATGAGTTTGGCCGGGATGACAACTGGGGTAAATTTAGTCCCGGAATACTTTAGAAGTCAGAGGCAAATCATTATTGATACCGAAAAGCTACTAAAGGAGCAGAATACGATAACTATTGAGACTTTTAAAACCCGAAGCAACAATTTAGGAATTGACCAAAAACTGCTTCGCTTGAGATATGGACAGTTTTTAGGTGAAGAAAGTGAAACAGAAATTGGAGGCGATCATGACGACCATAATGATAAAGATGGGCAGAAAGAAACTGGAGAAAAGTTTGGTGATGTGACGGCAATTATGGACAAGTATGCCCACAAGCATGATGTTGCTGAAGACGCTACGTTTTTTGAACCCGAGATGAAGGCACAGCTGAAAGCAGTTTTATCAGAGATGTGGACATCAGAATTGCGTTTAAGGACTTATAAACCACAAGAGGCGTTACCTTATGCTTATAAAGCGCTTCGGTTGCTAAAAGATCTGCAACAAAAATCAAGAGCTTATGTAGCTAAAACTACAGTTAAAACAGCTTCATTAAAACCAGAAAAGCGCTTAAGTGGGGAGCTTGATAAAATTATGCAACCCGTTCAACAAATGAACATGGAGCAAAAAGAGGAAAGAAATACCCTTTTAAAGTCCACACTTTCTTTATTGGAGCTCAGAAAAGGTGGTAAAAAATTTACGGCTGAAGATAAATTCATGCTTAGTCAGGCTGAGAAATACATGATCGGTTCTGTTGCTGATCAACCTGCAACCTATTTGGTCGCTCTTGGCAGTTTAAGGAAATTAGCGACTACAAATGCATCAAAAAGACAGGATATTGAATTGGTACAACGGGCCATCCAAAAGATGTTGAAGTTTGAAACTGCAAAACCATTATCAAAAAGCTCGTTACCTGCTTCGACACTGTATCAACGTTATTACGATCAACTGACCCAATCAAACAGATAATTATGGATTTTCAATATATCGTGATTTTTGGTTGTGCTTTATTGCTTGTGATCTGTCTGACTTTCGAGATTAAACAATCAGATAGATCAAGGTTGGTTTGGCGTGTATTAGCCACTGTAATTGCTGTAGGCTGCTTTGCATTATTGATCATACCTATTCAATACTCAATAGATTCACCACAAGGGGCAAATCAGTTAACGCTAATAACTGATGGGACAGATATCGATTCGGTAAGTAACATCACCGGCAAAAAGTACATCTTATCATCAGCAAATACAGGGAGTTTAAAAAAGGCAAAAGCTATTGTTATTACGGACCTTGGCTATTTCGTAATCAGCCATCCAGAAATTACAAAACTTGATGTTTATGGTTATGGATTGAGTAAAGAAGAGTTAAAAATACTCAATCGCCATGAAATCAAATTCCATCCCTCTCCTAACCCAGGTGTAATTTCGGTCAATTGGCCAACCAAATTAAAACCAACCGAGCAATTTCAAATTCAGGGGATCTACCAGAACTCCAATAAGGCAACAAAATTATTATTGAGGGGTTTGGGCACTTCTATAGATTCAATAAATATCAAAGCCAATAGTCAACAACAATTCTCTTTTAAAGATAGACCGAAACCAACAGGAAAGGTAGTTTATGAGCTCATTGCACTACAGGGCACAGATACTATTTCAAGGGATCCTATTCCTTTTGAGGTTATGCCATGGGAGCCCATGAAAGTTTTGATTTTAGCATCATCTCCAAGCTTTGAATATAAGTTTTTAAAGCAGTGGCTTTATGACCATCAATATCCAGTGGTCTTTAGAAGTCAGATTAGCAAGGATAAGTTCAGTATGGATTTCTTGAACATGGAAAGTTTTAACTTGAACCGTGTTACTACGACTTCGTTAAAGAAATTTGACGTACTGATTCTTGATGAAGAAGAATTAGTGGCTCTTAGCCCTGAGGAGCGATCTGTAATTGAAAATGCAGTACGGTATGGTTTGGGTCTGATGATGAATGTGAGCAGTCCAAAATCGCTCAGCAAGTTGGGTAGCAGTTTCAATAGATACGAACTAACTGCTTCAAAAGAAAAAACATTGAGTTTAAGGATCAATAGCGATGCTATCAAACTTGAAAAATTGCCGATCACACAAAAGCTCTTTTTTAAGCCTGGTATAAATGATCAGCAATTAGTAACCGATAACAATGGTAAAATAGTGGTCAACAGTTACCTTGATGGCAGTGGAAAGGTTGTTATCTCTTCGCTTGCTGCTACTTATAGCTGGCTTTTATCAGGAAGAAAAAATGATTATACTAATTTCTGGTCTACGCTTTTAACAACGACGGCGAGGAAAAAAATTGAAGTCCAATCGGTTATAATTAAACCTCAATTCCCTGTAGTTAATGAGCGTATTCAAGTAATTGCCGATCTGCCAGCATTAAACAAAGCTCCGCTGGTAAAAATAAACGAAAGCAAATTAAGCACAAGGCAGCACATGGAGCTTCCATTTGAATGGGATGCCTTTTTTTGGCCTCAAAAAGAAGGTTGGAACAATTTGTTGGTCGATCAGTCGAATCAATCATGGTATGTCTATCAAAAACTTGATTGGTTAGCATCAAAACAAGAGTCCAAGTTACAATCAACCTTAACATTTGCAAAAAACAGTCAAAACGCGAACGAATCTTTAGCTAGAACTATAGAGACAACCGAAGTTGAAGTAAGCAAGTGGTGGTTTTTTATTGGATTTTTAATAGCTGTTGGCTTTTTATGGTATGAATCGCGCAGATTACAAAACAAATAACCATTGAAACTAAAATGTTATACTGCATATTGTCAATATACTTCATAATTGGCTATATTGGAGTCGTAAATCACCTAAACTAAACCAATTGAAAAGAAAAGATTTCCTCTATTTATCCGGAATGGGTATGGGCGCTTTATTGCTGCCCGATCTCCAGGCATTCGGAACTCCAATAGACCCTTTGCAGGCCTTGGATGGAGTTGATGTGAAAATTAAAAAAGAACTTGCTGATGTGGCTTTGAACGCTGCTAAATCTAAGGGCGCAACTTATGCGGATGTGCGCATTGGTCGTTATTTAAACCAGTTTGTTGCTACGCGCGAGAAACGTGTCCAAGGTGTTGCGAATACCGAATCTTATGGTGTAGGTATTCGTGTTTTAGCTAATGGATGCTGGGGTTTTGCTGCTACCAACAATGTGACTAAAGATGCCATTGCCAAAGCTGCAGAGCAGGCCGTTGCCGTTGCCAAAGCAAATGCGAAGATACAGGGTGAGCCTGTTCAGTTGGCAGCTCAAAAAGGCTACGGTGAAGTGAGTTGGAAAACACCAATAGAGATCAATGCTTTTGAAGTTCCTGTAAAGGAAAAAGTAGATCTGCTGTTGAATGTTAATGATGTTGCTATGCAGAACGGGGCCAACTTTGTGAACTCGGTGATCTTTGCTGTTAATGAGCAGAAATATTTTGCTTCTACAGATGGTTCTTACATCGATCAGGATGTGCATCGTATTTACCCTAACTTTAATGTAACGAGAATTGACAGGGAATCGGGCAAATTTAAGACCCGTAATTCTTTGAGCTCGCCAATGGGCATGGGTTATGAGTATATGAACGCAAGACCTGAAGATAAGGTAACTGGTATTGTAACCCGTTATAAAGGTCGTTATGATATGCTCGAAGATGTGAAAGAAGCGGCACGTGTTGCCAATGAAAAAATTAAAGCAAAATCTGTGGAGCCGGGTAAGTATGACCTGGTTTTAGACCCTTCACATCTTTGGTTAACTATCCATGAATCTGTTGGTCACCCTACAGAGTTGGATCGTGTTTTAGGTTATGAAGCTAATTATGCGGGTACCAGTTTCTTGACTTTGGATAAATGGGAGTCGAAAAACTTCAAGTTCGGTAGCAATAAGGTAAACATCATGGCTGATAAAACGCAGGTTGGATCATTGGGCGCAGTTGGTTATGATGATGAAGGCGTAAAGTGTAAAAAATGGGAATTGATCAAAGATGGTGTGCTGGTAAGTTATCAGGCCATTCGTGATCAGGCACATATTATAGGTTTAACCGAATCAAACGGATGTTGCTACTCACAAGGATGGGATGATGTACAGTTTCAGCGGATGCCGAATGTTTCGCTACAGCCAGGCAAAGAAAAACTTAGCGTAGATGACATGATCAAAAATGTAGAAAAAGGAATTTACATTATTGGCGATGGCAGTTTTTCTATCGATCAACAACGGTATAACTTCCAGTTTGGCGGGCAGATTTTCTATGAAATAAAAGAAGGAAAGATTGTTGGAATGCTTAACGATGTGGCTTATCAAGCCAATACGCAAGAATTCTGGAATTCGTGTACTGCAATCTGTGATGAAAGCGATTACCGTTTAGGGGGGTCATTTAACGATGGAAAAGGACAACCTAGTCAGAGCAGTGCAGTTTCTCATGGTAGTTCTACCACAAGATTTAATGGAGTTAATGTAATTAATACAGCAAGAAAAATATAATTATGGCCATATTAAGTAAAGAAGAAGCCCAGGCGATATTAAAAAAAGTGATTGGCTATTCAAAAGCAGATTTCTGCGAAGTTAGTTTAAGGGGTTCAGATGGTGGAAACATTCGTTATGCCCGTAATGCTGTTTCAACTGCTGGTCAGATTAGTGTAATGAGCTTAGGGGTAAGTTCTACATTCGGCAAAAAAACAGGTTCAGCCACGATTAATGAATTTGATGATGCATCCTTACAAAAAGTAGTCAAAAGAGCAGAAGAGCTAGCCATGTTAGCACCTGAAAACCCAGAGTTTATGCCACTTTTAGGGGCACAGACTTTTGCCGAAAGCAAAACATTCAATGCCAATACCGCAGCAATGACGCCTGATACAAGGGCAGAAATGGTGGGTAAAAGCTTAGGTGTTGTAAAGGCAGCAGGATTAGATGCTGCCGGTTTCTTGGAGAATTCTACCAGTTTTAATTCGGTAATGAATTCTAAGGGCTTATTTGCCTACAATAAAGGGACGAATGTTTCTTTCTCGGTTACCGTTAGAAACAAACAGGGAACAGGCTCTGGCTATGTGGAGCAAGATTTCAATGATCTTTCCAAAATGGATACGCTTGCACTGAGCAAAATTGCTGCAAGCAAAGCAAATGGTTCTGCGGGTGCAAAGGCAATAGAGCCAGGAAAATATACGGTAATTTTAGAACCTCTTGCTGCCAGTGATATGCTGGGCAATATGTTTAGGGGTTTTGATGCCAGAAGTGCTGATGAAGGTAGAAGTTTCATGAGCAAAAAAGGTGGAGGCACACGCTTAGGAGAGCAACTATTCTCTGAGAATGTAAATATATATTCTGACCCATTAAATGCAGAGGTTCCATCGTCAACATGGAGTGGTGATGGTTTGGCCGTAAAAAGAACACAATGGGTAGAAAAGGGTGTGGTTAAAAACCTTTCTTATTCTAGGTATTGGGCTGGTCAAAAAGGTGTAGAACCACTTCCATTTAACAGAAGCATTGTAATGGAAGGGGGAACACAATCTTTAGAAGATCTAATTAAGAGCACAGAAAAAGGGATTTTGGTAACCCGTTTTTGGTATATCCGTTCGGTTGATCCACAAACATTATTATTGACGGGACTGACACGTGACGGTACTTTTTACATCGAAAATGGTGAAATTAAATTCCCTATCAAGAATTTCAGGTTCAATGAAAGTCCGGTAATCATGCTCAATAATGTAGAGGCATTGGGCAAACCGGTTAGAACGGGAAGTGGTTTGATCCCTCCGATGAAGATCAGAGATTTCACATTTACTTCGTTATCTGATGCGATTTAATTTTTTCAGGAGCTCAAAGCTTAAAGACTAAAGCTTAAAGACTAAAGCTTAAAGACAGGCTGCTTAAAAGACGTTCATGGCATCCTTGTGCAATGGCGATAATTTATTAAAAAATACAAAAGTTGAGAAGAAGAGATTTCTTATATATGACAGGTGTTGGTGTTGGTGCCAGCATGCTTCCAAAGAACCACGCTTTTGGCAGGTTAATTTCTGTTGAAGAAGCATTGACACCAGTTGATACTGTGCTAAAGAAAAAAATGGCCGATGTTGCACTTAACGCTGCAAAAAGTAAAGGTGCTACTTATGCCGACGTGCGCATTGGCCGTTATTTAAATCAGGTAGTTGCTACTAGGGAGACGAGGGTAGAAAACATTTCTAACTCAGAATCCTATGGTTTGGGTGTTCGGGTTATTGCCAATGGAAGCTGGGGTTTTGCGGCTACAAACAACCTCGATAATGTCAGTATTGCGAAAGCTGCAGAGGTTGCTGTGGCCATTGCCAAGGGGAATTCCAAATTAATGGAAGAACCTGTTCAATTGGCTGCACAAAAGGGATTTGGTGAGGTAAGCTGGAAAACACCTATTGAAATCAATGCGTTTGAAGTGCCTATTGCAGATAAGGTAAATCTGTTGTTGGATGTAAATAACGAAGCGTTAAAAGGTGGCGCCAAATTTATCAGCTCTAATCTGTTTATGATTAATGAGCAGAAGTATTTTGCTTCTACCGATGGCTCTTATATCGATCAGGATATCCACCGAATTTGGCCAACCTTTACACTTACCAAAACAGATGCTGCAAGTGGGAAGTTTGAAACCAGAAATGCACTAAGTGCGCCAATGGGAATGGGTTTCGAATATTTAAAACCTAGGGACGAAGATAAAATTAAAGGTGGGCCTGTAACGCTCTATAAAAAACGTTATGATATTTTAGAAGATGTTCGGGAAGCGGCTGTTCATGTAGATGAAAAGCTAAAGGCAAAACCTGTTCCTCCTGGCAAATACGATTTGGTTTTAGATCCATCCCATTTATTTTTAACGATCCATGAATCTGTTGGACACCCGACAGAATTGGATCGTGTTTTAGGCTATGAAGCCAACTATGCTGGCACGAGTTTTTTAACACTGGACAAATGGGAAAGCAAAAAATTCAACTTCGGCAGTAAAGCGGTAAACATTATTGCTGATAAAACTGAAGCTGGCTCTTTAGGTGCAGTTGGTTATGATGATGAAGGTGTGAAATCTGGTAAATGGGACATCATCAAAGACGGGATTTTGGTTAATTACCAGACTATCCGAGATCAGGCGCACATTTTGGGGTTAAAGGAGTCGCAGGGCTGCTGTTATGCAGACAGTTGGGATAGCATCCAATTCCAAAGGATGCCAAATGTTTCGTTAGCACCTGGCAACAAGGCCATGAGCGCTGCAGATATGGTTAAAAATGTAGAGAAAGGGATTTACATGTTCGGAAGAAATTCTTACTCTATTGACCAACAGCGATACAACTTTCAGTTTAGTGCACAATTGGCCTATGAAATTAAGGAAGGGAAAATTGTTGGCATGTTCAAAGATGCGGCTTATCAGGCTAACACGCAAGAATTCTGGAACTCATGTGTACAATGCTGCGGTGAAAGCGACTATCGTTTAGGGGGAACATTTTCTGATGGTAAAGGTCAGCCTGGACAAGTAAGTGCTGTTTCACATGGCAGTGCAACTTCACGTTTTAATGGCGTTAATGTGATTAATACAGGAAGGCGTTTGGGGTAAATATGCGATCTAAACATTGACAATCTTTAAAGATTGTCAATGTCAATGCATTAGTTAGTTACACCAATCTCTCAATATTCGACACTAGCTTTCTGCTTTATGGCGATTCTGAAAGCCTGTGCATGTTTTTTGCAGGTAAATATTTCCACCAGTTTGACAATCTTTAAAGATTGTCAAACTTGAAGATGATTATGGCAATGGATGATGTATAAATATTACGATATTTATAAGATTACTAATCCATAAGCATGAAGGCAGGCAAAATTTCTACTGAACAACCAAAACTTATTGAAGATGACAAGATCTCTGGCAAACGCCTTAAAGCGATCTTGGGTGGTTCAATTGGCAATTTGGTAGAATGGTATGATTGGTATGCCTATGCTGCTTTTGCGATCTACTTTTCGGCTTCATTTTTTCCGAAAGGAAATTCGACAGCTCAACTACTGAATACGGCTGGAATTTTTGCCTTGGGCTTTTTAATGAGGCCATTAGGTGGCTATATTTTTGGTAGAATTGCCGATCGCATTGGCAGAAAACAATCGATGACGTTTTCGGTATTGCTTATGTCTTTTGGTTCTCTCCTTATTGCGCTAACGCCGACTTATGCTACTATTGGAATCCTAGCCCCAATTCTGCTATTAACTGCACGGTTATTACAGGGTTTAAGTGTTGGGGGTGAATATGGTGTTTCTGCTACCTATCTCAGTGAAATGGCTACGCAGAACAGGCGTGGTTTCTATTCAAGTTTTCAATACGTAACGTTAATTGGCGGGCAATTGCTGGCATTGGCCATTCAGTTGGTACTGCAAAAGGTCTTTCTTTCTGATGCGCAAATTCTAGACTGGGGATGGAGAATCCCATTTGTGTTTGGTGCTATACTCTCCTTGGTAGCACTTTACCTCAGAAAGAACTTATCCGAGACACAAGCTTTTGAAAACCAAAAGGCAAATTCATCCACTAAAAAGGGAACATTAAAAGAACTTTTCAAACATCCAAAAGCTATAATACAAGTAGTTGGATTAACGTTGGGTGGTACACTTGCTTTTTATACGTATACGACTTATATGCAGAAATTTCTGGTCAATACCATGCAAATGAGCAAGGAAGATTCGACATTAATGTCTTTCTCTACCCTTTTTATATTTGCCTGTTTACAGCCTGTTTTTGGTGCCTTATCTGATAAAATCGGTCGTCGGCCATTATTGATCAGTTTCGGGGTTCTGGGAACCATTTGCACCGTTCCTTTGCTTACGATTTTAAGTCATACTACGTCTCAATGGCAAGCTTTCTTCCTGTTAATGGCTGCACTAATTATTGTAAGTGGATATACCAGTATCAATGCTATTGTAAAAGCAGAGCTATTCCCTGCAGAAATTCGTGCACTTGGTGTTGGCCTCCCCTATGCATTTACTGTTGCTATTTTTGGTGGTACAGCCGAATATATTGCGTTATGGTTAAAAAACATCGACCATGAATCTTATTATTATTGGTACATCACTGGCTGTATTTTTATTTCTTTGTTGGTTTATGTAGGGATGAAGGATACGAAGAAGAATTCTAGGTTAGATTAGTTGCGAGTTATGTGTTGCGAGTTATGGGGTTAGGTGTATATGACAATAGTTACCATCATAGCTTATAATACTGTGCCAAAGTATAGTCATTATCAGTCTTACAAGTCAATTATTTTATTGTAAATTTTGAAATATAAATACAATCAGCTTAATTTGCGTAATCGATTACGTAAATAGCGTTGTAATGAATTTGTATGACAAAGTAGGCAAAATGGCTTTAGGAAGCCGATTAAGAAGATTAAGTGAATCGTTGACCGAACAAGCTGCTGAGGTTTATGGACTGTACAACATTGACTTTCAACCTAAGTGGTTCCCAGTTTTTTATGCACTTGCAGCTAGTGATAAAAAATCAATTACACAAATTGCAAAGGAGATTGGGCACTCCCATCCTTCTGTTAGCATTATTGCAAAAGAAATGATCAAAGCTGGTCTAATTAAAGAAACCGAAAATAATGATGATGCAAGAAAGAACTATGTAGTTATCACCAAAAAAGGCTTAGCGCTGAATGAGCAGATTCAATTTCAATATGTAGATGTTAATGCGGCGGTTGAACAGGCCTTAACAGAAACGCAGCATAATTTGTGGAAAGCTATTGAGGAGTGGGAGTTTCTTTTGTCGCAAAAGAATTTATTGAAAAGGGTTCAGGATCAAAAGAAAATCAGAGAAAGTGCTGCGGTTAAAATTGTAGCTTATGAGCCAAAATACCAGCAAGATTTCAAGGCGATGAATGAATCTTGGATTTCTACTTACTTTAAAATGGAGGCAACGGATTATAAATTAGGGGTGTTCGAAACCTTTATTAAAAGTTTATCAGTATAAGTTTTAAGAAAAACAGTCGATACTAACATTTTCTGTTGATAACCTTTTCATTATGTGTGTATTAATCGGGGTTAGAATAT